>Ga0265338_10000405_pt1 | contig 77392 bp, 70 predicted proteins | sample 42126metaG_FD_193579 | JGI IMG/M metagenome (GOLD analysis project Ga0265338, IMG submission 193579) | Rhizosphere microbial communities from Carex aquatilis grown in University of Washington, Seatle, WA, United States - 4-21-26 metaG | ecosystem: Host-associated > Plants > Roots > Rhizosphere...
CGATATGATACCCGATGAGACGATACGTTTTGTCGAGAATGAAATCAATTCGAGACCGAGAAAACGGCTCAATTGGCAGTCTCCATTAGAAGCATGGAGTGTTGCACTTACTTGTTGAACTTACCCGAACACTAAAATGCTGGTTGGCCGTGTGGGTCGATGTTGGAACCATTATGTAACAAGAACTGGGGAAGTGTCTATAGTCTACTAAGGTTTTGATGTCTTAATTGTCTTAACTTTAAAAAGGTTTCAAGTTGTTTAGATCGTTCTGTCACACCTTTTTCCTTTCGCATGATATCAGTGATTCCAGACTCTTGATCAGTTTCCATTGGTTGGAGTTGCCATGGACCGTTCTCATCTTTTCTAAATTGTGTCCCCCATTTTTGTTTCTGCCCTGCTGAGACTAAGTATCTGTCTTCAGCTGCAGCCGAAAGCCATTTACCATGGATATTCCCCTTCTGGCCAGAAAGTGTCGCCAATTCAATAGTAATCTTATAATCTTCAATGTCAGGACTATGTTGGAACAGCATGGCAAGATGGTAAAGATCATCAGCCGATAAATCCGCTATATTATTTTTAAAAATTCGTTCTATTTCATGCGCACGAACCAACCGAATTTTATCATTAGCTATCATTTTTGTCAGATCAATACAATGACCATGATCGCTCGATCTATCGGATTGATCAGCGGTAAATAATTCTTTAAGTTCAAATGATACGTTTAAATTTTTATTTGAAATCTTGTTCACGAGTATATTATATCAAAAGTATTTGCTGACCGTGTGGGACAGTATCCGAACTATTTTAAGCCATTATTGATCCTCCTTAAGATATTTCTGAATATTTTTGATCCTTTCAAAGTTCTTAGTCTTGTGGCTATAAGGGAATTTGAGATACGCGTTGAGCAGCATTGATGCACGCATGGCCTTTGTATTGTATGGCCCTCCGCCAAAATACCCTTTTATGAATTGCTCGACGATTTCGGCTTTCCCTTTATCGTTTGCGATTGTATTGACTATGCTTCGACCCAAATCGAGGTACCCATCGTTGAATCTTGGATTTGGGTCAAAAACTGTGAGAGGAGTAGTGGCGAATATGTTCGCCGTTCCAAAGTCGTCATGGCAGTAGCTGCTTTCGTTTTCTTTGCCAACGTGCTCTTTCAAAACGTCAAACGCAAGAGCCAGAGATCCATGTTCGTCACCAAGGAGCTTGTTTTCTTCGACATAATTTATCTGTTTCTGTACATCTTCTCCCTGTATCCACTCCTCGAATGTTTCAAATTGAGCCACACCGCCGACGACACGGCCGTACCCTTTTGTTTTTGGCGAGTGCATAAGACGGAGGATCTTTCCCAACTCGACATATATTTCCTTTCTTATCATTTCTCCCTTGCGATAGGTGTCTCTCAAGATCTCTGCATCAATGAACTCCATCAAAGTGTACGGATACCCGTTTATAGCGCCGTCTTCAATCACATGCGGCACTTTGACTCCTGCCTTTTCCCATACTTTAAAAAACTGGGCCTCTCCAAGCGAATTGACTAGGCTTAGATGGACTTTGAGAACAGTTTTTTCACTGGACGCTTCTATGATGCTTATGAGCGATGAAACTCCTCTTTCTGCAAAAGTGACTACGACTTCTTTGTCCTTAAATTTAAGATAATTAGAGATGAACTCTTTGACGAAGGGAATGAGACTAACCCTTCTTGCATTGAATTTCTGATCGACTTCGTGTTCAGATAATATTGGTTCATTGAGAAAAGTGATCATATATTTGGATCGTGGAATGACGTATGTGTCGCATAATAGCATGACTTTATACCTAAGTTAAGATTGACAATTAGTATCAGATTTGCTAACCTAGCGTTAGGAGTATGCAATAATAGCTTACGAGGCGCTCCGGTGTTCCCTCAGAGTATCTGGGGCTTGAGCCGAAGAAAACCACCTTGTGAGACGCTACTTCTAACAAAGAACCCGCCCTGGCGGATTTTTTGTTGTCCTATTTTTTAAATTGTCGTTTCCCCGTTAAATAATTCTCTGCCCTCTCCGATAATATTTCCTTTGAGAATCTTGTAGCATTCTGCTCCGAGATGTCCTTTTTCAAGATATCGAGCCAATGCCCCAACAATCCAATCAGCGATTTGTATATTAACGATTGCAGCAGAATCAACCATTTCGATCTGCAAGATAACATCCTTCGGCAGACCCGGTAGAAGACGAGCTTTGAGCACTTCCTTGAATTCTGTTTCAGACATACCACTCAACCTCCTGCGATCACAAAAAATCCTAAATTCTTTATCGGTAATTGGTAAATATGAAGTGAGTATTTCGCCTACGATATTCGTATATAAAAGTCCGCTCTGCAATTTATTCTTTTGCCTATAGTCTATCGGAATATTTTTATGTAAAAGATACGCGAATCGTATACGTACATCCATTTTCGATATTTGTTTGAGCGTTTTCAAACGAAGTTCATCTGTAATGCCGGTAGCTGACCATTTTATTTCGCTCTGATGACGCATCTTTCTTGGGAAATGATCTCTACACCATGCCCGGAATCCTTTTGCTGTACGGCGTGGCTCGCCTATGGTAAAAGAAGCTATCACGAAATAATCTTCATGATTATGTTTTGTAAATTGTCCGCTCTCGTCGAGAAAAATGTATGGCATACGAAGACAATAGTAACTCATGTTAGCAATCACATCAATCAAAAATATAATTCGCGCCAAGAGGTGCGTGGGCGCGGCGACTGTTACGGTCTGCTTCGCACCACCCAAATAAACTACCTCGCAGCAGAGCTGACGAGGTATTCAGTGGAAGCTTCGCTGCTTAACGCAGCAGAGCTGCGGAGTATTTACTCGTTTGTTCCGTCTTCGCTCGGACGTCATGTCCGCAAGCGGCCACGCCGCTCCTCGCTAGCCGGAATAAAGGATAAGAAAACTTATAGAGCAGGAATCATCCAGGAAAAATAATACGCCTGGAGATACGTGATGACACATATAATAAGAACAAGTCCGATGCTGTGCAGGATGGTGAATCGAAAGAGCCTTCCCTCTTGTCCTATCAATTTTGTTGAAGCAGTGGCTACGGCGATGCTCTGCGGAGAGATCATCTTTGCCGCCACGCCGCCGCTCGAATTCGCGGCGACAGTGAGGACCGGCGAAACGCCGATAGCGCGGGCGGCCTGCGACTGTATGCCGCTAAAGAGCGCGTTCGAGGACGTGTCACTGCCTGTGATAAAGACGCCGAACCAGCCGAGGAGCGGCGAAAGGAACGGAAAGAATCTGCCGGTCACGGTTAGGGCATTGCCGATAGCGATAGACATTCCTGAATAGTTTGCGACATAAGCGAAGCCGACGATCGAGCCGATGGTGACGAGCGGCTTGTATAGTTCGACGAGCGTTTGCCACGCGACCTGCCAAAAATCCTTCCACGACAATCGCAAAAAGAGAGCGGAGAGGATGGCGGCAAAAAGTATGGCCGTGCCTGCGGCTCCAAGCCAAGCAAAGGAATAATTGATAGCAAGAGAATTGCCATTGCTCACGATCGAGCCGTTGAGGATGCCGAATGGAATGACCGCGGTCGCCTTGCCGAGAATCGCCTGGACCGCGGGAATGCCCCAATTGCCGACAAAGATGACAAGCAATATGAAAGGCACCCATGCGCGAAAGAGCTCCTTCCAGCCATGAATCGGCCGTTCCGGATGAAGCGGGGCCTCTCTGCGCTCTTTCGGAAAGCGCCAGACCTCTTTTGGCTGCCAGACTTTGAGGAGTCCGACGAGGCAGATGATCGAGACGATGGCCGAGAGGATATCGGGCAAAGTAGGCCCGAGAAAGCTTGCGGTCAGAAACATGGTAACCGCATACGACCCTCCGACGACGAGGATCGCCGGCCAAACGGCCTTGGCCCCCTTCCAACCGGAAACGATGAGCACGAGCCACAAAGGGATGATGAGGGCGATAAGCGGCAATTGATGTGCGATCATCCGGCTCAAGATATTCGGATCTATATTCGTCAGATGACCTGCAGTTATAACGGCGATGCCGATGCCGCCAAAGGCGACTGGTGCCGTGTTTGCGATGAGACAGACACCGGCGGCGTACAACGACTCGAATCCGAGACCGACAAGCATGCCTGCAGTGATGGCGACAGGTGCCCCGAAACCTGCGGCTCCTTCGAGGAAAGCTCCGAAACAGAACGCTATCAAAAGCGCCTGGATGCGACGATCGGCAGTGACCGATTCTATGCTGTCGCGCACAATGGAAAAGCTGCCCGTCTTGACGCTGATGTTATAGAGAAAGACCGCGTTCAAAACGATCCAGCCAATCGGAAACAGACCGTTCAAAACACCATAAAGCCCGGCCATTGCCGCCAGGCCGACTGGCATTGAAAATACAAGCACAACAATCACCAATCCGACGAGCAGTGTCAACAAAGTCGCGATATGACCTGCGACCTTGCGGGAGATGAGCAAGACGAACAAAAAAATGATGGGGATGACAGCGATTCCCGCAGAGAAAAGCGTGTTATGCAAAGGGTCTGTAACTTGTTGCCACATATGAAATTATTATACCTCATATGAACAATGGCGAAGCGAGCCGGAGTGGACATCGAATACTATCCACACGGTGCATCACTTTTTATTTATCGAGTTCGTCAAAGCAGCCGACTTCTGATCGAACTGCCTGATCTGTTTTGAAAAATCGCTCACATAGCCTATCTTTTGCGCTTTGTCAGTCACGTAGAACCTGGCGCGCGCCTGGTCAAGCGGAAGCGTCGTGTCCAATAATCCCCTATCCAAGGCCATCTTGTCGGCATAGCTCGTAAAGACGACCTGCCAGTCGAATCGAGGCAAGAGACCCGGCCATATCTTGTTCACGTGCCCTGCGATGCTCGACGTGCAATTCGCGTATATCGCGTTATACCACGTCGGGTGCACGGCAATGTCATTCATGCGATTCAACATGTCGGTCAAGAGAAGACGGCCTTGGTCAGGCGTCGCCTTGAGCGGATAGACATAGACTTCTTCTTTATTTATATTCGTCCGGACGTAGATGACATCCCGCTCGTCGGCTGCGATGTACATGAGGGGATACGTATGCAAAAGCCCGGCTGTTATGCCGTACTGCTCGTCCTTGGTCAGACGCGCCTCGATAGTGATGGCGAGATACGACCCATCGGAGAATTCGAACGACAGGAACGTGTGCGAGAAGGGGCTTCCGGGATTGAACGGCTCGGCGATGTACCAGACTTTCACCAGCTTTGAAAGATCATACGTCTTGTCGTAATATGCCTCGACCGTCGGAGTGCCCGATGCGTCGTATTGGAAATTGCGCACATTCTTCACGGTGACAAGATTTCCCTTGAATTCAGCTGTCGACAGGATTTTCAATGTGTCTTTCCAGTCCCCTGCCGTCGGAACCTGCTTCATGAGCTGCCACGCCAAAAATCCGGCGATAACCAAAAAAGCTAAAAGGCCAGCATATGCAGAGATCTTCCAAAGCCGCGTCTTTCTCATTGCATATAGTATATGTCAAATGCGCACGAATAAAAAAGGATAAGAGAAAACTTCTAGGATTCGGATGCCGCACGGAACGCCAAACGCTATGGGCAAGCAGAGCCAGTGGCGAGAGGAGCGAATGTGTTGTTCGGTGCAAGAGGATCGGGGCTGTTGATGGATGAAACGCAGTAGAACTTTGAATTACTTTGGCTCGGAAGGCCTCCATAGAGGAGATAGGCTGTAGGAGGATTGCCGCCTGTCAGAACCGTGACCGTGCCGCCATTCGCCGCGACATCCGCTATCAGATTGTTCACGTTCGTGCTGCTGCCCGCGGTCTGTTGCCATCCCGTTGTGGTCAGGTCGACCGAATACGCCCCGGTTGCGAGACGGTTCGTCTCGAGGGTAATCTTGAGCTGATGTATGTCGCTTATCACACGGGAGTCGCTCCCTCTCTTTCGGCCGTTGTTCAAGGCTGCGAGAACGATCGACGCCAAAAGGCCGATCACTGCAACGACGACGAGGAGTTCTACCAGAGTGAATCCCCTGCCCTTTTCGGCAAAAAAACGTATCTTGTTCATAATATTGATAGGTTATGTTTATGCATGTTGTATAAAAGTCAGACGACGAGCGCTACAGGCGGCAAAAAGGCAATTTTCAAGTCCAAAAGGTTTTATGCCGAAGAATTCCGGCCGCGTCCGCCGCGCTCATTGAGATACTCATTCAAGCAGAATGCTGTCATGCTGCCAGTATACAACAGAAATATGGTTTTTGGAACGTCTCTCCGGCCGCATGCGGCGTCAGATGCAGGGCGCCGAACATCCGGCGAATCAGATGGATTTTGACGCAGTCTTATTTGATAGTGAATGCCTGGCTTCTGGCGACGACATCTGCGATTTGCGGCGCGTTAGAGATATTTATCTGATAGTTCGTTCTCGGTGCGATGCTCTCTGGCACCGTAAAGGCGACTGATTGCTGCTCTGCACTGACCGTACCGAGAGACGCCATCACGTAATAGCTCCCATTCGAGGCGACTTCCAGGTTGATCAGATAATATCCCGTGGTCGAGGCCTCATTTTGCCATGTGATGTTGTAAGTTCGCCCGCGATATAGAACATCCGTACCTGTAGGAAACGTGACGACCGGTGACGACTCTTGCTTGGCCGTGGCCGTGCTCTGCTGCGATGTTATGGGAGACGTGCTCGCAGGCTTGTTCGTCTCAATCGGAGCTCTGACAGCATGAACGCTGACCAGCGGTTGGACAGAATGGGAATGAAAGCCAAATAACGATGCGATCGCTGTGATCATCGAAATGAAAAAAGTCTTCATATAATTATGTTGAGATAGTGTAGCATATTTTATTTTGCTGCGCTTTTTGCTGTACATTAAATGACCCGAGGAAAGCAGTAAAATTAATGCTGGCCGTATGGGACAGTATCCGAACGGAGTTAAGGCATCAAAGACTATTTCTTCCGCGCGATGACGTGAAATATATGAGAGTTCATGTCTCCCTTTAATCTTTCTTCTTCCTCAAATGACAACACCTCAAGGCCTTCAAAAAGTTCTAGCACTTGCTCTTTCGTATGAAAAGTCCTGTGCGTGTTGTTTTTTCGCTGATCACGATCGCCGAAAAATTGACCGCAAAACACGCCTCCCTTTTTTAAAGATGACTTCACTTTTGCAAATACATCGCTAAAATTATCCTCTACGAATGGCAAAGCGAACATTGCCGCCGCGAGATCATATCTGTCTTTAGGAAAATCGAAGCTTTCAAATGACGCAGTGAAAGCATGGAGCTTTGGAGATCCTATGCGTATGGCCGCTTGTTCTACCAGAGGGCTCTGATCGACAGCAGTGACATCAAAGCCTTGTTCCAGCAGATACCGCGTCTCATTAAGAGCACCGGCACCAAGATCGATTGCCTTATCTTTGTTCTTGAGAAAAGTAAGGGCTTTTACGAGCAAGGGATACGGCGGGTTCCCTGCTGTTCCTTTATAATATTCTGACCAATCGATATTTGACATAGATGGTTATTAAATTTTAAGCAATAATACCACGAAAATCACTAGCTGCGGGACTTGGATTCGAACCAAGATGACAGCTTTCAGAGAGCTGCATCCTACCATTAGATGATCCCGCACAATGTCCTGCAAAGCCTTAGACAAAGCAGGAACAATTGCAGGATAACGCAAAAATTGCTATAAAACAAGCAGATGAAAGGAAAAATCGAACATGAATGATACGCTAATTGCAGGAAGAGCGCCCGATGTGAACACCTTGATCGTAAGACTGATCGGCCTCCGCGACGATGGAAAACTATGGATGGACGGATACAGACCAGACCACGAGTGCGACAAACAGCCTCTCAGCGACGAGGGAAAGACAGTGGTCAAAGCGCTTGTTGAAGCATGCCTCGAGCACGACATCGCTCCTAACTGTTGCGTCAGCGGCGCAGATCTGACTTGCACTGTCGATGGCATCATCTCGCTTGGCCCTGCCGAATATGACGACCTCATCGACAAAGCCGTCTGCTTCGCTGCGCCGACGATAATGAAGGCCTGAGACAGGAATCCCGCCCGCGAGCGATCGCCGGCGGGGTTTTTTTGAATACCTTGCACCTATAACGCTCCCTAGGATTGCATTTTCTCTGAAAGACTGATACAACGTGACCAGTAAACCAGCACTTCAAACAATCTAAGAATGAATAGTATGACGAATACCCAACTTACAACAAAGGACAGATCGATGGATATTGAGACTGCACCAAACGGCAATTTTCCGACAGTTCTACGGCCTCTTTCACGCCTCGTCTGGTACCTGTTGACCCCTTATCTCTGCCCAGAGGTCAAGATCCTCGTCCTTCCCGGCGGTACTATGCCGGCACGTAAATCAAAGAAGGCAGTCGGCTACGATACGAGCGTCCGTGCCATTGTGTCTGCTCATGAGATGCAACCTCCAGAAAAGCGACTGCGGAAGACTCTTTTCGACTTCGATAAGGTGGTCGACCCTTCGGTGGCGAGATTAGCCGGACGCGAGATTCCTTATGAAAAGACCGAACCGGAACCAACCTACCGCCTCGACGTCGGAGAAATGGCGGTATGCGGCATTGGCTTTGCCACCGAGATGCCCTTTCCTCTCTGCTATCTGACGCTCTGCCGAAGCGGGATGGCTGCCCGGCATCGTATCACCGTATCCAACGCGCCAGGGACGATCGATCCGGACTATCGCGGCGAAGCGGGCATCATTCTGCATAACGAAGGAAAGGAGCCCTTCTATATCTATCGAGGCATGCGCATCGCTCAAGCGCTATTTACGTATGGGCTGATGCCACGCTTTAAAGAGATCTCATCATACGATGAATTTTCCGCTACTGACCGTGGCGCAGGTGGATTCGGCTCGACAGGATTCCGTTGAGCATCGCCCCTGAACAAAAAATCCCGTTCGTGACAGCGGGATTTTTCTTTTGCTCTGGTTTGCTTATTCCTTTTCCAGCTCGATTATAATTCCTTGCTCTGCTGCTTCATCGCCTTTCTCCTTTTCTTCTTTTCTCTTTTTATCCATTTTTCCCTTGGCCGCTTTCATGAATTCAGTGAAGAGCGGATGCGGCATGAGGGGTCGAGCGGCGAACTCTGGATGGAATTGTGTGCCGAGGAAAAATGGATGCACCGACCGCGGCAGTTCAGCGATCTCGCACAGAGTGCCGTCAGGAGACTTTCCGGAAAAGACGAGGCCTGCTTTTTCCAACCGGTCTATATATTTCGGGTTGACTTCGAATCGATGGCGGTGGCGCTCTTTTATTGAAACGGTCGGCTTTGGCAATCTTTTGCCGGCAAAATATGAATATGCTTCCTGGGCGATCGAGTCTTTGAGGAGCCGCGCCGGATAGGTGCCCAGCCTCATCGAGCCGCCGTAGTCCTTGTTCTCCAGCTTTTTCCTTTGATCCGGCATGATGTCGATGACGGGGTTCTTTGTCGCCGGATCGATCTCGGTCGTATTGGCGTCCTTTAATCCGAGCTTGTGGCGAGCGAATTCGATGGTGAGGAGCTGCATACCGTAGCACAGGCCGAAATACGGGATGCCATGCTCGCGGGCGTAGCGTATGACGTTCAGCTTCCCTTCTATGCCTGTCGAGCCGAAACCGCCCGGAACGATGATGCCGTCGAACGAATCGAGGGTTGAATAATTATTTCGTAAGTTATTTTTTTTAAGTCGAAAGTCCCGAGTCCCAAGTCCCGAGTCTTTTTTATATCGACTTTCGACTCGAAACTTTTGACTTTCGACTTCCTCAAAATCCGTCGCATTCACCGCTTCGATCTCCGCTTTGACGCCAGCGACGCGAGCGGAGAACTTGATCGCCTCGAGCACCGACAGATACGCGTCGGTCAGGATGAAATCGCCGGTAGAGAAATATTTTCCGACGATGGCGATCCTGACCGGCTTGTCAGCATGATCCTTGATCTCGCGCGCCATCTTCTTCCATTCGTTCATGTTCACAGAACCGCTCTTACCGAGCTCGCTTTTCGGTTTCTTTTCCAATTTAAGGGAGTCGAGGATGATCTGCCCAAGGCCTCCATTATCGAAATTGATCGGCACGTCATAGATGCTTTCGATGTCCGGCGCGGAGACGACATGATCGGGATGTATATTGCAGGCCACAGCGATCTTCTCCTTGCGGCGCTTGTCGAGGGGGCTCTCGGCCCGGGCGATGATGATATCCGTGTTCACTCCGTATGAGGCAAGCTGGTAGACGGCATGCTGCGTGGGACGAGTCTTCATCTCACCGAGCTTTGAAGGCACCGGCAGATACGAGACCATGATGAAAAGGCAGTCGTCTGGATGGTGGATCTTGAGGAGCCGGGCGGCCTCGATGAACATGATGTTCTGATAATCCCCCACAGTGCCGCCGATCTCGATTATGGAAATGTCGGATTTGTTCGTCTTGGCCGCATATTCAAAGCGCCGGACTATCTCGTCGCGTATGTGCGGCACCGCTTCGACGCACTTGCCGCCGTAGCCGAGAGAGCGCTCGCGATCGATGACCGCCTTGTAGACCATGCCCGAGGTCATATAGTCGGCAGCGGAAGCGTCGCGATTGAGGAACCTCTCATAGTTGCCCATGTCCTGGTCTGTCTCCATGCCGGAATCGAGCACAAAGACTTCGCCATGCTCCGTCGGATTCATGGTGCCCGCGTCGACATTGAGGTACGGGTCGACTTTGACCAGATTGACGGAGAAGCCTTGGGCAGAAAGAAGGGTGCCGATAGAAGATGTCGCTACGCCTTTTCCGACGCCCGACATCACTCCGCCGATGACAAAGATGTACTTGTGATTGGTCCTGTTCTTCCGGGCGCCCTTTACTGTTTTAGCCATGCGTGAAGTATATAATACACGATAACCAAGATACAATGACCAAATAAATTAGAATGAATAATGCCTAAATAATCAAATGTGAAGCGTCCAACTGGAAAACAGGCCTCTGAACGCTCTTTATTGGCTATTCCGCGCTCGCGGCTCATAACTTCTTATACACGCAAATATCTTCGCACAGCCAAATAGCTCGGTAGCGCCCCGAGAAGGATGCCGGACGACATAATGATGGTGAATATCTCCCCGAAATTGATGGTAAAGTAGGCGGAAAATATCGAGATGACCGAAGAGAGGTCCGTAGCGACTTGTGCGCCGGCTATGCGCGAAATGAGGGCGCCGCTCCAAAAGACGATTCCCGCAAGTATGAGCAGGGTCACGGCGCCGGCGATGGCTCCGCACATGACGCCGGAGACTACGAACGGCCCTCTGACGTAGGTATTCGACGCGCCGACGAGCCGCATGACCGAGATCTCGTCTCGGGACGTATATATGATGAGGCGGATCGTGTTGAATGTGATGATTATGGCGACGATGACAAGGATGAATGCCAGCCCGAGCCCTGCTTTCTCGATATCGGGTATGAGCCGGCCGAGTCGATCTATGATGGCCTGATTCTCGCCGTAGTTGACACTATCGACGAGAGGAGTGCCCGATGCAGTGACAGCGACGGAGCTCGACAGAAAGCTCGATATGCCCGCATATTCGGATGGCTCTTTGGCCTTTATGGTCAGAGCTGCCGGGAATGGATTGTTTCCGATCTCGTCGAGGCTATTCAGGATGAGCGAATTGTTTTGCCACTCGCTCTGAAAATTCGCCAGGGCCTCGTCGCTCGAGATGTATGTCGTCGATGCCACCTCTGGCAATTTATTCACCGTCTGTTGGAGGGCAAGCATGTCGGATTCGGCCGCATTTTGGTTGAAATAGACGGTTATGTCTATCTTGTCCTTTACTTCATCGATCATGGCCCGTCCAAATACATTCGCGAACATGACCGCCCCGAACGAGGCAAGGCAGAGGGTGAGCACGACGATAGCGGCGAACGACAGGAAGCCGTTCCGCCAGAAATTAACAAAGCCGGTCTTTATGATGCGCCGAAGGTTGATGAACATGTAATTAATTATAGCAAAAGTTTAGAGTATATGGTGGGTTAAGTCGAAAGTTCCGAGTTCCGAGTCAAAAGTCGCGATATTCTTGACTTTCGACTTTTGACTTTCACAGAATATACTTTCCGCTCTTGTCATCCCGTATCACTTTCCCTTTTTCCATAGTGATGACGCGCCCGCCGATCGCGTCGACGACGCCTTTGTTGTGGGTGGTGAGAAAGACCGTCGTGCCGAGCTCGTTTATTTTTTGCAGGATGCGGATAATGTCATAAGTGTTTTCAGGATCAAGGTTCCCTGTCGGCTCGTCGGCTACGATGATGTCGGGTTGATTGACGATGGCGCGCGCGATGGCCACGCGCTGGCGTTCCCCGCCCGAGAGCTGATGCGGAAAATTCCACATCTTGTCTGTCAAGTCGACGAGCTCGAGAACATGCGGCACATCGGCCGCTACCTCGCCTGCTTTGCGGCCGGCGGCCTCCATGGCGAAAGCGATATTCTCGTATGCGGTCTTGCTCGGAATGAGGCGATAATCCTGGAAGACCATGCCGATGCGCCGTCGGTGGCGCGTCATATCGCGCTTCTTCATCTTGTGGATATTGGTCGATTCAAAGAAGACCGTGCCGGACGTCGGATAGTCCTCGGCGATGAGCATCTTCATCAAGGTCGTCTTGCCGGCGCCCGATTGGCCGACGATGGTGATGAACTCTTTCGGCTCGACGCCAAAACTGACCTCGTCGAGCGCCTTTGAGCCGTCAGGATAGATCTTTGTGACTTTGTCGTAGTAGATCACGGATAAATTATATCATATTGCCGACGCCTTTTCTGCCCGGCACGGTCTCATATTACAATCCCTTCTCTGCTTCCAAAAAAATCTCAAGATCCCCTTCGAGGACTTTGTCCACCTGCGAGGTTTCAACGTTGGTTCGATGGTCCTTGACCATTTTATAAGGATGGAGGACGTACGAGCGGATCTGATTACCCCAGTCGATCGACGTCGTTTTCGAGACGTACATCCCCTTTTCCCGGGCGATTCGCTCGTCTTCCATTTGCTTGTACAATTTTGCACGGATGATGTCGAGGGCTTTTTCCTTGTTCTGCGCCTGACTGCGCTCGCTCGTCACATGCACGGAAATGCCTGACGGCTTGTGGACGATGCGCACCGCTGTTTCCCTCTTGTTCACATTCTGTCCGCCAGGGCCGCCTGCTTTGGCAATAGAGATGTCCAGATCTTTTTCGTCTATTTTGATATCAGCGCTGTTCGTCGTCTCGAATTTTGGTATAACTTCAACCATACAGAATGATGTCTGACGCTTTTTGGCGGCATTAAAGGGCGATATGCGCACAAGCCGATGCACGCCGCTCTCGTTCTTGAGGAGGCCGTAAACGTTCTTCCCGGATATCTCAACGGTCACATTGCGAAAGCCACCATGGTCGTTCTCGTTCTCGTGGATTATCTTCCAATCCAGCCCGTGACTTCCGGAATATCTCTGATACATGCGATAGAGCATGGCCGAAAAATCCTCGGCATCGTCGCCGCCTGCACCCGAAAAGATGGTCATGATGGCGTCGCCGCGGTCGTATTTCGCATGCGGGCCGCCCGATTCGGCCTCGACTTTGAGGTCCTGCAATTCTTTTACCATCGACTGGGCCTTCTGCTTGTCGAACCAAAACTCCTGCCCGTTCATGGCAGTCTCGATTTCGGATATACGTGCCTGTATCTGTTCTTTGTTCATGTGGTTAAAGATAGCACAGAAAGCCGCTCCCGCGGAAGCAAGGACGAGAAAAATAGGAAAAAGAAAAGAGCCCGGACAAAAAATGTCCTGGCTCGAATTCGGAAACTGCTATCAAAAAGAGCAGACGGTCGGCGCACATGCCTAGGGATGTTTTGATATCACCATTCCTTTTACCTCATCCATCGTACACTGTTAGGCATACGGGAGGAGAAGCCAGGCGTGCTCATGCATGCATTTGGTGCCCCTGGGCGTTGGTAGCGTTTTGACGCGCATCACCGAGCTCTTGGAGCTTTTGTGTGTAATTTGAGCTGTGCACCGACCATCTGGTGAATGAAACTAGCAAATTCATCCAGTGGTGTCAAGCATCCTCTCGCTTTCTTGTTGTTATTTTCATTTCTCCATTCCCCGTCCCCCCCATTTTTCATTTTGCTTTTTTCATTTTGAATTTTCTCTGAGCCACCTCTCGGGATCGAACCGAGGACCCCAGCTTTACGAAAGCTGTGCTCTACCAACTGAGCTAAGGTGGCAAAAGCGCCACCAGAAAGAGAGGCGCGACAGCAGCATCGCTTGCTGCTCGTTTGTAATGCAAATATCAACAAACAAAGTTCTACACTTGCAAGACTCGCGCCACGACCGAATGGGGTATCTAATCCCGCTGATCGTCGTCTTTCTGGTGACGCCATCATACTATCACAATTCCGCTCAAAATCTATATGTTGGAGCCTTAAAGGACTGCGATTTGTGATCAATCGCTTCGCTCTTCAACAAATCGGGAGCCGACGTCCGGGATTGAACCGGAGACCTCGCCATTACCAATGGCGTGCTCTACCAACTGAGCTACATCGGCAATGTTTCTCTCAAAGAAGACTAGAGCATCATACACTATCTGCTGATATTTTCAATTTGGTGTGCGCGCCCGATGGGCCTTCAAGTCAATTACCATTCAAATTATTTTGCGCGCTCGATGGGACTTGAACCCACGACCTCTCCCGTGACAGGGGAGCGTTCTAGCCAGCTGAACTACGAGCGCATTTTTATGAAATTCTCAAAAATGAGCCTCTTTCTCGATAGAAAAAGCTCAACAGATGCATTATACATGATATTGTAGATTTTTAAAGAGTCGAGAGTACTGAAAGACAATCGGCTATAATTTCCTTTTTTGGATTTATAAAGAGAGCCGCCAACGACGCCCTTATCTTTTAACAAAGAAAGCAACGTTGATAAAAAATCCATTGATGCGCTGGTAAAACAAATGAGAAGGACTTTTGCTTTCTTGCTTCGATTCCGATGTGAATTTCCACTCCAAACATTCCCATCTCCATCAAAATATCCTCGGATGAAGTCGCCTTTCGTCGCGCCGTCGCGCTCCTCGGGCTGGCCACCGGCTCGCTATCTCGCCGTACTCGGCTCGATATGGCTCCGCCGTGCAAGTCCTGTTAAATATGCAGAATAATTTGTGTGTCGGCGGCAGGACTTGCACCTGCGACCTAGGGCTTATGAGTCCCTCGCTCTAACTACCTGAGCTACGCCGACATATTTGTAAACATTGCAAAATATAGCAAAAATCAAAGGTAAATGCCACTTTTTCGCATTATCAGCAAATGAATCCCGCGACGACGCATGGGCTTGCTTTTTTCTGAAAAATCTGTGATAATACTTTCATGGATGACATTCTAATCTCAGACGCGCTTGCTTTCTTAAAGAAGAATTATGTGGCTGTTCTGGCTACCTCATATCTCAATTTGCCCTATGCCTCGATAATCTACTACACTGTGGATGACAAGCTCAATTTCTATTTCGTAACAAAGACGAATACTGACAAATACCTCAATCTAAAGGTCAACAAGAATGTCGCCTTGGCCATCGGAGACGGCCCGAACCATATTTCGGTCCAAGTCCGCGGCCACGTAACCATGCTCAAAGACAAAAGATGGAAAGACCGGATCAGGAACAGCATCGAATCCATCTTGAAGGACAAGAAAATCAAGATGTGGCCGATCATAAAGATACAGGAGCTCCAGGCAAAAAACAAAGACCTGGACGAAGAGATAGTCTACAAAGTCATCCCGCAGCATCTCGTCTTTACCAATTTGGATGATGTTTCATTGCCAAATTCGATGGGAAACAGCCGCCACGTCATTGTTCCGCTCATAAAAAAATAATTTTGCTTCATACTCCGTTATCAACAGGAAATACGAACTTTCCAACAGCTTTTTCACACCTTATCCCCTAAATTCTCCGCTCTCTCATCTTGACTTTTTGATAACTTAAAAATATAATTTATGCAGGTTAACGAAGTTTGAGAGGTAACCTTATCTTACATTTATGGGCTCAATTTGGGCACCACCTAACATATTGGGTATCCCTCTCACACTCCTAACCATTATGGCAATCGACCCGCTTCGGCGGGTCGATTTGCGTCTGAGCGAAGTCCGAGTTTTTCTGTCTTGAAAACGATCTGCCAAAAAAACCGGGGCTGACAGAAAGTCCTGGACACAAGACAAAAGGGCGCTCTCGCGTCCCTTTGTCTAAACTTGTTGCGGAGGCCGGAATCGAACCGGCAATCTTCAGGTTATGAGCCTGACGGGATACCGTTACCCTACCCCGCTGTGTGATTCGATTATACCACAAGTCTTTTATTGTGCAAGGGAAAACAAGTTCCTAGCGCCTAGTGCCGAGTACCGAGCTGAATACAGAATTATATTTACTCGGTACTAAGTACTTGGAACTAGGAACTGATGAATTATCTCATATCATATATAGAAGAATTCCTCGAATACTTGCCTGTATAGGTTCACAACCCGTTTTGCCTCATGCTGGCCGAGGGCGAAATCGGAGCCCTGATGAGCGATCTGATTGCGGACCTTGTGCGCTTCCCATGCCTGCTCGAGGGTGTTGAAATCTGCGAGAGTGGCGCCTTTCAGCTGGTCGCCGATGCTGTCGCCGTGATAGCCCATCTTTGTCAGGATCTCACCGAGGATGATGTCCGCTTCGATTATCGCCTGGCGCCAATCGCTCGCATTCGGCGAATCGACATGGCTCATCACGTTCGTCCATTTTTTCGTGAGAGTCGGATCCCCTTTTATATTGTCGTCATAAGCCTCCTCGACCTTGAGGTCATAGAGCTCGGCTTCTTTTCTTCGCACATGCCGTATTCCTTCGACCGCTGTCACGATGCCGACGAGAAGCAGCACAGAAACAATTATCGAGATGCCGACCAGCCAGCCGAACACGTGCTGTAAGACAGAGACCAATGTCGGATAATATGCTTCAAAATAGCCCGCGGAGCTTGGGCCGAAGTTCTTTGAGATGAACGATAAAACAGACGGAACAATGGCGAGGGCCAACAAAAAAATAATGAGAATGGCTCCGATCTCTATTCCTTTTTTTTCTTCTTTTTTCACGATTTTGATAGAAAGCCAGACGTAAGACACGCATGAGCAAGCGCGCGTGCCCTTATCCCTATTTTTTTTTGGCCAGTAGCATCCCGTCAGTTCCGGCTTCGATGTCTTTGGCCGCCAAAAAGAGCGTGGCTTCGTCGCCATGGCGCGCCGTCAGCTGCATGCCTATCGGCAATCTCTTTCCCTCGGATTCCGCAAAGCCTGCAGGCACAGAAAGAGCGGGCAGGCCCGTCAGGTTCGCAGTCACCGTAAAGATGTCTTCGAGGTACATGGCGACGGGATCGGCCGTTTTTTCGCCTATCTTGAAAGCAGGCGACGGAGCTGTGGGAGTGAGGACGATATCGACAGACTCGAAAGCTTTGGCGAAATCCTTTGTGATAAGGCGCCGAACAGCGTTCGCACGATAGTAATATGCGTCATAGTATCCTGACGAAAGGACGTATGCACCGAGAAGGATGCGGCGCCGGACTTCCGGGCCGAAACCGGCGGCGCGGCTGGCGAAATAGTCCTCGATCGAATTCTTTCCGTCAGCATGCAGGCCGTATTTGACGCCATCGAATCGAGCCATATTCGAAGACACTTCGGCGAAATTGAGGATATAGTAGACGGGCAACGCATACGCATTCGCAGGAAGCTCGATGTCCTGTATCTCATAGCCGAGATCTTTGAACCTCTTTTCCGTCTCTCTGAAGGCGTTTTTGACGCTCTCAGCTATGCCTCCCATGCCGAGGAACGATCGCGGGATGCCGATGACGGGCTTTTTCTTGCCTTGACCAACCGGCGGACTCTTTGGAGCATATGTGTCCTTGCCGAACGTGGTGCTATCATTCGTATCTATGCCCTTTATCGCATCAAAGACGATCTCGGCATCGCCGACTGTTTTTGCGATAGGACCGATCTGGTCAAAGGAAGATACCGCGGCCATGAGGCCGTAGCGGGAAACGGCGCCATACGTCGGCTTGAGCCCGACAACGCCGCAAAACGATGACGGCTGACGAATCGAGCCGCCGGTATCGGAGCCAAGAGCGGCCAAGGCCATGCCCGAAGCAACTGCAGCAGCCGAGCCGCCGGAAGTGCCGCCCGGAACGCGCGAGGTGTCATGCGGATTTTTCGTCACGCCGAACGCCGATTTTTCCGTCGAGCCGCCCATGGCGAATTCGTCCATGTTCGTCCGACCGAGGAAGACCGCGCCGTTCTCTCGCTGCAGCTTCTTTATGACCGTCGCGTCATACGTCGCCGTGTAGTTTTCTAGGATCTTCGAGGCGGAGCTGGCTGTTTTCCCTTGCATCAAGATATTATCCTTGATCGCCATTGGGATCCCCATCAGCATAGGGATGTCTTTCTTTTCTTTTTTAAAAGTTGCTATCGCCTTGTCGGCAAAACTAGCCTGAACGAGGACATTGTCATAGATCTCGAGATATGCGTGCAGCTCGTCGTTCTTCTTTTCTATCTCATCCAAATAAGCTTGCGCAAGTTGAACCGCGGTAAAATCGCCTTTGATCAGAGATTCGTGGGCTTTCACAATAGTTAAAGTTTTAAGATTGATTTTCATGATGATAGCTCGCGAAGTTCCTAGTACCGAGCACCTAGTACGGACAATTTTGATTTCCAACTAGGTACCAAGTACTAGGAACTAGGTACTCTACGGACTCTTATAGTATCTTTTTCACCGCTACATAATCGCCCTCGCGCTTTGGCGCTTCGTCGAGAATCCGTTCGCGGTCTTCGGCTGAAATGCTCACAGCGACATCGTCGCGCATGATGTTTTTGACAGCGCCGGCCTCTGACCTTGAATCGTCGACAGGCGCGGCCTTAATCTGGTCGACATATGCCAGGATCGAATCGACGTCCTTTGCCAGGCTTTCTTTCTCGGCGTCAGACAGCCTGATGCGGGACAGATTGGCGAGGCTCTCTATGTCTTTTTTCGAAATCATGGCGCTATTATATCACAAGGGGCGACTTTATTTCTATCTCCTTCCTGACCACCGTTTCTGCGCTATCTCGTCTCGATCGACCATGAATTTGAATTTCGGCAGAACGAGCTCTGTGCCGATGGCCGACGCCAATCTAACCAAAAAATCGATGCTGGGCATCTGCTTGCCATTCTCAAAGCGGGCGATGCTCGACTGCTTCGTCTTCATCATTGCAGCAATGTCCTTTTGAGTCATGCAAGATCGAAAACGGGCAGCGGTGACGAGCGAGCACACCTCGAATTTCCAGTCCTTTTTGGCTCTTGACACCCTATACTGCAGATCTTTGCTGACGTATTCTTTGAATCTCATAGAACACAATTATAACCTATTGGTTATGTTTAGAAAATCACAAAGAAATATTCATTGCGCTCAAGGCTGCTTTTATGTCTTCTTGTCTACAAAAAACACAAAACGGTGTTGATAATATGCAATCGCCTAGAAACCCATTGAGCTTAATATTTATTGAAGGAATGCTTGCCTACTCATTTAATGAGTTTTTCATTTATAACCAATTGGTTATATTACAAAAAATATCGAAGGAGGTACACTGCCCGCAGAACAGTTTGCACTTTTTTTCGCAACTATACCAAAGTAATCAAGGGCACAGCCTGGTATCTCCCCCTTCATTTTTTTATGCATTTTCACAATATAACCAATTAGTTATATTGTGAAAATGACCGAAAAAGAAAGCCACCCGACTACAGACTGTTATTCTATCATCTTCAAAAATTCGGCCTCGGAAATGACTTTAACGCCAAGCTCTTCGGCCTTTGCCAGCTTTGAACCCGCATTCTCGCCAGCCACGACAAAATCGGTGTTTTTGGAGACGGATCCCGAAGCGTTGCCGCCCAGATTTCGCACCATCTCTTCGGCGTCCGTGCGCTCGAGCGTCGGCATGGTGCCGGTAAAGACGAACGTCTTGCCGGCTAGTTTCCCTTTTCCAGGAATTGGCCCAGTGGCGGCGATCTTTACCTGCTTCAACAGATCCGCAATCAGCTTTTTGTTCTGTGCCGCCTTGAACCAATCGACGACGGCCTCTGCCACGACAGGACCGACGCCATAGATCGCCTCAAACTCTTCGAACGGAGCTTTTTGAAGCTTTTCAACGGAGCCGAAGCGTCCGGCGATATCGAAGGCCGTCTCTTCGCCGACCTGTGGAATGGAAAGCGAGGCAAGGAAGCGAGGCAAGGTTACGTCGCGCGCTTTTTCGATCGAGGCGAGCAGATTATCGACGGATTTTTCCGCAAAGCGCGGCAACGCGAGCAGATCGCCTTTTTTCAGAGTAAAAATGTCGTCAAAAGTGGAGATGAGATCATGTTCGAATAAGGCGTCGATGATCTTTGGCCCGAGTCCGTCGATGTCAAAGCATTTTTTGGAAGTAAAGTGATAGAACTTCCGCTTGGTCTGCTCGAGAGAATCTTTTGCCACGCAGCGCCAAGCCGCTTCGCCGGGAACTCGCTCGATCCTGCCGTCCCCGCCGCATGCAGCGATATATGTCGGCCATTTGAAAGGCTTTGAATCGCGTCCGCGCAGCTCACTTACCACAGAGACGATATCCGGAATGACGTCGCCCGCTTTCTGCAGGATGACGGTGTCGCCGAGGCGGACGTCGAGCCTCTTGATCTCGTCCTCGTTGTGCAAAGTGGCGCGGGAGACCGTCGAGCCGGCGACGACGACGGGACGCAGATGAGCGACGGGCGTGATCACACCAGTCCGGCCGACTTGAAATGTGATGTCGAGGAGGGTCGTCGTGACCTGTTCCGCAGGAAATTTGAAGGCGATGCCCCAGCGCGGCGCCTTGCCGGTATAGCCGAGCGAGCTTTGCAAGCCGAGGTCGTTCACCTTCACCACGACGCCGTCCGCCAGATAATCCTCGCGCGGCATCTTCTTTTGCCATTCCTTCCAATACTTGATCACCTCATCGGCGCCTTTGCACAGCCTCCAATGCGGATTGACTGCGAACCCGAGCTTTTGCAACAGCAAGAGCGACGCCTCCTGTGTCGCAGGCAGCTCGTCATACTGCGCAATATAGTAGATAAAAGTCCGCAATTTGCGCTCTCGGGCTACTTTCGGGTCGAGCTGACGGATGGAGCCTGCCGCGACATTGCGCGGATTTGCAAAAGGCTCCTCGCCGGCCTTCTTTCTGGCTTTGTTCAAGAGGGCCAGCTGGCTTTTTGCCATCCATACTTCCCCTTCGACGATGATGTCGACGGGTTCATTCAGTTCAAGAGGAACGGAGAGGATCGTTTTGACGTTCTCCGTCACGTCTTCGCCCGTCGTGCCGTCGCCGCGCGTGGCTGCAAGAACGAGCCGGCCTTTTTTGTAAGTAAGTACGATCTTGAGGCCGTCTATCTTGTGCTCGCAGAGATATGTCAGTTCCGAGTTCCTAGTACTTAGTACTGAGCTGTGATTTTCCTTACTAGGAACCAAGTACTCGATACTAGGTACTTTTAAAAACCTCTTTGTTCTCACGTCGAATTCCTGCATCTCCTCCGCTGTAAACGCGTCATTGAACGACCACTGCGGCACTATATGCCGAACTTTCTTGAATTCTTTCAGAGGCTCTCCGCCAACACGCTCCGACGGGCTGTCCGGCGTTTTGAGATCCGGATACTGACGTTCTATCGCCGCGAGCTCGTGCACCAGCGAATCATAAGCCTCATCGGTTATCTCGGGCTTGTCGAGGGTATGATAAAGGCGCTGATGATGGGCTATCAGCTCTTTGAGCTTGTTCAGACGCTCAACGACGGGTTTTGGCGCAATGCTATTCATGCGCGTATTATATCTTCAAGCGAGGATTTGCGGAAGCTCACTTACGCAAAATCCGAGCGCAGAAGACATATGAGCGAAGCGAAAATAGCAAAAATCAATATGTCAGCTGGACCGTGCGGTTGACTTTCTTTGGGCTGGCGGTCGAGCAATCGCCGCTGCCGAATCCTGATGGATTCCATCCGATGTTGTATCCGGCTGAGGTGACCTGCGAATACAGGTGATATGCGCCGCCCAAATTAGGATCAGAATCATTATACTTCTTCACTGTCACTGCCGCGCAACTGTAATTGCTCGTCCCATCCGTCAAAAATTTGGCATAGAAGGAATACGTGTAAACGGGTTGGCCCATAATGTCGAGGGTCGTCGACGCAACTATGGAAGGATCGGGGCATGGGACTTGGCCTGTGTGGCATACGGAGACCGTGGAGCTCGCTGTGACGTTCGAACATTGTACAGAGCTCGCCGGAGACAAAGGATTGAAAGCGTTGCCGCCGTTCGGGCCATTCCAATATTCAGCGCAATTCAATCCGCTGTCTGCGGCATAAAAGGCGTCTGACGACTGCGTCGCCGATGACGACAATATGAATTCCTTGCGGCTGATGGTCAAAAGGGATACGCCGAGAGCCAGGACGATAGAAGCCACGATCATGGCGAACAGGAGGGTGTAGCCGTTGTTTTTTTTCATGATTTTTATCATTGTAGTGGTGTGTCGAAAATAGCGTCTTCGAGAGTCACGCTTCCGCTGCCGGCGCCATTGCTCAACCATGAGACCGTGACGACTGCATTGACGGCATCATACGTGTTGCCAGCGCTGCCGCCATTTACGTTGAACGGCACAACATAAAAATAACGTGTGAACGAGGTCGCCGAACCTAGCAATGAGTTTTGTGTATAGCCCTTTGTCCCGAGATATATCGTCGGACATGCGCCAACGCTCGTGCACTGGGTAATCGTGTTGTTAAGGGAATCCACTACGCACGGAGTCGTAGACGTGCAGTAGGTGCTCAAGTCGTGGCCGCCAGCGGTGGTCCATTTGTCGCCCGTATCGGTGCCCGGATTGTCTGAGATATATATCTCATTCGAATCCACGAGGTTCTTTATATATTCGATGCCGTCCTGGGCCAGATAGGAGCCGATGAGCTGATTGCGGGAATAGTAGGTCGCTGTGAGGCCTTTTTCTGCGACCGTCAAAGGGCCCGCTATGGCGATCATAAGGATGGCTATGGCGACAAGCGTCTCGATGAGGGTAAAGCCGGAAGAGCGGGCTCTTTCCTTCTTTCCCTCTTTCCTTTTTTCCTTTATAAAATTGAATACATCCATATAATTGCTATTCTACAGCCTTTCCGATATCGTCGTCTGCAAGTCGAAATACGTCTTTGCAGCAGTGGCCGCGCCCGTGTAGCCGGAAATATACAGGAACACATTCGGCTCTGCTGTCGTGCCGTTCGTATCGACTGATATATAGAAAGAGGTGATGACGATCGACGGGTCTATGATCGGGACATAAGGCGCAGCTCCCGATCCGATGCTATCGGTGCAACTGGTCTGTTGGGCTTTATCGATGGTGAAATGGCCGGAAACATTGTCGGGATGCTGCGCAAAAAAATACGAATACGTCAGGTTGCACGTTCCAAGACTGCTCGGAGCTTTGATCGAAGTGAGAAAGGCTATGCTTGCCGGCTGTGCCGGCAGACTGGTCGGGCCTGATACCGGAGCATACGTGACCGGGTTGATGATGCCGGTAAATCCGTTTGCATCGCTCGTGTCGAGGATATAATCGCTTCCTACTCGCAGCTCCCTCGTTATAGAGTCCATGGCAAAATTGATGTTGTTGACGGCATCCTGGAGAGATTCGGATTTTCTGCTTGCATCGACGATCTTTAGGAGCGCGCTCACAGCGATGACGGCCACGACCATGAAGATGGCTATGGACACGAGCATTTCGACCAGGGTAAAGCCGGAAGAGCCAGTTCTTTCCTTTTTTCCATCTTTCCTTCTTTCCTTTGTAGAATCTACTATATTCATGTGTGAATAATCACTGATTCTGCACTGCGATCTCCCCCGTCTCATTGACGACGATCGATCGCGTCGAAGTCTTGCTGGCATTTTGGATCTGGATCACTCCATACGCATATGGCGATCCGGTAGTGACGCCATTCGCCCTGATGATGGCATTCGGATTAGGTCGCCTGAACGTGATGTCGAGAGAAGCAGTGGTGTTGCCGGTTGTCGGGCAAGGATTCGGGGAAGGCGGAGTCGAATTCGTTGCGTAAAGGCATTTCGTCAGGCCGCCACGGGCAAAGGTGTAGACTGTGATCGCTGAATCAGATGAGGAAGTATAGACCCCGTCCCCGTATGAATTATTGCCTCTCGACGGATACGAATCAGCAAAAAAAGTCATGCTGTTCGAATTGCTCGACGCGAAATCCATGCCATACGGATAATTGAAATTGTTGCTCGAATTGAAGGCCTGCACATTCAAACCATACGCTTGCGCGTCGCGCATGGCCAAAGCGACGTCATATGCCATGCTCGTGAGGAGCGTATCGTCGTTGAAGCTGCCGTAATTCGCGATAACCAAAGCCGTCAAAAAGATGAATATCCCGATTGACACCATGAGTTCGACCAGGGTAAAGCCGGAAGAGCGGGCTTTTTCCTTTTTTGCTTCTTGCTTCTTGCTTTTTGCTTTTTTTGAAAACATATATTAGAAACTGCCGAAGAGCTGCAACCCCGTGATCATGACGAGATACAGCCCGACGATGAGGTAAGGTCCGAACGGGATCTGCAGGCCGTGCTTGAACGAGCGGTACACAACGGCCATATACACGATCGAAGCGAAAGCGCCTATCCAAAAAGCGAGCGTAATTGCTGTGAGGCCGTACGAGAGGCCGAGCATCCAGCCGATGCCGACGATGAGCTTTGAATCGCCGAGGCCCATCCATTCGCCGCGCGAGACGAACCAAAGGATCGCGAAGGGCAGTGCCAAAACCGGGCCGGCGACGAGCCTCATGATGCTCGGCATGACGAGCGGATGCGCTTCGGTGCCGACGAACATGAGCAGGAACGTCGCAGCGATGAAGATATAGACCAACGGATCCGGTATTATCTTGTGCTTTATGTCATATACGGTTATGACCATGAGGATGCACAGGATGAAGAGCTCTAAGACGGTGACGACGCTCGCGACAAATCCGATCGGCGGATACAGGAGAAAGACGATGACGAACAGGGCGCCGGAAAAGAATTCGACGAGCGGATATTGCCATGAGATCTTTGCCCTGCAGCCCTTGCAAGCGCCTCTCTGAAAAGCAAAGGAGAGGATCGGCACGAGCTCGACCCACGTCAGCGTCTTTGCGCACGACATGCATTTCGAGCGGCCTTGCACGCCCATGCCGGTGTTATAGCGCAGAGCGAGGACATTAAGGAAGCTGCCGATGAGCGTGCCGAGGATGAACGATGCGATGATGATGAAGTAAGGGTTCATGGATATGATAAAAAAATATTATTAAAAGTATTAATCGGGCCGGACGCAAAAATTGAGGCCCGTCGTGCACGCGATGACAGAGAACCAGCCCGGGTTCGGAGCGCTCTGCGACACGGCCGAATTAGTCGTCTCGAACGTGGTGTAGAGAACGTAGTCCCCCGGCGGCGTGCCAGTCGCGCTGTAACCATATGAATGACCTGGAGTAGGATCCGATGGGATAGTGGACATGAAACTGCCGAGGGTCACGCCGGAGGGGCAACCGTTCGCTGTCGTCGTGCTGATAGCCGAAGGATACTGATTGCATTTATCGAAATACTGCCCGAGCGCATACACTATCTGCGACAGGTCAGATGACCTTTTTGCATCGCGCGATTTCGTCTTTGAGCCGATCACGCCGGAGATGATGATCCCTGTCACGATGGCGATGACAGCGACGACGACCATGAGCTCGATGAGCGTGAAGCCATTTTTGCTTGAGCTGTGAAAAAAGTGTGGGATCATAGTCATAGTTAAAGGATCAAACCGGCCGCACACAATAATGGAGGCCTGATATACAGGTAAAGCTAGAGAACCACGACGGATTGGCCGCGCTTTGGCCCACAACAGAATTCGTTGCCTCGAATGTCGTATAGAGTATGTAATCAGTCGGCGGGCTGCCGGTGACGCTATACCCATAAGAATTGCCCGAGCTTGGGTCATTTGGAATTGCAGTGATAAAAGTGCCCAATGTCACGCCGGAGGGGCAGCCTCCTGATTGGGCCAAATTGGTGATATTCGCAGGATATTGATCGCACCTGTCGAAGTATTCTTCAAGAGCCAATGATATCTGCGACAGGTCCGAACCTCGCTTTGCATCGCGAGATTTCGCCTTTGAACCGACCAGATTCGTGATGATGATGCCCGTCAGAATGGCGATGATGGCGATGACGACAATCAATTCAATGAGAGTAAAGCCGCCTTTCCTAGAAGAGGATAAGATTTTCATAACATAAGTATAGCAAAAAGAAAGGCTTTTCGCGTCAAGGATGTCCACAGGAGAAAAAGCTCATATCTGCGATTCCATGCGGCAAGATAGGCGCCTTATGCCCGCTTGAAGACGATCTCGCGATATACAAAGAAGCTCTCGCACGCGATTATGACCGAGGCGATCACCTGGGCGAACAGATAGTGAATCGAGAGGTACTGGACAAAGACATAGACGAGGCCCGTGTTGATGCCGAGATTGCAAAGGGTCACAAGCAAGTATGCCCCCGCTTGGACATGGATCCTTTCGACTTCCCTGTTCTTGAACGTCCATATCTTTTGCAAGAAGAAGCTGACGACGAAGGAAAGGATGAAAGCGACGACGGCCGAAGCCAGATACCAGACTCCGAGCACGGTAGTGAGCAGCCACAGCAGAAACAGGTCCGTAACCGCTCCGATCGTGCCCGCTATGATGAACCGGATGACACGGGAATCTAAAAAAGAAGGGAATTCGTTCGGATATTGTTTCGTAGGAGTGCCAGCGCATGCGATGACCATGAGGTTTTTACCGAACGGAGGCCTGCACACGGCAGATTCGATCCGATTCGTGATGGGAAAGATGAAACGGTCGAACATTCGCACTGATTTTTGGTTGAATCCTCGATTCTTCAGGACGCAAAAATTGAGCCACCAAGCGAAATATCCGACAAAATCAAAATAATGGGCCGAAACGATCATGAAACCGGCATCCTCGACTTTTTTCGTCAATTCCTTCTTGTCGTATCTCCTGAAATGACCGAAATCTTTGTCCAAAGGCGCATATATCTCGGGGCACGCAGGCACAAAAAGAGCAAGCATGCCGTTTCTCTTCTTCAAAAGATTGTAATACGATTTCAGCTCGCCTTTGTCGTCCTCGATATGTTCAAGAACATTGATATTGACGACGGCGTCCCAATCATTTTCTTTTATGTCTTTCACTGTTCCTTCGACGAGAGGCTGGTTGGGCAGGTTTTTCCTGAATTTCTGGCAATAATCCTTGTCCGGCTCGACTGATTTGAGGAGCTTGATCGTGGGAATCTTGAGGATATGCCCTGTCATCTGACCGATGCCTGCTCCGACTTCCAGGACTTTTCCGGAAAGATACGGTGCAAGAGAGCCGATGAGCCTCCTCTGATAGTTTTTCGCTTCATCGAGTGCCTTGAACTCAAAGTCATTCGAAACGCCGATGTTTATTTCTGAAGTTGCCATAATTATTATTCCTTGACCTTGTAAATCATATAACCATAGGTAACATCGGTAAATTCTTTTTGGAAACGATCGCTTTGATTCATGATCGCGTTGAAGACGATATAATCCTTTGATGTCACGACATACGAGGAGTGGAAAGTGTTAAGCAAAGCATATGCGATCTCGCTGCCCTCGGTCTTGATCCACTTGCTGGCCGTCGTCGTGCTCGTCGTGAGAGCTGTAGTTTTTACCGCGTCATCGGTCGGACATTTTTCCGTCGAACAGACATAGCCGTCAGCCGGTATATGAACCGATTGCCAATAGAGGCTCGGGCTTAACATATAGGTAAAGCGCGGCTCCAGACCCGAAATATAATTATCCTGCGGCGAATAATAGTACAGCCCTGTGAACCAGCTCCAGTTGTTATTGAATATGATGTCACCCGGCTTGGTATTGGTATTCAACCATAATCCGGTCTCATAAAATTCATTCGGTTGAGCTCCGTATGCCAATTGCCTCTGAAGGAAAAGCATGTTGCTTGCGAACAAATAAACAAGAACGACGATCAGACCAAAGCCGATGCTGCGGCGGATCATCGAATCGCCTTCCACGGACATGATCCTGCGCATGTAATCAAAAGAGAGAGCTATGTAAAGAGCGGCAAAAAAAGTAAAGTAATCTTCGAATCGCGCGCTCATCAAGACCGTTCCCAAGAAGAAACTGATCGTCAGTAAAAGGACGCAGATATGGAGATGGCGCCTTTCAGGTCTTAGACCGCCCCAGTAATCTTTGGCTTTATTTAATTTAAAGCCGACATAGCTGAATATGTCTATCGACAAAGCAGTGACAAACGTAGCAAAGATAAGGGCATTGCCTTGGATAAAGTTAAAGAAATCCTGTGGATACAGCTCGCCGCCCTCTGCAATATTGATTTTCTTGCCTAGAATCGTATCAAAATAGGTACCAAAGATGATATCCCTCATATAGAGCAAAAAACCAGAAGAGACCAGATACGTCAGAATAATGGCAGAACCTGTTCCCGCAAAGGAATAGACCATATTCTTGTAATCCCCTTTTGGCGAATAAAAGCGCTCTGATATGTAGTAAGCGATCGACACGCCGAACGGCATAAAGAACGTGGCGCTATGCCAATATATGTAGATAAAGCTGACGATAAAGACGCCGATATGATTCTTCTTGTATAGGAAAAGCAAAAGGATCAAGAGAAGAGACGGCGCGAACGTATACGGGCGCGAAAGGAAGAAACGGTACAAATAAGGAACTGCCGTTATGGCCACAAAGAGCATCGTCAGGATGAATGGGTTCTTTATCTCGAATTTTTTGAGGCATATATAGAGGATGACGAAAGCGATTGCTATGACGAACACCGCATAGAGCTTTATGCCGAGGTACAACGGCTGTATGAAGGTGAATGGGATTATGACGAGGTAGAAAAGGAAGTTGTAATAGACAAAATAGGCGTTTCCTTGGGCTATCTTTGAGAAATAGATCGATTTGAAATTTTGGAACGATTGAAAGAAGCCGTGCTGGAGCATCTGCTCGGCGAAACGGAAATGGAACCAGTGGTCATCGCTGCTCGAAACAGTGCTCACCCAGAAATATACGCCGAAAAATACGAGAAAAAAGAAGGAAAAGATAAGGAGAAGCTGAAGGTACGTCTTGTCAGCCAGATACGCCTTTATCCGCAAAAAATGGCGCTTGAAGAAACGGCCCGTCATTACAGCTCTCTCAAAGAGGAAGAGGGCTATTATCCTCTTGAAGCAGCGCCAGCCATGACGCCAGTTCATCTTCTTGCCCTCTGCTTTCTTGCGCGAATCGTAGTGGACGGGGACCTCGATTATCGAATGCCTTTCGCGAAAGAGCATGAGCGACAGCTCGACGACGTCGTAGACGAAATCGTCGCTCGGCAAGGAGACGACGTCCTTGATGAATTCCTTTGGAAAGACCTTGTAGCACGTGGCCAGATCCGTCAATTTGCTCCTGAACAGGAAATTGAATATCTTTGTCACGAGAAGGCCGCCGTAAAAGTATATCTGGCTGAATGGCACCGTATCATCGCTCAAAACCCTCGAACCGAAGACGACCTCTGTCTTTTTGTCGATTATAGGCTGCAATAGCCCGGCATAATCGTCAGGATCATATTCAGAATCAGCGTCCTGGATGAGGATATAGTCCCCTTTTGCCTTCTTGAAACCGTCTTTCAGTGCCGCACCCTTGCCGCCGTTCTCGTCCCTGAAATAAACCTCGAATTTACCGCTCAATTTCCTCAAAATCTCCCTGGTGCCGTCGGTAGAAGCATCGTCGACTATGATGACCTCTTTTTGCCACCCTTTCGGCAAGATCGCAGCTTCGACCCTCTGAAGCGTTTTCTCGATGGTCTGTTGCTCGTTATATACAGGGATAACAACGGATAATGTAGTTTTGCTCTCGGACATGGATGCCACTATACCATCTCAAGTTAAAAAAACAAAACCCCTTGAGGGGTTTTGTACAAAAACATACCAGTAGGCTGCTAGTGACACTGTGCAGCTGTCGTAATCGTGTTATTGTCATTCACATTGCTGTTACCTCTTGAGTCAAGACAGAAATACACAGACTGGTTTGAGCTCAACATACCTCTGATAGCATATGCCGTGCCAGTAGGATTTGTCGTGACGAAAAGGTTACCGCCTTCTGCAACTGCATCCGCAGCCACTGCTGAAATAGCTGAATAATCAGGACCTGAAGTATTAGTACAAGCAGCAGGAACTTGATTACCAGTATTATTAACGCTAACAACTGCATTACAGTTCGCATTACCCATACCAGTACCCAAATCAACATACATCGCCCCATTGTATCCGGACTCGAGTGCTGTCCTTGTTTGCTGAACATCCGAAATAATACGTGTATCCGTTCCCTTCTTCCTTGCTGAGTTCAAGCTTACCAACACGATCGATGACAATATGCCGATAATAGCGATGACCACGAGCAATTCGATGAGTGTGAAACCGCCTTTTGCGTTTATTCTTTTCATTTAAATTGAATTAATATTTACCTAATAATTAAGCTTAATATAGCTTTACCAGATATTATACCAGCCACACACCCGATAAAGTCAAGGAGTATGTGGATAACTCGTAAAATGGCCTTTTGGCGAATATTTCAAGGCACATCAAGATTGACACAGAACCGCAAGAAACGCGGATCTTTTTGCAAATGAGACTAGTGGTCCCGATATACGTAATAGAAATACGTGGAGCTTTGGCAAAAGTTGCATTAGTGGCAAGCTGCATTGATCGTTGCGTTACCAGCAATACTGACAGTGTTGTTATCCGCTTGATTAGCAATCCCTGATGAATCGAGACAATAATAAACATTTGGATTGGACGCAAGCGACACCCTAATGGCATACGATTTAAGATCAGAATTAACCAAGAAGTAAATGCTCGATCCTTGCTTTATTACATCAGACACCACCGCGTTCAGAGAAACATTGTCTGGACCTGTTGAAAGCGTGCAATTTGCGTTTGTTGCAACCCCGCTCGTGATAGAAGCTGTATTGGCACAATTTGCAAGACTGCTGTAGTTTAAATCGCTATAAGCATACCCGTTATAACCAGTCTGAATTGCCGTGCGAGCCTCGCGCACATCAGAAATGACCCTTGAATCGGTGCCTTTTTTCTTGGCGCTTTGCAAGCTCGAAAGAATAATTGCCGCCAACAAACCTATGATAGCGACCACAACAAGCAACTCGATAAGTGTAAAACCCCTATTGTCTTTTAATCTTTTCATTAATATATATATATATATTGATTTACAATCAAAAAATTACGCTCAATCCGGCTATAGCACGACTTGCTATCTATAATAGCACCAAAAAATTGACCACCTGTGGATAAGTCGGTGGTTGCTAGCCCTGTGGGCACGGCTTTCTCGTCTCCCCTCCGTAAAACAACCTATATCCTTATTTGTGGGCACGGGGAGACTCGGTCACGAGTCCTCGCCAATTGGCTCGGCTCGCGAAGCCTCCTCCGGCACGATCTTCTGATCGCCCGCCTCCTTCGCCGCTATTCGCTTCGCTCATATCGCGGCTTCAGTCCGGCCTTCTCGTCTCCCCTTTACAACAAACAGCCTATTTACTTCATTGTGGGCACGGGGAGACTCGAACTCCCAAGGATCGCTCCATACGCTTCTGAGACGTACGCGTATACCAATTCCGCCACGTGCCCCTATATACCATGGTACTGGCAAGAAGGCTTCTTGGCAAACAAAAAAGGCGTCCTTTGCGTGGGGCGCCTTTCGAAACGGGCTGGTCGGTTCAGTGAGAATTGACAAATGGTTCGGCGGCATAGGCCTTATAGAGAAACCAAATAGTCACAGCGCCAAACCCGATGAGAAACAACCATTGGATCCTGTTCAATGTCAGAAACCCTTGACGGCGAGGACAGGTCAATTTTTCGTCCTCGGACGCGAGAGAATCAGGCAATATTTGTTCTTTCAACCTTACCGGCGCAGAACAGCGCCTTGAACGCCTTGTCGAAAATGAGTTTCGAAACAAGCGTACATGTTGTCGGTCTAGCATTATGACTCCTTCCTGGTTATGCGGAACTCTTGCTCCGCGATTGTTGGTGAGCCTTGACTAACCCGCTAGAATCATATCATATATGTAAAATAAAGTCAATTGACTGCAAAACCCCTTATTCTAGGGTGTTTTTTGACGCAGAAATTAGTCGACAGAAATGGAATGGCCGAGAGCATGCTCGCATCATTCGATTATCTATTTCTATTTTCCTGCTTCTGCCCTACTGCGCTTCGGCGATCGAATATATAGGCACGAGCACCGAAGCAAGGAGGATCGCGACGCCGAGGCCGAGCATGACGATCATGAGCGGCTCGATGAGGTCGACGAGAGTGGCGACGGCGTTGGTCACTTCGCGGGAATAGAAGAGGGCCATGGTCTTCATGATGGGACCGAGCTGACCCGATTCCTCGCCTACTTTTATCATCTGGATCATGATGCCGGGTATCTCGCCTGAAACAGCAAGAGCTTCGGATACCGGCTTGCCGCCTTTGACGTCTTCGATGGCATCCGCCAAAAGGGCGCGGAAAACCTCGTTGTTCACGACATCCGAAGTGAGCTCGAGCGCCCTGATCATAGGAATGCCGGCCTGGAGCATGGTATTCATATTGTCGGCAAGACGAGCCAAGTAGAGCTTTTTGTAAAGGATGCTGACATACGGAACATGGAGCTTGAGCCTGTCGAGAGCGATCTTGCCGCCCGGAGTGCGCACATACCGGACCACAAACCAGCCTATGACGACCACGATGGCCAAAATTATGAAGCCGTCATTGACGAGAACGTTAGATATAGCGAGTATGACCTGGGTATAGACAGGTATGGCGACGCCGGAATCGGTGATGATGCCGGAGATCTTTGGGATGACCATAGTGAACATCAATATCATGACGGTCACGAACGTCATGACGACGAATGCCGGATAGATGAGAGCGCCCTTGGCTTTCGAGGTGAGCTCGTAGGTGCGATCGAGGTAATCGGCCAAGTATTGGAAGGTCTCGTCGAGCTTGCCCGATTCCTCGCCGGCCTTGACCATGTTCACGTAGAACGAGTCAAAGATCTTTGGATGCTTCGACATAGCCGCCGAGATGGAGCTGCCTCCCTGCAGATCGTCGGCCACGGTGGTCAGCTTGGCTCCGAGGACTTTGTTCTCGGTCTCGCCGGCGATCATGCGGAAAATGCGCAGAGCCGAGACCTGGGCCTCAAAGAGCGTCGAGAGCTGTCGGGACAGGATGACGATGTCCTTGGTCGACACGCGGTCGAAGAGGCTGATGTTCATTGACAAAAATGTGCCTTTCGCGTCGGCCTCCTTTATCGAAGAAATGATGAGACCGCGCCGCTGAAGGCCGGCGATAGCGACATCCAGATTGATGGCATCGATCGAGCCGACCGTCTGCTCCCCCTTGTCGTTTACTGTTGTGTAGTTGAATAGCATGGTTGTTAGTTCCTAGTACTTAGTACCTAGTACCTAGTTGTGATTATTTTTCTAGGGACTAAGTACTCGGAACTAGGTACTTTCATAAAATTTATATCAGCCTCTCGAGCACCTTCGGGTTGAGCGAATGCAGGTAGGCGCTTTCAACCGTTATCTCTCCCCTCCTCACGAGGTCCGCCAGCGACCGGTTCATATCGATCATGCCTTCGGCAAGGCCTGTCTCGATGACCGTCGGGATCTCCTGGCTGCGGCGCTCGCGGATCAGGTTCGACACCGCCGAGTTGTTTATCAAGAGCTCATATGCCGGGATGAGGCCGCCGGATATGCGCGGAACGAGTCTCTGGGAGAAGATGCCGTTCAAGCTGCCAGCCAATTGGATGCGGATCTGGTCCTGCTGGGCCGCCGGGAAGGAGTCGACGATGCGGTCGATGGTCTGGGCGGCGTTGTTGGTGTGGAGCGTGGAAAAGACGAGGTGGCCGGTCTCCGCCGCGGTGACGGCAGTCGATATGGTCTCTGGATCGCGCATCTCGCCGAGGAGGCAGACGTTCATGTCCTCTCGGAACATGGCGGTCAGAGCATCGCGAAAGTCCGGCGTATCGGTGCGCACCTCGCGCTGGTCGATGAACGACTTCTTTGATTCAAAGAGATATTCTATCGGATCCTCGATGGTCAGGATGTGCTCGGCGCGGGTCTGATTGATGAGCTCGATCATGGAGGCGAGGGTCGTCGTCTTGCCCTGACCTATCGGACCGACGAGGAGGAAGAAGCCTTGCGACTTGTGGGTATATGTCTCGAGGATGGGCGGCAGATTGAGCTCGCTCAAGGTCTTTATGTTCTTTGGAATGACGCGCAAGGCGATGGAGACCATGCCTTGGCGATAGAAGACGTTCCCTCGGAATCGGGTGTCGGAGAGCTCATAGGAAAAGTCGACGTTGCGCACGGTTTCAAGCACTTTCACGTTCGCAGGAGAGAGGAATTGGTCGAGAAAGCCCTGCATGTCGCTTGCAGTCAGGATCGCCCTTCTGAAAAGAGGTATGATGCCGCCGGCCACCCTGATGATCGGCGTGCGGCCTTGCGAGAGATGCAGATCCGAAGCGCCTTCTTTGACGAGGAGAGCGATCAGGTCTTGGATTTCCTTTTTATAATCCATAGTTTTATTTCTTGGCTGCTAAAATCTTCTCCGTCTCTCGGAGGACATCCGACGGTATCGTCGTCGCTTTGATGATATAGCCGTCGACGTTCAATTTCCTCGCCCGAGCGATGTCGTCAGGCAATCCTTGGTTCGTCAGCATGATGACTACGGCCTTTGATGCGAGATTTTCCCTGCGGACGGCCGAGACGAAATCGATGCCGTCCATGCTCGGCATGATTATATCGACGAGCATGGCGTCAGGGACGTATCCTTCATGCAGCAGCTTCAATGCTGCTTCGGCATTGTCTGACATGCGGACGTCGTAGCCCTGATTCTTGAATTTGACGGCATACATGTCGAGGAGGAACGAGTCGTCGTCCACAAAGAGGATCTTTTTATTGTTCGGAGCTGGTTCTGGCATGTGATTATTATACAGGATTATTCAAATTAGAGATATGCACAGTTAACAGTTCCGAGTACTTAGTACTTAGTTACGTTTGTCTATATCTTTAACTAGGTACTAGGAAATTTTACAATTTATTCACCTCCTCGAGCGGTATGAGCTTCTGGAACGCCTTGATGATGGCGTCTTCTTTCATCGAAAGCATGCCTTTCTTGCGGAGAAGGGCCGATATGGAGAGCTCGGTCGGCTCTTTTAAGATGACGTTCTCGAGCTCTTTGTCCATCCTGAACATCTCGGTTACGGCCATACGGCCGCGCGTGCCCTTTGGACAATCCGGCGTCGGAGCGACTTGATAGAGAGTATCGCCAAAAGGGATGCTCTTCCTATATTCGTTCGGCAGATCGGCGAATTGCTTGTCTATCATCATCTTGATCGAGCCTTCGACAGGAACGGCTTTGCCGCCGCCAGGCGCGAGAAGGCCTACTAGGCGCTGAGCCATGGCCATGATGAGGGTCGGAGCGATGAGGTATGGATCGACGCCCATGTCGATGAGGCGGGGTACGACGCCGGCGGCATTGTTGGTGTGGATGGTAGAGAAGACGAGGTGACCGGTCAATGCGGCCTGAATGGCCAATTGCGCGGTCTCCTTGTCGCGGATCTCACCGACCATGATGATGTCAGGGTCCTGGCGCAAAACGGTGCGCAAGCCGCTGGCGAAATCGTACCCTATCTCCGGCCGGACCTGGCTCTGACTGACGCCTTCCATGTTGTATTCGACTGGATCCTCGAGAGAAAGGACGTTCATGCCCTCTTTGTCGACGGCATTCAGCATCGAGTACAATGTCGTCGATTTTCCGGAACCGGTCGGACCAGTTATGAGGATGAGGCCGTACGGACGGTCGATGGCATCCATGAGAAGCTTGAGATTATCAGGCGAGAGGCCGAGCTCATCGACTTTTTTAACGCCTTTTTCCTGGTCGAGGATACGCATTTCGACTTTTTCGCCATAGTATGCCGGGAAGGTCGAAACACGGAAGTCGATCTTGCGGCCGTCGATGCGCGCTGAAAAGCGGCCGTCCTGGGGCTTTCTTTTCTCATCGAGCTTCATGTTCGACAATATCTTGATGCGGGCGACAACAGCCGAATGGACCTGCGCCGGCAGGATGAGCGACGTGTTCAGAACGCCGTCGACGCGGAAACGGACGCGCACCTTGTCATGGAGGTGCTCGATATGGACGTCGGATGCGTTCCCTTCTGTCGCGTAGCGCACTATGGTTGCCACGATCTTGACCACGGGCGCGTCTTCTATTATGAATGCGGCGGTCTTGTTGTCGGTCTTTGATTTCGAGGTGTCGATGGCCTGGTCGATATCGACGGAGAGCTCGGTCTCGAGCTCGGAAAGCGCCTTTGAGACTTCGCCGGAGAGGCCTTTGTACGACTCGATCACTTTCTGGAAATCCTCCTGCGAGATGAGGAATATCTTGTAAGGGATGTTCTTCTTTGCGGCAATGAAATTGAGCGCATCGCGGGCTTCGATGTTGTCGGGGTCGACGATGCCGACCTCGAGCATGCCGTCTTTGAAGCCGATCGGTGCGAATTGATAATGCGTGGCGCTCTCTTCGGGGATGTAATCCAAGACTTCAAAAGGGACGTCGACATCTGTCATGGCGCGGGTCGGGATATTCAAAAATTCTCCGCGAGCCGCCAAGATATCCTCCGGCCGGATGCCGGCAGAGATCAAAGCCTCGTCGAGAGTATTGCCGTCGGCCTGCTTTGCCTTGACGGCCGCGGCCTCGGCCTTGCTTATGATGTTTTTTTTCTGGAGTATGTCGAGAACGCTCATAATGATTAGTCGAAAGTCGAAAGTCGAAAGTTTTTAAAGTCAAGAATGCTCGCGTTCACTTTACAGACTTTATGACTTTTGGCTTTATCGACTCTCATTTATTATTGTCCCGGAGGAGCAAACGGATTCGGCCTCCCTACCGATTGTGAAGGTATCGGCCTCGAATAATCGACCAGCGATTCATACGCGGGAGTCGTAAAGAATCCAGTGTCGATGTTTATGGATGATATGCTGTTCAATATATTGAGGACATTGGCGCCCACAGCAGCCGTGGTAGCGCTCACGCCGGGCGATGATGCGATCAGTTGAGAAGACGAAGAGCTCGAAGAGCCTTTGCTGCCGTAGAAATACCACACGCCGGCGAGGATGACCACGATAGCGATGCCGATGATTACTGTCTTTTGATTTGAAGAAGATTGGTTTTTCATAGGATTGATCATTGATTGAGCCAATAGGTATTCAGCGCGACCCCGTAGGTGTAGATCCCGGTGTTCGACGGCGTCAAAGTGATGTGAGTGACGTCCAGGATGCGAAGGCTCCTTTCCAGGTCCTGAAGCAAGGAGATGAAATTATCGTATGTCGTCGTGACGCTAAAGTTAACCGTGACGGTCGAAGGCGTGTTTTGAGACGTGGAGGAATTCGTCACGGCTGGCGTGGAGGCAGCGGAGTTCCCTCCTGTGACCGCAGTATCCGCTGAAGTCGTGAGCCCCGAAAGCGTGAGGCCGTGGTCCTCGGCAATGCCCGAGATGTCTATCATCAGGCGGACATTGTCTATGCTGCTCGGAACGATCTTGTCCAAGCGAGCCTTGTCTTGGTCAGAGATGCCATTGTATTGCTTCAAAACCGAATCGCGCAATTCGATCAGTTTTTTTGCATTGGTTATCGCTGACAGATAGCCAGCATTCGTCGTCTGTATTGCGCCCAACGCGCTGATCTGACCCGAGGTGTAGGTAAAGTAAATCCCTACGGCGAGAACTATGAGTATGAGACCTGTGATGTTTCTGTTCATAATGGTTATTGGGTCAACATTGATGTGGACGCTGTCGGCGATGTAGATGATGTGGAAGAAGCAGGTATCTGTGACGAACCCGAATTGGTGCTCGAAGAACCGCTCATGTATGCCAGCTCGCTCGGACTGACTTTAGCAGTGAATGAAAAATCGACCTTGCCACTTCCATTCACGGAAAGGCCAGAAAGAACAGGATCCACTATCACTGCGTTCGAACCGAGCTGGGAGGACTTGCCGAAAACGTCTGACTGGTATGCCACAGAGTAGTAGCTATCCGTTTCACCTTGCATAGAGATTGTGATGTCATCGCCTACCGAGCCACCATTCGAGCCACCATTGTTGTATGTTCCGGTCGAATCAGAAGAAGGAACTGAAAAAGAAAGATTCTTCCACTGGACGCTCGCTATCGTCAGCTGGCTTATGATGCCGAAGATCTTTGACACGTCCATGTGCCTATTCAAGATGCTCTTTGCGACGTCGATCTTTACGTTCGCATTTGTCAGCGTGCTTATGAGATCCGTATCGAATTGATTTTGATCTTTGGCCAGATCGCTCTTGTATTGATCTTGTTGGTTCAAAAGGACTTTTTGCCAGACAAAGGTGAAACCCGCGCCGGCGATAGAAACAATGAACAGAATGACGGAAATGATCAGGAAGATGCTTATAGAATGGTGCGCATGGTTGCCCGTAGAGGCGACCATAGGTTTTTTCGGTATAAAAGATGTTTGAAACTTTGGCTCCATTAGTTTTTAGAGAAGTATATCCCCTCTCATCCATTATACTATAAAGTCAAGAGCTATGGAGGAGCGTCTTGTGTATATCCACGGATGTATATGTATGAAGTATATGTATAAGTATGGATGCAGAGGCATTTTATACATATAGTTCATACGTATACTTTTTGTTCAATTCAGCTCGCTCAATTTTCGCAATGCAGCGCCGATGGCGACGGTGAATTCAGGGCCTGCGGCAATGAGCTGTTCTGCGAGGAATGCCGGCGTCTCGAGCTTGCTGAAAGGGTTCGCGTAGACGACCTCGGATTGGAAGCTGTTCTTGGCCAGCTCCGCAAAGCCTTTGAGCATGACGCCGCCGCCCGTCAGAACGACCTTTGAGATGTTCTTTCGATATTTCTTCTCGTAATTGAGGAGCACCGTATTGGCTTCATAGAACATGTAGTCAAGGTTGACCGTGATGATCTCCCTTTGGTCTTTGTATTCCGCGCCGCCCAAAAGGCCATATGTCCTCTTTATCGTTTCGGCTTGGGCCACCGGGATGCTCATGGCTTTCGAGATGGCGATGGTGATGTCCTGCGAGCCTTTGTTGATGATATGCGAGGCGCGCAAAAGCCCGCGTTCGACGATGTAGAGCTTTGTCAATCGGGCGCCCATGTCGAGGATCATGATCGCCTGAAGGCCCTGGTCGATCGAGGCCCGGATCGAGCTGAACAGCTCGATCTCATAGAACGACGGCAGCAATCCGGAGCCGGACATGATGTTCTGATAGTTCGATATGTATTCGTTGCTGATGGCGACGACGAGGACGTCCTGGCCCTCTTTTGCTTTGTTCGCGGTTCCGTCAGTCTCGGTGGTAGCGAACGAATCCTCGCGGGGTATGATGGACCAGTCGAGCATGACCTCGCTGATGGGCACCGGGATGTATTTTCGCGCTTCGAGGGCTATGATGTCCGAGATATGCTTGTCGCCGACGGGCGGCAGCGAGATGAAGGAGATCAATGAAGATGACAAGGGCAACGCCACGCCGCACGCGTTCGTCGTGGCTTTTGCCTCGTGGATGATATCCTTCAGAGCCTCGATGAGCTTTGCGTTCGTCAGGCTCGTGGCCCGGCCGATCTCGGTGCCTGCATACGGGCCGAGGGCGAGCTCGCCATAGGTCTCGAGCACGGCGCGGCCGTGCTTTTTCTTTATTTGGACGATCTTTATGGCTGACGAGCCGAGGTCGATGCCGAGCACGCTCGGGCTTTTCTTGGCGAATATAGAGCCGATGGTGTCTAGAAAACTCATAAGAAAAGTATATCACAGAAAGAAAAAACAACCTCTATGCTGACGGTCGGTCCTTCCATACGAAGCGGTTGTACATGAACCAATTATAGGGCACTACCAAAAGAACGATCACGAATATGAGGACGACCTGTCGATAGGCGCCGCCGACGATCGCGGTAAAGAGCGGCCCAAAGACGCCTTCGATGGCGACCGCACCGATCGAAGCCATGTTGAATCTGGCGAGGCCGGAGATCCATCCAAAAGATCCTCTCTTTCGAGCGTCGCCGAACGTCCAGATGTTATTGAAGAAATAATTGCTTATGATCGCCGCTTCGGCCGACAATGCCCATGACAGAGGCTCGATGCCGGTGATCCGGTGCAAGAGGGTAAGAAAGATCGCGTTCACGACATAGCCGCCAAGGCCGACAATTGCATATTTGAGGAACCTGTGCGTCAATGCGTCTTTCATGCGGAGCGCGACGCAGACGCGCAGAATGTCGAAAATGACCGATCCCGAAAATTTTGACGTCCCCGCTTTTCGGTTCTCGAAATTGAGGGGGATCTCTTTGTAGCGCGCGCCGAATCCGAGCGTTCTGTAGAGCCATTCTATCTTGTAACCAAACGTCCGGCTTTTGAGATGAGCCGGATCGAGATCGAGTCGATCGGCGAATCCTTTGACCCTTGTCGCCTTTAATCCGGTAGTCGGATCAGTCACCAAGAGGAAGCTCCTGCTCGGAAAAAAGAGGATCGTTTTAGCCACGAATCCCCCGATAGAGGTGAGGGCCTTTCGAAACAAGGGCCTGCCAGCCGGCTCGCTGCCGTTCTTTGCGCTGCGCGAGGCCACGACGTAGTCATAGCCGTCATCCAGCCTTTTGAGCAGGAGCGGGATGTGATCGGGCGAATGCTGAAAATCGCCGTCGAATTCTATGAGCGCATCAGCCGCGACGGCGCCGATCGCATACTTGAAGCCCAAACAGTATGCCGCACCGATGCCAGATTTATTCGGCTCGCGGATGAGATGAATGTCCGACGGCCGCCTTGCCGCTATCATCTGCTGTACGATATCTGCAGTGCCGTCAGAGGAATTCCCGTCCACGACGACGATCTTGATATGCCAGCCGTCCGCAACAGACGCGGCCACGAGCCGTATCTCCTGTAGAAGCGCGCCGATATTCCCTGCTTCGTTGTATGTAGGAATGATTATCGCCGCCGTCTGTTTTTTCTTTTCCTTGTCCATAGAAATCATCGCCAGCTCGGCAGCCACATCCGAGCCTGCAATTGCGCGTCGGAAAGATGCAGGCCATAGGTAAGCGGGCTGAAATAGATGAAAGAAGAAATGCACAGGGCAAGAACGAGGGACGACATGACGAGCTTCCTCTTGCCACAGGCCATCCCGTCTAAAAGCCACGCTATGGCCATCGCGCTCATGACCAAGGCCGTCTCATAGTGATATAGGAACATCGGCCGTGTGATGAAAATGAACGGCACGTAGTTCACGAGAAAGCCGATCAAGATGAATGACAGCGATATCTTTCTTTCAGCATTTTTCCGCCGCCACAACGCGTAGCCGGCAAGAGAAACGATTGAAACCGTTCCGAACCAATATATGAGAGGATTGCCGATCAGGTAGATGTATTCATCCTTTCCCTGCCAATAGAATATTGGCCGTTCCATGATGGGCCATGACCACCATGAACTCTGATATTGGTGCTGTGGCATTCTATAAGCGTTTGCCTTGTACATCTCAATGTTCAGGTCGACCAGCTTTGCCACAAAGCCATCTTGATGGAATTGCGGGCTCATGAAATCGTCGCCTGGCCCATTCTTTGGAAGCAATGAGAAATGAAGAGCGAAGACGCCGATATACAGCGCCAAGCCGACACAGACATAGAGTGCGACGAATGAAAAAACCGATCTTGTCGCCGACCATGATCGCTTCCAAAGGCTTCTGATCGCGCATCTATTGATTGAAGCGAGCCATTCGAATATCACGATCATGAGAGGAAATGCCAGACCGGTCCATTTGATCGAAAAAGCGACGGCGGCAAATACGGCCGAGCCGAGCAAAAAAATCCGGCATGCTCCCCGTTTTTCTTGACCTATGCGCTTGCGGTATTCCTGATATAAAAGCACGGCTACAAAACCAGACAGAACGAGCATGATGTCGAACAGAATGAATCTGGACTGGACGATCAGAGAATTCTCGAATGCGACGAGAAGTCCTGCCGTCATAGATGACAACGGTGACAGGCCGACGTTCCTCGACACGGCATATATGACGAGAGGCAAGAGAAAGCCGCAGACGATTGGCACAAGGCGCAAAAGCACTATCGAATGCGGCAAGGCGTCGCCGATCGCGCTCATCTTCCCTCCGTATGAGGCTCCGGTCAGAAAGCCGAAGACATAGACGACGAGCTTGGCAAGAGGAGGATGGACGTCGAAATAAAAAACGCCCTTTGCATAGCTCGCCAAGAAGCCGCCTGCGAACGTCTCGTCGAACACCACCTGCGCCGGATAGCCGAAGTAGATGAAATGAGTGATAGCGCTCGCCATCGCCACGATCGCGGGCGGCAGGTATTTTTTCATGATTGTGATTATATCTTCAAGCGAGGATTTGCGGAAGCCCACTTACGTAAAATCTGAGCGCCGAAGATATATGAGCGAAGCGAATGTATCACTGCCTTGCGGCAAAAGACCTCCCTTAGGAGGCTTTTTGCTTCTCTTCATACTTTCGGGAGACTAAAGACCGAGAAAATGGAGGAAGGATTGCCAGCTCGACTGCGTTGACGCTGCAGGCTGTACGGTATTGACGTATCGCATAGATTGCGGCGAAGATGACGGCGAACCTGATTGCGATGGAGATGGGGACGGATTAGGAGAAGAATAAGGATTCTGCGAAGGTGCAGGTGCCGAACCTGTATTCTGGATCGGAGCCGTGGCAGGAACGGTGAAGGTGACCGAATTGCTGGATACCTTTGTGGCAGGGTCAAAGACGCTCACCTGGTACGTGCCCGGATTGACGCCGTAGACATTGAACAGTATTTGCTTGCTTGCCGCTGATCTCGGAACCATGACTACCACTTGAGTCCCATTCTGAGAGAAAGACACCTGGGAATTCGGGCTAAGACCATTGCCAGATATGTCAACTCCCGTTCCGATAGCCCCGCTCGACGGAGAGATCGAAGCGATCGTAGGCTGTGCTGAAGTGACTTGCACCGTACCTGACGTGTTCGCAGAAAGACCTGCCGAGTCAGTCACCGTAAAGACAACCTTGTAAGTGCCCACCGCTGTATAGGAATGGGTGAATGTCGTCGTTTGAACGACAGCTTTCGCCGTTGGGCCATTATCGCCCCAATTCACAGAGTAGCTCAAGGTCCCATTCTGCGGATCGGAAGCGCTGACTGACCATGTGCCCTGCTGGCCGACAGTGAGCATTGTCGGGAATGCTGCACCGACTATGGTAGGAGACTGAGGAGTCGAGGTCGAAGTGCCAGAAGTGATGGTAAATATACCGCTTTTACCTTCTGCAATATCACCCGTAATTCCGGAAAAATCAGCACCAACTTCAATTATATATTGATTACTAGCAGCGAAAGCTTTTTTCACACCAAGCAATTCTGCGATTCTTTCTCCGATACTCGTCATACCAACACCCCATCCGTTATTGCTACTGACAGTCCAAGTATACGAATTCACCGATGCAGGCAAACCACTAACAATGGTTGTGTTTGGATCAGATATAGTCCCGGTCGTGCCGTTTGTGATCATCACATACTGTGTCGCTCCTGATGGAAGACCTGTAACATTCCAGCGGATTGTGTATTGAGTTCCTGTTTGTAGAATTTCTCCATTTTTTGGTGAAATAACGGATATTGAAGCGTTCGGATACAACCCAATGGTAGAAGATGCCGTCTTGTTGATAGTGAAATAACTACTATAACCACAATTATTGCCAATTGAGGAACAGACTTCAATTCGATACGATGCGATTCCAACCGGAATCACAAGATTGACGGGAGCAGGAATAACTCCGTTTCCCCCTTGAGCAGAGTAAGTCAAACCCAACTCACCGTACACGGTGTTTCCATTTTGATCGAGAAGATAGGCAACCGGTGCAACATTCGAAATATTTACACCGGACCAACTCCACGAAAATGGAATCGTTGAAGTCGGTGACGAGAAAGTGCTACTTGCAGTCGGAGAAGCAACGATGATCCTTGGTTGGGTCGAAGTGGCAGAAATAATAGTGAATGATGGAGACACTGCGACGAACGATCCGTTGTAATATATCTGGAACGTGTATCCGGAAAGGCTCGTATAATTAGTCGGCAGAGCATCAGACGGAACCTTGAAATTCAAGAGAGTGCCCACTTCTGGTGGATTAACATTTCCATAATCATAACCGTACGCCTTACCACCAAGCTGCACGTCGAATGTCGCTAGAGGGTTTGAACTTGAGAATCCTAGTTGGATTGATGACCCAACAATAAACGTAGAGCTAGCTGTTGGATAATAGATGCTTACTGAAGGCTGGGTGGAACTCGATGTGCCCCCACCCGAAGGCACATTAGGCGTCGCCCACCCCGTCTCTGAGGTGAACATGGAGGTGGTCGTCGCTGTAGGCTCTGACCACCAGATGCCGTTCATGCCGACGCCGTAAGCATTCGCGCCGGGATTTCTGACTGCAAATGTCAAGGTGACAGGAATGGTGACGGTCTGGTCCGGCGCTACCGTGAAGCTCTTGCCGTCAGATGAAAGGATTGTGTTAGCTGGTTGAGAATATGTGACGACTGGGTTGTAGTTGAGAGAGCTAGCTACCCCGTTCTGATATATCGTCCATGATCCGCCGCCTTTTCCGTTGATCGGGAAAGCCGGGTTGGCTGAGTTCGGCAGGCCGAAGACGACAGAAGTATTGCTGGCGCTCACCTCAACGTTGAAGGTCGAGGCGTAGGTGTCTGTGGCGTTGCCGAATTGATCAGATTGCGCCACTTGCTGGATGATGGTCGGGGTCCCGGAGAGGGAGAAGATAGGTGGGGCGATTTGAGTTGAAGTAGTCGAAGCAATTGTAAATGGATACGTGTTGCCCTTCACCCAATCATACACAGCCGTTTCATACACATAAATTGTCACAGTATGCGGACCGGTTGAAAGATACGGCACATTGAAGGTCAAGCTTTTCCCGTCAGGTGAAGGTGCTGTGGCATATCCGATTTGATTTTGTGAATCCCACTGTATGCCATTGTTTGTCCTGCTGCTCGTATCAAAGCCGTTACCATATACAGTTATCGTTGAACCTGCTGGCGAAACAGCAGGTGAAATAGAAGTGATCACCGGTTGAGTCGATGTCGAAATTTTCATAACAGTGATAGCGCTTCCCTGTGCTGAACCAGTAACCGGAATGCTCTGATTTAGACCATTGAGCATGTAAACTGGCCAATAATAGGGAGCCTTTTCTCCAACTGCACTTATTGACGTCGTAATAACCGATGAACTTGCTATTCCAGACATATCGACTTTAACAGTAAACGGAACGGAGGTACCGGCAACAAGAGGAAATCCGTAGATTACATTATAGTTCGGAAGGTAATTTGGTAAGTTGATTTGAAAACTAACACCTGATTCAGCAGATGTAGCCCCGACGGAAGTCGTAGCAATCAGTGTTGAACCCTGGTAAAGATATGCTTCACTGAGTAAAGCGCCATTTGTGTGATAAATGGGTATGGTAAAGGAATTAAGAAATGTTGTCGCTTGAGAAGCCACAACATCAAAGGTCAATATAGGCAATCCTGATACTGAATTATTTATCGCACTCACAGTGCTAGTTGCGGGTGAAGAAGGATCGATCGAAATAATAGTACTGGAAGCTACCTGCGCCTGCGCCGGCGAGGCGATGATAAAAGCGAACGCCAAGAACAGCATCGCCGTGGCGATGAATGACGAGAGACGGATTAATTTTTTCATGATAATAGTTAAAGAAGCCTTGTAATGATGACTTTTAAGTTTGATTATCTTCGGACTTGCGAATACCTGACTTACATGATACCACTTCCTTGACACGAATAAATGCCGGTTATGCACAGGCCAAACGGCGCTTTCTATGCGCCCCGAATGGTTTCGTTTGGAGCAAACAAAAACCGGCTTCGCGAAGCCGGTTTTTATAGTCTCATTCTTTGCTAGGATTAGTGCTCGTTGAAATAGAGTATGAGAGCATTCCTGATCGAAGCGGAGAGATTCGCCCCGCTAGGAAGCGCAGAAACCGTGGTAGAGGAGACTTGCACCGTCGACGTCGTCCTGGCGATTTGCCCTAACGAGTCTACGACCCTCAGGTACACGCTATACGTCCCGGCCGCGGCATACGTATGCGTGAAAACAGGGCTTGAATACAAGATCACGTCGGCATAGCTAGCGCAAGAAGCGCTTCCGACCAAGTTGACAGGACAGTTCGGAGAGTTCATATCCCCCCAGTTGACGATATATGACAAGGTCGCGTTCTGCGGATCAGTGGCTTTGACTGTCCAGGTGCCTGTTCGGCCGACAGTCAGCGACGTCGGTCCGTCCACGCTCGAGATCACAGGAGGCTGACCAGCAATGACTGGCGCAGTCGGCGCAGTCGACAGAATCGGAGTGACCGGAGCAGTCGACTGAATCATCGTAGGCGGCGTGAATGGCGAAGTCGGACCAGTTGGCCCAGTCGGCAAGATCGGTGTAGTCTGTGCGGTTGGCGTGACCGAAGTAGTCGTCGCGACCATTGCAGGCGGCGCAAATGGCGACGTCGGACTAGTTGGCCCGGTCGGCAAGATCGGTGTAGTCTGTATGGTAAAGTTTACCATATTGCTATCAAGACCTACTGTAGGGTTACTGCTATTCACTACGCTAACTCCATATGTCGCAGGCTGAACAGGAACGTTGTTTACACCTGCGCTTGGAATAATGAAGTTGATGACGTTGCCGTCTGAATGAACGGGAATGCTTACGCCATCAAACAGAACATTATTATTCGGCCCAAGGTTCGGGTTAAAGTTTGAACCAGTGATAGTTACGCTTGTGCCAACAGGGCCAGATGACGGCGAAATAGAATTTATCGTCGGCTGCCCAGTCGTAGGATTTGTCGTTACAGGATTGATTGCAGTGGTCACAGGATTAGAGATATTCGAGCTTCCCCACTGCGACATGAACGCGCCTGCAGGAGAGAATTCCTGAACGATATTGTTCTGGCTGTCTGACACATACACGATGCTGTCCAAACTGTTGATCGCTATGCCTGAAGGGTACTGGAATTGACCATTGCCGGATCCCATTGAACCCCATTCTGTGATGAACGCGCCAGAAGATGAGAATTCCTGGACGCGATGGCTCTGATCCGTGACGTATACATTGCCTTGTGGGTCGACAGCGATGCGCTGTGGATGAGTGAATTGTCCCTGACCAATGCCAAGCGATCCCCATTGCGCTATGAACGTGCCCGAGGGAGAGAATTCCTCGACACGGTTGTTGTCGCTGTCAGCCACATATAGGTTCCCTGAATTCGGCACGATGGCGATGCCGACCGGGTTGTTCAACATGCCCGGGCTCATGCCAGTGCCTCCCCATTCTGTGATGAACGAGCCGGTCGAGGAGAATTCCTGAACGCGGTCGTTGTTGTAGTCAGTCACATACAGATTGCCGGAAGGAGCAATCACGATCCCTTCAGGGCCGGAGAACTGCCCCATGCCTGAACCGTAGCTGCCGAATTGTGAGACGAACGAACCGGACGAAGAGAATATCTGTACGATGTTATTGTCATAGTCGACGACATATACATTGCCGGAAGGCGCCACCGCCACATCTTGAGGATTGGCGAATAGCCCGTTTCCTGATCCTGAACCTCCCCATTGCGATATGAAAGCACCGGACGGAGAGAACTTTTGGACGAGCATGTCCTTTGCATCAGCAACATATATGTTTCCTGAAGAATCGAAAGCGAGGCCTTGCGGGTCGCTCAATCGGCCGTTGCCGCCAGAAACAGCAGCATAAGTACTAGGGTATCTCATGGGTGCATATGCCGTTGGATAGATCGGCGTCTGCGTCGTCACCGGCGTGTTCGTCGTTCCGCATGCATTCTGGTTCAAGTAGCCAGCGGTCTCTGAATCCAAAACTCCCGTCATCGAAAGCCCTACGTCGCTCTGATACTGTCTAAGGGCTGCCGCAGTCGAAGGACCGAAATACCCTTTTGCCGCATAGCCTTTGGAAATAGTCGGAATGTCAAAACCGCTTCCGATGAGGACTGTCTGAAGAGCTACGACATCGACGCCACGGCTGCCGATGCCAAGGTCGGCCGACCATGTATAGCAAGAGCCGTTGTTTGTGTTTACCGGGACAGTCGGTGCGGTATTAGACGTTATCGGGGTGCAAGTGAAGCCGGGAGGACACGATGTCTGTGTCGAACCGTTAGAAACAGTGAAGGAACTGGTATAAGCCGATTCTATGGAAACAGACCTTGTGTCATTGTTCAAAGTGCTACCTGACGGCATGAGATACACAGCAAGATGATACATGCCAGCGGGAATGTCGCTTGGAATAGATGCATCTGTGCTAAGGCTGATCACTGGATTATTCGGAGAATAAGCGCCGATGTTATAACCGCCCCATGAGCTATCATAATCAGACCTGTTACCAGCAGATTTTAACGGAGTATCTCCTTCTGGAACGAGGATATACTGCACATCATATTTTCCTCCTGAAGATATGGCGTACGTAAAATATATGGGTTGCCCTGCTTGGACGATATTCGATGAAGTTCGATTCAATGAAACGCTTATCGAAGGCGCTGTTCCTGAAGTTACGATCGGCGTGCACGAATACCCAGCCGGACAAGCGACTTGAGCGTGCGCCGGCGAGACGATGATAAAAACGAACGCCAAAGACAGCGCGCCAATGGCGATGAACGACGAAAGACTGATGAATTTTTTCATATGAATAAATTAAGGCTTATTAATGGGGACTTTTTTGTCTGACGCTATCGAACCGAGTTACTGGCTCATATGATAACACTTTCTTGACACGAACAAAAAGCGCTTGTGCACAAGAACAAAAAATGCCAAAGAACAGCCAGCGTATATCGCCCGTCCAGAAATCAGAATCGTGCAGGGAAAAATCAATCGATCGCCTTCTTTTTCCCGACTTCCGTCAATCGCTTTGAGAGCTCGTGGCATAGCTTTGCGGCGGCATTCGACTTTTCGATGTCTTTTTCGCGCTCTGCGGCAGAGAGGATATCCATGGCCTGGGCCAGCTTTCTCTTTATCACATCTCCTTCAAAATTGACCATGAGCTCGGCCAGCTCCATCGATATGTCGTGCCCGTCGCCATAGGTAGCCTCGGCCTCGAACACGAGCTCGTCCTTGAGCGGTTCCACTTGCCCTATGATATTTTGATATTCGTCGCCGGCGATGGCCTTTATCTCGTCGTGATATCTTTTCGGATCGAAAGCGACTTTATCGGCGTTCTTTTCGGCAAAAGCCAAAAGGCCAAAGAGCTTGCGCGCGATGATGTCGAGCCTCACTTGCGGGAGATGCCTATTCGCCGCAGAAGGAGCCTGCTGCGATGCCGCATGGGCCGGCTTGCTCTTTAGATACGCGCCGAGATCGTCGCGCACGGCCTCTTCGGAAAGGCCTGTCTTGTCATGGATCATCTTGATCCAATGGGCGCGCTCCATGGACCCGGAGACTTCGGCGATGAACGGGAGCATCTTTTCGCGGATAACGGGCGGCAGCTTTCTCGGATCGAGCCTTGTGGCCTCCTTTTCCTTGAGTATTCCGTCGAGGACGAATTCGATGACGGGCTTTGAATGGCGCAGGGTGTTCTTCCAGTTTTCAGGATCGGCGAGGACAAGGTCTGCGGGATCCTTGCTATGCCCCGAGCCCGTCGAGGGGCCACCTTCGATGTCGGCCACTTTGACGTCCATGCCGAGGTTGAGGGCGATGCGCGCGGCGCGCAATGCGGCGTTTCTGCCGGCAGCATCCGCATCAAAAGCAATGAGGAGATTCGGCGACAAGCGGCGTATGATGCCTAAATTATTTGTCACGGCTTCGTGCGAGATAGTGTCTTCGGCGAGCGCTGTGCCCGAGGCGGCGACCGTGTTTTTTATGCCGGCCTGGTGCGACATGATGAGGTCCATCTGACCCTCGACAAGGATGGTGTAGTCCTTTTTGCGAATCTCGCCCTTGGCCTTGTCGATGCCGTAGAGGACTGCCGATTTGTCATAGAGCGGCGTATCAGGTGTGTTTATATACTTGCCCTCGCCTTCTTTGTTGTGAAGCAATCGGCCAGAAAAAGCGATGACGCGGCCGGACGAATCCATGATCGGAAACATGACGCGGTCGCGGAAGCGGTCGTAGTAGTGAGAAAGTCCCGAGTTCCTAGTACCGAGTACCGAGTCATTTTTTTCTTTACCTGGAACTAAAGGTTCAGAGCTTTCGGCTTTTCTTTTTACCAAGCCCGCCTTCTCCATATCAGCGTCGCTCACGCCTTTTTTTGCCAAGGCATCATGCAAATGCCTCCAGCCCTCGGGAACGTAGCCGATGCGGAATTCGCTGATCGTCTCGTCCTTGACTCCCCTTTTTTTGATATATTCTAGCGCTTCGCCCGCGAGCTGCGATTGGTAGAAAATGGCAGCGGATTCCATGACCGCGTAGAGACGCTCGCGCTCCGTCTTCTTTTCTCTGTTCTCGAAAGCGATGGGAATTCCGGCGCGCTCGGCCAATAGCTTGAGAGATCCCATGAAATCGAGGCCTTCGAACTGCTCGACAAAGGAAAATATGTCGCCTTTTGCTCCGCAGCCGAAGCAATAGAACGAGCCGCGCTCCGGTGAAACAAAGAACGACGGCGTCTTTTCATTATGAAAGGGACAGCGGCCTTTCCAATTCTTGCCGGCCTTTTCAAGCTTTATATACGACGAAATGACCTCATTGACGCTGAGGCGCTCCTTGATCAAATCCACGGTAGAGCGGTCTTTCATAGGCGTATTGTACGCTTTTTACTTCATAGTCTCAACTTGGAATAAAGTAAAAGACCGGTATTCCTTACCGGTCTTGCTGATGCTCATCAAACGCACGCTTTGTTCCAAAGACATGCCATGATCAACCGACGTTTGTCGGACATTCCTTCAAGAAGAACTGATGCAGCGTTCTCGGGGAAAGGCACAGCTGTTTTACGAGTGGCTACGCATTGTTTTCCGTGATGCATGGAGCCGAGCGGAACTCAGCGCTCACGGTGTCGGCATTCGTTACGATCCTGATTCGAGGCTCACTTCGCGCTGCTGAATTACACGCTTGTGAGAGGACGACGAATCGCCCTTCGTAGTAGTTCGATTGGCTTTAACCTAGGCTTGTGGCATGGCGTTCGAATTCCCAACCGTTGGCGCTTCACGCGGCCGCCGCGGGGATACTGATCCACTTTCAAAGTATCACAAAAATCGATGTCCTACAATTCTTTAAACAGAGTCATTTTAAAAAAGACAAGCGGTCAAATAATCACTCCCCCACCGAGACAAACTTCCCCGTCATACACGACGAGCGATTGCCCTGGCGTCAGGGCGTTCTGCGGCTTGTCGAATTCGATCATGGCAGTTCTTTCCTTTTCATTGATAGAAGTAAAGACAAGCGGTTCGAGCGGTTGGCGATATCGCGCGCGGCCGGAATACGGAAACGAATCAGTAGATTCGTGCCTGGCTCCGATCTCCGGAAATCCGCTCATCCAATTCGTCTTTTCAAGCCTGACCGAAGTCTTTGCCTCAGCCAAAAGGCCATGCGAATCCTTGTTCGAAACCGTGACGGTGTTCTTCGAAAGATCCTTTGCGACGATATAGTACGGTTTGTCGTGCGGTGTTTTTTGATCGACGACAAAGCCGTGGCGTTCTCCGATCGTCAGGAAAAAAGCGCCGTCGTGGTGGCCAACGACCACGCCGGACTCGTCCAAAACGTCGCCCGCTTTCGGATTCATGTAATGGGAAAGAAATTCCTTGATATCGACTTTGCCGATGAAGCAGAGACCTTGGCTGTCTTTTTTGTCGGCGTTCGGCAGTTTGAATTTGCGGGCCAATTTACGCACGTCAGGCTTGTCGATATCGCCAATTGGGAAAAGAATGTGCGGCAACTGTTCGCGGCGGATATTCCACAGAAAATACGACTGGTCCTTGTTCGGATCTGAACCGGCGAGCAAGCGGTATGCAGGGTCATTCTTTTCTTGCCACTTCTCTGACGGATAGTGCACTATCGCTGGCTGTAGCGCTTCTAAAAGTTCTTCCCTCTGCGAGGCCGCCTTGATCCTATTTTTCGTCTCGCCTTTTGATTGGTTTTTTCCAAATTCCATTCCCTCGCCTTTATCTTGCCTTCTTTCCATTTTTCCTTCTTTACCTTCTCCTGCTTCGACTTTATAGGCTTTCGACTTTCGACTGTCGACTATTTTCGCATAATGCCCGGTCGCCACGAAATCAGCGCCACGACTCATCGCCCAATCATAGAACGCGCCAAACTTGACCGACTTGTTGCACATGACGTCCGGATTCGGCGTGCGGCCTGCGCGGTATTCGGCGATCATATAATCGACGACTTCGCGCTTGTATTCCTTTTCCAAATCGAGCGTGACGAAAGGAATATCGAGAACCGCAGCGACGCGCATGGCATCGAGCCTGTCTTCGCGCCAATTGCATTCCATCCAATCCGGCTGCCAGACCTTGATGAAGACGCCGGTCACATTGTATCCCGCTTGCACCAAAAGAGCCGCCGACACAGAGCTGTCGACGCCGCCCGACATGCCGACAAAGACGCGTTTGGCGCGATTTTCGACTTTTCCTTGTTTAGTTTTCCCTTGACTTGACATTCTTTGGATGATATCAAAGTACACAGAAACAAACAACAAAAGGAGGACCTAACGTGAATATCCTTGTTATCAACGGCGACCTGATGACTCGTGTCCGCATCCTTCTCCTTTTTTGGGGAAGAACGCACACTGTCATCACAAAATCAACCGATGTGGGCAGCTCTCGTCTTTGTGAACGCTGGAAGCCAGATGCGATCATATACGATCTTGCCACCGCCCAAGAGATTGCATCCAAAAAAAATCTGCCGTGAAATTGCGATGAAGCTGCAAACGAGTGTTTGCAGCTTTTTATAGATACTTGTACTCGTTGGCTTTCTGCTCGTCATAGGTGCTCGCAAAATGGATGCTCCCTTTTGAATCAGACAAGTAATACCAATATGTCGTGGTGGCAGGCGCGAGCGCGTCCTCGATCGCTGAAAGCCCCGGATTGCCGATCGGAGTCGGAGGCAAGCCGAGATTTTTGTAAGTATTAAAGGGAGAAGTCGTCGCCAGGTCGGCCGAAGTCAATTTCGAGCCCTGCTTGTCGAGCGCATACGCAAGAGACGCATCGACCTGGAGAGGCATCTTGTCGTCGAGGCGCTTCCATAGGATGCCAGCGATGATGCGGCGATCCCCCGACGATGTCGCCTCGCGCTCGAGAAGCGACGCCATGATGACGACCGATGACGTAGAATGGCCAGATGCCTCTATCCTGCCCTCGACCGTCTTCGCCTCTTGATCAAAAAGGCCGTGCATGGCGATCACTGCGTCCTCTGGCAAGGTATTTTGGTTGAAGAAATACGTGTTAGGAAAGAGGTATCCCTCGAGCGGCGATGCTTTCTTTAAAAAGGCCGACGCGGAAAAGCCCGGGATGTTTTTCCCGAGAACATCAGAGATCTGCTCTGCAGAATAGCCTTCCGGGATGGTCACTTTTATCGGAGCGAACCCGTATTCGCCGCGAACGAGGCGCCATGCGACCTCGACGACGGATTCCCTCGAATCAAAGAGATAATCTCCGGCTTTCACCCCTCTTTGACCGGAAAAGACGACGACAAGAGACTTGAAGAGCGCCTCGGATTTGATCAAATGGCCGGCATACAGATCGTCAGTGATCTGGCCGAGCGATGAATCGCTCTCGACATGAAAGACCGATCCCGCCTGAAAACCAGCCGGCGGAAGGACGGCCATGACGGCCATGATGAGAAAAGCGGCCACAAAAAAAAGGCCTGCAGCGAGTAGGAACCGTTTTTCGGAGAGCGGCAATGGTTGTGGGTCGTCTTGGGGTTGCATACAATTGATATGTCGTACAAGTTTACAATTATGAGTTTATAATGAAAAGTTGGAATGCAAAGGCTGCAATAGATAACTTTTCACTCATCATTATAAACTCATAACTAGACAGGAATGTTCGCAGGCGCCTCGCCTTTCTTTGACGGCACGCGCGCGAGCGTCGGAGTGGCGACGACCTGACCAGGGAAATGATAGATGGTCGCCAGCGATTCCGAGCTCATGACCATAGGCTTTGAATGGCCGTAGATATGTGTGTACGGCTTGTAAAAGAAAGAGCGGCGCTTGAACATGGCCAGCGCTTGCGCGCAATATTTGTTCTTGCGCCTGTCGCCGAAATCATGCCACGGATAGCTGATCCTCTCTTCCCACAGATCGCCATTCGGCTTGAACCCGTTCAGATGCTCGGCATTGAACTGCTTCCACGACCCGAGCATGCCGCCGATATTGGCGGGATTGAAATTGTCCTTCTTTGCTATGTACATGAGCCTGATGCCGACGTCGAAGCCGAGCTTTGCGATGTTCCGCTCGATGGCTGACGCCACCTCTTCCTCGCCTTTCGTCACTCTCGGAGCCTTTGAAAAGCCGGTCTCTTCATCGGCTTCGCCGGCGACTTTGGTCTTTGGATCGCGCAAATGTATCTCTTCGTTAATAATCGCCTTTCCGTCCTCGCGCCACCTGTCATGAGTCTTCCAGAAATGGCCCGGCTTCACATGGTCGTCCTTTTTATAGGCACGGACGAATATCTGGACCCACGCCTGCTGATTGGCGCCGATCGAGCCGAGGAACTCTATGAGAGGCGCGATCGGGTCCACCTTGAATTCTTCTTTCGGGTCCTTATCCAGGCCGTAATCGATATAGCTCTTTATCGGATAGGCGCTCGTCATGCGGTCGTTATATTGCTTTGTGAATTGAAGCTCACGGGCCCATAGCGCGACCTTTGCCGGATCAAAATGGACAGACTGCGCATAATCAGCCGCATCATGGACCTCTATCCCGGGAAACTGCGCATAGAGCGACGTCGAGATGAAGTTCTTGAACGATTTCCTCATCCAGATGAAGAAATGTATCTGGCCTTCGATCGAGACGAGCTCGAGCGAGAACCACGCGCGCGTCTTGCCGAGCCAGTATCTCGCGTACCAGTCGCCTTCCCCGCTCGTCTGATGGAGCGCCGTCAAGAACAGCTCCATCGACGCCGGCGATTTCATGGTCTCCTTTGGCAGCTTGATCTCGACCATAGCAAAGCCTTCCTTCAAAAAGAATTTTGCGCGGATATATTCGACCCATTTCTCCGAAAAGATTACGATGAGCACGAACATTATCGCCAAAGGCAAAAGGGCGATGATGATGGCTTCGACGAGGAAAAATTGCGCCGGAGACAAGTCGATAAGGCTCAAGAACTGGCTCATGGGATAATGATACCACATAACGCAAAGAGGTCTAACCTCGATCGAGGCGGCGCCTTGCGTGATTCGTGAATGAGCCTCCTCCGGATATACAAGCCAGAAAAGCCCGGAGCCAATATATGGACATAGCTTTCGAGCGATGTTCGAATGATCATATATCCGATCTCTTTAACTTTTCTTAATAACTTTTTTCTATAATTCCTTTATTACAAGTTAATCAAACAAAATATTATGAAAAACAACATAGAGAGCGCATTTGGCGTGGCAGTTTTGATAGTGGCTAGTTTTTATATCATAGGCATTTCTAATGATACGCATGCAAGCTACATTCCTTCGCTCGACGCTTTTACTGCCCGTCCGCCCATACATGTCTTTGCCGGCGCAACGGCTGGCCCCATTGGCTTGTCCCCTTCACAGGTCAAGAAAGCATACGATCTTCCGTCAGCCGGCGGCAAGGGCACTATAGCGATCATTGCCGCTTTCAACCATCCGAATATCGCGAGCGACATCGCCGTCTTTGACAAGGCGTTCGGCATAGCTTCCTGCACGATCGAAAACAAATGCCTGGAAATACATGCCATGAGCGCCACAGCCAAAGACGACTCCGGCTGGTCGATGGAGACCGCACTCGACACTGAATGGTCGCACGCCATCGCGCCGAACGCCAAGATCCTGGTTGTCGAAGCAGCGTCGGACAGCGGCACAAATCTCTTGAAGGCGGTCGATTACGCACGAGGCAGAAGCGACGTCGTCGCTGTCTCCATGAGCTGGGGCGGCGGCGAATTCAATGGCGAGACAGCGCTCGATCCCCATTTCAACGCCAGTTCCTCCGTCACATTCTTTGCTTCTTCGGGCGATGACGGCGCTGGCGCCAGTTGGCCGGCAACATCACCTGACGTGATAGCAGTCGGCGGAACTTCCCTTGCCCTCACTGCAAACGGGAATTTGTCGTCGGAAAAAGCATGGACCGGGTCGGGCGGCGGGACGAGCGCATATGAAAGCGAGCCGCTATACCAGAGCGCATATTCGATCCCTCGCGCCGGAGGCAAGCGGGCAGTGCCTGACGTGGCATTTGCAGCAGACCCGCAACGCGGCTTTTCCGTCTACCATGCACCGGACCAGAGCACCGCAAAGAGCGCATCTCTAAAAAATTGGTATGTCGTCGGCGGCACTTCGGCGGGCGCGCCGCAATGGGCAGCCATCGCATCGCTCGCATATGCCGCAAAAGACCCTGTTTCCCTTTCAAAATTATATGCAGACAAGGCATCCGCAGCATATTCAAAATATTTTCGCGACATAACGAGCGGCACAAACGGAGATTGCGGATATTTTTGCCTCGCTCGCAAACATTACGATTATGTGACGGGCTTGGGCTCGCCGGTGACGTACAAGTTCTGATTCACTCCATGTCCCTTAGGATCTTGATCCTCTCTTCCGTCGGCGGATGAGTCATGAAGAGCTTTGCTATTCCCTGCCCTGCTTTCGCGCCGAACGGATTCGCGATATAGAGGTGCGCTGTGGCGTTGTTCGCAGTGGCCATCGGCTGGCCGTAGCCTTCGATCTTTGCGAGCGCAGAAGCGAGGCCTTCAGGATATCGGGTGAGGAGCGCGCCGTCAGCGTCTGCCAGAAATTCGCGCTTTCTCGAGATGGCGAGCTGGATCAACTGCGCGACGATGGGCGAGAGGATGACAAAGACGATGCCTACGATCGCGATGACGGCTCCGACGTTGCCGCCCATGTTCCGGTTATTGCTGCGGCTGTTGCCGCCGAACCACATGCCGCGCGTAAAGACATAGGCCAATATAGATATAAATCCGACGAGGACGACTACGACGGTCTGCAACAGAGTGTCGCGATTGCCGATGTGCGACATCTCGTGGGCCAGGACGCCCGACAGCTCGTTCTTGTCCATCATGCCGAGGAGTCCCTCTGTCACTGCAATAGCGGCGTGATCTTTGTCGCGGCCCGTAGCAAAGGCGTTCGGCGATGCGTCCGGGATCACATACAAAGCCGGCGTCGGCAATCCTGCGGTGATCGCCAGGTTTTCAGCGGCTTTGAAAAGATCCGGATACTGATTCCTGTCGGCTGGCACGGCCCGCGCGAGCGATAGCGAGATCTTGTCCGAGTACCAATAGCTTCCGGCGTTCATGGCGAGAGCTATGACGATCGCGATCAGAAGAAAAGCGGGGCTTTGCCAGTACCAGCTGATGAAATAGCCGATTGCGACGACAACGACCAAGAACACGGCCATCAACGCCCACGTCCGGCGCACATTCTTGTCTTGTTGTGTGTAGAGAGTGGCCATGGATGGACATAAGAAGCAAGATTTAAGAATCAAGAAAAATCACTGCCTTTATCTTAAATCCTAATTCATAAATCTTAAATCTTTCCTTAGAATTTGACCTGCACAGCCTGCTTTGCAGCGTCAGCAGCATCGAGCTGGAAGAATTCCATCTGGGAAAAGTGGAACGAGCTGGCGATGAGGCTGCCAGGAAATACTTGGATGGAAGTATTGAAGTCGCGCACGTTGCCATTGTAGAAGCGTCGGGCTGCTTGGATCTTGTCTTCGGTATCGGTGAGCTCGGACTGCAACGAGAGGAAATTCTGGTTCGCCTTGAGGTCAGGGTAAGCTTCAGCGATGGCAAATACGGACTTGAGAGCGCCAGCCAGCTGATTTTCGGCAACGCCCTTGTCGGCGAGGCCGGTCGCACCCATGGCGGCTGCACGGGCTTTGGTGACGTTCTCGAAGACGCCGCTCTCATGCGCAGCATAGCCTTTGACGGTCTCAACGAGGTTCGGGATGAGGTCGTAGCGGCGCTTCAACTGGACGTCGATGTCGGCCCATGACTCTTGGGCGCGATTCTTTGAGCGGATCAAATTGTTATAAGCGATCACTGCCCAGAGGACTGCGATGACCGCTATGGCAAGGACGATATACATTAGTATCATATGAGTTTTTTAATTAGCCTATAAAATAATGCTGCGACGCCAAGGCCTGTCTACTACTGCGTGTTCGCCGAGTGATAGCTCGTTTCAGGCTGTCCGACCGGCGGCACGACGAACGAAAAGGACGACACCATGGCCTTGAAGGCGGCATTCGCATCGTCGATATGGGACTGGCTGTTACTGTTTATCTTTGAGACATCCGAAGTGGAAAAGCCCTTTGTGGTCGGATTGAGAGTGACAGATTCGAACGTGAACATATAGCAGACATTTCCTTTTTGCAAGGAATACAGCTGATCGAAATAGCCGCGGCCATCGACCGAATTCTGCATTGAAACGGTGTTAAAGGAAAGGTCGCCTATAGCCAGAGTCCCCTTGTCCTTTATGGTCACGACAGGCGGAAAAGCGCAGTTGCCGGAGAGGACTTGCACCGATGCATCGAGAGTGCCGATGGCTGTCTGCGGAAATTGATCAGGGATGATGAACGTCACGCCTGCAGGAGCGCTCTCTGTCTGCCAATCAGACGGATAATTGACGGAGAAACCGAGCTCTTCGTTCTTGAATTGAGACAAAGAGGACGAGAGCTTGCTGTTCTGTACCGGACTCACCTGATTTGCAGAATTCCCCGAACCGACATTAGCGCCTGACGGCCCTTTTTCGTAGTTCTGATATGCATGGATAACGAAGACAACAACTGCGATAAGGACAACCGCGACGATCGTCCAAATGATTGATTGTTTTTTCATAGTTTGGACAGTATACCAGAAACTCTTGTTATTGTGAAGCAGCTGTTCCAAACGTGCTGACCATGGCAGAAACGATGCTTTCTATCCTCGCAAGTTCGGCATCGTGAGCTGAATCAGCGGCCTTGATCGCTGCAGGATCGGACAGGTAGAGCCCTGCCCCGTTCGCGCCATGATCAAAGAACGTAATACGATAGCACCGGTTATTTGCGATCGTGTCATAGGTGATCGTCAAATATCTATTGCCTGCAGCGACATCGCTCACTTGATTCTCAGTAAACGTCAAGCCGTTCATGTCGATGGTTTGAGGCCCGTGATCGATAGGACCGGGCTCCACTGTCGGACAGGTCGAGCTGGCGGTGACGATGACATCCGCCTCATCCTTTAGCACAGTCGAGAAATAGACGTCCTTTGGAAACTGCAGGGCAAGAAGATACGGCCCGTCGATCGTCGGAACGACAGAAACGCTCGAAACGAGATCCGGCGGATATTTGATGCTGAACGCCGGCTGACCGAGGCTCGTGTACGCTTTCCAGGCCGATATGTTGACAGACGAATCTGTCGTAGAGCTCGTGGCCGCATTTTGTGGCGTGCTTGAAGACGTGACGATCGAGACCGTCGAGCCCTTGAACTGATCGATGACGAGAAAAACGACAGCTACGATCAGAACGACTATTAAAATGACAGCGGATATGTTTTTCTTCATGACAGGATTATATAGCACTGCATTGCTTATTACCATAAGACGTAACGCCTTATTTATCATTACGGAATTTTGTGCGCGCTACTCAGGATTTGGTCACAGGTTTCCTCGCTACGCTCGGAACCCGCGAAGCCTCCTTCGGCACGATCCTCTGATCGCCCGCCTCCTTCGTCTCGGTTCGCTTCGCTCACAACGAGACTTCAGTCCGGCTTTCTCATCCAGCGTGCGCCTCATAGAAATTGAAAACGACTGGCCGAAGCCAGCCATTTTCATTTGTGCGCGCACTAGGATTCGAACCTAGGACCCCACCAGTATCAGTGGTGTGCTCTACCAACTGAGCTATGCGCGCAAGCAATGGAACAAAGAACAAGCTCGCTTGGGCTTTCCGCCCGAGCGCAGCGCGGATATGCACCCATATGCGCGCAAACGATATAACGAGGCAAACTATACCAAGATACGAGGCCAAAATCAACTGATCCGCTTTTTCTTAAACAAGAATGCAAACAAAAAACCTCCGCATGGGAGGCTTTTTGGCAAAAGGCCGAATGAACGGCTACTCCTTTTCTGTGATATTGTGCAAGACTTTCTCCGTGATGCGTCCGGCGACCTCCTTTGATCCGAGGCCAAAAGCCAAGCCTATCGCGAGAGCAGCGGCAAAGACGATGCCCATGACGAGAGTTTGGATGAGAGCTGGCGCGATGCCGAGGTGGATCAAGGCGGCTACGAGAGCGAATATCCAGATCGACCACTTTGTGACGACGCCGAGAAGATGAGCTGATTTGACATGCGCGGCCTTGACGCTGGCTACGACGATCTTTTGCATGACATCAGCGACGATGACAGCTACGATAAGGATGAGCACGGCCACGATGACGTTCGGTATATAGCTGACGACTATGTCGCCGAGGAAATATCTGACATCGGTAAGACCGAGAATATCCAGTGAAGTCAAAAGGAAGACGATGATGACGAACCACTTGACCAAGACGCCGAGGAAGCGGCCGCAATTCAGGGTGTATCCGGAACGCTTGATGACTTCTTCCATACCGGCTGATTTGAGAAGAGAATCCACCTTGAGAGCTTTTATGACGCTTTCAACGAGCCTCTCGAGAAGGACGGCCAAAACCCAACCAACGGCAAAGACGATGATGGCAAAGATGAATCCCGGGATGAAGCCGGCTACGCCGAGCCACACGCCCTGGAGAGAAGCAGTGAAAACTGATCCCCAATCCTGCACGAACATACTGTTAGACATATATAATATTAATGGTTATCTTGATAATAGGCCCATTATACCCTTTTTAGGAAGTCCAGTCTGCCAGCGTCTGTGGATATATAGGCCAGATATAGGCGTATTGGGCTACTTTCTCATCTCGAAGCCGATCTTGTCGTTCAAAATGACGTAATCATAGTCCACAATATCGCGGATGAGGCGGTCATTGAGGCCTAATCGATACTGGAAATCGGCTGTCGTCAGGCTCGAGTAGACCAGATCGCGGCCTATATCGGTTTCCAGGGATTTTATGATGGAAGCGAGCTTGCCATCATTGATGTCGTCACCCACGACGAGCAGGTCGATGCGCGCGTCGTTCTGACAGACAAAGATGCCCGAGGCGATGATGAGCTTGATCTTTCCAGCCGGCATGATCTTTGCCGCCAGGCGATTATCCGCTTTGAGGCTTGCCGCAGCGAAAAGATCCGACAGAGCGACGATGTAAGGGAACTTCTGGTCAAGAAAATACGCCGGCTCTTTGATCTTTTTCACCACCAGCTTTCCCCTTTTAATGACCTTTGCCTCTCGCGTGACCGATTTTCTTCGGATGAGCCCTATCTGGAATATGGTCTCGACGGCCGATGCAGCTTGATTCCCTTTTATATCCGTGCGCGCGGAAATATCCCGAATGCCATAGACGGCTTCGGGGTTAAAGAGGAAAAGGCGAATGATCTTCGCCTTGGCCTCGCTTCCGAACAGTTTGCCGAGAATGTCCATATCGGGAGCTGTTTATTTGTATTCTACTTTTCCGCCGGCGTCTTCGATCTTCTTCTTCAAAGCGTCAGCTTCTTCTTTCTTCAAACCTTCCTTGATGACGATCGGTGCGCCGTCGACGAGGTCCTTTGCTTCCTTCAATCCGAGGCCGAGGACTTCTTTGACCGCCTTGATGACAGCGATCTTCTGCTCGCCGGCCGAGGCGAGGTGGACATTGACGAGGCCTCCGGCATCAGCGGCAGGAGCAGCGGCGCCAGCGGCTGGCGTTGCCGAAGCGACTGCAGCGGCCGAGACTCCGAATTTCTTTTCGAGGACTTTGACGAGCTCGTTAAGGTCGATGACCGACATCTTTTCGATCGATTCGATGAGAGACTTGAACTTTGCAGGGATCTCTGTGGCTTGTGTTGGTTCCATGGTTTTGTAGATTTAAGATTCAGGATTTAAGATTCAAGAATGGATGCGAGAATGCTCATATTTTTCTTGAATCTTGAATCGTAAATCTTGTGTTAAAGTTTAATGTTTGTAAATTGACTATGCTTTCTTCTTTGCTATCTCGTTCAATCCGATGACAAGGCCCTGGATAGGCGAATTGATGACATTGGCGAACATAGCATACAGCGTCTTCTGCGAAGGGATCGCGGCGATCGACACCATATGGGCCGCATCGGCGAAAGCACCTTCAAAGACGCCTCCGACGATCTTGATCGCATCCTTGTATTCCTTTTGGAAAGCGTAGACCAGGCGCGCAGGAGCTATGATGTCGGCTCCGTACGCCAAAGCGACTTCCCCGTCGAGAGCCGGCATGGTGCCGGCTGTCTTTCCGCCTTCGAAAGCTTTTTTCGTCAGCGATTTCTTTGACACAAAGAGGCCGACGCCTTCGCTCGTGAGCTTCCGACGGATCTTTGTCGCATCAGCGACTTTGATGCCGTGGAAGTTGACGAAGACGATCGTCTTGGATTCATCGGCTATCTTCTTCACTTTTTCTATGATCTCTTTCTTTTGTAGTTTTGTGCGTGGCATATAATTAGTTCAAAAGTACCGAGTACCAAGTGCCTAGTAAATGCAATTTTGCATCCAACTAAGTACTAGGGACTAGGAACTTTATAACTTTGATTTTTTCCGACCTTTACAAGGCGCGAAACGAGCGGTAGTTGTACCTCAGAAGGGCTTAATCCGCTTGGAAGCAGAGCCTTCTTTCTCCGGCCTTGCACCCACAATAGCAAAAGGAGTCCAGAAAGTCAACGAATTTCAGGATCCTAATAACCGAAGTCCGATCAATCTTACTTCTGTTGTTTACCCTTGGGATCAGGATAAACAGCAAGCAAAAAGAGGATGCCAAACATAACAATCGATGCAATGGCATTACATATATACAATTGAAGCATGGTGGTCATGATTGAATTATAGCTTGTTGTTAATTTTTTTTGCAAGGTTCTGCAATTCGCTTTCAGACATATGGCGTATCCTATTTTCTAATCTTATTTTCTTCATTATTTTTTAGATACCCATATCGCCGAACCAGCCTTCGATCATAGATCGCATATCGGTTCTGTCTCGGTCGGTGATCTTGCCGACACGCAAATGATGGACTCTCATCGATTCGAGGCTGTCAAAGGCCTTTTCTGCTTTCCCTGTTCTATCGTTCTGTGCGAACTTCCAGGCTTTGTCGAGCCGGTCGAGCAGCCTTTTCTCATCCGTTGAAGCGAGGCCAAGCGCATGAATCGAAGCCCGAATCGCATTTTTATACGAATCGGCCGTTATGAGAGGCGCGGAATCCGGCGTAGAGGTCGCGTCGAATGTACCGTCGCCGTCTTCGTCTATCTCTATGGCCCAGTAAGGGTCCGCTCCATTCGCGACCGCGCTTTTGACGAATTCCATGTGCGTGAGAGGAGTGACCGGTATGTCGGCGAACGTCGACGATGCGATGTCCTTGTTCGCATCGAGATCCGTGACGTCCGTCGTCACTTCGACATCGCCGATGCCGGTGCCGTTTATGTCAACTGAATAATTCTTGCTATATGGCAGAGTGACATACACCTGATCGCCCTCTTCTTTGTAAAAGCTTCCCGGGATCTTGTTCTCATAGGCATCGAGGTCCGAACCGGGTATAGGATTATCGATTGGACCGGTATGATTGCCTGCCGTATCGTATATGTCGATAGTTGCCGGTGAATGGATGCCGATAGTGAGCTCGTCTCCAAGAGAGCGTGCCGGTATGGCGTCATATATATAGGGGATGTTCGCGCCCGATCGATCGTTTTCGACAGAATCAGTGATGACAGAAATGACCGGATCGGCTTCAAGCATATCTGCATGGGCGAGCGTTTTGCCGTTTTCCTTGTCATAATCCCCTTCGTCAAAGATCTTTTTTGTAGAAGAAGAATACAAAGCGCTGTTAATGACTACAGTGCCATCTCCGCTCGAAGTCGAGATGTCATCGTATTGAAGCTCTGTCGAACAATTCTGACCCATATGCAAGAAGCCTCCTGCAGCGCATATCATCTTTTGAAAATAATTCACTCCGATATCCGTGGGCAGTCCCCAGCCAGCGATGGCCACCAATTGTGTGGAGCTCGCAGGTTTCCACGAATCCATGATCGAATGGGCGGACTCCGCCTGCGGCAAGAGCGCAGAGTTTCCCCGCACTGGGATATCTGTGGAATCAGACAGGGACCCATGCGAGCTGTCGGTGATGAACGACTTCATCTTTGAATACGACGTGATCGCAGGAAAATACTTTGAAAAGCTAAACCCGGCCATAGTCGATCCAGCAAAGCTGATGACCGCTTGTGGAACCTTGCTGAAGTAATTTTGATCCGGCAGGAGCGAATAGGCGCTCGCCATGTTGACTCCAAGGCCGCGCGCAGTTGAAGCAGATACTATGTAGCCGTCGGCTATTTCCTCGGCATCGCCGTGCAAAAGGCTCGGCACGGCTTGCGGCGTGCCTACTTCGGGAACAGCGACAAAAACGATCTTGTCTACCAAGCCTGCTTCTCCCTTTTCCTTCAATTCGTTATAGAGAAGTTTCGCCACAAGGCCGCCATTCGAATGGGCGATGATGGTGACTTTGCCTGTTTTTGAGGAAGAAGCCATGTTCTCGATTGTCTTTACAACTGTTGAGGTGCGGATCGTTCCAGCCGAGACTTTTGCGAGAGCCAGGCGCCAGTCATACGGATATGCTTGCCAATCGGCGATGATCCCCTTTGCCACAAGGCTCTTCATCGTATTGATGAACTTCTCATATATTGGCTGGACTGCAAGAGCAGAATCGACGAGCCCGCTCGGATGGATGTTCGGCTGAATGGAATCTCCTGAAGCATCGAGATACAGATCTTTAACCTGAAAATTGAGAAGCGGTTCCCACAGCTGGTCGGTGCTTGTCCCGAGAGCCCTTCTTTTATCGATCGATAGCCTGCTCGCCTCGAGGCCGGGCACGAACAAGACGCTCGAACAGCAAACCTCCCTGACCGACTTGCCCTGCCACGGGTCATAGGAAACTGGGCCATAGACTACATTCTGCGCTGACGTCGAAGTGGCCGGACCGTCATCGCTTCCCCACCAATCGTTCTCGGCATGTATCAGGTTCTGTGTAGCGTTGTAAACGGCATAATGCGTGCTTTCAAACGAGCTCTCGTGGATCGTTATGCGATTTTGACCGGGATCGTCCGCAGTTTGAGCATCGATGCGAGCAGGCACAATGAAGGATATGAAAGACCCAAGGACTCGCGACCAATGGCTTTGCCGCGCGTCCATGAGAACCGGACGTACATAATACGAGTATACGCCATAGGTCGAGCTCGATATCGAGACATTCGACATGACGACAGCGCTTTTTCGAAACAAGAAAGCCGTGTCAGCGCCGGACGAAGAGATATGATCCATCGTCGCGGTGGCATTCATGATCTCGAGCTCTGTCGCTTTTAGATTCACATAGGAAAATGAGATGCTGCCGTCGCCGATCATGACATACGGCAGGCCGTCAAACACGATCGGCTGATCTGCCGTACCATTCAGACTCGAACTGGCTGTCAGAAAAAGGCTCCCCTGCCCGGGCGAAGCAACCTCGATGATAGTGCCGGGCTCTATGACCAAGGCGTCCGAAGGCGCAACTGCGACGTCTCCAGAAATGACATAAGGGCTGCCCGCTTCATTCCAAGTGCCGGATGGAGGTGTGTCGCCAGCATTTATATATGTTGCAGCCGAAACAGAAATAGGCATGACCAAAACAAGCGCGCAGAACCACGCGCAAAGAGCGTATTTTTTCATGGATTTTTATTGCTTAATCGGTAATGCGAGAATTATAGAAAAAAGTTATTAAGAAAAGTTAAAGAGATCGCATGAATACAACATTTCGACATTGCTCGAACGTCATGTCCACTCGCTGACGGCCGTGCCAATCCTTATATGAGCTGTCCATTCATCGATGCTTTTTTTAAAAAACCGGCAGCACCGACATAAAATCATTTTTGCGTGGCTGTCAATGCGCTCGTATCCACAGCTGTCGAACCTGCCGATTGGTTGGCAAAAAAGAGAACGCAAAAGCTGAGCCCGAGTATGATCAAAAATCCGAAAAGAAATTTAAAGAATGTGCGGTCGAAAGGGTTTACCATTGGCATCAGTATATCGTAAAGATCAAATAATATAAAAGTATAAGTATATTTATGAAGTATAAGTATAAAACACGGCGCATTTATACATATACTTCATACGCATACTTTCCCCAACATTTCACGGTACCTGTGCTACAATATGCTTATGATAAAAATAGAAAAACACAGCATCGCAGGCGTGCTCTGGTTCGCTGGCTGGCTGTTCACGATCGGCTATCTGCAGCTCTCTTTTTGGAGCGGCGTTCTGGCGATCGTCATATGGCCGTATTATATCGGTGTCTCTGCAGGCGGATTTTAATATGCTTTGAACGACTGCATCTATTTTCTCGCCTAAAATCGAGCGCAGTTGGTCTTGTCCTTCAAATAGCGTTCTTCTCATTCCAAAGGCTGCTGCGTGACCGTCGATTCGACGGCATTTATCAGGCTTGCCGATGAAAACAGGGCGGACAGCTTGTCCTGCCAGCCCGCTTGCGAGACATCCACGTCAGGCGTTATTCCCCGGCCTTCGATAGGCTGACGGTCGCTCCGGAGGGTGAGGCTGTTGACCAGATACAGAGTGAAATCGGTCGTCGAGCCGAGGACTGTCTTGAGAGGATACGTGTTCTCTACAGTTCCCCACCCCCGGGTCGTTGACCCTACGACATATGCGGTCTTGGATGACTGGAGGACCTCGGTGAATATCTCCGCAGTCGATTGCGTGAAGCCGTCGGTCAAAACCGCGATTTGATGATACTTGTTCAATTGATCGAGCTTCCAAAAGAAGATGGTGCTCGTGGCCACATAGCGTCCTTGGTGATAAAAATCTATGGCATCGAGGTCGTTGCCCAGGAAGAACCCCGCAAGCCCGCGTCCGACATCGATCGAGCCGCCGATATTGCCGCGAAGGTCGATGATCATAGAATCGACCGAGTCGCTCGAGGACGCCGAGTTCACCGCCCAATAAAATTCTTGGGGCGTCGTCGGCGACATTTCTTTCATATGAATATACAACGTGTCGCCGATGATCTGGCTGAAGACCGTCGGCTGGATCTCTGCCGCATCGTACAGCGACCGAGTATTCGGATTCGATAGCACCTTGTTCGCGTAGGTGATCTGCTGGGCCTTTTCTTTGTCGGCGGACGAAGTGGCGTGCGAGAGGACTGCGATCTGCTTTTGATATGTCTGCGCGATCTCCTTTATGCTCGAGCTCGCCGACACGCCGAGGTCAGTATACAGATTGACAGCGGGATTGACATTGCTGACTTCTTGGCGGAGCGCCGTCACCTGTTCCGCAGAATACAGGTAGTTTCGACCGATCGGCAAGAGATTGTAGAGGACAAGGGCAAGGACCGTAGCAGAGACGTTCTTTTTCGCTGCAGGACTCGTCGTCGACATGATGGCAGCCTCGAGCATCTCTTCGGTGCCTGTCCTGTCGTTCGACCGCAGGAGCGGCAAATGGCCAGTGACCTTTTGCACGCCGAGCTGGAACATATGGGGCAAGCCGTAAGCGCCTGGCTTCATCCAGTAGTTCTGAACGATCTTGTCATACCCTTCCATGTCGAATCGGACGTATTTATTGTCCTTGTGCGTACAAATGACGAAGGCGGAAAATGCAAGATACAAAATGACAAAAAAAATCCGCGTGCGGATCTTCATTGCACGGATTATAGCACGCTTGGAGAAGGCGTTGTACAGCCATCGAACGCGGGTTACTTCTTGCCCTTCTTTTGCCATTTTTCAAGAGTCACAAGCAATGGCGATCCCAAACAGATCGAAGCGTACGTGCCGGCAGCGATGCCGATGATGAGGGCAAGAGAGAAATGCTCGGTCGCAGAGCCGCCGACGAAATAGAGGACGACGAGAGCGAACAGAGTCGTGAGGGACGTGTTGATCGAGCGGACGAAGGTCTGATTGATGCTCGCGCCGACGATCTCGTCGAAACGCTTCGAGCCGGGGGCATTGTGCAGATTCTCGCGGATTCGATCAAAGACGACGATCGTGTCGTGCACCGAAAAGCCGAGAATGACGAGGAGCGACGTGACGAACAAGGTGTCAATTTCGTATCCATAGAAGTGTCCGAGAACCGCAAAGACGCCGAGAGGGATGGCTATGTTGTGGGTGAGGTCGATGATGGCGACAATGCCGTATTTCCATGACGAGACAGGCTCCGAGACCTTGCGAAAGGCCCAGGCGATGAACAGCACTATGGCCAAAATGACCAGAATGACCGCGACGACCGATTTCCAGGCTGCTTCGACGCCGAGAGTAGGGCCGATGGTGTTATAGCCGATGACTTGCATCGAAGGAACGCTCATGGAGGCCATGGCTGTCGTCGTGCCGATATGGATAGGGATCGTAGTGGTTCCAGACGGCTCCAATGCTGACAGCGTCGAGATCAAGGTGTTCTTTTGGCTGTCGGTGAGGGTGGTCGTGCGTATATCGTAGCTCTTTGTCTCCGAAGGGATGACTGAAGCAGAGAGGTTCAAGGGCAAAAGTGCAGCGATGACGTCGCTCTGGCTCGGGCGCTGGTTCGAATACGCGACTTCGAGGAGCGAGCCGCCTTTGAAATCGATGCTCGGATTAAGACCCCAACCAAAAATAGCAAGGAGCGATCCGATGACGAGCAGAGCCGAGAAAATATAGAAAATGATTCTGTATCGTACGATGAACATAGTGGTTTAGTTGGTGAAGCCGTTCTTCATGAGGAATAATGACAATCGACCGGGCTTTTTCGGCGATACGGCAAAGAGGAAGAAGCGCGATGCGGTGATAGCGGTGAACATGGACACGAGAACGCCGATGATGAAGACCAAAGCAAAGCCTTTTATGACCGACGTCGAGCTAAAGAAATAGAGGATGCCGCCTGTGATGATGGACGAAGTGTTTGAGTCTCGGATCGACGGCCATGCGCGGGCGAATCCTTCGTGCACGGCATCCATGATGCCCCTGCCCTTGCGCAATTCCTCCTTCATCCTCTCGAAGATGAGGATGTTCGCGTCGACAGCCATGCCGATGGACAAGATGAAGCCGGCGATGCCTGCGGCAGTGAGGGTGACGGGGATGAGCTTGTAGAGGGCGAGGTTGAGAGCGGTATATGCGGCCAAAGCGATGACGGCGAGGAGTCCTGGCAAGCGATACCAGATGATGAGGAAAAGAGCGATGACGGCAAAGGCGATGAGTCCGGACATGATGCCTGCGTTCACTGTCGCCTGGCCGAGAGTAGGACCGATGGTCTGCTCTGACAAGACCGTTATCGGCACCGGCAACGCGCCGTAATTGAGATTGCGGACCAGGTCTTTTGCCGAAGCAGAGGTGAAATTGCCTGTGATCTGCGCTTGTCCGTTGTTTATCGCCTCACGGATGGTCGGAAATTCCAAAGGCTGTCCATCGAGATAGATGGCGGCGATATCGCCGATGTTATTCTTTGTAAGGTCAGCGAACTTTTGTGCGCCGGTCGAATTGAATTGCAAAGAAACTGCGTCTGGCGCTCCCGTCACAGGATCGTTCGTGAGAGTGGCTTTTGCCAACATGCTGCCAGTGATCCCTGTCGGGATACGGACTGCGTTTATAGCTGCCTGCGTATCCGTCGCATTCAGATTCTTTGCTGCGATGGCATTATAATCTTTTGTCTTGATCAGATAGAATTCGAGGACTGGCGTGGCGCCTATTGCCGACTTTGCTGCAGCGACATCGGTCACTCCCGGCAATTCGACGATCAAGCGGTTTTGGGTCGAAGCAGATCCAAAGATGCCGGCAGTCTCTGTCTCGACGACAGGCTCGGAAACGCCGAATATGTTGACACGGCGCTCTATCGTGTCGCGCAATGCTGACATAGAGTCGGCGACGCTGCCGACGGGTATCTTTGAGACATCGGCCGTATAGACCAATTCTGTGCCGCCGGCGAGGTCAAGGCCGAGCTTAAACGGCGACGAGGACTGCGTGGCATAGACAAAATAGCCGATTGCAGCGGCTATTAGGATGATGAAAAAGGCTATCATTCGGTGTTTAAGCATGGGTTTCGTTGCGGTAGGGTGTAATGGGGATTATAGCTTTTTATAAGGGAAATGCAAATAAAATTTCTAATTGACCTAATTACCCTAATTTCTAAGAAAATCACAATGTCCAATGATTCAATTGGTCATTGGCGCTTGATCATTTTTTAGATCAATTAACCCCTACTTCCCTGCAAACGACAAGAGCACCTTGAGCGTCCGCAGAGCTATCTTTAGGTCAAGTAAGAACGAACGATTCTTTATGTAAAACAGGTCATACGAAAGTTTGTCGCGCGTTTCTTCGTTATTAACGCCATGATGGGGATGTTTGCCATATATCTGCGCCCAGCCGGAAAGGCCCGGCTTTACGATATGACGCAGGTTGTAATACGGGATCTCCTTTGAATACAAAGCGACAGGCTCGGGAAATTCGGGACGAGGGCCTACGAGCGATATGTCGCCACGCACCACGTTCCAAAGCTGCGGCAGCTCGTCGATACGGCTCTTGCGCAGGAACTTGCCGATACGAGTGATGACGTTCTTTTGGCCGTTAGCCCACTTGCCGTCGTCGTTGGCCACGCTCATAGTGCGGAATTTCATGATCGAGATAGGCTTGCCACGCTTGCCGACGCGGGTCTGATAGCTAAAGATGACGCCCCCATCGTCCAGTTTGATCGCCGCATATACGAACGGATACACGAGGAGCGACACGACCGCCAAGATCCCGGAGACGACGACGTCGATGATCCATTTGACAGCGTCGAAGACCGGCTTTGACGCCGCGGAAATGTTCGACAGGCACCACGCGTCATCGATGAGCGACAGAGGGATACGGTCGAATATGTCTTCGTACAGGTCCTTGATGTCGTCGAATTCGATGCCGGAAAAGAAGAGCTCGTACAATTGCGACAAGACCGGCCGCACTTTCTGATCATTGAAATCGACAGCGATGAAGGTTATCCCTGCCTGCTTGATGAACGAAATGATGCCCGAGTCGATCGGCCGAGAATAGTCCTCGAAATGTATGCCGTACCGAGAATTGCCGTTCACTTCCTCAAAGAGCTCCTTTGCTTCATGCCCCCTTGCGACGAGGAGGGCCGATTGCTTCTTTTTTGAGCTGAAAAAACGCAGATAGCCTGCGCGCCAAACGCTCGTCAATACGAGCACGATGATCAGGTAGATAAAAAGGAATATCTTTGGAGCGATGGAAAAGAAGGGCAAGAAATAAAAGAACACCACCGCCACGACCGCCACGGCGATTTGAGCCTTCAGGATCGTCTGCGGGATCCGGCGAGCCAGGACCAGGGTATGCTTGTCATAGAGCCCGGCGATGAAATAGATCAGGATAGATGAAGCGAAAAGGAATGAGAACGGGAGCAGATAGCCCGAAAAAACAACGAGAGTAGGAATATGGCCGGAACGCACGATGAACGCCAAAAACAAAGAAAAAACGAGGGCACACAGGTCCCCAAAGAATAAAAGCAGGGATTCCCTTTTTCTTGAAATCGTCATGGCTTTTATATTACCATACGTCAAAAAACATGCTATTGTAAAGCCATGAAAATACTCTTGTGCATAACCAAGTCAAATTGGGGAGGGGCGCAGAGGCACGTCTACGACCTGGCCGTAACCATGAAAGCCGCCGGAAATGAGGTTTTTGCCGCGGTCGGAGGCGAGGGTCTGCTCAAGGAAAAGCTCGAAAAAGCCAGCATATACACCTATTCGATCGGGGCTCTGGGACGGGACATCTCTATAGGCAAGGATACAGGCTCGTTCAAAGAGCTCTACGCCGTCATAAAGGAAAAGCGGCCGGACATCCTCCACCTGCACAGCCCGAAAGCCGCCGGCCTGGGCGCTCTGGCTGGAAAGATGCTCGGCATAAAGAAGATCATCTTCACTGTCCATGGCTGGACGTTCAACGAGAGCCGGCCGTTCTATGAGCGGGCGATGATCGCGTTCTTTTCCTGGATGACCATGCTTTTGTGCCACAAGATCATCCTGATCTCTGACCGCGAATTCAAGCAAACGCAACATTTCCCTTTTGTTAAAGAAAAGCTCGTCCTGGTGCCTCTCGGCATCCAATCGCCGGTTTTCATGTCGATAGACGGCGCAAAGCAATTTTTCGCAAAGAAGGCCGGGCTAGATTTTGCAGACTTTAACAAGAGGACCATCATCGGAACGATAGCCGAGCTGCACAAGAACAAGGGGCTCGGGTACCTCCTCAAGGCCGCAGAAAGCATCTCTCTGGCGCACTCTGCTCCCCTTTTCCTCGTCGTCGGCGAAGGCGAAGAAAGGCCAGCGCTCGAAAAGGAGATAAGCGCGCTCGGCCTCGAAAAAAACGTCAAATTGATCGGCTATGTCGAAGACGCGAACCAATATTTGAAAGCCTTCTCCATCTTTGTGCTTCCTTCCATAAAAGAGGGCCTTCCATATACCATCCTCGAGGCCGGTTCGGCTTCCCTCCCTGTCGTGGCAACGATCGTCGGCGGCATCCCTGAAATCATCACCGACATGAAAAGCGGCATCTTGGTCCAACCAAAGAACAGCAAAGAGCTGGCGCACGCCATCTCGTTCATGATCGAGCACCCCGAAGAGCGGAGGGCATACGGCTCGGCACTACACGACAAAGTGGCGAACGATTTTTCTGCGCAAAGAATGATCAGAGAGACAGAAGAAATGTATAAAAGTTTAAAAGTATAAAAGTATCAAGAAAACTTAGAAAAACAAGATTTTATAAGACCTTGGAGGAGAGCTTGAGCATGGTTTGTGATGTTAACTATCTCGTCAAACTTTGATTTCTCGATATACGCGAGATCGCGAGCAATCATGAGTTTATTTTTTATCTCTGCCAGTGATCCGTTCGCTTGGTAATAAACTACCTCGCAGCAGAGCTGACGAGGTATTCAGTGGAAGCTTCGCTGCTTAACGCAGCAGATCTGCGGAGTATTTGCTCGTTTGTTCCGTCTTCGACCCAGTAGGCGATTTTGCTAAATCGTCGTTCGTCTGTCCGCAAGCGGCCACGCCGCTTCTCGCTAGCCGGAATAAAACTGCATCTTTTCTTTTTTTGCCGCGTCTACTGAAGCCTTCGGCTATATTTGAAGTCACTGAAACTGAAGCTATTCTTAGTTGTGAAGTCAAACCAAATATTTCTTCTTTAGGAAACTTCTTTGTACATCCATACACAGCAAGTACGATCTGATGGCTTACTTGCCAAGTTTTTAAATCTTCAAATGATTTTATAGTCAGGTTTCCATACTTTTATACCTTTCTTCCTTTATACTTTTATACTTCCCTACCGCGGTCCGACGAGTTCCTTTTCCGTCGCGTCCTTGTGCGCGGTGCGGGAATAGCGCCGCATGCCGACCAAGATGCCGAGCGCAACGAATTCAGTGAAGATATGCGAGCCGCCATAGCTGACGAACGGCAACGGCGTGCCCGTCACAGGCAAAAGCCGCATATTCATGCCGATATTGATGATGAGGTGGACGAGAAAATATATGGCTACACCGGCGCCGTACAAGATCTCGAAATTCGTGGCTCCCGACATGGCGATCCGCACGATGCGCCAGATGAGCACGCCAAAGAAGAACAAGAGGAAGAGGACGCCGACGAATCCCCATTCCTCCGCAAAAGCAGCGAAGACGAAGTCGGTCTGGAACTCAGGCAGGAACTTGAGCCTCGATTGGGTGCCGTAGCCGACCCCCTTGCCCAAAAGCTGGCCCGAACCGACGGCGACGGTCGATTCATATGCGTTGTATCCAGCGCCTTGAACATCCGCCAGAGGATGGATGAAATTCTCGACGCGGGCCTTTTGATAATCCTTGAGGCCGAAATGCCACAGGCCTGCGGCAAAAGCCAGGCCGATGAAGACCATGACGAAGAGGTGCTTCTTCGACACGCCGGAGACCATGATCATGCCGAGCCAGATCAAAAACACGATGAGGGCAGAGCCGAGGTCCGGCTGGACGAGGATGAGCGCGAATACGACGAACGTGTAAAAGCCGGAGACGATGATGTGCCTCACATTCCTGATCTCGATGTGCCTCCGTGAAAAATATTTCGCCAAGAGGATTATTATGACGAGCTTTGCGGGGTCCGCAGGCTCGAGCGAGAACGCGCCGAACGAGAGCCAGCTGCCGGCGCCGTGCGACACTTTGCCCACGAGAAATAACGCGCCGAGAGACGCACAAGAGAGGGCAAAGAGGGCCACCGAAACCCAAGTCGACCGCAAGAATCTGAAGTCGATCTCGCTCAATACAAAAAAAGCCAGGATAGAGACCGAGATCCAGACGGTCTGGTGGATGAAGAACTGATTCGTCCCTGTGAAGGCATACATCGTCACAAGCCCGGCACCGAGGAGCGGCAAGACCGAAAGGAACAGGATCCAATCCATGCCGGACTCCTTGTCCCGACGGATGAAATAATTATTGAATTTTGACAGGAAAGTAGGCATGGTAATAAACAGAAGTAGAGAATCGAATTAGAATATAGAATGGGTGCGAGCATGCTTGCATTTGTTCTAATTCAATTTTCTATTTCTATTTTCTTTATTGTACATTTTGGCTCTCGAGCACCGGCAGGACTTCTATCGAAATGACGCGATTATTGTGCGTGACTGGCCAGGTGAATGGCGCAACGACGCTGCCGCCGTTCGCCGGCACGGAATCAACGATCGTCTTTGAGAAATCGATGGCGTTTCCGGCCGCATCATAGAGGACGACGTACACAGTGACGTCCTCGTATGGAGTGACGGCGTTATTCTGCAGAGTCACTTGCAGCGAAGAGGAATCCTTGTCTTCAGAATATTTTTTATCAGTGATGGCGATGTCGCCGAGCCGATCCGTCGCGCTCACCCACTGCGGGGAGCCGAGGGTGATGACCGCCTTTGCCGGTATGCGCTTCTCGGTCGCGACCGATCCCTGGAAAGCCAGCGTGTTCCGGTGCGGAGGAATGGTCATGGAGCCCGATTGGTACGTTATGAGGACGCCCTCTGCGTCAAAAAGCTGCATCTCGTACGGAACGTCGTATGCTGCGCCGCTCAGATTGTTGTTGACGACATAGGCGGCGACATTATAGAGACCAGGCGCAACGGGCTCGGCTTTCGTCCAGATGACTTCCGGGGGCAGAAAAGCGCTCGCGCACAGCCTGACGCACGGACCGCCGCAATCGATGCCGTCCTCGCCTTGATCCTGCTTGCCATCAGAGCATGTGGGAGCTTTATAAAAAAGAAGAAAGGCCGGCAGGCCTACGATGAGGATGACGCCGAGAACGACGAGAGAGCCGTATGTGAATTTTCTGCGTGAAGACCAGGATGCCATGGTGTTATGCCGAGTATACCAAAAAATAACGGAAGTATAAAGGAAGAAAGGTATAAAGTATAAGGGTATGGATGTTCGTCTCCCATACTTTTACACCTTAATACTTTTATACTTTTTACAGACCCTATGTCCTGGCGGCTAGCTACTTTCGCCTGTAAGACTATCATCGCCGCAACTGCGTTTCACTTCCGTGTTCGGAATGGGAACGGGTGTTGCCACAGCGCCGAACCACCAAGACACAATGTCCGTAAAAAAGTCGAAAGTCATAAAGTTCTAAGTCGAAAGTCATTCAAACACAGAACTCGCCAATTTTCTACTTTTCCTTGAAAAATCTTGAAAACTGAAATGTGGAGCCGATTTTAAAAGGACTCCCGAGGCTGGATTTAAACCAGCACGCGCCAGGATACTCCTGGGACTCTAGCAAACCAAACGCACCGAATTTGTTAGCGACGGGTGGTGCGACATTGCCTCTTGAGCTACTCGGGAATACATTCTAAAATCAGCTTGTGAAAAACAGCATGCTTAAGAAAAGCGGCGCGATACTCCTTGGTATCCCTCGGGACGATTTCGAAAAAATCCTCCGGGATATAAGTGCGAACGTAGCACGCGCAAAATCATAGCGCGCAAAGATTCCACATTTCAATTTTCAAGATGGTAAAGTAAAAACAAAATTAAGATATTTGTAAGTTTAAAAAGTTCCTAGTTCCAAGTACTTAGTTCCTAGTTGGATGCAAAAATGCATTTCACTTGGTACTAGGAACTCGGTACTTTTTAACTTTTGCTAGCATATATTGTGACGTTTGGATTTCCGGACGGGATGGACGGATTAGTACTTCATGGCTCAACACATTGCTGTGCGTACACCTAAAGCCTATCAACGTGATCATCTCTCACGGGTCTCATAATGATTATTAATCTTGGGGTTGGCTTCCCGCTTAGATGCTTTCAGCGGTTATCCGATCCCGACATAGCTGCCCTGCGGTGCCCTTGGTAGGACAGCAGGCAGACCAGAGGTCAGTTCAACTCGGTCCTCTCGTACTAGAGTCAAAGCCCCTCAATAATCGACGCCTACAGTAGATAGGAGACCAACCTGTCTCACGCTTGAATTTCCCCGTATCGCTACGGGCAATGGACTATATGATCATCTTTCTCTTGCGAGGTAAGATGGCTGACGTGTAGTCTCTACGGGCAGAAAAAGTTTATAAGTTCCTGGTACCAAGTACCTAGTTGGATGCAAAATTGCATTTAACTAGGTACTAGGAACTCGGTACTTTTTAACTCTTTCATTCCCTAGGTGTTACCACTGTTGTGTTCCCACAATCAGGGCTTCACCGATATAAGTCAGCTGTGTACACCAAAATTTCTTCTGGCGACCGCCGTGGACAAGTTACATTCAGTGGTGGTGCATGTGCATTCACTGATCCTCGGGATTCAGACTGTACAACAGTCGAAAGTCCTTAAAGCCTATAAAATCGAAAGCAAAATGCAATAATTCTTGCACCTCCTTTTCGGACTTTACGGACTTTTGACTTTACGACTACTTTACGGTCTGAACCCAGCTCGCGTATCTTTTTAATTGGCGAACAGCCAAACCCTTGGGACCTTCTCCAGCCCCAGGATAAGATGAGCCGACATCGAGGTGCCGAACTCCGCCGTCGATATGAACTCTT
>Ga0265338_10000407_pt1 | contig 77238 bp, 61 predicted proteins | sample 42126metaG_FD_193579 | JGI IMG/M metagenome (GOLD analysis project Ga0265338, IMG submission 193579) | Rhizosphere microbial communities from Carex aquatilis grown in University of Washington, Seatle, WA, United States - 4-21-26 metaG | ecosystem: Host-associated > Plants > Roots > Rhizosphere...
AACACGCGGTTGAGGATCACCACGATGCCGACGAGCTCCGGGCGCACCCCGAGGTAGATGGCGAACACCAGGTAGGCGAAGGTCGGATAGAACCAGTGCCCCCACATGTCGAAAATGCAGCCGACCCCGTAGCCGATCTTCTGCGACAGGGGCACCCGGTCCTCCGGCGCTGCGGAATGGGAAAGGGAAGGTTTCGACGCGGGATTCTCGGCGGAGGTTGCTTCCATTTGGGGCGGCGTTGGGGTGGCCGCCCCCATTCCGGCCGGGTTTTGGCCCGGCGTCAATAAGTGCGCGGACGAAAATCGCGCGCACGCTCCGCATGGCATCCCGGGCGGCGCACGGGTCTCGCGCGGGCGCAGGCCCTGGGGACCGAGCCGCCGTCCGGCCGCCCATAGTGTATCCGTGACATGGTTACGCGTCGCCGTTCGGCAGCGCCGGAGAAGGGGCCTCCGCGTCGCCTGCGCCCGGTTCGGAACCGCAGGGTGAAACCGTTCTCTTCCCCTTCCCGAAAGGAGACTTATGCCCGATATTATGCCCGCTGGAATCGTGCGGGCCGCGCGGCAGTCCGGCCTCCGCCTCCATCTTGGGCACGCCGTTCCCTCCCTTTCTGACTCGCATTCCCCAGCGCATCTTCAAACTGGACCCCCACGTCGCCCCGCTGGACCTGGTGCCCTGGGGCGCTGATGCCGGTCAAGCCTCGGCGAGCACGTTGCGGATCACGGTCGCCAGTTCCGAGATGTCGTACGGCTTGGCCACCATGCCGCGAAAGCCATGCTTGCGGAAGTCGGCCATCGCCAGGTCGCTTGAATAGCCGCTTGAGACGATGGCCTTCACCCCGGGATCGAACTTGCGTAGGACCGAAATGGCCTCCCTGCCTCCCATCCCGCCGGGGATCGTCAGGTCCATCACAACAAGGTCGAACGGGCGCCCGGCCTCCTTGGCGCTGCGATAGCGGTCGATGGCCGCCCTGCCGTCCGCGACGGACTCAAACTCCAGACCCATCCGCTGCATGAGCTTCTCGGCCATCCTGATGATGGGCTCCTCGTCGTCCATGAAGAGCACCCGGCCTCCCCTTCCCGCGCCGGCAAAGCCGGGAGATGCTCCCTGCTGGGCCTGGGGCGTCTGCGCTGCGGGAAGCCAGAACGTGAATGTCGTGCCCTTACCTACGACCGAACTCACCTCGATGTGGCCCTGGTGCCTCTTGATGATCGAGAACACGGTCGCGAGCCCGAGGCCGTGACCCTGAAGCTTTGTGGTGAAGTAGGGGTCGAAGATCTTGCCGATGTGCTCGGGGGCGATTCCGGAACCCGTGTCCGCCATCGCTATCCGAATGTAGGCGCCCTCCTGGAGAACGGAGTGCGAGCCCGCCGAGATGCGTTCGTTCGAGGCCGTGATCCGGAGCGTCCCGCCGTTCGGCATGGCCTGCGTGGCGTTGATCACGAGGTTCTGAATGACCTGGCTGATCTGGGCCTTGTCGACATCCGCCGCCCAAAGGCCCGCGGCCATGTCAAATTCGCTCTTCACCCCTGACCCGCGGTGCGCGAAGGTCGTGGCCTCCCGGATCACCTCCGGGAGATGGACGGCGGAACGGACGGGATCGCCTCCCTTTGAGAAGGTCAACAGTTGCAAGGTGAGTTCGGCGGCGCGTTTCGTCGCCAGCACCGCGTCGTCCAGCATGCTCGCCTGCTCGGGCATGCCGCTCAGGTCGAGCTGGAGGAGCGTGAGGTTGCTCAGGATGGCAGTCAGGATGTTGTTGAAATCGTGGGCGATGCCGCCGGCAAGTATCCCAACCGATTCCATCTTGGCCGCGTTCTGGAGCTTCTCCTCCATGCGCTGGCGCTCCGTTATGTCGCGCAGGACCAGCACGGCGCCGACCCTCTTGCTGGAGACGTTGGCGACGGGGACGAGCCGGCCCTCGACAAGGCGCATCCGGTCCGAGCGGCCCTTCATCAGCGTCTGTGCGGGCACCTCGGCATGGATGCCCTCCTCGAGGACATCCTTGACCGGAAGCGCCGTCTCGCGGCCGCTCGCTGCATTCTTGAGAAGGCATATCTCGGTCACGTCGCGGCCCACGGTCTCCTCGGCCGTCCACTGCGTCATCTCGGCAGCCGCCTTGTTCATGAACAGGACCTTCCCGCGGTGATCGATGGTGATCACGCCTTCGCTCATGCTGCCGAGCGTGACTGCAAGACGTTCCTTCTCGGCGGCGAGGGCGAGCTCGGCTTCGCGCCTCGCGGTGATGTCGACAACGACCCCGACCAGGTTCCACATGTTGGGCCCGAGCCGGGTGACCTTGACGTGCTCACGGAAAAGAAACGTGTTGGCGTTGTTCGCCACGTGGAACTCCTGCTCATAGTCGGGCCGGTCCTGGCGCAGCGCGTCCCGGGACGCCCTCTGGATCTCCTTCCATTCCGGCACCATTTCCTCCGTCCAAAGCCTGTCCTTCTCGGGGCCGGCATTCTCGCCAAAGATCCTCTTGAAGAGGATGGAGGGCGGAACGAACATCTGCCACTGCAGCTGGATGTCCGGGTCGCCGGTGACGATGGCCTGCCACAGCAGGCAATCGGCCCCCTTCAGGATCTGCTCCAGCTGCCTCTCGGTCGTCCTGCGCGCGTCCTCGGCCTCGTGCCTCTTGGTGATATCAACGATCACGCCGGCCAGATTCCACTCGTTGGGCCCCCCCGGGTGGATGATGACCTCCTCACTGAGCCAATGCAGTCCGTCCGTACCGATTATTGGGAATTCCTGCTGATAGCCGCTCGCCCCGTCCAAAAGGGCGCGCTCGGCGGTCCTGTCCATGCGCTCATGGTCCGGGGACTGGTCGTTGTTCCACAGCCAGTCCTTGTCCTTGAGGGAGGCCAGCCGGAAGATCGGATTCACCTTTAGCTGCGGCGGCGTCCGGATCGTCCAATTCATCCCGGTGCCTTCCCTTATCACCCGGCCCCACCAAAGGAGGACGTTGGAACGGTCGAGCGTGTCCAAGATCAGCTGGTAGTTCGCCAACCCGGCTTTGCTCTCGGATTCGGGCGCCGCGGGGGCGGCCGGCGCGGACACCGGAGGACTCGCCTTCGCACGACGTCCCGGCCGGAAAAATGCCACGATGGCCGCAGCCGCGGCCAGCCCGCACAAGCCCAGTGCCGCAAGCGCCGTGATCGAAGGGGTGAGAAATGCGAGAAGCACCGGGTTTGGGTATCCAATGAACGGTCCCGGATCCTTGGGCCGTCACAACTCCTGTGGTCAGACGGATCCTGTCGAATACGAAGAAACCCTCGGTTGTAAACGCTGTCAACCGCGCAACTTCGCGTAGTCGCAGCTCCGTCGCGGGTGGGCTGGGCCACCCCTCTGGCGGCTATTCCTCTCCCTCGTGATAGTCGATCGGTTCGGACCGGATGATTGACCGCTCGGGCGACCGGACGAGCCACTTCTTGCTGTCGGGGTAATAGCAGGTTTCGCCGACGGGATTGTCCGCAACAATGTAGAGAACCAGGTCGTCGTCGCTGTCGTTGATGATCTGATGGGGGTCGCCCGGTTCGAATATGAAAGAGTCGCCGGTCTCCACAGGCGTTGTGCCTTCCTTGTCGCGCACCGCACCCGCACCCGAAATGACATGGTAGAACTCCCACTGTGCGCTGTGCGAGTGAAAGGGGCACGCGCTCTTGCCCGCAGGTATCCGGCAAATCTCGACGTCGAACGGGTGGCGTTTCAGCAGGTCGGTCGAATTCGGGTCGCGGCCCAGCGCGATCGAGATGTTCCTGTCGGCCATCCCGTACTTTCCCTTCGGGGAGCTCCAGGATTCCTCGGGAATCTCCCGTGTGTTGATCTTCTTCATGGTCGGTATTGCGGAGGCCCAGGGGCACGGGAAGCGCCGCAAGGGGCTAAGATTGATCCTCCTCGATATGAAACGAATGCACGATGCGGTGGAGGACCGGCGACAGGACAATTGCCACGGCGGAAAGAAAGACCACGCCGCTGAAAAGCGCGTAGGCCGACGCGAAGAGCTTGGACGGCGTGTCCTTCATCGGGTCGACCGGGCCCATTCCGGCCAGAATCATCGAGGCGTTGAGGAGCGAGTCTATCCAGGAAAGCCCGGTGACCAGGTGGTAGCCAAGAACGCCGGCCAGAAGCGAGACGGAGACGACGGCGAGCGTCAGAGCGAACGACAGGGCCATCCTTCGCGCGAACTTCGGCCACGGCAGCAGCTTGTCTCCCTTTTTTTCGAACATGGTCTTCGGGCCGCCGGCGGACGGCTCCATTAATGAGTGGCATCAATGCCTCCCGCCTTCAAAGCCATATTGCGCCGGCAGATGGATGCAATCTCGGGTTTCCCCTCAGATCGGCTCAACCATAATGTAGCTGGCTGCCGCATCGCTCAAGGCTATGCGCGTCTCGCATAACTGGCAGATCAGCATCCTCTTCCCGGCGATCTTCTCTATAACCGCCGACTCGCAGAACCCGATCTCGCGAAGGCGCACGCAGACCTCGGGCTCCCCGGCAAGCTCGCATACCCGGCCCGCAGTGCCCGCCGGAAGGTCCGTGAGCCGCATCCTTTGAAGGCGGGGTGCCGGGAAGATGCTGCGCTGCATGAGAAAAGCCTGCGACCGCGCAAGGGCATGCCAATCCTCTTCACTGCGCATACCTTGCGGAAAGCTGGGCGTTGCTTGCCCCCTGCCTGCCGTCCGCGGGTAGGTTAACGCCTGCAGGTCACCGATATGGCTCCCTGGCGCCCGCAGCCGGGTTTTAAATTGAGTTTCGCGGCGGGTGAAACAATCTCCCGCGGTATAGCCACCCCTGCTACACCGCCCCCAATCCATCCCACTGCCTCGGCGAGTGACAAGGAAGACCCCTCGGGTCTCTTTACCGCAAAACGGTTGAGCAACCACAACCGCGCCGAGATGCGGGACATCTTTGACCGCGCGATCAAGCTCGCGGAGCAGGACAGGCTGCGCCTGCGCGTTCCGAACGAGATGAAGCAGGTGCAGAACCTCAGGGGTATGCACTACCACTACCGGCCGGAGTTCTTCCTCCAGCTGCAGGGCCGCACAGATTTTAATTTTCCGAAGGATTCCTTCACCCTTAGCCCTGATGAGATCTGCATTATTCCCGCGGGTGTGCCCCACGGCGAGTATGTCCACTCCGAGGGGGCTCTGCCGTTTCGTAATCTGGTCGCCGGGTTCTACAACAACACCCTGAGCCTGCATTTCGCCTACGAGGCCCGGCTGCATCACCCCGACATCGATGTCATTGAGTTCTTTGACGCCCCCAACCTGGACGTCTTCCTGACGCTGGCCAACAGCCTCACCCATACGTTTCACTCGCAGGGACCCGCGCGCGGGTCCGTGCTCAAGGGACTTAGCATCGCGCTCCTCGGCCTTTTCCGCAACATCGTCGAGACGGGAACCGGGCAGCTGAACAGCGACATCGGGAAGGTCTTCCGCGCGAAATGCCTTGTGCGCGAGCAGTTCGCGAACCCCGAGCTGAGCGTGCAGCACATCGCGGGTACCCTCGGTTGTTCCGCTGACTACCTCTCCCACTTGTTCCACACGGAGACCAAGGAGCGCCTGACTCACTATATCCAGCGAATCCGGATCCAGGGGGCCATTCTCGCCCTCGAGTCGACGTCGCTCAACATCTCGGAGATCGCCTACGCCGGCGGCTTTGCCGATCCCGCGTATTTCGCGAGGATCTTCAAGCAGCACAAGGGCATGACGCCTCAGGAATACCGCGCTCAGCTCGACGCCAGGCGCAACGAGGTCGATTCAAAGCCCAAGACCGTTTTCTTCGATCACCTGGACTTCACGCACGGCCAGCCCAAGCAGGTTGGAGGCGGCGAGACGGCGGCGCCGGTCAAGGGGCCCGCACCCCTAGGAGGGGCTGGCGGCAGGGTGGGAAACAAACGATAGCGCGCCCGCCGCAACCAGCAGGGAGACGCCGCCGGTGACGACGGCGGGAAGCGCGCGACCGTCGAAGAGATGCTTGACCACCGGGCCCAGCAGCGTGGACGCCACGATCTGGGGTAGCACGATGAAGAAATTGAATACCCCCATGTAGAAGCCCATCTTTTCGGCGGGGATCGCGTCCGCCAGCATCGCGTAGGGCATCGATAGGATCGTGGCCCACCCGATGCCCACGCCCGCCATCGAGATCAGCAGGTAGTGATGGTTCGTCCAAAGACAGGTCGATATGAGCCCGAGGCCCGCGCAGACGAGCCCGATGCGGTAGAGAGCCCGCGTCCCTATGCCTCCGCGTGAGAGCGCCACGAGCCCGAACGACACGAGGAACGCGAAGAAGCTGTACGCGGACACGCACACGCCGCCCCATTCGACGCCCTCCTGATAGGCCGCGGAGCCGGGTTCTCCGTGGAAAATCTCCCTGCCGACGGCCGGCGCAAAATAAAGCCACATGCAAAAGAGGCCGAGCCACGTGAAGAATTGGACCACGGCGAGCTGCCGCATCATGCGCGGCATCTGAAAGATGCCCCTGACGATCTCGAGGAAGGCCGACCACCCCGAGCTCGCGGCCGCCTTGGCGGACGAATCCGGCGGTATCTCGGGCGTCGTCACGATGGTGTAGAGCACCGAGCCGAGGAAGACCGCCGCTCCCATGTAGAAGGCGAGATGGACCGAATGGGGAATCGACCCCCGCGCGGTCGGGCCGCCTCCAAAGCCAAGGTGCGTGATGAGCCAGGGCAGCGACCCCGAGAGCACGGCGCCAAGGCCGATGAGGAGGCTCTGCATCGAGAATCCGAGCTGGCGCTGCGACGAGGGTAGAAGATCGCCGACAAACGCGCGGAACGGCTCCATGCTGATGTTCACCGACGCGTCCAGCACCCAGAGCAGGCCGGCCGCCATCCAGAGGGATGATGCATTTGGCATCACCACAAGCGCGGAGCTGGCGAGAATCGCCCCAGCCAGGAAATAGGGCCGGCGCCTGCCAAGGCGCGTCCATGTATGGTCGCTGTAATACCCGATGATCGGCTGCACGATCAGGCCCGTGACCGGGGCGGCGAGCCAGAGGATCGCGAGGTCGCTCTCGCTGGCGCCCAAGTACTGGTAGATGGCGCTCATGTTGGCCATCTGCAGACCCCATCCGAACTGGATCCCAAAAAAACCGAAGCTCATGTTCCAGATCGCGGCGAGCGCAAGCGGGCTGCGTGAGGAATTCATGAGTGAGTGCTGTGGTTCGCCGGGGGTTCGCTGTAGTCGCGCACCATTCCCTCCCCGCAGCGATCGTAAAGTTTGATCCAATGCCGAAGCGTCTCGAGCCGTTCACTGACCAGGCGCTCCAACTGGGCGTCCGTGTAGCGCCACTGCCAATTGCCCTCGGCCGTTCCCGGCTGGTTCAGCACACTCGCCGCCGGCAAGTCGAGCAGATCCTGGATCGGTATGACCGCGAGACGCGAGACTGTCGCGAGCGCGGCGCGGATAACGGGCCAGGCCGAGAGCGTATTGCCGAGCTGGAAATACTCCCTGACCTGCGCGGACGCCCCATTCGGCATGCTCTCCAGCCAGCCCCGGGCCGTGTTGTTGTCGTGGGTGCCCGTGTACACCACGCTGTCCCGCGTGTAGAAATGCGGCAGGTTGACGTTGCCCGCGTCGTGTCCGTAGGCGAACTGCAGGATCTTCATCCCCGGCAGGCCCGCCGCGTGCCGCAGCGCCACGACCTCCGGCCCGATGTAGCCCAGATCCTCGGCGATGATCTTGGCTTCCGGGATTGCCTTGCGCACCGCCTTGAAGAAGCGCAGTCCCGGACCCTTGCGCCACTTGCCGCCGCACGCATCCGAGGCGCCGGCGGGAACCTCCCAGTAGTTTTCAAAGCCCCGGAAGTGGTCGAGCCGGATGATGTCGTAGAGCGCAAACGCGGCCTGGATGCGGTCGATCCACCAGCGGTAGCCGGTGCGGCCAAGGTAGTCCCAGTCGTAGAGCGGGTTCCCCCAGAGCTGGCCCTTGTTGGAGAAGTAGTCCGGGGGCACGCCGGCAACCGCGAGCGGATCCCCCTTCCCGTTGAGACGGAAGACCGCCCGGTTCTGCCATGTGTCCGCGCTGTCGAGCGCGACGAAGATCGGCACGTCGCCGATGATGCCCACACCCCGGGCCGCGGCATAGCGGCGCAGCCTCTCCCATTGCCCGAAGAACAGGTACTGGTAGAATGCGTGCCTGTCGGCATCGATGCGCACGGATTCCGGAAGGCTCGCGTGCAAGTCCTTGCTCCAGCTTCCGAAAGCCTCCGGCCACGCGGTCCAGGGACGTCCGCCGAAATGGGCCTTTAGGGCCATGAAGGTCGCGAAGGGCTCAAGCCAGTCGGATTGCTCCCTGCGGAACAAGGCGAGCGAACCGAGGCCGTTGATCTCGTCCCTGCCCGACGCTGAGAACCGGTCATAGGACCGCGCCAGGACGCGCCAGAAGTTCTCGTACAGCTGCCCGTAGTCCACCCGGTCGTTCGGAAGGATGCACAGCGGCGCAAGGTCCTCGTCATTGAGGAGGCCAGCAAGCGCAAGCTCATCCAGGTCTATGAAATAGGGGTTGCCCGCCCGCCCCGAGAACGTCTGGTAGGGGGAATCGCCGAAGCCCGTGGGACCCACGGGACATATCTGCCAGTAGCGCACGCCGGCCCGTCCGAGAAAGTCGACCAGGTTCCGGGTTCCTGCGCCCAGGTTACCTATGCCGTAGCGGCCGGGCAGGCAGGAGATGTGCGCCAACACGCCCGCGCAGCGGGTAGTCAGCCATGTGGGAGGCTTTGAATCCATCTATGTGAGAATCCGATCGAGCGTCGAAGCGGCATCAAGCTGAGGGTGGGCTCGGCAATTGGGAAACGAGGCCGCGCGCTGGCAGGCCGATCCGGAAAGGGCCAGCGCGGCGATTCAGCCCCCCGGCTAGAAAAGCGGCCACCAGAGTTAATCCGGTGGCCGCATGACTTGGTTCTACAGACCAGACGCCCCTGTCTGGAAACGGTTAGAGTTAGAATCTATAGGACACACCCGTGTTGTAGGCTGCGCCGTATTTCTGCCAATTCGCAAGCTGGCGCGGATCTCCACTGTTATACGAGATGAGGGGGGCATTGTTCAGGTTCGATCCCTCAATGAAGATGGCCACGCCCTTTAACGGACCGTTCTTGAAGCCGTACTCAAGATGGGCGTCGATCTGATGGAAGGGTATCACGATTGAGTAGCCGTCGCCGGGCGTCCCCAGTGAGGCGAAGGTCGGCGCGCCGAACTGCACGATGTAATCCCTCTCCTGCCCCTGGTAATGCTCCTGGAGGCGGGCGGAGAAGCCGAAGCGCTCGTAGTAGAGGGTGATGTTCGCCTGCTTCTTCGCCATGTCAGGGAGCGGCGCGCTCGGATTGTTCGGCCCCCAGGGCTGGATGTTGCTGTCGATGACGGCCGCATTCAGCTGGATGCCGAATCCCTTGATCGCCCCGTTGCTCAGGAGCTCGCTGGTGATCTGTACGTTGGCCTCGACGCCGCTCAATTTGCCGCCCGAGCCGTTCACGAACTGTGACCCGACGCCATAGTTGATGATGGGCGGAGTCGAGCCCGTGTAGGGGTATCCCGCGAAGCTCTCCACCGTCTGCGCATCGTAGATGTAGGTCAGGAGCTCCTTCTCGAAGAACGACAGCGAGACGTAGCCGTTGCCGTGCGCGAAGTAGTGCTCGAGCGAGAGGTCGACGGAGTCGGAGAGCCACGGACGAATGGCCGGGTTTCCGGCCGTAGCGCCCCATGGGCTGTTGGTGGTCGAAAGCGCGTTTGTTGCGTTGTAGCTGTAGTCGCGCGCCGCCCTCATCTGGTACATCGTCGGACGCATCTCCGCGCGGCCCACGTAGAACCGAATCAGGTCCTGGGAGGTGGGCTTGAAGATCAGGTTCAGGCTGGGAAGGACATTGCCGTAACTCCCGCCGCCGGTGACGGGGAAAACGATGGGACCACCGTTGCCCGAGAATCCTGCGGAGTTCTGGTCCGCCCAGCTGTACATGACGCCGAAATTGCCATCGACCGGTATGCCGAACATCGTGGTCTTGATGTCGAACATGACGAACGGACGGGTGACCTCTTCCCAGACCCTGTAGTTGTCGCCATACCAGCTGCCCGGGTTCGGGTTTGGCAGGAACTTGACGAGCCCGCTGTTGTATTCGCTATTCGGGTCCCAGGCCACCGGAGTCAGGTTGCCGATGAAGGACAGGTTCGTCGTCCCTTCAAGGGGAGGCAGGGGAGCCGTGGGTTGGCCGTTGGCGTTGACCAGGTATCCGCTGGGATTCTGGCCATACTGCTTGAAGCGCTCGGTGAAGCTCACCCCCAACTCGACGTCCTTAAACAAGGCCCCTTCGAACTCGTGCTTGGTGGCCAGCCTGTACGTGTCCAGGACATCCTTCTCCTTGAAATACTTGAGGTAGCCTTCCATGCCGGAGACCGGGTACACGCCCGTCCCGTAACCATCCGGGTCGGTGAGGAAGATCTGGCCGCCGTTGGCAAAGGTCGTGTTGGAGGCAACCGTCGGGGGGTTCGGGCCGGCCGGATTGCTCACGACAAACGTGGCACCCTGGTTTGCGGGCTCCGAATTTGCGAAATAGAGGCCCGCGTAGGTTTCCAGAACCTCGTTGCTCTGCGTCGCCTGGGAGTAGCCCATCGTGAACTTCAACGGCCACGCCGACTTCTCGCCGATATCTAGGTTCCACACGCCCGAGGCCAAATGGGACAGCCATCCCGTGTCCATGGCCCGGAGGACAGGATTGACGTGGGTGAGTGTGCTTTGGGTGATAAGCCCGTTGGTTACTGTGTAGCCCGGCTGGAGGGTCGCGGGGCCCCATTGAGACATCGGGACTTCCATGCCCCGCAGCAGCTGATTCTCATTGGTGCACGAGAGGAACAGGTCGATCTTGCTGTGGATGAAGTCGTTCGGCTTGCTCTCGATCACGACGGTGCCCGAGTTGCTCTTGAGCAGGTCGTTCTGGTCGTAGATCTTCATGCCGCCCATGATCAAGTTGCCGTCGGGGGCCGTGGCGTCTCCCCAGGACTGGAACTGCTGGCCCTCATAGGGGTTCTCCCGGTGGGCGAAGCCAACGTAGATGCCCTCCGTCCCGTTGGCAAACTGGTCGATGTAGGAGGCGGAGTAGCTCTCGCCGCTCACTTTTTGTCCGGGAGTGAGCTCACCGAGATGCGTCCACTTGTAGTACGCGTCGAGGGCGATCACTCTGCGGTCAAAGCTGAGGGGGGACACGGTCTGCAGGTCGATCGTGCCGCCGATGCCGCCCACCATGTCGGCCTCACCCGTCTTGTAAACGGTCACGCCGCCGACAAGCGAGGAGGGGTATTGGTCGTATTGAAAATCGCGGTTGTCGCCCGTGGTGGCCTGCTCGACGCCGTCGAGCGTGCCAACGTTGAAGTCCGGATCCAGGCCGCGAATGGTGATCTCCTGATAGCGCCCGTTGACGCGCTGGCTGGTCAGGCCCGCCAGGCGCACGAGGTCGTCTGCGATGCTGACATCAGGAAGCTTGCCGATGTCCTCGGGCGCGATGACCTCGACGACGGAGCTTGAAGCCTGCTTCAGGTTCGCCGCCATCTCAAGGGCGCCTGCATAGGACCCGTTGACGGTGAATTCATTGAGGACGACCACATCATTGGCCTTATTCGGCTGGGTGGTGGTCGTGGTGGTGGTCGTCGTGACCACCGGCTGGGCGCCGCCGGTCGATGTCTGGTCGGTCGAGGTCGACGGCGGGTTTGCCGTCTGGGCCAAAGCCGACATTGAGGCGGCCAGCGAGATCAGGCCGACAGCAACGAGCCGGCGGCGGCTCGCGCGTGAACTTAGGTTCGTATCTTCGGTGTGCATGGTAAGGTAATTGAATCTTGGAGACACAGCGGGTGCGGCTTGCGAAGGGACTGCTAGGATGGTTGGTGACGGCTACAGTACAGGGTGGAGAGCCAGCTTATGCATGGCTCAGGTGCATTTAGCATCCGGCCGAAGGCGCGGTTCGCTACTCCCAAACCAGTCAAAAAACCGAGATGACCCGGAAAAAACCTTGAAAAGAGCCTGCTAGGGCCCCTTCCCGCGGCCGCGACACAGGGGCTAGGTGCAATCCCAATCGCCACTTGCGCGGTTCGCCGCGCCGAGGTTTTGTCCGGTTTCCCTATGTATTTTCCGGGCGCCACTTTTTGACTCCGGAGTCCTTGGACCCACTCTCGCGGGCACGAGCCCCCGACCCATGCCCCCCCCATCTAAATCCCGCCTGCAATGGAGGCGCCTCGGCCGCCTCATCCCCGCCCTGCTGCTCGCCACCCTGCCCGCGGGACTGTCGCAGGCCGCCGCTGGTGCGCCGCCGGTTGTGAGCGTGCCCCGCTTTACCCATCCCGGTTCCGGCCAGGTGGTCTATTTCGTGCTGACGGACAGGTTCTGCAACGGCTCTAAGGCCAACGACACGGGTGGGATCGCGGGCGGTCCCGACACGAGCGGCTTTGATCCCACGCGGATCTCCCATTTCCACGGCGGAGACTTCGTCGGGCTCACGTCGAAGCTCGACTACATCAGGGGAATAGGGGCCACGGCCGTCTGGATCACCCCCCCGTTCAAGAACAAGCCTTTTCAGGCCGGCTCAGCTGGCTACCACGGGTACTGGATTCTCGACTTCACGAAGGTCGACCCCCATCTCGGCACGGAGGCGCAATTCAGGGAATTCGTGGCGCAGGCGCACGCCCGGGGCCTGCGGGTCTACCTGGACATCGTCGTCAACCACACCGCGGATGTCATTCAGTACAGGGACGGAACTGACTATCGCACCATGGCCGAGGCGCCCTACCGCGACGCGGACGGCAATCCCTTTGATCCCCACGCGGTCGCCTACAACGGCCTGGATTCGTCGCCCAGCTTCCCGCGGCTGTCCGTGGACCGGAGCTTTGCGCATGTGCCGTATGTGCCTCCGGCGGAGGCGCACGCCAAGGGGCCCGGGTGGCTGAACGACGTGACCCTGTACCACAACCGGGGCAACAGCACCTTTAAGGGGGAGAGCTCGCTGCACGGCGACTTCGGGGGGCTCGACGACGTGTTCACCGAGAACCCGGTCGTCGTGAAGGGGTTCATAGAGATCTATGGCCGCTGGATGAAGGCCTACGGGATCGACGGCTTCCGCATCGACACGGTCAAGCACGTGAACATGGAGCTCTGGCAGGCGTTTGCGCCGGCGATCCGCGCGATAGCCCTGAAACTGGGGCGGCCGGATTTCATCCAATTCGGGGAGGTGGCCAACAACGACCAGGACGTTGCCCTGATGAGCGAGTTCACAACGACCGGCACCCTGGACGCCACCATCGACTTCGGCTTCTACGAGGCCGCCCGCGACTTCGTCTCGAAGGGCCGCGGGGCGCAGGAACTCGCCGGACTGTTCGCCAAGGACGACTGGTACACGGACCATGACAGCAACGCGCAGACCGCCGCCACGTTCGTCAGCAACCACGACGCCGGCCGGCTCGCCTTCTTCCTCAAGCGGGACAATCCGCTCGCGAGTCCGGCGCAGCTGGGCGACCTCGTCCTTCTCGGGCACGAACTGCTGCTCACGGTCCGGGGCGAGCCCGTCATCTACTACGGGGACGAGCAGGGCATGGCCGGAATCGGCAACGACATGGGCGCGCGCGAGGACATGTTTGCCTCGCAGGCGCCGAGGTTCCGGGAGCTCTCGCTCCTCGGGACCCGCCGAAAGGGGGGCGACGACAAGTTCGATGCCGGCCACCCCTTCTACCGGACCATCCGCAGGCTGGCTGGGCTCCGCACGGCCCACCCCGGCCTCGCGCGCGGCGCCATGCTGTTGCGCGCCAGCGGCGAGCCCCACCTCTTCGCTTTCTCGCGCGTCGAGCGCGGGGAGCAGGTGGAGTACCTGGTCGCGCTGAACAACTCCCGGACCGACACCGCCGCCGCCGACCTGGCCACGTGCCAGCCCGCGGGCGCCAGGCTGCGGGTGATCTTCAACTCCAGGAGTCCCGACCTTCCGGGCGGCCCCGCGCTGACGGCGGGCGCCGACGGACGGGCCTCCGTGTCGCTGGACCCGCTGCAGTGCGTCGTCTGGCAGGCGGAGGCGCGGCTGCCCGCTCAGGCCTCCCCGCCTTCAATCACCTTTGCCGCTCCGGCCGCCCGGTCGGTCATGACCTTCACCGCGCGCAGCCTGGCCGGACACGTGATCCCGGAGCGCCAGGAGCTTCGCGCCGACGTGTCCGGCGGCGACGGCTTCGCGGAGGTGACCTTCGTGATGGCGAGGGCCTCTCGGCCCGGGCAGTACGAACTGCTGGGCACGGACGACGCCCCGCCCTACCGCGTCTTCTGGCGCCCGCCGGCGGACCTCGCCACGGACGACGAGCTGACCTTCATCGCGACCGTGGACGACCTGCGCGGGCACAGGGCGTCGGCCGAGGTCGACCGGGTGCATATAGCGCCCGGGTCCCTGTCCTTCGGGATCCGGGGAGCCTCGGTCCCGACGCTGACGCGCCAGCCTGGTCCCCTGGTCGGCGCAAAGGCGGGCGGCGACCTGACGCTTTCCGTGTCAGCCAAAGGCACCGGGCCCATGGAATACCGGTGGCTCCACGACGGAAGCGAGATCGCTGGGGCCTCGCGGCCGGCGCTCCGCCTGAGGAAAATCACGGCGGAATCCGCGGGGCGCTATGTTGTGCTCGTCCACGACGCCGAGGGCACGGCTATCAGCGCCGGCACGCTCGTCCGGATAGACCCCGAATAGCCCGGGCCGATGGACCCGGACGGCCGGATCGCGCGGGCGTCAGCGCGCCAGCCGGATGATCACACTGCGTCCGTGGGCGTGGACCCGCAGGACGCCGCCGGAGGGATCCCACGACATCGTGGCTCCCTCCACCGAGGCCGGGGCGGAGGACCCCAGCCTGAAAAGCTCCTCGGAGTCCGCATCGTACTTGTCATACCGGATCCGGGATCTCCCGTACTCGATCGACCGGATCACTGAGGACGTGCGCAGCAGGTGATCCTGGTTGGCCGGCGCCAGCCCGGGATCCGAGGCCATCGCACGGAGGTAATGCCGCACGAAGTCCCCGTAACCGTCGGTGAGCCAGTTGTCGTCGCGCGGGTACTGGTTCTTCCCGTCGTCGTCCACCCAGTAGGTCGCCCAGTTGAGCCGCCGGATCGCCGCGTCCCTCGCCGACCCGTCCCCGGTCCTCTCGGCGTAAAGCAGCTCGACCGCCGCATGGCGGGACGTGTGGCTGTTGCCCGGCACCGGGTACTGCGTCTGCTCGTTGATGACGACCACGCCCCACTTGTCCGCCTCATGGTTTGCGAACCTTCCGTAGGACCAGTCGAGGATCCCCCTCGCCTTCGCCTTCCATTCGGGATCCCACCCGGGATGCTCCAGGATGTAGGCCGCGAGCGTGTCCGCATTGATCTCCGTATCCGAGTAGTCCTTCGTGCTCACGTCCTCGAAGAAGGGCCCCCAGCGGTTGTTCGTCAGCGGGTACCTCTTGAGCCAGTCTGAAACGAGCCGCGAGGTCTCCCGGTACCTTTCCGGCTGGCCCTCGTTCAGGGCCGCGAGGTCGTCGAAGAGCCTGAGCGCCCCGGTCCAGTTGGTCGTGTAGGAGGCCCTGTAGACGCGATGGTCGTTGTCGTTGCGCTCCTCATGGACCCGTCCCGTCGCGCTGTTCACGCGGAAGGGCCAGGGCGAATTCGCGTCGTCCCCCGGCGCCACGTTCCGCACCAGCGTGTCCGCAATCCGGATCGCACGATCCAGGTAGCGCCGGTCGCCTGTCACCTTGAAGAGGACGACGAGCTCCGCGCCGAAGCTCGCCGCCTTGTCAGGCTGAAGGAAGCCTGGGCCGGCCCTCATGTCGCCGTCATACAGGCCCGAGCGCTCGTCCAGGTTGTAGGGATAGGGAAGCCCGCCCCACATCTGGTCCTCCGGGGCGATGCCGTGGGCCATCCAATAGTCTGCCATCAGCCGCATGTTCGCGTGGAGCGCGGGGTCGCCCAGGTACCCGTAGAGCAGGTTCCACGACGAGAGTGCCATGTTAATCTGGTCCCCCCCGAGGCCCCGCGGGTCGTCCTTATCCGGCTTCCAGACCTGGTGAAGCAGGTAGTACGGGACCCCGTTCGGGCACGCCCTCATCGTGATCCAGAAATTCCAGACCTGCCGGATCACGTGGTCGTAAGCCTCGGACGGCCCATCCCCGTACCAGGGGACGATCCTTCCCTGCGGGTCCGTCCTCACCTCATGGTAGCCGAGGCGTTCGGCGGCGCGCATTCCCGCGGGCAGCAGGTTCGCCACCGCCAGCACCGCGCAGAGACGGAGGGCGGGGCTCCCCAGGCGCATTGTGAAGGCCGTCATGGAGTGCCGCAGCCCCGCGGGTTCGCCTGGATCATCCTGAACCAAGGCTCCATGGGAGCATCGCCGCGTCAACGCAATCATGGGCGCAAGCGGTCGGGCTCCAGCTGCGCCTCCTCAGGGGCGCTCGAGAAACTCCAAAGGAATCCCGACTCGCCTCGCCCACGAGGTCTCCGAGTGTTCGTCGCCGGGGAAGATGCGGCTCATGAAATCCTTTTCCGAGTAGCCCCTGTCGCGTACGACCAAATCGGCAAACGCCTGGGCCTCGCTGAACAATGCGTCGATCGTCGCCGTCCCCTGGTCAAAGTAGATCCTGTGTGTCTTCGGATCGGGCAGGTGCCCTTGCAGGTAGTTGAAGGTGGCGAGCGGGAAGGTCGCATTCTTGGGCGTTGTCGCAATCCATCCCGTCGACAGGCATCCCGCCCTGCCGAAGACCGCGGGATACTCGCACATCGCATATAGGGAAATGATACCCCCCATGCTCGAGCCCATCACGGTCGTGTGATCCCGGTCCGGAAAGGTCGCGTACCTTGCGTCGATCGCCGGCTTCAGCTCCTCGACCATGAACCTCAGGTAATTGTCCGCCTGGGGCTTTCCGGAAAGGTCAGAGCGGATGAACCTGTCGCGAAGTTCCTGCGGCACGAAGGGCAGCGCCTTTTCAGGGAAGTACTCACTTTGCCGCGTCGCACCGATCGACCAGATTCCCACAATGATGGTCCCCGGGATCTTCCCTTCCCGTATCAATTCGGTGGCGGTCTCCGCCATGTTCCAAGACTTCTTGTTCCACGTTATGCGGCCGTCAAAGAGCATCTGCCCGTCGTGCATGTACACAACCGAGCAACGATCCTTGGCACTGTACCCCGGAGGGAGCCAGACATCGACGTCCCGCGCCGAAACGAATCTGGATGGAAACGCGCTCGTGTGCTCGATGCGGCCGACGGTCACGACCGGCACCGGATCAACGGCCTGGGCACAAAGGCATCCCGCAAAGGTGCAGAAGAGGATCACGAGGAATCTCATCGTTGGGCAGTCTGTCTCCGCAACGCAGCATCCGCCATGTGGGTGGCGATCAAGAAACCGCGAAGCCTCTCAAAAAACCTAGGAATGGCCTTGGACCGGCTGCGGAACCATCGGCCGCCGTATCCCGAGCCTCGCTTTCAGCGACAGGCTGTGCAGGGGCCTCGCTTGCCCGCTCGACACCAGCCGTGCGACCCGGCTTACCTTAGCGTTGGGATAGCATCTTCCCTCTCCCTAACTCCGAATTCAGACAATCACGAACCGAAATGGACGCCATGCTCCCAGCAACCGAATCAACCATCGAAGCCTCTCCGCCGGAGTCGGGCACACGATACTTCGATATCGCCTCGATGGCTTTTGTCGCGGTCTACCTGATATCACAGGTCTCAAGCTCAAAGCTGTTTGCGATCGGCGGCCTCCCGTTGCCCGGGGCCGCGGTCGTGTTCCCCCTCTCGTACATCTTCGGCGACATCCTGACGGAGGTCTACGGCTACGCGCGGACGCGCAGGGTGATATGGATGGGCTTCGGCTCGGCCATCGTGATGGCGCTTGTCCTTTGGATTGTGCAAGTTCTTCCCCCCGCGCCCGACTGGCCCAACCAGACGGCCTACGAAGCGATCCTGGGCGTGGTGCCGCGGATGGTCCTGGGCAGCATAACGGCGTACTGGGCCGGCGAGTTCACGAACTCATACGTCATGGCGAAAATGAAGCTGCTCACCAATGGCCGATACCTTTGGACGAGGACGGTGGGCTCAACTGTCGTCGGCCAGGCGGTGGATTCGACCGTGTTCATTCTCGTTGCCTTCGCCGGACGGCTTCCGTGGAACAGCCTGTTCCAGATCGCAGCCACGCTTTATCTGTTCAAGGTCGCCTACGAGATCGTGGCGACTCCGTTCACCTACTCGATCGTCCGGTGGCTCAAGCGGGCAGAGGGAGTGGATGTCTTCGATAGGAACACCGACTTCACCCCGTTCAGGCTCTGATTTCGGTTGGCGATCTTTGTCACGGGCCGGGGGATCGGCCCCAAGATCCGTGCAGGCAAAGTCCGCCTCCCGGGCTGATGAGCGGATGCGCCTTTCCAAACCGATCCGCAGGCGGCGGTCGGAACCCGCCTAGGGAAGCGGAACCTCGTAAAGTTCGGGGAATGCCACCCCGGTCGCCCCACCCGCGCCGGTCACCTCGACGGAATAGGCTCCCGCTGGCAGCGTGACAACCAGGGCCGAGTCCGCAGATGAGGCGGCAATCGGTTTGGTGCCCAGGGGAAACGCCTTCCATACGATGGGACCAAAGGCAGCCAACATTTCTCAAACACTTTGTGTCTTCTTCGCGGACCCATTGGGTCTTGCAGGGTAGCCGAGATGCGTGGCGTGGGTTTGCAGGCTCACCTGGATCGTCCGGCAGGGAACCTGCTGGGAAAAGGATCCTTTCCTCCTGTCAGGAAGCTTGATCAGAGGTCGATGCCCGTTCCACCAACTGCGCTCGCAACAGGATGCGACGCGCCGGGGCGTGCGTCTCTCGTAGCCGCGAGACCATCGTCGCCACCGCTGTTGCCCCGAGTTCCGCGCAGGGCTGTCGCATCGTCGTCAGGGGCGGAGTCAGCAGCTTCGCATAGCGGACATCATCAAAACCCGCAACGCACACGTCGCTGGGAACGCGCCGCCCGATCATTTGGAGCGTCTGCATCAATTGAGCAGCCGTCGCGTCGTTCGAGCATATCAGTGCTTCCAATCGGCTGCGTTTCAGCATCGTCCGCACAAAATCAGGCTCGTTGGGTTCCCCGACGCAGAATTCGACGCGGGCATCCGACGCCCGGGCCACTGCGGCGCGCACCCCTGCAAGTCGCAGATCGGTGGTCGACGGATACATCGGCCTGGCGACAAACCCAATGTTGCATCGCTGTTTGCTCAGGAGATGAGCACCCAGGTCGAAACCGGCAAAAAAGTCGTCAATTGCGACCAGATCCAGTCCGCTGCGCTCCGGGAATTCGCTGACGTCGCGGTCCAGGAGAACGACCGCCATTCCGTGGTGCATGAGCCGTTCGACGAGCGCGCGGTTGACCGCCTCGCGCACGGGGTGGTGTTCGATCGGGGCGAAGAACACGCCGGAAACGCCGCGCTCCTTCCATTCCCGTCCGATGTCCTCCGGACTGCGATCGGCGACCGCGCCTCCGGCCAGCACACTCCACCCTGCCGCCTGTGCCGCGCTGGTGATCTCCACGGACAATGGGCCAAAAATCTCCGTGGCATTCAGCCCGTCGGCTATGAGCCCGAGAGTGCCCGACACGGCGGGTTCCAAGCTTCGAACAAAGGAACCGGCGCCCGCATGGCGCTCGATGAGCTTCAATTGCTGCAGTTCACGCAGTGCCTGGGCCACCGTGGGCCGCGAGGCGCTGAAACGCCTGCCCAACGCCACCTCGCTTGGCAGGCGATCCCCCGACCCAAAGGTCCCATTCCGGATCTCCTCGTGCAGTTTTTGGAATATCGCCGTGTGCTTGTGCAAGGCGCCCATATGCCGCGATTGTCATTACAGGTTTATGCCGGCTGTCAGGCTTTTTGTTCGAAGGATGCCAGGACCTCCTGGAAGATGCTCCGCAGCTACCGATGGCACAGTCCCCTTCCTTCACTGCCGATTCACGCTGGCTCGACGAGCTGCTCCTGCGCCTGCCAACCGGCCGCGTAGCGGTGTTTGGCGATCTTTTCTTGGACGCCTATTGGATGCTCGACACAGCCCCAAGCGAAAGATCGGTGGAAACCGGTTTAGAGGCATATCGCGTCCGCACGCAACGTTACTCTCCCGGTGGCGGTGGCAATGTGGCCGTTAATGTCGCTGCGCTGGGCGTCGGGCACGTGGAACTGATCGGCCTTGCTGGTGCGGACCTGTTTGGCGACGAGCTGTTGCGGCAATTCGTCTCCCGAGGCGTGCCCGTTGATGGCGTGCTGCGCGGGCCTCCCGGATGGCAGTCACTGGTATATGCCAAACCGTACCTCGGTGCGACCGAGATGAATCGTTTTGACTTTGGCCTGGGCAACAGGCCGCCAGCGGATATTGAGCGCCAGTTGGTCGGACGCCTTGATGCCGCAAGCTCAAGCTGCCCGGTTGTCATCATCAACCAGCAGGCGCCCGGCGGGTGGCCCCCCGCCATGATCGCTGACATCAAGGCATTGATTGGTCGCCACCCGGATACGCTTTTCATCGTCGATTCCCGAGACCACGCGAACAGCTTTCGGGACGCGGCGCTTAAGCTGAACCTGCGGGAGGCCGCCCGCATTCTAGGCGAGAATACAGACACGCTTGAGCCGGACGACGCCGTGCGCCTTGCCGCGCTACTTGAAGCGCGTCAGCATCGCCCTGTGCTTGTCACCCGGGGAGAGCATGGCCTCGCGCTCGCGGTGAAGGGCGAGCTCTTCGACATCCCGGGAATCGAATTGCCCGGCCCCATAGATCCGGTCGGAGCCGGGGACACGGCGCTTGCCGCGCTGGCGGCCGCATTCGCAGTCGGCGCACCGCCACTCGATGCCGCCACGCTAGCGAATCTGGCGGCCGCCATCACGACTCACCGCGTACGGATGACCGGCGTCGCCACTCCAGACGAACTCCGCGCCGTGGGCCCTGCACCGGACTACGTGTGCGCCCCCCGGCTCGCCGCGCAACCCCGCCTGGCCCTGTATCTGCCCGAGACCGACGTTGAAGACGTAACAGGCCGACATCCCGCCGCCCAGATCCGCCATGCAATCTTTGATCACGACGGCACCATCTCCGTCCTCCGGCAAGGATGGGAACAGGTGATGGAACCGATGATGATCAGGGCGATAACCGGGGAACTAAAAGATCGCGTCGACGACAAGACTCACGGCTCAATTGTCTCGACTGTTCGAGCCTTCATCGACCGCACGACCGGCATCCAGACGCTCGCCCAGATGAAAGGCTTGGTCGATTTGGTGCGGCAGTTTGGCCTCGTGCCGGCGGACGATGTGCTCGACGAACACGGCTACAAGAAGATCTATAACAAAGAGCTGCTTGCGGTGATCCGTGGGCGCTCCGAACGGCTGGAGCGCGGCGAACTCTCGCCGCTCGACTGTCAGATCCAAGGTGCCCGTCAAATGCTGGAACGCATGCGCGCAGCAGGGGTCACCCTGTATCTCGTAAGCGGCACGGACGAGGCAGACGTCGTTGGCGAAGCCCGGGCCCTTGGCTATGCGCACCTGTTCTCCGGGGGCATCTTTGGAGCGGTGGGCGACCTGCGCATCGAGGCCAAGCGCGACGTGCTGGCACGCGTGGTTCAGTCCTCAGGAATGGGCGGCGAAAGCATCGCCGTGTTCGGAGACGGACCGGTCGAAATGAGAGAAGCCCGGCGGCGCGGCGCGTACGCAGTCGGAGTGGCAAGTGACGAGGTGCGGCGCCATGGGCCAAACCTGCACAAGCGGGCGCGCCTGATTCGAGCAGGCGCCGACCTCATCATCCCAGATTACGGTCGGACCGACGCACTTCTGGCTAGACTCGGATTCCGCTGAGATCTCCTGATAAAAACTCACTTTGGTTGTTGTGCCTCCGTTGGTGCCCAGGGGGGCGCCCCCACGCCTTTCGGAGCCGGGTTTTGATTCGCTATACCAGCTCCGCCCTTTGTAGCGTGTCCTTAGCACCGTTGCCCGCTCAAACACCGCACGTTCACGCTTTGCGCGGTTATAGTCCGATCCAGAAGACACTCATAAACCAAGCTCCAAATGGTCATCCGAATTAGGTTATCCCACCTCGCGCGCACGTCCCTTGTTGCGGCGTTGCTGGCCCTTGTTCCCGGGCTGGGCTTTGCGCAGCAGACAAAGGACCAGTCGCAGGACGTGGCAACCAGTCCAAATGTGACGACCAAAGCCCCGTCAGGCTGGTGGAAGAACGGAAGCAAACCCGGCGCTTACGTGGTGGGAGTGGACAAGGACAAGACGCACGACGGTCAGCCGAGCGCGTACGCCAAGTCGATCGAGCCGTCGATCGAGGGCTTCGGGGGAATGATGCAGATGTGCGACGCCCGCAGCTTTCTCGGAAAGAGATTGCGGCTCAGCGCATGGATGAAGACAGAGGATGCCAATGACGGAGGCGCCCATCTCTGGTTCCGCATCGACGCCAAAGAGGGCGGCGCGATGCTTGGATTTGACAACATGGATGGCAGGCCGGTGAAAGGCACAACCGAATGGAAATCTTATTCGATCGTCCTTGATGTTCCGGCAAACTCGGGAGCCCTCGCCTTCGGGTTCTTCATCGACGGGACCGGCCATGCTTGGGTCAGTGGTGTCAAACTTGAGGAAGTTGGGCCGGACGTGCCAACCACCAGCGCGCCGGAGAAAAAATGGCCCATGGCCCCTGTAAACCTCAACTTCGCCGACTGATCCGCCGCCAGCAATCTGGGCCAGGGTCCTCCGTGCGTGTTTTGACTTTGAACTGACGTGGATCGATTCCCTTTCGAAGGCCGAAGTTACGGTTGAACATGTGTCCGAATGCCGCGCGCGTGTCATCGCCCCCGCCAACAATCTTCCCCTTGTGGCAAATGGGACCACTCCTTAAATCAATGGCCCGCCATGGACCCCAGGCACACTTCCCTATCAGTCCTTCTAGCGACGTCGATTCTGCTCTCCATGGCGCCCACCGTCGGCCGCAGCATCAGCCCAACCGATCAGGTGCCCCCCGTCGCCGTGTCCGGCCTTTCCGGGGTCACCTTTCTGACGACTGATCTTGCTCCACTTCGGCGATTCTACGGGCAAGGGGCCGGGCTGGCCGAGGTGCCTGAGGAACCCGGCGGAATCCGTTTTGTCGTCGGAGCCAAACAATGGATTCAGTTCCAGAGTGTCTCCGACGGCAGCTGGGCACGGCGCTTGCAGCACGTGACGCTTGAGGCAGCCGATCTAGACGGACTTGAGAGCGTCCTCCGCGCCCGCGGCGTTTCCGCGACGTGGACTGGATCGGATCCCAAGAAACGAGCCCTTCAACTTGCGGACCCTGCTGGAAATCTGATTCAAGTGACCAAGTCGTCGACCCCACCCGCAGCCTCGGCCATGCGGACGGCCCCATTTAGCAGTCATCTGCAACACATCGGACTAGCCGTGCCCTATCCGCTGGCGGAGCCCACGATGGCATTTTACAGGGAAAAACTGGGCTTTCCCGAGGTATTCCGCGGAAATGCGCCGAATGGGCGCGTGGCCCTGGTCAAGTTCAGGCTTCCCGGACCAGGCAAGGAATTGATCGAGCTGATCTTCTTCGACCCGCCCCTGGACAAGTGGGCCGCTGGGGCGTTCGATCATGTCAACTTTGAGGTCAGCAACATCGACGACGCCTACCAGGCGCTGCACAGACGAGGGGTCGCGACCCAAAGCAAACATCTGCCGACGGTCAACGGGGAGCACCTCTGGGCCATCGACATCATCGACCCAGAGTTGACCCGTGTTGAGGTTCAGGTTCTCGCGCCAACCAGCGCCCCGATCGGGACGATTTCAACGGTTGGAGGCGTGTCCGCCAGGCCTCTGTTCGACGGCGCGACGCTCATGGGCTGGGAGGGCAACACGGGAAATTGGCGCGTCGAGGATGGCGCAATTGTCGGGGGCGCCCTTGATCGGCGCCAGCCGCACAACGAGTTTCTGGCGACCATAGGGGATTACGGGGATTTTGAGTTGCGACTGCAGTACAAGATCGAGGGCGCCGGCGGATTTGTGAACGGAGGCGTGCAGTTCTGGTCGCAACGCGTGCACGGCAGCTTCGAGGTCTCGGGTTACCAGGCCGATCTCGGCGCAGACAAGGATGGCAATCTGTATGACGAAAGCCGGCGCGACACGGAACTGGCTGCGCCTTCACCCGAGGTGCGAGAACGCGCGCTAAAGATGGGCGCTTGGAACGATTACAGGATACGGGCGGAAAAGGCGCATATTGAGATCTGGCTAAACGGTGCGAAGACCGTCGACTACACCGAGAGAGCCCATGGAATTCCGCAGCGAGGGAAATTCGCGCTGCAAATCCACGGCGGCGCCAACACAAAGGTTTCCTATCGGAACCTTGAATTTGAAGCCCTTCCCGATCCCGCGCAGCCAGGCCACTGACAAGCCATACCCGCGCTTAGACCCACTGGGCGCGGCCCGTCTTGCGCAGGAAAACACTTGGCGGTGCCCCCAACATCGTGGCCAGGTAGAATCGAACCCCCACACCTTTCGGGGGCATATCCTGCGTCTCCCTCGCACCACGACTTGTCCCACGAGAGCGGTACAAGATTCCCCCGACCAGGCTTGGCCCGCCAGCAGCTTTAGGGATTTCGGCCCATTTCCGAACCTGGCAAGAAGGCCATGGCTTGCGGTTTGGCCGCCGCTCGCTTCGTATCCATCCCTCATCAACTCAACCCGAAGGGGTGAAACTCCATGGCCACCGCAATCATTCTCCTGAAAATAGACCCCAAGAAGATCACCGGCACTGCGGAGAAGCTCTTGGAAATCCCTGCAGTCACGGACGTATACTCAATATCTGGAAGATACGATCTGCTGGTGATCATCAAATGCGAGTCGAACGACATGATCGAGTGCGTGATCACGGACCATCTGTTGAAGACCGATGGCATCACCAAGAGCGAAACGATGTTTGCCTTTCGGAGCTACGACAAGATGGAGGGAGGGCGGGCGATTGATATCGATTGAACGGCGGCTGCTTTGGGGCCAGCCGCCCGCCTTGAGTGCGACGATTTGACCGAAGGCAACCGGATGTCTATTCAAGGGGCAGCCCCCGATTCAGCGGCAGCGGCCCTTTTCTAAAAAGTCCGACCCTCCATTTCTTCAATGGAGTTTGTGCCCAGGGGGGGGATCGAACCCCCACGCCTTTCGGCGGCAGATTTTGAGTCTGCTGCGTCTGCCAATTCCGCCACCCGGGCGATGGACTGCGAATCCGATTAGAACGGCCACCGGGTGGCAAGTCATCAGTGGCCGCCCGAGAGGTCTCCGTTGACATGGCCACGGGCTCCAATCTCCTCTTGGGCGATGCCCGACTTCAGAGTCCATTGCCTCCCGTCCGTGACCGACCCCAAGGAGATCACGCTTTCCCAGGAGGAGTCCCAACATCTCGTCGCTGTGAACAGGGCCGGACAAGGCGCCACCGTGGTGGCATTCGACGGCAGGGGCTCCGAGTGGATTTGTGAGCTTGCCGACGCGGATAAGCGTGCGGCGCGCCTAAAGGTGCGGTTCGCGCAGAAGGCGAAGCCGATGCCGTGGAGGATCACGCTTGGGCAGGCGCTTCCCCTCGGCGGGGCGATGGATTCGATCGTCAGGAAGGCCACGGAGATTGGGGTGTCCGTCATCGTTCCTCTCGAGAGCGAGCGCACGCAGGTCCACCTGGACGGCAACCGCTCCGACAGGAAGATCGAGAAATGGCAAACCGCGGCGCTCGAGGCCGCGAAGCAGTGCGGAAACCCCTGGCTGCCGGAGATCGGACCCGTGACCGCCGCAGGGGCGTTCATGGAGTCCGCGAAGGGCTACGACCTGAAGCTGATCGCGAGCCTGCAGCCGGGGGCGAGGTCCCTCAGATCCGTGCTGGCCCAGTTCCGCGCCTCGAACAATCGCGCCCCGCTGAACGTCCTCTGGCTCATCGGACCCGAGGGCGACTTCACGCCCGCGGAGATGAGCCGCTCCAAGGCCGGCGGGTTCGAGCCCATAACGCTAGGGCCTCTCGTCCTGCGGTGCGAGACCGCGGCGGTGTACGCCCTGAGCGTCCTCAGCTACGAGCTCAGCGGCTGACGGGTCCGGCTCACCAGACAAGCAGGCCACCGGCAAACGTGAGTCCCGCGCCGACGCTGCAGAAGATGATCCGGTCACCCTCGGCGAAGATCCCCTCCTCCGCAGCCCAGCCGAGCGCCATGGAGACGCTCGCGCCGCTCGTGTTGCCGTACTTCGCGATCGTCACCACGAACTTCTCGTAGGGGATCCCGACGCGCTTGCTGACCGCTTTTAGGATGCGGGCATTGGCCTGGTGCGGCACGACCCACGCGATGTCGCCAGTATTCAGCCGCTCGCGCCTGAGCGTCTGCTCAATCTGCTCGGCAAAGCCGACGACCGCGTGCTTGAAGACCGCGACCCCGTCCATCTGGATGTAGAAATGGTGGAGGTCCCCCTTTGCGTCCGGCCACGGGATCCGCGCCCCGCCGCCCGTGCGCTGGATGGCGGCGAACTGCTCGGCGTCACCGGAGATCCCGATGCGGTGGAGCCTGTGCCCTCCCTGCGCCTTTGTGAGGATCGCAGCGCCCGCGCCGTCCCCGAAGAGGAACGCCGTCTCGTGGTCCAGCGGGTTCGTGATCCGCGACAGGAGCTCGGCCGTCACGACGATCACGTTTCGGGCGGACCCGGCGAGGATGAGGGAGCGTCCGACCTCGAGCGCGTACAGCCAGCCGGAGCACGCGGCGTTGAGGTCAAAGGCCGCGGCCCTCGGGATTCCCAGGAGCGCGGCGAGCGCGGCGGCCATCGACGGAACCGGCTGGTCCGGTATGATCGTCGCCATGATGATCGTGTCGATCTTCTGAACCGGCAGCGACGCCTGCTTGAGCGCATGCTCCACGGCGACGGCGGCCAGCGAGGTCGCGCTCTCGTCGTCGTCCGCGTAGCGCCTCTCCTTTATTCCCGTCAGGCGGACGATCTCGTCCTCAGTGCGGTTGGGAAACGCCTTTAGGATCTCGCTGTTCGCCCGGATGTTCTTCGGAACGGCGAAACCCACACCTGCTATGCAGACGGTTTCGGCGGCTGCGGTCTGCGGCGATGTCATTTGGCGTGTTTCTGGACGTAGCGCTCAACGTCGTCGCCAGAGACGCGTCCGCCTGGGCCGGTCGCCTCGATGTCGGTGATCTTCGCTGGGTCGAGCCCCGCCTCCTTCGCAAGCTTCGCGGCCCTCGGCGTCCACACGGCCGGAGCCCCGCCGGACTCCTGTGCGGCCGGAGCGGCCCTCAGGCCCGCCGCGCTCTTCAGGTGGATGAGGCTTTCGTCGGAAGTCTCTATCTGCAGAAAGACCGCTCCGGACGCCAGGGCGTCGCCCGGCTGGGCGTGGATCGCCCGGATCGTGCCCTCGCACGGGGACTCGAATTCGAAGATCGATTTGTCGCTCTCGAGCTCGCCTATCCTCTCGCCCTTGGCCACGTGGGCTCCGGGTTTGATGGCCAGTTTTACGACGGTCAGCTCATTCACCGTCGCGCCCATGGAAGGCATGGGCACGTCGATTAGAAAGGTATCCATCAGGGTTATATTGGGTCCAATCGTGGGAGGCGCATACGGCGTGGTCAACTCCTCAGCCTTCCGGAAGGCCCAAACGCCAGCCGATGGGACACTACCGCACGGTTCTCCATACTGCGATGCACCCTGTGATGAGCTCGGCAAGCGCATCCAGCGGTATCATGTTCGGCCCATCGCTGAGCGCGTTGTCGGGATCGGGGTGGGTCTCGATGAATAGCCCGTCCGCGCCCGCCGCGAGCGCGGCCCTTGCAAGGGGTGCCACAAACTCCCTCTGCCCGCCGCTCTTGCCCCCGGCGGCCCCGGGCAGCTGCACGCTGTGCGTAGCGTCAAACACTGTTGGAAAGCCGTTCGCCTTCATGATGGAGAAGGAGCGCATGTCGACGACCAGGTTCTGATATCCGAAGGTCGTCCCCCGTTCGGTTTGCCAGATCTCAGCGGCGCCGCCCTGCTTGAGCTTGCCGGTCACGTGCTCCATCTCCTGCGGCGAGAGGAACTGCCCCTTCTTGACGTTGACCGTGCGCCCGGTCCCCGCCGCCGCGAGAAGGAGGTCCGTCTGCCTGCTCAGGAACGCGGGGATCTGCAGTACGTCGCACACCTCGGCGACCGGGCGCGCCTGCGCACTCTCGTGAATATCGGTCAACACGGGAAATCCGAATTCCTTCCTCACAAGCGCGAGCAACGCGAGGCCCTCCCTGAGCCCCGTGCCCCTCGGCCCGGCGCCCGAGGTCCTGTTCGCCTTGTCGAAGGATCCCTTGAACACGATGTTCAGCTCGGGGTGCGCCCTGCCGAGCGCGGCCAGACCGCGCGCGACCGCGCGGCACACGGCCTCACTCTCGAGAGAACAGGGCCCGGCGATGAGGAGGAGTCTCTTTGGGTCGAAGATCGTCATGCGCGGCCCTTCTTCGCGCCCGCAGGACGGCCGCCGCGCCTGTGCCTGATCGCCGCCGCCACAAACGCGGCAAAGAGGGGATGGGCACGGTTGGGCTTCGACTGGAACTCGGGATGAAACTGGACCGCAAGGAACCAGGGATGCCCCTTGAGCTCGATGATCTCGACGAGGTTGCGCATCGGGTTGATCCCACTCACGGTGAGCGCCCCCTTCAGCCGGGGGAGGTAGGCATTGTTCACCTCGTAGCGGTGCCGGTGACGCTCGCGTATGACCGCCTTGCCGTAGGCCTTTGCGGCGAGCGTGCCGGGAGTGACTGCGCAGTCATAGCTTCCCAGCCGCATCGTCGCGCCCTTGTCGGTGATGGCCTTCTGCTCCTCCATCATGTTGATGACCGGGTCCGCGCACCTCGGATCAAACTCGGTGCTGTTCGCCCCCTTGAGCATGAGAACATTGCGCGCGATTTCGATCACCGCGATCTGCAGGCCGAGGCACAGGCCGAAATACGGGATCTTCCGCTCCCTTGCGTAGCGGGCCGCGGCTATCTTTCCCTCGGTGCCGCGATCGCCGAATCCGCCGGGTACCAGGATGCCGTCCAGCCCCTTCAGGAGCGCCATTCCGCCCCTCTTCTCCAGGTCCTCGGCGTCGATCCTGCGCACATTCACCTTGCAGGTGTTCGCGATTCCGGCGTGGGTGACCGACTCGTAGACCGACTTGTACGCGTCCTGGAGCTCGATGTACTTTCCCACGACGCCGATCGTCACCTCGTGCTTTGGGTTGAGGATCCGCCTGACGATCTCCACCCAGATGTTCCGCTTTGGGGCCGGCATCGAATACCCGAGCAGGTCGAGGACAAGCTCGTCCATCCCCTCCTTGTGGAGCGCGAGCGGAAGCTGGTAGATCGAGCTGTCGACGTCGCGGCATTCGATGACCGCCTTCACCGGCACGTTGCAGAACATGCTCAGCTTGTCCCTCAGGTCCAGGTCGAGGGGATGGTCGCAGCGGCACACGAGCACGTGTGGCTGGATGCCGATCTCGCGGAGCTTCGCGACCGACTGCTGGGTGGGCTTGGTCTTGAGCTCGCCGGCCGCGGCCAGGAAGGGGACGAGCGTCACGTGGATGAAGATCACGTCCTTGGGCTTCATCTCGACGGCGAACTGCCTCATGGCCTCCAGGAACGGAAGGCCCTCGATGTCGCCCGTCGTGCCGCCGATCTCCGTGATCAGGACGTCGACGTTCTTTCCGCCGGCGTAGATCCGCTCCTTGATCTCGTTCGTGACATGGGGGATCACCTGCACCGTCTTCCCGAGATACACCCCGTGGCGCTCCTTCTGGATAACGCTTTCGTAGATCTGGCCGGAGCTCAGGCTGTTCAGCCGCGAGAGCTTCCCGCTCGTGAACCTCTCGTAGTGGCCCAGGTCGAGGTCAGTCTCCGCGCCGTCCTCGAGCACGTAGACCTCGCCGTGCTGGTAAGGGCTCATGGTCCCGGGGTCGACGTTGAGGTACGGGTCGAACTTCTGGATCCGGACGGCCAGGCCCCTCAGCTCAAGCAGCGCGCCGAGCGCGGCCGCAGTGAGGCCCTTTCCAAGCGAAGAAACAACTCCGCCCGTCACGAAGATGTATTTCATCCGAGAGGGTTTAAAGCCCCGCCCGAAACGCGCAAGAATCTTCAAACGCCCCGGGGCCCCTTACCTGAGCAGGAGCCATATCGCGGTGAGGGCCGCCGCGACGACGACCCCCACGACGAGAAGCCAGACCGCCAGCTTCATAAGCTTGAGCAGGAGCCAGAGCACGGCGGCGGCCGCAACCGCCGCACAGGCAACGACGAACCAATGGGGATACTCGGCCAGGGATTCGAACATGCCAAAGGTTGGCATCGCTTCGCAGCCCACGCAAAATGATTTGCCCAGCGCCTCCCGTGACCTCCAACTCGGCCCAATGGAACGGACAAACGTAAAGTCCAAGCCGCAGCTCCTCGCATGGCTGCTGTGCGACGCCGTGCACATCGACCCGAGCTCCGGAAAGCACACGATCCTCGGGGTCTTCTCCAACATAATGGCGAAGCGGTTCCCGGTCGTCCACCCCCACATGGTCTGGTTCATGACGCTGACGGACGTGGCGGCCGGCAGCCACAAGATGAAGATATCCATGGGGCTTGACCCGACGGATCCCAAGCTCCTGATCGAACGCCCCTTTGACTCCCAGGGCCCGATTGTACGGATAAACCTGATCAATGAGATACGAAACCTGAGCTTTCAGAGGCCCGGGGAGTACTCGATCCTGATCGAAATCGACGACGAGCCGCTCCTGGCGACGAGCCTCATGGTCTCGGAGTGACGCCCTGCAGATGAGCACGCCCGCGCCCGAATTCGAGCTCGCCGGGGTCGGCTCTCCCATCATGGACCTCGTGGCCCAGGTCCCCGATTCGTTCCTCGGGAACGTCTCCGGCGCGAAGGGCGGCATGGTCCTCGTGGACGGCGCCGAGATGGGCCGGATCCTCTCGCTTCTCGAGGCCCCCCCGGGGGAGACGACAGGAGGCTCGGCCGCCAACGCCGCGTTCAACGCCGCGCGCCTGGGGCTTAAGACGACGTTCATTGGGAAACTGGGCAACGACCGGGTGGCGCAGACCTACATGGAGCGGTTCAGGTCGGCCGGAGTAGATGTTTCCCGCTTCAAGAGCGGGTCGGTGGCCAACGCGCGCTGCCTGGCGCTCGTGACCCCGGACGCCCAGAGAACGATGCGCACGCACCTCGGGGCGGCCATGACCCTGTCTCCCGAGGAGATCTCACCTGCGGATTTTTGCGGTGTGCGACACGCGCACATCGAGGGGTACCTCGTGTTCAATCACGACCTATGCGAGGCCGTGCTAGCAGCGGCACGCGCCGCGGGCTGCACGATCAGTCTCGACCTGTCGTCGTTCGAGGTCGTCAACGCGACCCGGGACTGGATGTTCAAGCAGTTCGGCCACGGAATCGACATCGTGTTCGCAAACGAGGACGAGATCCGCGCCCTCTACCCGGCGCACAAGGGAGGCTACGATGCGCTGGCGCGCGAGCTCGCCGGGCATGGGGTGATTGCAGCCGTGAAGATGGGTCGCGAGGGCGCATGGATCGCCAGGGGGAGTGAGATCCACAGGATAGCCCCGGTCCTAGCGCCCAACGTCGTCGACACGAATGGCGCAGGCGACGCCTGGGCGGCCGGCTTTCTATACGGCTACCTCCGAAAGCTTCCCCTGGAAAGGTGCGGAGCCATCGCCTCGGCCCTGGGATCGGAGACGGTCAGGCACCTCGGCCCGTTGGTGCCGGATTGGGCGTGGGCCGAGGCGAGGACGCGCGCCCTTGGATGACGCGGGCCCGCTGCCCGCGCTGGCAGAATTTAATCTATTAAGTAATTATAGGTTAATAATATATATGTTTTTAGAAGATTCTTATCGACAGATTACTCTATATGATAGAGTACTCTGTTATGAATATATCGGTTGAGGAGGCGGAAAAGGCCCTGCGGGAAATCGAGGCGTCGCGCCTTGCGATGCGAAGCGCGATTCGGTCCCACCGCGGCCACCTGTTCCTCTGGCTCTGGGGCTTCATCTGGATCGCGATGTCGGTCCTTTACTGGATCGACGCGCATAGGTTCCAGATGGCAAGTCTGGCGATTTGTGTGGCTGGGATCGTTGGCTCCTTTGCCATAGGCATCCGCCAGAATCGCCAGATTCGGAGCAGGATCGACAGGCGGTTCGCGGCCGTGTGCGTGGTGCTTCTTGTCTTCGGTTATGGCGTGTGGCCCGTCTTCTTCGGCGGCCTCACCTCCTACAAGGCCGCCTATGGCTACTGCTCGCTCCTGTGGATGCAGGTCTACATCGTCGCCGGCATCTGGTTCGACACCTACCTGCTCTGGGTCGGACTCGCCGTGACCGCGCTGATTCTCGCGGGATTCCTTCTCTTTCCGGTCCTCTTCTGGGTCATCACCATCCTGTGCGGCGCCGTTCTCGTGGGCACCGGATTCTACATCCGCTATTTCTGGCAGTAACGTTTCATGGACCAGCTCGATTATACCATTCATCAGCCGGCCCGGCTCCAGATCATGTCGGCGCTCTGCCAGCTAACCGAGAGCGAACGCGTGGATTTCACCTACCTAAAGGATCGGCTCGGCCTCACGGACGGGAACCTGGGGGCTCATCTCGCCACCCTCGAGGCCCGGGGCTACATCGCCGTTGACAAGGAGTTCGTCGCGCGACGGCCAAAGACGTTCGTCGCGGTGACCCCCGCGGGTCGCCAGGCGTTCGCGGCCCACGTTGCGGCGCTTCAGCTCCTGCTTGCACCCAAATGAGCTCCGCCTCCCCTCTCCTTTCCGCCACGGGCGTCGTCAAGCGCTTCGGGACCGTCACCGCCCTCGACGGAGTGTCCCTCGACATCGCCCAGGGGGAGTTCTTTGGCCTCCTCGGCCCCAACGGGGCCGGCAAGTCCACCTTCATGTCGCTCATCTGCGGCCTCCGCGCACTCGATGCCGGGAGCCTGACCGTCGACGTTGCGGGGTCCGCGGCAGGCTCGGCGCAGGCGCGCCGGTCGCTGGGCCTCGTCCCGCAGCACATCGCCCTCTACACGGACTTGAGCGCCGAGGGGAACCTGAGGGTCTTTGGGGAGCTCTACGGGCTTCGGGGCGCCGTGCTGAAGGAGCGCGTCGACCATGCGCTCGAGGCCGTGCAGCTCGCCGACCGCAGGAAGGACCTTGTCAAGGCGTTCTCGGGTGGGATGCAGCGCCGGCTGAACCTGGCGGCCGCCCTGCTCCACAGGCCGAGGCTCCTCCTCTGCGACGAGCCGACGGTCGGCGTCGACCCCCAGTCGCGAAACGCGATCTTCGATTACCTGACGGAGCTCAACCGAGGCGGCCTCACCGTCATCTACTCCACGCACTACATGGAGGAGGCCACCCGCCTGTGCTCGCGGATAGGGATCATCGACCACGGGAGGATACTGGCGCTCGGCACGATCGACGAGCTCCTCTCCCGGCTGCCGTTCGAGGAGGAGGTTCGCTTCCCGTCGACGCCGGAAACCTCGGCCCTCTCGACCGAGCTCGCGGCGAACGGCGAGGTGGCGACCGTGGACGGCGTCCACCGGTTCAGACCGACGCCCGGATACCCGATGAGCTCCTTCTACGCGCTCACCGAGAAGCACGGCCTGCCGCCGAGGCTGTTCACGAGCCAACGCCCCACCCTTGAGGCGCTCTTCCTGCAGCTCACCGGCCGCGTCCTTCGCGAATGACATGAACCCAATCCTCGTGCTCCTGAAGAAGGACTTCGCCCTGCTCCTGAAGGACAAGACGGCGATCGCGCTCACCTTCATCGTCCCGTTCGCGATGATCTACCTGTTCGGCCAGATCTTTCATGTGAATTCGTCGAACCCGGGTCCTTCAGGGATTCCCGTGGCCGTGGTCAACCAGAGCGACAACCCTGCCGCGCGGAAGCTCGTCGACGCGCTCAAGACGGAGAAGTCCTTCAGGATCCTCACTAACGTCGTGAATCCCGACAAGACCACCCGGCCCATGGCCGAGGAGGACTTGCGCCCGCTCATGCGCGCCGACGAGTTCAGGTTCGCACTCGTCATTCCCAAGGACCTGGTCAGGACGGACGATGTCGGCGTCCATCTGAAGATCTACTCAAACCCGAGGAACGAGATCGAGTCGGAGACCGTGAACGGCCTCCTTCAGAAGACCCTGTTCTCCAATGTCCCCGAACTTCTGGGACAGTCGCTCCAGGCGCGCGCGAAGGCCTCCATAGGGGACAAGCGCCTCGACAAGTTCAACACATCGGTGGCGTCCGCCGTATCTGACGCTTTCGGGGGCAACCGCGACCACATCAAGGCCAGCATGGAGAAGGGCAACTTCGGGCTTCGCCGCCTGGACTCGGACAACGGGACTCCGGACACCCCCTCCAAGGGCATGAAGGACGCGCTCTCGAAGATCGTGAAGGTGGACAACATCCAGGTCGTGGGGAAGGACATCAAGTCACCCGCGGCGACCCAGCTCGTGGGCGGATGGGCGATCCAGTTCCTCCTGTTTGCGCTTACGGCGTCGGCCACCGCACTTTTCAGGGAGAAGGAGCACGGGATATTCGACCGGGTGCTCTCGGCTCCGGTCACCCGGGGCGACATCCTGTGGAGCAAGTTCCTCTACGGGATATGCCTCGGCCTGATCCAGCTGATGGTCCTGTTTCTGGCCGGCCAGCTCATCTACGGCATAGATATCGCGGGCCAGGCCGTGAACCTTGTCATTGTTTGCGTGTTCGCGGCTGCGGCGTGCACGTCGTTCGGCATGCTGATCGCCGCGGTCTCCCCCACACCCGAGTCGGCCCGGGGCCTCTCCACCTTTGCCATCCTCCTTATGTCGGCCATCGGCGGGGCGTGGTTCCCGGTGAGCTTCATGCCGGAATTCATCCAGCGGTTCAGCAAGCTCACGCTGGTCTACTGGTCGATCGAGGGCTTCAGCCAGGTGCTCTGGGCGCGCGCGACGCTGACCGAGCTCCTACCAATCCTGGGGTACCTGACCCTGATCTCGGCGATCGTGATGGGCTTCTCCATATGGCGCTTCAGGAGGGGGAAGATCTTTGAGTGACGCGTCTGGCGCCGCAGGGGCCCAAAATTCCTTTGCCGAAGGGCGCCGCGTAGGCGAGGATGGCCGCTTCCCATGCCCGAGGACCTGAAGAAGCTCGTCACCGACATCGCCGTGCGCGCCCGCGCGGCCTCGCTCGCGCTCGCGGTCTCGCCGGCCGGCGCCCGCAACGCGGCGCTCACGGATCTCGCGGCGCGAATCGACCGGTCGCGGGACGCCCTGACGGCAGCCAACCGCCGGGACCTAGCCTCGGCTGCGGCGAACGGCCTCACGCCGGCCCAGGTCGACAGGCTCACGCTCACCGGCGAGCGTCTCGGCCATTTGGCCGAATCCGTCCGGCAAGTCGCGGCGCTTCCGGATCCGCTGGGCGAGGTGCTTGAGGAGACGACGCGCCCGAATGGCCTCAGGCTGCGCAAGGTGAGGGTCCCGATCGGCGTCGTCGGCGTCATCTTCGAGGCGCGGCCCAATGTCACGGTGGACTGCGCGGTGCTCTGCCTGAAGAGCGGCAACGCGGCGATCCTTCGAGGAGGAAGCGAGATATTCGAGACGAACAAGGCCCTGGCCGCGCTCATCTCCGATGCGCTCGGTTCCGCCGGGCTTCCTCTCGACTGCGTCCAGCTCATCCCGACGACCGACCGGGCCGCACTGGACGTGTTGCTCAGGCTCGACACGCACATCCACTGCATCATCCCGCGCGGCGGCGAGGGGCTCATCAGGTTTGTCTCCGAGAACAGCACGATCCCCGTCATAAAGCACTATGCCGGGGTCTGCTTTGTGTACCTGGACAGGGCCGCGGACCCGGCGATGGCGGAGTCGATCGTCGTGAACGCGAAGACCCAGAGGCCCGGGGTCTGCAACGCGGCCGAGCAGCTGCTCGTGCACAAGGACGCCGCCGGGGCGCTTCTGCCCCGGGTGGGCTCGGCCCTGGCCGCACGGGGCGTGGCGCTGCGGTGCGACCGGGCAGCCGCCTCCCTGCTCGAGGCGGCGGGCGTCGCCGCGGAGCCCGCCTCGGCCGCCGATTTCACGGTGGAATTCCTCGACCTGGTCATTGCTATTAGGATCGTCGCCTCGCTCGACGAGGCCATCGCGGTCATCAACCGCGACGGATCGGCGCACAGCGACGCGATCGTGACGTCCGACAGCGCCGCCGCGCAGAGGTTCCTGGCGGGCGTCGACAGCGCCGCCGTGTTCTGGAACGCAAGCACGAGATTCAACGACGGCTTTGAGTTCGGATTCGGCGCCGAGATCGGGATCAGCACGGACCGCCTCCATGCGCGCGGGCCCATGGGCCTTCGCGAGCTCTGCAGCTACAAGTGGCTGGTGACGGGAACGGGGCAGATTCGCACATAGGCGCGCCGCCGCTTCTGCGGCCGCGCGCCAAGGATAGGGTTTGCGTGGAACCATTACACGCGGTAGGTTTCTTTTGAGAGTTATGACGAATCGCGCATCCAAAATCCTTCTCGCTCTCATGGTTGCAGCAGGGGGCGTTTCCGCGCAGAGCACCGCGCCCGCGCCCGCCTCCGCCGCCAGCCCGAGCCCGGCAACCTCGCCGGCTGCAGGGACCGCGACCAGCGATGCGTCGAGCATCGTCCTCGCGCAAAGGCCGAGGGAATTCGCGACCGCTCAGCCCGTCGACTCGGACGGCGTGACGCGGTCCGTGTCGCCCGGCGTTGCAGCCGCGCTGGCCGAGGGGTTTCCCAAGTACAGCCCCCCCACACCCACGCCGACGCCGGTGGCCGAGCCGCAGGACCTGCGGGACATCGACAAGCCCAAGAACGAGATCAAGCGGCTGCCCAAGTACATCGTTCGCGAATCCCGGCCCCCGATCTTCCGGGAGAAGGACCTCAACACGACGGCCGGGCAGATCAACCTCTCATTCAAGAGCCACCCGGGCCTCATCTTCGGCAACATCCTCGGCCTGAATTCCGGCGTCGCCTACGACATGTACCTCGACGACCAGCGTCTTGAGAACATCGCAGAGCTTACCGACATCGCCCATGCCATGTCGCGCGGTGGGGACCCGGCCGCAGGGGCCTATATCCTTCAGCAGACGCAGAGCACGTACATGCGCACCGATGACGCCATAAATTATATCGGCGGCCCCATCTCGGGTGGAGGCACAATGGGGGGCGTGGGTAAGTGACCGAGGCTCTGATCCTGCGCGAGCTTCTTGCGGCCGAGCCGGACTGGGTTTCCGGCGGTGCGATCGCCGCGAAGCTCGGCGTCAGCCGGGTGTCCATCTGGCACCAGATGGAGAAGCTGCGCGCCCAGGGATTCGAATTCGAAGCGCTGCCGGCGCGCGGGTACCGCTTGTCCGGACGCCCGAGGATGCTCCATGCGGGGCTCGTGGAGGCCCAGCTCAAAGTCCGCAGAAAAACGTTCACGCTGATGGTCCTCGACGAAGTCGACAGCACGAACGACGAGTGTGCCCGCCAGCTGGCGGCGGGGCGGGCCACCCCGTTCGCCGTATTGGCTCAGCGCCAGACCCGCGGCCGTGGCCGATTCGGACGGGTGTGGCACAGCGAGGCGAACGGCAACCTCTACTCCAGCTTCGCGTTCCGGCCGCGGATCGCGCCCGAGCGGATGCAGACCTTCACGCTTTGGATGGGCGTCACGATCTGCGAGCTCGTGTCCAAGTTCCTTCCAGTCTCCCCCCGCATCAAGTGGCCCAACGACATTGTCTTTGACGGGAGGAAGGCCGGAGGGATGTTGACCGAGGCGCGGGTGGACTCCGACCAGATACAGGACTTGGTCTTCGGACTCGGCCTCAACGTGAACAGCCCCAAATCAGACTGGCCGTCGGACCTCGGGCGGCGCGCCGTGTCCCTCTCGGAAATCGCGGGAGCACAGATCGACTTGAACCGCCTCACCGCCGCCCTTATCGGGCGCGTGCTCCTGGCCTACGAGCGCTTCCTCGAGGGCGACCACGTCGACACCTTCGCGGAGCTCTGGAACAAACACGATGTCCTGCGCGGGCGCGAGGTGACGCTCGTGCAGGGCGGCCGAAGGCGGCGCGGTCGCGTCCTCGGCGTCGACGATGTGGGCTCGCTGCTCCTGAGAGACGACCATGGAAGAACGCGCGGATTCCGCGCGGGAGAGGTGACGGTTGAAAAGGGCGGCTGACGCCGCCACTACCCCCCAAAGGCATGTCCGCACCCCTCCCACAGCCGGCGATAGAGGTTTCCCACCTTGTGAAGAACTACGCGGGCGTGATGGCGGTCAACGACATCAGCTTCACGGTGCCGCGCGGCGAGATCATCGGGTTCCTGGGTCCGAACGGAGCCGGAAAGTCGACCACGATGCGCATCCTGACCGGCTACCTTCCGGCGACCTCGGGACAGGTCTCGATCTGCGGATTCCCGGTCGCGACGGAAGCCGACTCGGTCAAGCGGCGCGTGGGCTACATGCCGGAGAACAACCCGCTGCCCGACGAGATGCGCGTGAGCGAGTACCTGTATTTCCGGGGGAGGCTGAAGGAGGTCGCCCGCCGCAAGCTCGGCTCCCGAATCGACGAGGTCCTCGAGCTGTGCGACCTGAAGCGTGTCCGCCACAAGATCATCGGCAAGCTCTCGAAGGGGTTCCGGCAGCGCGTCGGCATCGCCGAATCGGTGCTGGCGGAGCCTCCCGTGATCATCATGGACGAGCCGACGATCGGCCTCGACCCGCACCAGATCCTGATCGTCCGGGACCTGATCGCCAGCCTGCGCGGTCGCATGACTGTCCTGATCTCAAGCCACATCCTGCCCGAGATTGAGATGACGTGCGACCGGGTCCTCATCATCAACCAGGGGAGGATCGTCGCGCAGGGGACCCCGGCCGACCTTCGCCGCGAGGTTCTGGGGAAGTCCGCCTACGAGATCGAGGCCGCCGGCGACATCGGGTCCCTGGCGTTCCTGCTCGCGTCGATCGATCCGGGACTCTCCGTCGCGTCGGAGGGCCCCCTGGACGCCCAGGGGTTCCGGACGATCAGGCTTACGACGTTGACCCTCGAGGATTCGGGGGAGGCGATACTTCGGGCCTGCCTTTCCGAGGGGCTGCGTGTTCGCGCGCTCAGCAGGGAGCACCCCACCCTAGAGGACGTATTCCTCGCGGCCACGCGCCGCAGTTGGGACGCGGTGGCCGAGGACACGGCCAAAGGCGGTGCCAAATGAAGCATTTCTTCACACTTCTCGGCCACGAGGTCCGCATGCTGCTCGTCAGTCCGAGCACCTACATAGCCGCGGTCGCCTTCTTCCTGCTCATGGGTTTCACGTTCACGACGATCCTTGAGCAGTACAGCAAGGCGCCGCAGGACATCTCGCCCGCCTCCGCCTTTTTCGACTATTACTGGTTCCCGGTGATCTTCATGGTGCCTTTGCTCACGATGAAGTGCCTGGCGGAGGAGCGCCGCCTCGGGACGATCGAGACCCTTCTCACCTCGCCCGTCACCACGGTGGAGGTGGTCCTCGGGAAGTACGCCGCGGCCTACCTGCTCTACATGCTCTTCTGGGCGTCCTCGTCGGGATTCTTCTTCATCCTGAGGCGGTTCGCCGGCGACGCCCATCTGATCGACCCTGGCCCCATCTTCGGCGGCTACCTCTTCATCGCGATCTCGGGCCTCTTCTTCATCGCGATCGGAGTCTTCGCGAGCTCGCTCTCGCGCAACCAGTCGGTCGCCGGGATCGTCTGCGTGGTGATCCTCGCCGGGTTCATCCTCGGGGGCCAGTACCTCGCCAACGCCCCGTGGCTCGACCGCGAGGCCTTGTCGCCGCTCAAGGATGCGGTGAACTACGCCCAAATCGCCCAGCACCGCGAGGACTTCACAAGGGGGGTCGTCGACACGCGCGAGCTCCTGTTCTACGTGAGCGGCACGGTCCTGGCCCTCATCTTCAGCATCCTCAGCGTCGAGGCGAAACTGCTCCACAGCTAGCACCACGCCCCCTCCACGTGATCGACAGCTTTCGAGCCGCCCGATGGATCCGAACCCTCAACCTGGTTCTCCAGGCCGCGCTGTTCCTGACCTTTGTGGGCGGGTTGAACTACCTTGCGCGCAGCCATTCGTGGCGGTTCGACCTCACCCGGTACCGCCGTTTTTCGCTCACTGCTGAAACCCTCGCTTACCTGCACGAACTCTCCCTGCCCGTGCACATCGTCGTCACCTCGAATGGAGAGCAGGCGGACGATCCGCAGACAAAGGGGCTGCTAAGGGAGTACGTCTACGCGACCGAGTCCAACCCGGCCGGCCGGGTCACCGTCGAATACGTCGACCTCTACCAAGACAGGCGAAAGACCGAGAAGTACGGGATTGAGGACCCCGGCATGGTCCTGCTGCTCTGCGGCGAGAAAAGGCGGGTGCTCACGCCCTCCAACCTCTACAGGGTGGAGAACAAGGTCCTCAAGGACTTCATCGGCGAGCAGGCGGTGACGGCCGCGATCCTCGACGTCTCGAACCCCGATCGGAAGAAGATCTACTTCCTCGTGGGCCACGGCGAGCTGCGGCCCGACGACGTCGACCCCGCGAGGGGCCTGTCGATGGCCCGCGACCAGCTGCGCCTGCGCAACTACGACGTCGAGACACTCGACATCTCCACGGCGCGCAAGATCCCGTCCGATGCCGCCCTCCTCATAAGCGTCGCCCCGCAGGACCCGTTCAACGCCTTCGACCAGGAGCTGCTGCGGCAGTTCCTGGGAGCGGGCGCAGGCAGGCTGGTCCTCTTCCTCGCGCCGAACACGCACCCCGGGCTGAGCGACCTGCTCATCGACGACTGGGGCATCCAAGTCGACGACGACATGATCCTCGACCTGGCCTCCGACAGCCTGACGGAGGACGGGGACCTCATCATCCGGGCGTACACGCCGCATCCGATCACCCAGATCCTCGTCGACTACAAGAAGGAGCTCAGGATCGGCCTGGCGCGCAGCGTCAGGCCGCTTCCCGGCCACCCCGCCGCCGCAGGGCTCACGGTCGTGACGCTCGCGGCGACGTCGACGTCGGCATGGGGGGAGGTCGGGTATGCCCAGCGCGGAATCCAGACGACCTTCACGCCCGGGGTGGACATAAAGGGCCTGCCCCAGATGGACCCCCCAAACCGCCTCGGCGTGGCCGTCGCCTCCGAGCGTGTCCCCGTCCGCGGCGACCTGCCCTTCAGCGTCCGGGGAGGGAAGCTCGTCGTCGTAGGGACGGGAGACATGATCTCCAACGCACGGATAACCAACACGGGGGCCGAGGAGTTCTTCCTGGACGCCGTGAACTGGACGGTCGGGCGCGACGTTGCGCTCAACGTCCCCGCCCGCCCGATCGAGCGCTTCTCGCTGTCGTTGAGCGCGGGCGAGCTCGCGCATCTTCGCTACACGCTAATGCTCGCGCTTCCCGGCATTGCCGCGCTGCTTGGCATCGCCGTATACTGGGCCCGGCGAACCTAGCATCCGACCCCCTCCCGTCCCTTCGAAATGCGCTCCAAAGTCACACTCGTCCTCCTGTTCCTGAACGTCGCGCTGTTCTTCTTCATCTTTTACTTTGAACGGGACTGGCGGATCGAGCGGGCCTCGCAGGAGGCGCGGCGAAGGGTCCTGGGCGCGGAGGCCTCGAACATCCGGCGCCTTGAGGTCACAGGGACGTCGCCCGGCTCCAGCTTCAGCCTGGAGCGCCGGGGGGACGCCTGGTTCCTCACAAGGCCCGTCGACTGGCCCGCGAACCCGAACGCGGTCAGCCGTATCCTCAACGAGCTCCAGTTCCTGGAGCACGAGACCAGCTTCAGCACGCGCGACCTTGAGAAGAACGGCCTGAAGCTCGCCGACTACGGGCTGGACCAACCGCGGCTGACGCTTTCGTTCACCTCGGGCGACGAGGGATCCTCCGGGACGCCAGCGGCACAAACGACGGTGCTGCGCATAGGCGACACGACAAACGTCGGCGGTCACCTGTACCTGCTGTCGTCGGACGGGGAGAAGATCCATGTCGTAAGCCGGTCCCTCGCGGACAGCCTCTCGATCCCGTTCGACCAGCTTCGCTCGGACGTCCTCTTCACGATCCAGGTCTTCGAGGCCCAGTCGCTCAACCTTCAGACCGCGGCGCCCTCCAGCGTCAGGGTGAGGCTGGACCGAGACCGCCAGAGCGGGCGCTGGCTGTTCCGGACCCCCGTCAACGCGAGGGCGGCCAAGAACGCGACCGAGCTCGCCATCAACGCCCTCGATGCGCTCCGGGTAAAGACCTTCGTCCTTCAGAATCCCCCGGCCACCGCGCCCTCGGCGGCCCCGCTCCTGCGGGTTACGATCGAGGGCAACAACAGGCACGAGACGCTTTTTGTGGGGGCCCGCTCGGGCGGCGACGACGACTACCTCGCACAGCTCGAGGACCGGCGCGCCGTCTTCACGGTCTCGATCCCGCCCGCGCTTATGGAAACGCTCAAGAATGCGGCGGACGACCTCAGGGACCGCCACATCCTGGACTTCGACGCGACCGCGGTGACTTCGATCGCGCTCTCCGCGCTCAACCAGCCCGAGCTTGCGCTCCAGCGCCTCGAGGCGGCTGCGGGCGGCCACGGGGCGGATTGGCAGATCATCCGCAGGGGCGGCGCAGCCCAGGCGTCGCAGGCGCTCTCGGCGGACCCGGCGGCCGTGCAGCGGCTGCTCGACCAGCTCGAGACCCTGAGCGCCCTCCGGTTCCAGAGCGACGCGCCCACGAACGCCGACATCGAGGACTGGGGCTTCAACCGGCCCGAGCGCGAGATCACGCTGACCCTCGGGGGCACGCCTCCCACGCAGGTAACGCTCCAGATCGGCCTTCCGACGAAGCGGGAGAACGTCGCGTACGCACGCATCGCCGGCCTGCCCACCGTCTACGCCGTGGAGCCCGACATCCTCCGGGACACGAGCGCGTCGCCGCTCGCCTGGCGCGACCGGCTGCTGGGCTCCTTGCCCGCCTCGGCCCGAATAACGTCCCTGACGCTTTCAAACGTGGGCGACAACTCGGTCATCTACTCGCACAAGCTTGCCGACGGCGAAACGTGGGACGCGGCCCTCGTCGCGGAAACCGCCCCGCGGAGGGAGGCCGTCACGTCCCTGCTCTCCCAGCTGCGCACCCTGCGCGCGGCGACCTTCGTGCAGGACGGATTCCCCGACAAGGTGTTCGCCGCCGGCGAGGTGCGCTCGTGGAAGTACCGGCTGGACGCGGCGGTTTCGCTTCCGGGCGGGGCCGGCTCCTGGCAGGTGAACACGATGACCCTCTGGTTTGCGGAGAGGACGGGCGGCGCGGAGCAATTCGCCGGCTCAAAGGATTTCGGGGTCGTCTTTACCATCGAGCAGCCGCTGTTGGACGCCCTCTTCCGGCTGACGCAGCCCTGACCGGATGCGAGACGGAATATTAAGGCCCTGCCTGGCGGGCGCCCGCATGTGCGCCTCCTTCCTGATCACATTCGGCGTGTGGTCGACGTGGCTTGCCTTGCTGCTGCTGCTCTTCTTCCAGGTCTATATCGCCTCGGTGAACGAGCTTCAGATTCCGCGGTTTCTCCTGCACGCGATCGAGGACCATCTCGCGGAGTCCGGAGTCACCGTTAGGTTTGGGCGCGCGACGTTTGACCCGTCCGGACGCATCCTTCTGCAAAAGGCCCGATTCAAGTTGGCGTCGTTCAGCGAGCCGATCGTCACAGCCGACGCGATCTACATCCGGCTGGATCCGCTGGCGCTCCTCGAGAGGCGTTTTGAGGCGAGAGAGATCCGCGCCACGGGGGCGAACCTGTTCATCCCCGCCATGATCTCCGCCTCGGGACGAGCCGAGAGGGTCGTGAAGGACCTGGACGCGGGATTCTCGATCGCCTCGAGGGGTGACGAATTCTCGGTCGACTACATGAACTGCCGCCTTGAAAGCGTGTCCGTCTCCGCGCACGGGCAGATCAATGCCGGCATCGTCGCCCGCAACGGCGCGCAGGCAACATCCCTTCCCCTCACCGAGTTCGTGTCAAAGAACTACGTGGCCCTGTGCCGGGAATTCGCCCGGGCCGAGGTGCGGATGGCGGGCCTCGACCGCGCAGTCGTCACGGCCCTCCTGACCCCGTCCGACACGCGGGGCGCAATTGTGACCGCCGAGCTGTTCGCGGAGGGCCTGAGCGTCACCGGGCCGGTGGCGGTGGAGGCCGCCAAGATCCAGGCCGCGTGCCGGTTTCCGCTGCTGGGCGGCGCCCCAATAATGACCTCGGCCGTGGCCACCGCCGAGAGCCTGCACATCGGTCCGAAGCTTCTGGTGCTTGGCCTGCACGCCAGGACCCGCGGAATCCTCAAGGTCGACACGCTCGCGTTCAGTCCAAGGCAGTTTGAACTGACAGCCGGATCGGCCTCGTTCGAGGGCACGTCGCTCGCCGCGCCTCTGGCGATTGTTGTCCCCGGCAGCGGGCGCCAGGCGACGGTCGATGCCTCCGGATCGCTCTACGGCCATCCCATTTCGACACACGGCAACATCGACCTTGCCTCCAAGGCCGCCGACTTCTTGTTCGAGGGGTCGGTGGCTCCTGACGTGCTCGGCCCGATCTCGGATCGCACCCACTTCAATATCGGGCGCTTTGTCGAGCTGCACGAGCCCGTCGCAGCCTCCGGCAGGATCCGCTACTCGCCGGGATGGAAGTTTGAGGACGTCATGGCGCGCGTGGACATCCACGACTTCACCGCCTACCATGTGAAGTTCGATGGGGCTCGCGGCGTGGTGACCTTTGACGGAACCCGTTTCGCAGCGCGCGAGGCCACGGCTGTGAGTGGCGAAAACATCGCCCAGGGCTCCTATGAGCAGGATTTCTCAACCAAGGATTTCCGGTACCTGCTGACGGGAAGGCTCAGGCCCCTCGACATCTCGGCCTGGTTCCTCGGCGACTGGTGGACAAATATCTTCAAACACTTTGAATTCCCGGCACGACCGCCTGACGCGACAATTGACGTGCGCGGCCGGTACGCGCACGGAAGGGCCTTCGCGGTGTACGGCTATGCCGATTCGAAGGGTGCCGTGGTCCGGGGCGTGCCCTTCGACTCGGTTAGGACGCTCCTCTACGTCGACCAGTCGGCATGCGACGGGCTCGAGGTCGAGCTCGTCAAGAACGGCGGGAGCGCGCAGGGCTCATTCAGGCTCACAACCGAGCCCACAAAGGGCATATGGAGCGGGTTCGACATCGACGTGACGTCGACGATCGACCCCACGCCCCTTGGGACAATCCTCCCGGCCGCGGGCGCTGCCGCGGTCGCCACGTTTTCGTTCGACAAGCCGCCTGCCATCTCCCTTCGCGGCCACTTTGACGGGCCTGCTGCCGAGGGCGCCCGGCACAAGGCCCTCCGTGCCGACGTCCGCGTCGACGCGGGCTTCCGCGTCCACGGGGTCGCATTCGACAAGGGATCGTTCAAGCTCGACATAGCCGACGACGAGATCGACATCGCGGACGTCGAGGCGGGCTTTGCCGGCGGCAACGTGTCGGGAACCGCCCATGTGAGCGGGACGGGTGCCGAAAGGCGCCTGCGATTCAAGGCTTCTTTGACGGGCGCCAGCCTGGGCCAGGCCGCCGAGGCTGCCGAGGGGTACGTCGTCGGACGCGCCCCCGGAGGCTCCACCGCGCTGGAGACCTTCGCAAGGGACAAGTCCGGGGTGCGGCTCGACCTCAACGCGTCTGCCCAAGGCCGCCCAGGCGATCTCGGCACGTTTGTGGGGGACGGCAATGTCCAGATCCAGGGCTCCAAGCTCGGCGAGTTGTCGCTGCTCGGGGGCCTCTCCAGGGTCCTCAAGTTCCCCGAACTCCGGTTCACGCAGGCCCAGGCCTCGTTCAAGATCGAGAACGCCTCCCTCAACTTCGCTGAGCTCAGCGTGATCGGCGCGAATTCGGCTATCCAGGCCAAGGGCACGTACGCGATCGACCGCCGGAAGCTCGACTTCTCGGCCACGATCTACCCGTTCATGGAGAGCAAGTCGCTGCTGCAGATATTCAACGCCATCTCCGCCCCGATCTCCGCCGTGTTCCGTGTGAGGCTTACCGGAAGCATCGACAAACCCTCGTGGCGGCTCGCCTACAGCCCCCTCAATCTCCTGCGTGAAAGCGACTCAAAGGCGGCGGCGGCGGACAAGTCGGCTCTGCCGACCCCGCTGGCCAATCCGCCTCCCTGACAGGGGGATGGGGAGTCAAGCAAAGGTCGGATCGCGCCGTAGTATTGCGCAAGGCCCGTGGTCCGAAACGCATTGCGCCGGCTAGGTCGAGACGCTTAATTCACCCGGGCCGCATGGACCACGTCAACACATTGCCCCGCCGAACCTGGACCGAGCGGGCGTCGCTCGCGCTCGCAGTGGTCCTTGTTTTGATCGGCCTCAGCACACCCATCGGCTGGCTGATGCACGTCGATCGCCTGGTCATGCCGATCGAGCACAAGGCGCCGATCATGTTCAACGAGGGCCTCTGCTTCCTGGCCATCGGAATCGCGCTCCTGGGGCGCGAACTCGGCTACAAACGAGCCGTTTGGGCGGGATTGGTGCCGGCCGTCATCGGGGGCCTGACGGCCTTCGAGGGTTTTTCCGGGGCCGATCTCAAGCTCGATGAGCTCTTCGCGCGCGATGCCCTCTTCATTGACACGAGCCAGCCCGGCCGGGGCTCGATCATGGCGGCCGGCTGCATCCTGGTCGCTGGACTGACGATATTTTGGAAGATATGGGACAGACGGGCGCGCGAGCGGCTCTTTGCCGAGGCGGTGTCCGGGTCTGTTCTCGCCTCGGTCGGGTTCTCGACCCTGCTTGGCTACGCCTTCGACCTGCCCGCGGTCTACAACTGGGGCACAAACACGGCGACGTCCGCGGTGACCGCCGCCGCGCTGCTGCTGGCCGGCTCGGCGCTGCTGGTGCTCGCCTGGAGGGCCAGCATGAAGGAGGAGGGGGGGCCGCCCGCATGGCTGCCCATGCCAGCCGTGATCGGCAGCCTCACCCTGACCCTGATCTTCTGGATAGGGCTGCAGGAGCGTGAGACAGCCTACCTCGAGGCAAAGACTTACAGCGAGATCGACCAGATCGCCTCGTCGATCAAGTCCGACCTCGACCAGCAGACCAACCTCGTCGACCGGCTGGCCCGCAACGGCGCTGACAATCCGGATGCGAACGTCGTCGCCTGGCAGACGGACGCCGCAGCGTTGTACGACGACTCGAAGGAGCTCGGCTGCCTGTCGATCTCGCTCATAGACGCGATCGGGACGAAACGCGTGACCCGTTGGATCTACCCGGTCCAGGACAACCTCGGGGCGATTGGATACGACCATTCGTCGGACACCAGAAGGCGGGAGGCCATAGAGGCCGCACGCGCCAAGAACGCCCCGGAAATCTCCACCTTCACCGAGTCGGGCGGGAAGAAGAACCCGGGCTTCGTGATCTACTCGCCGATCGGCCGGAACGGGAGCCCGAACCACTACGTGGCGGCGGAATTCCTCTACGCCAGGTTCTTCGCGACAGTCTTCAGGCAGCTCAAGCTAGCCGGCCACTACACATTCGCCGTCACGGTCGGGGGCACCCAGGTGTACAACTCCGCGCTCTCGGAGATCGACACCAGGGTACAGCCGAGCGAGGAGACCCTTTCGAACCTCTTCGACCAGCGCATGAAGCTGCGCCTGACGCCCACCCTCGAGCTGATCACGGCCGACAAGCGGTACCTGCCTGAGATGGCTCTCGGCGGCGGCCTCGCGATCACCCTCCTTCTCGGGTTCATCCTTCACTTTGCCCGGCGCGCCCGCTCGGGCCAGTACCTCTCCGAGCTGTCCAACAAGAGGCTGGTCGCGGAGAACGAGGAGAGGCGCAGGATCGAGGCGAGGCTCAAGGTCTCCGACGAGCGCCTCCGGCTCGCCCTGGATTCCACACAGATCGGGATACTGGAGTGGAACGTTCCCAAGGGGCACGTCTACTACAGTCCCGGCCTCTGGGGCCTCCTCGGTTACGAGCACGCCCGGATGCCGTCGACCCTCGAGGTGTGGCAGTCGCTCATCCATCCCGAGGATCTCCCGATGTACCGGAAGCGGACCGAGTCCCAGCTGAATGGCATCGCCTCCTTCATAGACCCCGAATACCGGGTCCGCGCGCGCAATGGCGACTGGCGCTGGGTCTACGTCCGCTCGAAGTCGGTCCTCGCCGGCCCGAATGGCCGGCCGACCCGCATCATCGGCACCGTTCAGGACATCACGACCCGTCGCGAGTCCGAGCAGGCGCTGCGGGAGAGCCAGGCCGAGGCGCGCAAGCTCTCGCTCGTCGCGTCAAAGACGGACAACCTCGTCATCATTGGCTCTGCGGACGGGAGAATCGAATGGGTGAACAGCGCCTTCTGCAGGGTGATGGAGTACACGCTCGCCGAGGTGGTGGGAAAGGACCCCGGGCGTCTCTTGGGCGGCCCCGACACGGACGAGGCCCAGGCGGACCTGATCCGCGACGAGATCGCGAAGGGCATCGGAACGAACACCGAGATTGTCCAGTACTCCAAGTCGGGTCGGAAATACTACCTTCACATGGAGGTGCAGGTCGTCCGGAACCAGGCGGGCCAGGTCGAGAACTTCATCGCCATCGAGAACGACATCACGTCTCGGGTGGAGACTGAGAACCAGCTGCGCCGGGCGAAGGCGGAGGCGGACTTCGCATCGCGCGCGAAGAGCGAGTTCCTGGCATCGATGTCGCACGAGATCCGCACGCCGATGAACGGCGTCATTGGGATGACGAGCATCCTCATGGAGACCCCGCTCACGGCGGAGCAGCGGGACTTCGTAAACACGATCCGCTCCTCCGGAGAGGCCCTCCTGACGATCATCAACGACATCCTCGATTTCTCGAAGATCGAGTCGGGAAAGATGGAGCTCGAAAAGGCGCCGTTCGAGCTGGCGCTTTGCGTCGAGGAGGCGCTCGACCTGTTCGCCCCCACGGCGGCAGCGAAGCGCCTCGAGATAGGCTACCACGTCGAGCCGGACGTCCCTCCATGGATCGTTGGCGACGTCACGCGCCTGCGGCAGGTCATCGTGAACCTTGTGAACAACGCCATCAAGTTCACCCCGTCGGGCAGCATATCCATCCAGGTCCGCAGGATCCCTCTCGACGCCTCGGTCCGGGCCACGCCGGCGGGCCGCATGCGCCTCGAGATCACGGTCCAGGACACGGGCATTGGCATCCCGCCCGACAGGATAGACCGCCTGTTCAAGGCGTTCAGCCAGGTGGATTCCTCGACGACCCGCAAGTACGGCGGCACGGGCCTCGGCTTGGCGATCTGCCAGAGGCTCTGCCAGCTGATGAACGGCGACATCCGCGTTGAGAGCACGCTCGGCAAGGGGTCGACGTTCACGATCGCCATCATGACGGATGCGGCGCAGCGCCCGGCGGAAGTGACCGGCCCGCCCTTCTCCGTGGACGAGCTTAAGGGCGCGATGGCGCTCTGCATCGAGGACAACCCTATCACGCGGGCGCGTCTGCGCACGCTGTTCGACTCGCTCGGGGCGACGTGCGTGTTCGCGAACGAGCCCGAGTCCGCCGTGGAGATAGCCTCCAACCTGCCGAACCCGCCGGCGATAGTGATCCTTGACCTGCCCGAGTTCGAGAGCCAGCGGGCGCTCGACCTCACGGTGGAGATAAAGAGCCCAAGGCTCGTCCTCTTCCGCCTCGGGCAGACCCCGCCTCCGGCGCCCAAGGACGGGTTCCCCTACGCAACGGTTTCGAAGCCGATCAAGACTGCGTCGTTCCTCCAGGCCCTCGCGTTGCTCGGGAACCGCAGCGGCAGCGGCGGCATCGTGGTCCAGACGCGGCACGAGGATCGCCCGATCGCCGAGGAGATACCCCTCGCCGTGCTGCTGGCCGAGGACAATGCGGTCAACCAGAAGGTCGCGCTTCGGTTCCTCGAGCGCATGGGTTACAATGCCGACGCAGTCGGCAACGGGCTCGAGGTGCTGAAGGCGTTCCAGACCCGGAGCTACGACCTCGTGCTCATGGACCTCCAGATGCCCGAGATGGACGGCCTTGAGGCGAGCCGCAGGATCAGGAGGTCGGTGCCGGCGGACCGCCAGCCGAAGATCATAGCGCTCACGGCCAACGCCATGCAGGGAGACCGCGAGATCTGCCTCGATGCGGGGATGGACGACTACATTTCAAAGCCGGTGAAGCTGCACGAGATCGTGGCGGCCATCAGGCGCCAGTTCGCGAAGAGCAAGGTCGCGCCCACCGTCACCGGCTGAGCAAAACCGACAGCCCGTCGATTTCCCCCGCGCGCGATGGGTCGGCGGCGAGGTTCCTCAGCTCGAGTGGATCCTCCTCGAGGTCGAAAAAGAGCCATGGTGAGCCGTCCTCGTTGAGGACGAGCTTCCGGGCGCGTGTGCGCACGCCCGACCAGGCGCGGTCGCACTGGTCGGGCAGTCGAACGACGGAGGGCATCGAGATGCGGGCAGACTCGCCCGGGCGCCCCGCGGTCCGCCGCGGCTCAACCCTGCCTTCCGCCCACCGCTCCGCCATCTCCGGAAGGTCGAGAAGGGAGACCGGCCGGTCGTCCCGTCCTCCAAGTCCCGGTATCCGCACCAGCAGCGGCACCCGAACACTTTCCTCGTAGGGCCAGCCCTTGCGGAAGAGTCCGTGGGAACCGTGCATGTCCCCGTGGACCGACGTCACGGCGATGATCGTGTCATCGGGGACGGCGTCTACCAGTCCGCCGATGGCGCGGTCCGTCGCCTCGACATGGGCGTAGTATCCCGAGAGTTCCCGTCGGGAGCGCGCCTCCGGCGCGCCGCCCACGGGGACATTGCCTCGAAGCACAAGGCCTCCGGCCGCCGGGGCATTGATCCCGGATGCGGGCGCGCCGTAGGGCGGATGGGGTGCCTCCAGGCTGACGACGGCAAACCAGGGCCGCTCGAAGGCGCCAAGCTGGGCACGGGCCCTCCCGCACACGACGTCGCTTTGGTATCCCTCAAAGCGGACGGGCTCCGGCAGGATCGTCCCGTGTAGCCAGGGGTCGTTGAGCAGAAACCCGCTCTCGAAGCCCTCCCAGAAATCGAATCCGCCCCGGTATTGCGGAGGAACGACCGCCCGCGCGTGTTCCTCGCCGGTCAGCTTCGCTGTGCTGTCCCTTTTGGAGAGATGCCATTTCCCAAAGAAGGCGGTCAGATAGGACCGCTCCCTCATCCGGTGCGCGATCGTCCGGGCACCGGGTGGCAGCGGGTCGAAGTAATCCCGCACGCCATTCTGCGGCGACGCGAGGCCGGTGAGCATGGCGGCCCTTGCGAATGGGCCGAATGGATGCGGGGTCACGGCCTGTGTGAAATTCACGCCCGCCGCGGCAAGGGCGTCCAGCCGGGGCGTCCGGGCGTTCGGGTCTCCAGAATAGCCGCATGCCTGCGCTCGCCACTGCGTGGCAACGACCCAAAGGATGTTCGGCGGCATGGAGGGATAGCCCGGGGCCAGAGTTGAGATTCCGCCATAACCAAATTAGATACGGCGTTCTTGTGCAACCCAGCGTCCACGATACGCCGCGGTGGTGGCTCTGGCCCACCATACTCTCGATCGATGCCCCGGTTGTCGTCGTCCTCTGGCAGCGGGTGATCGCAAGGAGCGCCGCAGCCGACGCCGGTCCCGCCGAAATGTTCGTCCTAGGCTGCTCCGTGTGGCTCGCGTATTCCGCCGACCGCTGGATCGAGGGGTGGCGCCTGCCCCCGGAAAGCATCCAGACCCACCGCCACCATTTTCACCAGAGATGGCGCTGGCCGATCGCGGCCGTTTGGGCCGTGATGTTCGCCCTCGACTTCGCAATAGCGGTGCGAGGCCTGCCCTCGTTGGAATTCAGGGCGGGCGCCTTGATCCTCGTGCCGGTCTCCGCCTATCTCCTCTCGCACCAGCTCATGCACCGCAACAGCCGGTGGCGGGCGCCGAAGGAGGTGTGCGTCGCTGTGCTCCTCGGGGGAGGTGCGGCTCTCTTTGCAGCCAGCCGGCCGGGCGCGGATCTTGCCGGCATGGCGGTTCCGATGGCGCTCTTCGTGCTCCTTTGCTTCTCCAACTGCGCGCTGATCTCCGTTTGGGAGGACGAGGTCGACCGGAGCCACGGCCAAACCTCGCTCGTCCTCCAGTTCGGCAGCGCAGCCAGGTTCAGCAGGGCCCTTCCTTGGGTCCTTTCGGCGCTTTCCGCCGGGGCATGGCTATTCGCCGGCCCCGGGGCCGCGCCCGCCGCGGCCTGCGCCACAGTCAGCGCCGTCCTGCTCGGCGCGGTAGACCTTGCGGAAGGGCGAATCGGCAGGATCCCCGCGCGCGTCTTGGCTGATGTCGCCCTCATGACACCATTCGCCACGTTGTTTGCCGGCGGCCGCTGATGAAAGGGGCTCATTCGGGATTCGACCACCTTGCGCGCGGATACCGCATCCTGGAGTTTCTTGCCTTCGGGAGCTACCTTGAACGAGCCCGGTTCGCCTTCCTTGACCGGATTGCCGGCAGCAGCGAGATCCTCCTTCTCGGGGAAGGCGACGGCCGGTGTGCCGAGCGTCTCGCTAGGCTTGCCCCCGGTGCCAGGATCCACTGCGTTGACTCAAGCAGGGGGATGATCGAGCGGGCCTCCAGGAGAATCGCGGCCGCCGGCGCCGGCGACCGGGTCACCTTTGAATGCACCGACGCCCTGTCGTTTTCCCCGGGGCCCGCAAGTTTTGACGCGGTCGCCACTTTCTTCTTTCTGGACTGCTTCGATGAGGCCGGGGTCGCATCGATTGTCGGCCGGATAGATGCCTCGCTTCGCCCTGAGGCGCGGTGGCTCTTCGCCGACTTCGTCCTTCCCCGGCGCGGCCTGGGGCGCCTGCGCGCCCGCGCGTGGGTCGGAATCCTCTATGCCTTCTTCCGGGTCGCCACTTCGCTGCGCACGTCCGAGCTGCCGCCGTCCGAGGAGATTCTTTTGCGGGCCGGCTGGGGCCGGACCGCATGCCAGGACTTCCAGTTCGGGCTTCTTCGAAGCGCGGTGTTCGAAAGGGCGCCGCAGGACCGGCGCTAGGTCGTCACTGCAGCTCGAGCGGCATCTGCAGGACGCGGGCCGAGAGGGAATCGAGGAGGACACCCGTGTGCTGGGCTGTCCTGTCCTCCCCGGAGTAGATGGTCGCGAGCGGCGTGAAGTCCCTCAGGAGGACGCAGTAGTCTCCATTGACCATGATGCCGAGAAGCTCGCCCGTCTCGCTGAAGACAAGATCGCCCCTGGAGGTCGCAAAGTCACCGAAGAGGCGCTTCATCACGCGGTTGTCCACGCGAACATAGCCGCGGTGAGCGTCGTCGACCTTAAACCCAAGCTCGCCGTAGCCCTTGCCACCACCGCTTATCAGCAACGCCTGGGGAAACTTGAAGGGATCCGCGGCAAGAGGGTACACCTTGGCGCCCAGCGCGGCCACCTGCTTGGGGTCCACGGGCACGACGACAACCCGCGGGTCAGCCTGCAGGAATTCGACCATCGACCCGGAGGACTTGTAGTCCGGGGGCCTGTCAAACCGCACCGAGATATGCTCCCAGTCCGATCCGATCTCCCGGAGCGAGAACAGCGTGTCCTCCACCTCGAGAAGCGCGTAGACCTGCTTCCCGTCTGTGGTGAACACGGTCTTCGCCTCCCTGTCCCTTGTCGTGTTGCCGAAAAGCCCCTTGCGGCTCGCGGTGAAGGTTGTCTGAACGCGATTCGCCAGGAAATCGTTGAACAGGACATTCGCGGAGATCGGCCGGTTATCCCTGATCTCCTTGGTGAGCTCGCCCGAGTTCTGCGCAAGCGCTCCCACCCCCTGCGCAAGCTGGTTGGTCGCCTGCTCGACCTTGGCGCGCTCCGTCCGCTCGGTCTGCACCTGCGCCTCGAGCTCCGAGGTCTTGGCAACGAGCTGCTGCTTCTCGTGCTCCCCCACGGCCACCTCCACGCTTAGGTTCTGGATCTGCTTGCGGGCCTCCGCCTGCTGCCTCTCCAGCGTCGTGAGCGCCGCCTTCTGGCGCTCCGCCTCCGCCTTCTTGTCCTCCAATTCCCGCTGCAGCTGGGAGAGTTCGCTTCGCGTGAGCGAATTCTCCTGGGTCTCGGCCTGGTACCTGATGTTCAGCTCGGCCTGCGACTTCTGCGTGTCCACCAGTTGCGCGGTGAGCTTCTGGCTCTCCGACTGGAGCTGCCCGAGGCTGCGCTCGCGGGAGGCAAGCGTCGAATCAGCCGAGGTGAGCTTCTGCTCGAGCGCCTGGCGCGACAGCTGCTCCTCGACAAGCGACTGCCTCATGGCCTCGACCAGATCCTGCTCCTTCGAGACCGTGTTCGCGGATATCTCGTTGACCGGCGGCTGCACCGGTCGGGACGGCACCGCCCGCTCCCACCGCGTGAGCGCGATGAGGTTGAGGAAGAGAAAGTCTACGATGAACAGGAGGAGGGTCTTGTTCATAGACCGACGGGCGCGGTGGCGGGCCTCTGTCCCTCAAGGATGAGCCGACGCTTGAAGCCGCGGACATGCCTGATCTTGACCAGCGCGACGCAGATGATGCCAAACAGGTTGGATGAGTACGCGGCCAGAAGGTTGGGCTCGATGACGCCGACCACCTGCAGGACGAGGGCCGCAGCGGTGCCCATCATCCCGACGTACAGGCCGCTGTCGAAGAGGTTCTCCTCGTTCTCCATGAGCCGAAGTTTCAAGAGCGGCGAAGCATCCTGGACTTCTATCTCCCTGATCTTGCGGAGGCAGGCCATGTACATCGCAACCTGGAGGGCGGCGAATATGCCGATGGATACGAGTGTGGAGGTTTCCATAGTGACGGGTTTTGAGGGTTGGGAGGATTCAGTTCGGGTTGCCGAGGCCGCGAGCATCGGGATCACCAGGTGCACGCGGTATTCCGACGGAGGCGCGGCCTTCAGCAGAAAGGGTTCAGTTGCGACGATCAGGAGCGCCGACATCACGACGGCGAGGATGCCCGAGCGCACATGCTGGTGCGGGCCGGCAGACGGACCTCCCGCGGGCGACACGATCCAGAGGTCAAGGCCCCGCAGGAGCAGGTAGAGCCCGAGAATGTAACCCGCATACTTGACCGAGAGCATGAGGCGCGGGTGTTCCAGAACGAGGGCGGCCGCGGCTCCCATGCCGGGGCCGGGCGAACGGTTGACCGGCACCTCGCGCTGAAGGAGAAGGTTGACCGCGCCCTGCCCGTCCGTGAGCGCCAGACGGAGGTCCTCCGAGCCGGCCTTGCCGAAGCGGATGAGGTATGAGGCGACCCGGTCCGCCGAGTTTGAGAGCAGCGCGGCGGAATAGATGAACGGCAGCTGGTCGGGCGCCACCCGGGCCAGGTGCGCGTATTCCCCGACCGTGCGCACGCTGTCCGTACGCCTGACAAGCTCGCAGAGCTGCGTCCAGTCGAGGCGCCGCCCGAGCGAGAGGAGGTCTATGTAGAAGCCCTCGAGATCGCCCAGCTCGTTGCGCTGAACCGCCGTCCCAGCGAGGGCGCGCACCTCCCGCTGGAGGGTCGGCGACAGATGCTCCCCCTGGTAGAGGAGGCCCGTCAGAAGAATGAGCGCATCCAGCGGCTGCCCGCCCGGGCGGCTCGCCGGGACAAACCTGCCGGTCTTCTCGACGTCGCGTGTCTTGAGGATCGTCTGGACGCCGATGGACCCGGAGTTTGCCAGGTAGGACCGGACTGCGTCCCTTGCGCGCTCGGGTATGACAAAGGTCACGACCGGCGTGCTCGACGTGTGCCCCGTCCTCTGGCGCAGGTTGAAGAGCGAATCGAGGGCGGGGTCCCATCCGCCCCAGGCCGCCAGGGCGGGCTGCCGGGACGAAAGCTGATCCAGAGCGCGCTCGAGCGCGGGCGCGCGCGGGTCATCAATGGCCTTTGCCGTCTCGAGCAGGAAAAGGGCGGGCCCGATCTTCTCCGAGTCCACGAGATCGCGGCCAAAGGCCGCGACCGAGGGGGTCCCGTCCCCGGCGGAGCGGAGGAGCCCCTTGCTGACGGACTTCAAGCTCACCGGCAGCAGCCACGCCAGCACCGCCACGACCGCACCTGCGAGAACGAGCGCGGGTGCAGCTGCAGGGGTGTGTCGGGGTTCCTGTTCTGGAAACATTAGTTCTTCGAAAGTATTGATTTGCGGGCCCGAATGAGGGCGATCACGCTATGTATTCTCACCGACCGATGTCCCTGGTAATTGTTCACTACAACGATCCAGTTTTACGCAAGAAAGGCGAGAAAATCACCGAATTCGATGACGCGCTCGCCTCGTTTGCGGATCAGATGATCGAAACCATGCATGAGGCGCACGGCATCGGCCTGGGCGCCCAGCAGGTCGGGCGCCCCATCCAGCTGTGTGTGGCGGACCTGAGGGGGACGGAGGCTGAATTCGACTGGAAGATCGACGGCGCCAAGACGCCGCTCGAGCTCTTCATGCCGATGGTGGTTGTGAACCCCAAGCTGACCGTGGCCAGGAAGACCCCGACCGTCTCCCTGGAGGAGGGCTGCCTGTCGTTCCCGGAGATCCGTGGCGAGGTGGTGCGCACGGACTCGATTTCCGCGAAGTTCCAGGACGCGGCCGGCCTTCACCACACGCTCGAGTGCACGGGACTTTTCGCACGGTGCATACTCCATGAGGTCGACCACCTGAACGGCATCCTCTTCATCGACCGCATGGACAAGGCGGTGCGCGCCACGATAGACGAGGCCGTCAAGGCCCTCGCAAAGAGCACCAAGGCCGCCCGCGAGGCCGCTTCGAAATGAGCATTGCGACCCGGACGGGAGACAAGGGCACGACCAGCCTTCTCCACGGCCAGCGGGTGCCGAAGGATCATCCGCAGATCGAGGCGGTCGGCGCTTTCGATGAGCTCAACGTCGAGGTTGGCGCCGCCCGGATGTCCGCCGCCGACCCGGCGGCGAAGGAGCTTCTGGGGAGCATCCAGGGTTTGCTGGTCGCCGTCATGGGCGAGATCGCCTGCGCCGAGGAGAACACCCTGGACCACGCGAAGTCCAAATATGCGCGGCTCTCGGAGAAGGATCTCCGCCGCCTCGACGGTTTCCTGGCAGCGCTTGAGTCGAAGGGCCTTCGCACGGCCGGGTGGGCCACCCCGGGAGCAAATCCGGCCGCCCTTGCGTTCGACAGGGCCCGCGTTGCGGCCCGCCGGGCCGAGCGGCGCCTTGCCGGGCTTCCGGCGGGCGGAAGGACCGTCAGGCCCCTCCTCACCCAGTGGACGAACCGCCTCTCCGACATCCTGTGGCTCCTCGCCCGGGAGGCCGAAACGAGGGCAAAGACCGCGTAGCGGGCCCGCGAAGAGGTCTCCCCCGGATGGCCACGGAGTTTCGGGCTGCCGGAGGCCCTATAGGGCAGGCGGTCCGGAGAAGGATGCGCGCGCGCCAGGGGCCACAAAGGTCTTCCAGTACTCGATGAGCAGCAATTCCAGCAGCGGCTCGACCCGCACATCGGGCGCGCCAAACCCGTTCTCGCGTAGCCATGCGCCAAGCGCGTGGGCCTCGACGAGGCGCGCATGGAACAGACTCTGCGTCACCTGGTCGGTCGGCGCAGGCAGTTCGCCGCCGGCTACCCACGCCCGGCACATCCCGTCGATGGCCTTTCGGGCCGCCGGCTCCCTGGCCAAAATGGCGGCGTGTTGCTCGCGGGAGTGCTCGCCTGCACCGCTCGGCTTCGAGGACGCGGCATCGCGGATGGCCTCCTCGAGTCTTTGCAGGGCGGATTCCAGGGCGTCGTCAGTCATCGGGGCCCTCCCGACCGCCGACAATTCCAGTATCTGCGGCAGCCTAAATTCATGGCAATTCGCGGAACGTCCATGGCTGCTAATGAATAGCGCCACTGCCGACCAAAACCCAGCCAAATTAGGACACGGTCAGGAACCGGGAACGCTTGAAATCCACCGCGGTTCCACACAGATTTTCTTTTCTATGCCGTCCGCACTATTGATTCTTGTCCTGGCAGCAGGCTGGCGCGTGTTCACGCTCTATGTTCCCGCACTCAGCAATTTTTCGCCGGTGATGGCCCTCGCCTTCTGCGCGGGCGTCTACACCCGCAATCGGTGGATGTGGCTGGCGCCGTTCGCCGCGCTCGTCGTGTCGGACCTGTACATCGACCACTATTACGCAGCCGTCTACCACTACCAGTGGGGGCTCGGCGGAGCGGCGCTCAGGATCGCCTGCTTTGCCGGCGCGATCGGGATCGGCGTCGCGGTCTCAACCCGGCGCAACTGGCTCAATCTCTTCGGCGGGGCGCTCGCCGGGTCCGTCCTCTTCTACCTTGTGACGAACACGGCCTCCTGGTTCGGCGACCTCGGCTACACCCATGACATGGCGGGCTGGTGGCAGGCGGTCACGGTGGGGCACCCCCAGTACTTCCCGACGCTGTTCTTCTTCAGGAACACGCTCGTGAGCGACCTGCTCTTCACGGGGTGCTTCGCCCTCGCGATGGAGTACGCCTCGCTTCGCAGGGGCGACCATAGCCTGCTGGGTCTAAAGCAGGTCAGCCGCTAGCTCCGCGAGTTCCGAGCGCTCGCCCTTCTTCAGGGTGACGTGGGCCGCGATGGACTGCCCCTTCATCCTGTTGTGGCAGTAGACGAGGCCGTTGCTGCGCGAATCGACATAGGGATTGTCGATCTGCGCCGGATCCCCGATGAGAATGATCTTTGAGCCCTCGGAGATCCGCGTGATCACCGTCTTCACCTCGTGGGGCGTCAGCTGCTGGGCCTCGTCCAGTATGAAGAATCTCCTCGCGATCGAGCGGCCTCGGATGAAGCAGAGGGCCTCGATCTCGACCAGCCCGCTCTTTAGTAGGCGCTCATAGGGCTTCACCATCCCGAGGGCGCCATGGTTCGCGTGGCTGCCGTTCGACGACTGCTGCGGCGCCATGGACACCATCATGTTGTCGCGCTTCCAGTGCTTCTTCTTGGAGACCTTCTTTGAGGCGAACTGGGGCTCCTTGGGCGGCTTGGAGGGGATGAGGACCTCGAGGGCGTCGTAGTAGGGCTGAAGCCAAGGCTTCATCTTCTCGTCGAGCGTACCCGGCAGGAAGCCGATGTCCTTGCCGAGCGCGATCACGGGGCGGGAGATCGAGACGCCGTCGTAGCGGGAATTCTCGTCGAGCGTCTGGTGGAGCGCGCACGCGGTCGAGAGCAGGGTCTTTCCGGTGCCCGCCTTTCCGAAGCAGGTCAGCATGTGGATGCTGTCGTCGAGGAGCGCGTCCATGAGGAACTGCTGCTCAAGATTACGCGCGCGGATAGGAATCCCGCCCGGGGCCTTGACGAACTCGGGGATCTTCAGCCTCTGCACGATACCGTCCCCGTAGTAGCGGGCCGGCATTGTCTTTCCCTCGTCGGAGCGCAGGAGCACGTACTCGTTCTGGCAGAGCTGCCTTGCCGACTTCGCATCAATCTCGAACGCGCCCTCGGAGCAGAAGCGCTGCAATTCGTAGATCGAGAGCGGGATCTCGCGATAGCTCGCCTCGTCGACGTCCTCCGGGACCTTGTCCGTTAGGTAGTCCTCGGATTCGAGGCCGACAGCGCGCGCCTTGAGCTGCACGTTGACGTCCTTCGTGACGAGGACCGTCGGCGGCGGGAACCGCTCCTGGACAAAGAGCGCCGAGGCTATGATCCGGTTGTCCTGCTTCGAGAGGTCGGGGAGCACGGCCCGCAGCCGGTCCATGGCCGGCGAGTGCCGGCCCGGCTCCATGAGGTAAGGGTTTATGATGACCGAGAGGGTGCCGCCGTTCGGAAGCTCGACCCCCTCGTGCATGGAGCGCGAGTCGGGAAGCAGGTCCTGGAGGATCCGGTGCACCCGGCGGGCGTTGCGCCCGCGTTCGGTCGACTGCTCGGTCTTTATTGAATCCAGCTCCTCAAGGACCTCGACTGGGATCACCAGGTTGTTGTCTTGGAAACTGTAAATCGATTGCGGGTCGTGCAGGAGGACATTCGTATCCAACACGAAAGTCTTAACCTTTGCCGTTACCCTGATCCGCGAATTGGGGGCAGTTACCCCGCGCAGGTTTTCCATTTAAAAGGTTGGGAATATCCTGTGAATAAGTGAGCATACACCCACCCTTTTGTCCATCAAAGAATAGCGGCTCCCGTGTTACAAACACGGGCAGACGCGCCCCTTAGCGACATTTGCTAGGTCTTTGCAACCCCAATGCGCGGGCCGACCGGCGCAGCCGTTTTGTGGGCAGCCTAGGCACGGGGACAAGCCCGGATACCTGGGCCGACATTGACCGCCCCCAAGGTGCCTCGCGGTGACCTTCGGCGCGCTTCAGGCCAGCGGGGCAGACAGGACCAGGGTCTTCGACTGCGGGGGAAAGCCATGCTCCGTTTCGGCGCCCCAGGGCCACCGCACCCGGATGCGCCGGGGAGGATCGCGGTCACTCCAGCCAAAGAAACAGGCGGCTGTGGATTGGGAATAGTAGCCCGAGCCTGCGTATATCTCGGCGACCTGGGGGGAACCTTCGCCGTGTTCGACGGTGATGCGCGCCCCAACGGCCGTCGGATTGCCGGCGGGGCCGCGAAGCTTGATGCAAAGCGAGTGGCGGCCGGCCTTCCCGTTGTTTCTAAACGCGAGCGTCGTGCTGTTGTTGCGAGTAATGAGGAAGTCGGGCCAGCCGTCCTGGTCGAGATCAAGCACGGCGAGAGCTTTGGCATCGCCCGGCACGACCAGGTTGCTTTCGGCGGGCGTCACGGGCGTGAACCCGCCTCGGCCGTCGCCGCGCAGCAGCTGGCTCAAGCCGCCGTCGAAGCGGCCGACACTCGGGATCGGCGAGTAGGAATTCTGAACGGTGTAGATGTCGGCATAGCCGTCGCCGTCAAAATCTCCGGCGGCCAGTCCCTGGATCGGCGAGATCTGCGCGATCCGGGGCAACGGCTCGAACCGGTGGGAGCCGTCGGGCTGGCTGAGGAACACCCCGCTCCGGAATTCCTCAGCCGCATAACGCTGCGCCGCCGCGAGCTTCTCCTCGCCCAATATCTCCCCCAGCGTGGCCCGGGCGTAATAGTCGTTCCTGTGAAAGCGCTTCAGGATCTGCGGAATTGCGGCCCCGAGGTCCCTGCGGGTGCGCCGCGGATAGATCCTGTCTCCCTCGTAGTGCGCCTCGATCAGCTGACGGTCGCCGTCGCCCTTGAAGTCCCCGTAATAGATCAGCGCGGGATGCTCCCGGGTCGCGGCATAGGGCGTGTTGAGGCCCACGTTGCCGACAACGTAGTCAAGCCTGCCGTCGCCGTTGAAATCGGCTGCGGCAATGGAATTCCACCATCCGGTGCCGGCTGCGGAAAAACCTGCCCTGTCGCTCCAATCCTCGAAGCTCCTTCCGCGGTTGTTGTGAAAATACTTCACATGGCCCCATTCGAGCGTGAGCAAGAGGTCAGGCCAGCCGTCCCCGTCCACGTCGCTCCACAATGCGCCGGTCACCATGCCAACCTCCCGAAGGCCGGGCGCCACCTGCTCGGTGACATCCTCAAACCTGCCGCCGCGGTTCGCCCACAGCGCGCTGCTTGGGGAAAGGGGATACTGGCCCGGCACTACGCGGCCGCCTATGAAGAGACCGAGGCGGCCGCTGCGGGCAAAGTCGGCGGCCGCCAAGGCGCCGACGCTCGCCGGCAGCTTGGGAAGCGCGTCTGCCGGCGCCGGCCTGAAGCCGCCGCGGCCGTCGTTCAGAAAGAGCCTCGGCTGGTATTCCGCAGAGTCGGCGGGAAGGCTGCTCCCTGCCTTCGTCACCAGCAGGTCGTTGATTCCGTCCCCATCGGCGTCAAAAAGGAGGACGGGGCCGTCGTTGACCGATTCCCCATTGGAAAGCGCGCGGGGGTCGGCGCCCGTGAACCTCGCCGCTGCGCCGGCAAGGAGAATTCGGGCGGGATCCATCGGCGTGCCTCCCATCACGGCATCGTCCTTTCCATCACCATCAAGGTCGCCGATTGCGATTGCGGGCCCCCTCCTATTCTGGCGCATGGGCAGGAGCGGCTGCTGGACCAATTCATCGACAAGGGTTTCCCGGGAAACGAGTGAGAAACAGACTGCCAAGCTCACGTCCGAGAACTGGCCCGGAGCCGCCTCCTTCGGCGGCGCCGGCGCGACAGGCGCCGATGGTTCGGTGATCGTGTAGCGCCTGTCGGCAGCCAGGTCCGAAAAGCACTGGACATGCCCGCTCGGCCACGAGACGACCAGACGCCTTATCTTTGCATCCTCGCCCAGGCCGAAGTGAAGGATCGGTTCGGAACTGGAGAGGACGCCGCGGGCGAGCACGAGCGCGCGGACCTGGACGCCCGAATCCGTTTCGATGCGCACGTTCGAGCCAACGCCAAACCTGTTTGAGCGCGTTCCCCGGAGCGCGACGATGGCCCTGTGGCCGGTGTCCGAGTCGTTGCGCAGGAGCGTGACGCCCCCCTCGTAGTTCGTATGAACAATGTCGAGGTTGCCGTCGCCATCGAGATCGCCGAACGCCGAGCCGAAGCTAATGCCCCGTTGATTCAGCCCCCAGGCGGCGCTGACGTCCTCGAAGCGCAGGTCGCCCATGTTCCGGAACGCGAGGTGTTGTTCAACCAGCATCGGACTCGCCTTGTCGATGCGCACCTTTTCGCCAATTGTTTCCGCAAGCTCCTTGCGGGCATTGATATCGGCATTGTGCAACTCCCGGTTCATCCCATTGGTCACAAAAAGGTCCAGGCGGCCGTCGTTGTCTAGGTCCTCAAAGCGCGGCGACCAGGTCCAATCGGTCGCGGAAAGGCCCGCAAGACAGGCAGCCTCCAGGCAGCGGCCCTTCCCCGTATTGATGAAGAGCGCATTTCGCATGTACTGGGGCGCGGCCACCGAGTTTTCGGGAGGGTCGGCCAACAAGGCCCGCATCAGAGCGATCGTGCGCTGGTCCTTCTGCTGGGTGGTCGGCGCCATTTCGGCGACGAAAAGGTCGATCAGCCCGTCGTTGTTAACGTCGGCAAGGTCGGAACCCATGGAAGAATAGGTCGTGTGCGGCACCACCGAATCGATGGTGTCGGTGAAGGTCCCGTCCCTGTTGTTATGATAGAGCTTGTCCGGCATCGCGAAGTCGTTCGCCACGTAAAGGTCCGGCCAGCCATCCCCGTCGTAGTCCCACCACACGGAGGAATGTCCCTGAGCCTCTCCGCTGATCCCTGCCCTCTCGGTCACATCGGTGAACGTGCCGTCACCGTTGTTGTGGAAGAGATAGTCCTTCTGGCCGTTTGGGTGACTCTCATCCAGGATGTTGGTCTGGACGAAGACATCCAGGAACCCGTCGCGGTCATAGTCGCAGAAGGCCGCCATCACGGACGCATCCGCGACCGCGAGTCCCCGGGCTTGGGCCTCCTCCTTGAACGTGCCGTCGCCCTGGTTGATGTAGAGGAGGTTGGGAGCCCCGTAACGGCAGACGTAGATGTCCAGCAGGCCGTTGTTGTCCACGTCCACAAACGTCGCGCCCTGCTTCCAAATCCGCGCCGCCTCCCCCTTGTCGCCGACGCCAGCCCTCTCCGTCACGTCCTCGAATTTCCAATCCCCGAGGTTGCGGAATAGTCGACAGCTCCGGGTCTTGTTCACGACAAAGATGTCCGGCCGGCCATCTCCATCGTAGTCGCCGATCGCCACGCCCGTGCCGAACGAGCCGTTCTCGATCTCGTAGTTGAGAACCCCCCACATCTTCGGATCGTCATAGGGGTTGTCGGTGACGACTCCGGTCTCCTGCGGCGCCAGCACCTTGAACATTGTCGCGCCCCGCCGGCCCAGGCGCGGAGCCAGGGGCTGTTCGGCAATCGCACCTGTGGGGCCTGGCTGCCCGGCTCCTGCCGACAGGCCGGGCGACACTTGCGCCAAACCGCCAAGAAGGGAAAGGGGCCGGCCCATGATGACGGCTCCGCCAGCCGCCATGGTCTTTATGAATCTCTTGCGGTTCACCCTGGTTCAATGCCCGCCACGCGCCTCAGCGGCGGACAGCAAGGGCTGCAAAACGATGGTCATTTGGGGCATGAATATTAACCTGTTACGACTGGAACCAATCCCGGAACTCCTAGATGTTTCCGAGGCCGTCCATTCCGGCGATCGATGAATGGCTGGCCCTTGGAGGCGTAGAATGTGGACCCAAGAAAGCACCCTTGCCAAGCTTTCGGGCTTCCTCGGATGGCAGTTCTGTCTTCCCTGTCCTTGACTCAATGTATTCCCATTCCGCGGCCGATGCACACACTCCCATGAGCGCTCTCACTCGGTTTTCGTCTCGAGCCTGGATCTTGGCCCCGGTCTGTGCGCTCACCTTCATCGTTTGGGCAGACTACGTGCGGCTGCGGCACGTCGAGTTCGTTTCGAACATTGCGGTGGAGGATGCCCGGATCGACCCCGGTTCGCCGACGGGCTATGCCGAAGGCAAGAGGTGGCTCATCGTGCCGGAGCACCACAACCCGACCTACCAGTGGATCGAGGATACCCAGCTGATGCTGGCACGCGGGGACTGGCGCGTAAGGAGCGCGGACTATGAGAATGCGCCGTTCGGACGGGAGGTGCACGTCGCCTCGCCTTACCGGTGGTGGCTAGTCTTGGTCGCTTGGGTTGAACACGTTCTTTCCAAGCAGCCGCTTGGATTGTGCGTGGAAAGGGCCGCCCTCTTCGCAGACCCGCTCCTGCACCTGTTGTTTCTGGTCGTGGCGACCATCTTCGTCGTCGTCCGCTTTGGGCCCTTCTGCGCCGCGCTCTTTTCCGTCGGGCTGGCCGCCATATTTCCGCTCGCAGCGGCGTTTCTTCCGGGCGTCGCGGATGACTTCGGCCTCGTGCAGATCTGCTCCCTTTGGAGCGTCCTCCTGCTTGTGGCGGGGACCACGGCCCGAAGGCGGGCCTCCCTCTGGTTTTTCGCGGCCGGTGTCGCCGGAGGCTGCGGACTGTGGCTCAGCGCAATGGTCCAGGTGCCGATCATCGCAGGGATAGCCCTGGGCGGGATTCTTGCGGCGTTTGTGGCGCGCGGCGTCCCTGCGGAGCCCGCGGCCGGGCCTTCGGCTCCTCCACCTTGGAGGGCCTGGGCCTTCGGCGGAGCTATCTCGAGCCTGCTCGGATACCTCGTCGAGTACTTTCCTGGGCACATGGATCTGCAGTTGCGGGTCAACTATCCCCTTTACGGGCTGGCGTGGCTGGGCCTTGGCGAGCTGCTCTGGCGGTTCGCGTCCTGGATGCGTGGCGAAAAGCCGCGCCGCGGCCTGGGGGGTGCGAGCATCTTAATTCTTTCGGCTGCCGCCATCGTCTCGCTGCCGGCCGCAATTTTGCGGAGCGGGGTCCATGCGTTTCTGGCGGACGACTTGCTTTCGGCTCGGCTCACAAACCTGCCCGATCGCGTCGCGGCGGGCGGCCTTTCAGCGTGGGCAGGCAACCATGGTCCGGCCGGGCCCTTCACCGCGGCCTGCCTTCCCCTATTCCTGCTTGTTCCGGCTGCGTGGTTTCTGTTTCGCAGCCGGACGGGTGCGGTGCATCGCATGGCGATCGCAATCGCCCTAGGGCCGGTCCTGGCAGCCTTCGCGCTCTCGGTTCGCCACCTTCGATGGTGGAACACATTCGATGCCGTTCTGCTTGTGCTTCTCGTGGCCGCTGTGGCGGCCGTCCCCACGGTAGCCAATGCTCGGAGGAGCCGCTGGCTGTGGTCCGCACTCCTCGCCACGATCCTCGCTTTCAGCTTGGTGCACCTCGTGCCCGCGGAGGGCGCCGGCGGACCAAGCAAGAACCCGCTCACGCTGGCCGAGGTCGAGGGCCTTTACGAACGCGGGCTCGCCCAGTGGATCGCGGATCGCGCAGGGCCCGATGGCGCGACCGTTCTCGTGCCCCCGTTCCGCACATCGAGCTTTTGCTTTTACGGGGGACTGCGCGGGCTCGGCACTCAGAACTGGGACAACAGCGACGGTGTGTCGGCCACTTTCTACATCGTCACCGCAATGCGCGAGGGGGAGTCGCTTTCGGTCATCAGGCAGCGCGGGGTGACCCACATCGTGCTCCCGTCATGGGACACGGAATTTGACGATTTCGCGCGCCTGAGGCTGAAAGACCCGGCGGCGTCCTTCGTCTACGCCCTGCACAACACCAATGGCGGCGGTTTCAGCTGGCTGCGCGCGCTGCCCTATGAGCTGCCGCCGATCGCCGGCCTGGAGGAGCAGTCGGTGATGGTGCTCGAGGTGACGGACGAGACCGATCCCGCCACCCACCAGAGCCGCTTTGTCGAATACCTGGTCGAATCGCAGCAGATCGAGAGGGCGGCCGTTGCGAGCCGGGAGCTCCTGCGTTATCCCGCGGACCTCGGGTCCCTGGTGGCCCGGGCACAGCTGGCAAAGGCGATGGGTGACGAACGGGCGTTCGACAAGGCGTTCGATTCAATCGTTCCGAACCTCTCCAGCCGCTCCGACCGGGTCCTTGCCTGGGACAGGCGCGTCAGTCTGGCAGTTGTGCTGGCACTTGGCGGGCGCGCCGATCTCTCGCGGGCGCAGGTGAACCGCTGCTTTCGCGAGGCCGACGAGTCGCGCCTTCGCTATCTGACGACAGAATCGCTCTACCACCTCCTCCTGCTCGGCAGACGCACGGGCATGGAGTTCTCAGACCCGAAGTTGCGCGCACTTTCGTTGAGGCTGCTGCCTGAGAAACTGCGAGCGCGCCTTTGACTTGGGAATGTCTGTGAATGGTTGGGCCCAACCCCGGACGGACCCGGCGCCCGGAGAAAATCGCTAGGCCTTTGCAACCTCAGTGCGCCTGCCACCCTGGGCCGCCGACTTGTAGATCGCCTCGATGATCGCCATGTGGTCCCGGCCCATCTCACCGGGGATCGGCGTCTCGCGCCCCGTCAGGATGCACGAGGCGAAATCGTCCATCTGGAGGGCCTGCTGGGGCACTTGCGGGAATTCAAGGGGACCCTTTGATGTCCTGGTCGCGAGGCCGCGGTAGCCGTAGGCGGGATCGAGTTTGATCCATCCCTTCTCGCCCTCGGCAAGAAAGAAGTCGTTGCCGCGATTGTAGCTTGACGAGGCTTCGCAGGTCACGCCGCCCGGGAACTCCATCGTCCACTCGATCGCCTCCTCGACCTCGTTGAAGAGCTCGGGCCTTGTTTTCGGGAGCTCGCGGGCGGTGACCGCAACCGGCTGTGCCATTGCCGCGCGGCAGGCCGCCTGGATCACGTAGATCCCGACATCCATAAGGGGACCGCCCCCGGAAAGCGTCTTCTCGATCCTCCAGGCCCGTTGCCTGAAGTACCAGCTGTCCTCTCCCGAAAGTTTCGTGAGGGCCCCGAAATCCTTCTCGCGGGCGAGCCGGTCGAGCTCGATGTGGTTCGGGTCGAACTTGAGCCGGTAGCCTATCGAAAGCTTCACGTTCGCCTTGCGGCACGCCGCGATCATGGCGTCGCAGTCGGCGACGCTGTTCGCCATCGGCTTTTCGCAAATCACATGCTTGCCGGCCTCGGCGGCCCGGATGGAGTGCTCGGCATGCAGCCCGTTGGGGGTCACCACATAGATCACGTCGATGTTCGGATTCCCGGCGATCTCGTGAATCGAGTCATAATTCCAGATATTCTTCTGCGGAAACCCGTACTGCCGGCTAAAGCTCATGCCCTTCTCATGGGAGGCTGTGATGGCGCCGGCGAAACGGCAGAGCTTCGTCTTCCTCAGGGCCGGCCCGAGCTCTCCCCTCGAGTAGAGACCGAGGCCCATGAGGGCGACGCCAAGCTTTCGCTCCCCTCCCTTTGTCGCCTCGGCGAGCTCGGCGGCCAGGCTTCCGGCGGCTCCGCTTCCCAGAAATGCGGCTCCAAGGGTCATGTTGCGGACAAACGTGCGGCGTGAATGTACGGAATCATGGGAATCGCCGAGGATCTTCATGGGGTGCAGGGGCTGCCATCGGGGGAAGTGTGCCTCCCGCGGCTGGGACAAGGGAAGTCGCGTTGGGAAAAGGGGCAAGCACCGTTGTCATTCGGGTTAACCCCGGCCCTCAAGGCTTGCCAGCTCGCCCGCCACGTGCGCCATCACCGCCGGATAACTGGGAAGCATGGAGTGAAAAGGGCACCAGACCACCCGCTCCGACGAGGACGCTATCCGCGAACTTCCCGACGGCACGACCATGAGGTCGAACGGAGTGCGGTAGGTGAAGACCGGCAGCCCGCGAAGGGCGCTCGTTCCGGCGGCCAGGTCGCGAAGAAAGGCGCTGCCCGGACGCATCTGCCGCACGCCGGCCCCGCCGTGGAGGTAGGCGTTGAGCGTCCCGCCATGGGGTCCCGCAATCGAGAAGAATGCCCGTGTCGACACGGCGCCTCCAAGCGCCTGGAGGTAATGCCGGGCGACGATGGCGCCCATGCTGAAGCCGACAAGCGCCACGGGCGCACCGCGCGCGACATTGCCCCCGATGAACGACGCAAGCTTCACGGAGAGGTCCTCCATTCCGAGGCCGCCGTCCTGCGGACGCAGTGTCGGTGCGTGGCAGAGATGCCCCCGGGCCTCGAGGTAACGCCAGAGCTTGCGGAAGAGCCGGCCCGTGTCGCCGAAGCCGTGGACCAAGACGACGTTCATTTGGATCGGCGCCTACCCTGCGGCCTCGTCGCGCAAAATGCTGAACAGGTCCATGTCGTGGAACCCGTCATATCGGAAGTGCGAGCGCCGCATCCGGCCCTCGCGCGACATGCCAAGCTTCTCCAGCACCCGGCGCGACGCGGCGTTGCCCGGCATGCACGTCGCCTCGACGCGGTTCAGGCCAAAATGCTCGAAGGAGAACCGCAAAACCAGGCGCGCGGCCTCAGTCGCGATTCCCCTTCCCCAGCGACCCCTGGCAATGCTGAACGCAATCTCCGCTCTCTGGTGGTGCCTGCTCAAAGAGTGCAGGAAGACGATCCCTTCCAGCTGCGCGCCCTCCCGCAGAAGGATCGCCCAGCTTAGAATATCCGGCCCCGTGAGCATCCTCAGGAAGCTCCGCGTTTGGTCCTCCGACTCATGGTGTGGCCAGAGGGTGTAGCGGGCAACTTCGGGATCCGAGGCGTAGGCAAAGACCGCCGGCGCGTCGTCGACCCGCAGCGCGCGCAACGTCAGCACGCTTGACTCGAGAAGCGGGGCATTGGTGTCGAATGAGTCGCTCATGCCTTGCTACGGGCCTTTCTCGGCATGAGGAGGTCCCACCTGTTCCCGTACAGGTCCTCGAAGACCGCGACCGTGCCGTAGTGCTCCCCTCGCGCCTCCCCGTGGAATACAACGCCGCGCGCCCTCATCCTGCGGTAGTCGCGCCAGAAGTCGTCGGTGTGGAGGAAAAGGAAGACGCGGCCCCCGGCCTGCCTGCCGACGGCAGCCCGCTCGGCCCTGTTCTTCGCCCTCGCGAGAAGAATCCGCGTTCGCCCGGATCCGGGCGGCGCCAGCACGACCCACCTCTTCCCGTTTCCTAGCGGGGTGTCCTCGACCACTCGAAATCGAAGCGTCCCTGCGTAGAACCCGATGGCTTCGTCATAGTCCCTTACCAGAATCGAAACACAGGCGATCGACTGCCTCATGGCTCAGGGTTACTCCCCCGGGCCATCTTCTCAAGCGCGGTCACGGTCCGCCAGTTGCGTGTGGTGGCACGGATGGCGAGCTTCCTTTCAAAAAAGGCGTTGTTTATCTTCGTAATCCCGTATCCCAGCGGACAATACAAATAGACGACGTCCCCAGCCAGGACGACGGCCTCCCCGGGAGCCAGCGGAAGTTCGATTCCCTCAAGGGAGGGCCTGTTGCCGGGACTCACGAGAAACGTTGCGTGGAGAAACCTGGGGTCGACCGCTCGGCGCCGTAGGAGCGGATTGGAGGCGATCGCAGCCGACATCCCCTCCGCGGTCCTTGCTGCGACGGCAACGTCGTAGCCGCAGTCGCGCAGGATCCTGCGCTCGATCGCCAGCGCCTGGCGGTCGACGTCAGGGCTCACGGCGTCAAAGACCACGTTTCCGCTGTTCAAGTAGGTTCGGACGTTTCGGAACCCCAGGGCCTCGTGGATTGCCCTGAGCTTGTCCATCTTGAGGGGTCGGCTGCCGGCAACGTTGATCCCGCGGATCATTGAAACGATGGTGACCATGCTCACGGGATTGAGAGGGAATACCGCCATCGCGGCGAGATCCAACAGGCGCCGATACATCCTGCGCCACCGCGGGTTGCGGGATTCTGATTGGGGCCCTGCGAAGCGGTCTCCGCAGTGCGGCTATGACACAAATCCAAACGGCCCGGGCTTGTAAAACGTCCCCTTATAATGCACATTAATCCTTCGCACCCGATGAAACTAGCCTCCGCTACGGCCAAACCCACTGACGCACACGGCGTTTGTGGTTGCTGCTGCCCTGATTAGATAATGCCAACTGCGGAAACTGTTTCCCCCGCGGTTGATCCGGCCGCGGCGGACCGGAGGCTATCGGGACTGCCGGCGACGGAACGGATTGCGTGGGCCCATGCGCAGTATGGGGACTCGCTCGTGCTCAGCACGAGCTTCGGTGCCCAGGCTGCCGTGATGCTCCACCTTGCAACCCGGATTGCACCGGGCATCCCTGTTGTGTTTGTCGACACGGGCTACCTCTTTCCGGAAACCTACCTCTTTGCCGACCAGCTCACCAAGCGACTGAGGATCAATCTCAAGGTCTACAGGGCCGTCGAGTCGCCCGCCTGGATCGAGGCGCGCCACGGGCGACTGTGGGAGAAGGGCGCCGAAGGCATCTCCGCCTATAACCAAATCGCGAAGGTCGAGCCAATGCAGAGGGCGCTCGCCGAACTCGGCGCACGCGGGTGGCTCGCGGGCCTGAGACGTGTGCAATCGAGCTCGCGCGAGAAGCTCCCCGTAGTGAGCAGCCAGGACGGGCGGGCGAAGATTCATCCGATCGTGGACTGGACGGACCGCGATGTTCACCGGTACCTGACCGAGAACGACCTGCCCTATCACCCGCTCTGGGAGAAAGGCTATGTCTCGATCGGCGATGTGCACACGACGCGCCCGCTCACGGCCGAGATGAATCCTGAGGAAACCCGGTTCTTCGGCATCAAGCGCGAATGCGGCCTCCACGACCCCGCCGCCAACATCTGAAGAATCTCCGAAATGACCCACCTAGACGAACTCGAATCCCAGAGCATCTACCTCATGCGCGAGGCGTACCACGCCTTCGAGAGGCCAGCGATGCTCTGGTCCATGGGCAAGGACTCGAACGTGCTCCTTTGGCTGGCCAAGAAGGCGTTCTGCGGCCACATGCCCCTGCCGGTCGTGCACATCGACACGACGTACGAGTTTCCAGAGATGCTCGAGTTCCGCGCGTGGGCGCAGAAGCACTACGGTTTTGAGCTGACGGTCTGGACCAACCACGAGGCACGCGCCCGCGGGATCGGCTACGAGACGACGGACCCGGTCACGGTGACCCACGAGCTGAAGACGGTCGCCCTGCAGCAGTGCCTCGCCGCAAACAGCTACGACGCCCTCATCACGGGCATACGCCGCGACGAGGACTCGACGCGCGCCAAGGAGCGCTATTTCTCGCCGCGCAACGCGGAGTTCGAATGGGACTACAAGGACCAACCGCCCGAGTTCTGGAACCACTTCACCACCGAGTCGGGGCCGGGCGAGCACGTGCGCGTGCAGCCGCTGCTCGACTGGACGGAGATCGACATCTGGCGGTACCTTGACCGCGAGAAGGTGCCGCTGCCGGGAATGTACTTCTCGCGCAACGGGCAGCGCTACCGCTCGCTCGGCTGCATGCCGATCTCCAAGCCCGTGAAGAGCGACGCGAAGACGATCGACGACATCATCGAGGAGCTGAAGGTGACGAAGGTCTCCGAGCGCGCCGGCCGCGCCCAGGACCACCATGAGCGCAACGCGATGCAGAAGCTCCGGGCAAAAGGTTTCATGTGATTTCAAAGATGAACGCACTTTCGGAAGCCACCCTTTCGCCCAAACCCGCCGCTCCCGCGGCCCGGCCCTCCCAGTCGGACCACCTCCAGCTGGTCGTCGTCGGGCACGTCGACCATGGGAAGTCGACGCTGATCGGCAGGCTCCTCTTTGACACGCATTCCGTGCCCGACGGGAAGGCGGAGCGGATTGAGGCCGCCTGCAAGGCTGAGGGGATGGAGTTTGAATACGCCTTCCTGCTTGACGCCCTCCTCGAGGAGCAGGCGCAGAACATCACGATGGACACGACCCGAGTGCCGTTCCGCACCGAGCGGCGCCCGTTCACGATCATCGACGCCCCGGGCCACAAGGAATTCCTGAAGAACATGATCACCGGGGCCGCGAGTGCCGACGCCGCCGTCCTTCTGGTCGACGCTCAGGAGGGGCTGCGCGAGCAGACCCGCCGACACTGCTTCCTGCTCTCGCTGCTCGGCCTGCGCCAGATCGTCGTCGCCGTAAACAAGATGGACCTGGTCGACTACCGCCCGGAGGTCTTCGAGGCGATCCGGAACGAACTCGCCGAGTTCCTCGCCAAGCTGGGCGTAGAGCCCGCTCACTTCATCCCAATCTCGGCCAAGCACGGCGAGGGGCTGCTGAAGGGCAGCGACCGCATGACCTGGTATCGCGGACCGACGCTATTGAATGTCCTCGAGAGTTTCCGGGCCAATCCCCCCGCCTCAGGCGGCCCGCTGCGGCTTTCGGTCCAGGACGTCTACCGGTTCGACTCCCGTCGGATCATCGCGGGGCTCGTGGAATCCGGGAGCGTCTCTGTCGGGGACGCGATCGAGTTCCTGCCCGGCGGTAAACGAAGCCGGGTGAAATCGATAGAGACATGGCCCCAGTCGGATCCCCCGCCCAGGGGACCCGTCGGCTCTGGCAGCGAAGTCGCGCTCACGCTCGAGGACGAGCTGTTCGTCGAGCGAGGCCAGATCGGCGCCCCGCTTGGCGACAGGCCCTACGAGGCCAGGACCTTCACGGCACGCGTCTTTTGGATCCACGGCACCCCGCTGCGCTCGGGAGAACTCATCCCCATCAAGCTCGGAACCCAGCAGGCTGAGGCCCGCGTCCTCGGAATCCAGCGCACGCTGGACGCCGTAACGTTGGAGACGGGCACCGGCACGACGGGCGAGGTCAAGGTCCACGAGGTGGCGGAGATCCGGCTTCGGGTGCGCAAGCCCATCGCCTTCGACGTCGGGGGCAAGGTGCCGGCGCTCGGCCGCTTTGTCCTCATGCGCGGCCGCCGAATCGGCGGGGGCGGCGTCATCGATTCCGTCGTGGACGAACCTCCCGACATCCGGGGCAAGAGCCCCGTGAGCCGCGCCGCGATCCTCGGGCACCGCGGCTGCATCATCTGGATGACCGGTCTGTCCGGTTCCGGGAAATCCACGCTCGCCCAGGCGCTGGAGAACCGCCTCCTGACCTCGGGCGTCCTCTCTGCGATCCTGGACGGCGACGTGCTGCGGACTGGGCTGAGCAGGAATCTCGGATTCACACCTGACGACCGCAGTGAAAACCTGCGCCGGGCGACGGAGCTTGCAATCCATCTCGCCGATGCCGGCGTCGTGGTCATTGCGGCTCTCATCTCACCCTACCGCGCGGACCGCGCCATGGCCGCCGAGCGTGCAAAGGAGCGGGGCATTCCCTTTGCGGAGATCTTTGTCAACGCGCCCCTCGCGGAGTGCGAGCGCCGCGACCCGAAGCAGCTCTACAAGAAGGCGCGCGCGGGGCAGATCTTTCAGTTCACGGGCATCGACTCGCCCTACGAGACCCCGCTCGCCCCGGACCTCGAGCTAAGGACGGACCGGGAGCCCGTCAGCGAATCGATGGAGAAGCTGACGCAGGTGGCGCTGAGTCTCGCCCGGCCGCTGGAGCAGGCCGGCGGGGCGGGTGCAGACATATGACCCCCGGCACGGTATACCTAGTCGGCGCAGGGCCCGGGGACCCGGAGCTCATAACCCTCAAGGCCCGGCGGGTCCTGGCGGAGGCCGACGCCGTGGTGTACGACCACCTTGTCGACACCGCGCTCCTCGAGCTGACGCACCCGGAATGCGAGCGCATCTTCGCTGGGAAGAAGGGAGGGCAGACGTGCCGTCCCCAGAACGAGATTGACGGGACCCTCGTGCGCCTGGCCATGGAGGGTAAGACCGTCGTCCGCCTCAAGGGCGGGGATCCCTTCGTTTTCGGCCGGGGCGGCGAGGAGGCGGCCGCGCTCGCCGCCGCAGGGATCGCCTTTGAGATCGTGCCCGGGGTGACGGCGGCGCTCGCCGCCGCAGCCTACGCCGGCATCCCCCTCACGCACCGTCTGCACAGCTCGGCTGTCGTTCTCCTGACCGGCCACGAGGACCCCTCGAAACCCGACTCGACGATCCGATGGGAGGACTACGCCCGCCTGAAGGCCACGCTCTGCGTCTACATGGGCGTGAGAAACCTGCCGATGATCGCCAGCCGCCTAGAGGCCGGCGGTCTCGCCGCCTCCACCCCGGCCGCGATCGTGCAGTCGGCAACGACCGAGGCCCACCGCAGGATTCTTGGGACCCTCGGGACAATCGCCGCCCTTGCGGCACGCGATGATGTGCAGGCGCCCGCGATGCTCATCATCGGTGAGGTCGCAGCGTTCGCCGAGTCGCTATCTTGGTTTGAAGCCGCAGCGCGCATGTCCACCGCCCGATGACGATCGCCCTGATTGACAACGGCTCGCTTGAGCCCGCGGCCCACGCCCGCCTGCGGGCGGCGGCGTCCGCCATCGGCGAGAGGACGGGGACCCGCATCGAAGCGGTCTCGTGGAGGCACAGCGGCAGGATACCGCCCCCAGCCCTGGACGGCGTCGCGGCGTGGACGCTGGCGCCATGGATCCGCAGCCAAGTGTCGACCGGGGAGCGCGAGTTCCTGTTTGTCCCCTTCTTCATAAGCCCGCAGGGCTCCATCGGGACCGCTCTGCGCGACGACCTGGACCGCCTCCGCGAGAGCGCGGGACGATTCGACTCTTCGTTCACGGAAGGGCTCTCGGCAGGCGCGTCCCTTTCCGCGATCGTAGCGGACCGCGTCCGCAATGCGGCCGCCTCGGGAGGCCTCCGAAGGCCCGCGGTCGTCGTTGTCGACCACGGCGGTCCCTCCCCCGCTTCGGCGGAGGTGCGCAACCAGGTCGCGAACCTCGTCCGCGCCGAGCTGGGCGGCACGATCGGCCCCCTAACGGCGGCATCCATGGAGTCCCCGGACGGCCCCGAATTCGTCTTCAACCGCCCGCTCCTGGCCGAGGCCCTCGCGCTTTCGGGGTTCGATACTGGCGACGTCGTGGTCGCCCCGCTCTTCCTCTCGCCGGGCCGGCACGCCGGTCCGGGCGGCGACCTCGCCCGGATCGTCAGGGAGGCCGAGGCGCGCTCGCCGCGGCTTCGCTGCCACTTCACCGACCTCGTCGGATCGCACCCCGCCGCGATCGAAACCCTCGCCTGCGCTCTTTTGAGGGCGCTCCGCGTCGGCGCAGAACCATGAGTGACTCCACGGAAAACGCGGCCGGGCCAGCGCCGCTCCACAAAAACGAGCAGATAAAGGCGGAGAGCAACTTCCTGCGCGGGCACATCCTCCGGGACCTGGAGGACACCTCGTCCGCAACGATCACGGAGGACAGCGCCCAGCTCACCAAGTTTCATGGGATCTACGCCCAAGACGACCGCGATCTTCGGGTCCAGCGGCGCAGGGAGGGCAAGGAAAAGGCCTACATCTTCATGGCCAGGATCCGGGTACCCGGGGGGGTCTGCACGCCGCAGCAGTGGCTCGCGATGGACGCGATCGCGGACTCGCACGGAAACGGAACGCTCAAGATCACGAACCGCCAGTCGTTCCAGCTTCACGGCGTCATCAAGAGCAACCTGCGCGCGGCGATCCGCGAGGTGAACCGCGCCCTGCTCGACACGCTGGCTGCATGCGGGGACGTGAACCGGAACGTGATGTGCAACCCCAACCCGCATCTCTCGGGCCTCCACGCCGAGACGCTCGGGTTCGCGAAGGCCGTTGCCGACCGCCTGCTGCCGCGGACGAGGGCCTATCACGAGCTCTGGGTCGAGGACACCCTCGTCGCCGGGGGCGAGCCCGAGGAGGACGAGGAGCCCATGTACGGAAGGACGTACCTTCCCAGGAAGTTCAAGGTGGTGTTCGCCGTCCCGCCGAGCAACGACGTGGATGTGTTCGCGCACGACCTCGGTTTCATCGCGATCACGGATACCGAGGGCCGCCTGGCCGGGTTCGACGTGACGGTCGGGGGCGGGATGGGGATGTCGCACAACCAGGTGGAGACCTTCCCCAGGATGGCCGATGTGCTCGGATTCTGCCGGCCCGACCAGGTCGTCGACGTGGCGGAGAAGGTCGTGACGGTGCAGCGTGACTTCGGCGACCGCACCGATCGCAAGCACGCCCGCTTCAAGTACACCGTCGCAGACCGCGGCCTCGTCTGGATCAGGACGGAGGTCGAGCGGCGGCTCGGGTGGGAGCTCGGCACGCCCCGGCGCTTTGAATTCACCGGCACCGGCGACCGCTACGGCTGGACAGAAGGCCCAAACGGGGACGCTCATTTCACGCTCTTCATCGAGAACGGCCGGGTGAAAGGAGCCACAAAGACGGCGCTCCGCGAGATTGCGAAGATCCACAAGGGCGACCTTCGGCTCACGCCGAACCAGCACCTCATGATTGCGAGCGTCGCCCGGACGGAGCGCCCGCGGATCGACGCCCTCCTCAGGGAGCACGTCCTCGACGGCGCGCACCGCGCCTCCGGGCTCCGCCTCAACGCCATGGCCTGCGTCGCGCTGCCGACCTGCGGGCTCGCCCTTGCCGAGAGCGAGCGCTACCTGCCCGATCTGGTGACCCAGCTAGAGGCCGAGGTCGAGGCGGCGGGCCTGCGCGACGACGCGATCGTCATCCGGATGACCGGCTGCCCGAACGGATGCGGACGCCCGTTTCTCGCCGAGATAGGCTTCGTCGGCAAGTCGCCGGGAAAATACAACGTCTACCTCGGCGCCGCGTTCGACGGGACCCGAATGAACGCCCTTTACAAGCCCTCGGTCGCCGCCGCCGACATCGTGCCGCTATTGCGGCCGCTGCTCAGGCGCTACGCCGCGGAGCGGCTGCCCGGCGAGCGCTTCGGCGACTTCGCGATTCGCACGGGCCTTGTGACCCCGACCGGGGCGCCCGCGGACTTCCACGCACAGGTTGCGATGAGCGACGCGTCGGATCTTTGAGCGGGAACGCACCATTGGCGCGCCGCGGGCTGAAGCCCGATCGAGTAGCGAGGGGAGGTTACCCTCCCCCAGCTCTCACACCACCGGACGTACGGTTCACGTATCGCGGCGGTTCCTTAAGAGGTTGAGGTTGCAAAGGTGTTTAGGCTGTCGAGCAGGTTAACA
>Ga0265338_10000408_pt1 | contig 77235 bp, 83 predicted proteins | sample 42126metaG_FD_193579 | JGI IMG/M metagenome (GOLD analysis project Ga0265338, IMG submission 193579) | Rhizosphere microbial communities from Carex aquatilis grown in University of Washington, Seatle, WA, United States - 4-21-26 metaG | ecosystem: Host-associated > Plants > Roots > Rhizosphere...
CACTTGCCGTCTTCTGGTCCAAATTAGCTGTTGGTTCGTCGGCAATGATCAATTTGGGAGAATGGGCGAAGGCGCGGGCAATGGCCACGCGTTGCCGCTGGCCTCCGCTTAACTGGTCGGGGCGCTGCGCGGCTTGACCAGACAAACCGACTTGGCCGAGCGCTTCGAGCGCGCGGTCGCGGCGTTCGGACTTGGACATCGGCAACTTTTGCAGCACGTATTCGACGTTTTCCAACGCGGAGAGGACAGGCAGCAGATTGAAATTTTGAAATACAAAACCGAGATGGCGGGCGCGGAAAAGGGAGGCCTCGGAATCGGTCATGTGGCTCACATCCCGCCCGTCGATAACGATTTGGCCGGTGTCCGGAGTGGCCAGGCAACCGATCATGTTTAACAAGGTCGTCTTGCCGCTTCCCGAAGTGCCGCGCAGCACGAGCAATTCATTGCGCAAGATGTAGAGGTGCGCGTCGCTCACGGCCTTAATCTCGCTCCCGCCTAAGAAAAAGGACTTACTCACCTTGATCATTTGGATATGCATGTTCTCGGGCGCGTGCTGGGGAACTAAGGTTAATCTAGCTCGCTCTAACATAAATTGTCTCCATCGGTTGAACTTTGGGGACCGGCTCAAAGTCTTCGCGACGCTCCTGGCGCTCGGGGCGGGAGCCCAGAGACTCCAAGCCCTGCCCACTTGCCGCCAGGCCATGAACTTTCGCGTAATCGTGAAATTCAGTTCCTAGGATTCTGTCCAGGAACGGCGTGAACAATCCAAAGTGTCCGGTGTACCGCGCATGGTGCATGGAATGATGCGTGGGAGGATTGAGAAAATTCAAAACGGGAAATTTTAGCCACCAAGACGGAGTCACTTCCACATTCATATGAATAAAGATCCCGAGTGCATAGTTCACGGCGACATGAAGGCCCAAGCCCAGGTAAGAAATCGGCATATAGTTTGAGAGAAGAAGAATTGGAATCATAAATCCGGCATTGATCACAAGGCGTTCACTGACCGAAAATGAAAACGCCGACATCGGACTCACGACCCGGGCCACGTGATGATGCCGATGGATAAAGTAGAGTTTACGCGTATGGAGTGCGCGATGGATCGTGTAAAAGGTGATCTCCATGAGAACGAAGGACAAGAAGAACGTCTGCCAGACGTTGTCGCCGGCCATGACGAGAGGCTTGAACTTCCAAAAGGCCGCAAAGACCAAGGCATCGATCGATCCGCCAGTGATCGTCGAGGCGAACTCCTGCTTCAATTGACTCAAAGGATTGGTTAAGCGGTAGATCCTGCGTTTGAGGCCGAAGTGAGTCGCCGAAATAAAAAATGCAGTCCACTGCAAAACTAAGATCCGGACGAGGTTAATGCCCAGAGAGACACCGAGGAAAGCGGCAAAGGTATAGGTTTCGGGATTTTCGACTGGCAATATGAAGTCAATTAAGCGCATTTCGGTGACGTTTCCCCTTGGCAAGTGAGAGTGCGAAGGCGGTGCCAGATTTGGGCACTGATTTTCGTGTACAGCAGCATAGGTTTCGCACACTTGACCATTAAGTGTACAAAAACGAGACTGATCATATGTGCCGGCAATTACTTCCATTTCTCTTGCTTCTATACGCTCTTCCGTGGGCTGCGCAGGCCAGTCCCCGCTATCGCTTTTCAGGAACGTTCGATCTCGAATACGCCGAGCACACGACATCTCCCATCGATCCCGCGAGCGAGCATGCGCAGGTGGACCTCGTGCAAAAGGCCGAATGGAATCCGCATTGGACTGGAATTTTGTCAGGACGCGGTTGGGTCGAGAACATCTGCGGCAACAGCGGCTATTGTCCTGCGCAAGTGCGCAAGGATGACGGCTACGACATTCGTTTTCAGGACACGTACCTACAGTTTAAAAACGACGACTGGATCGTTCGCGTCGGCAATCAACAAGTCGTATGGGGCGAAACCTTCGGGACTTTCATTGCCGATGTCGTGAATCCGAAGGATCTGCGCTACGGCTACCCCATGGATCTCTCGCGCACGGAGCTTTCCACGCCGATGGCGAATGTAAAATATCTCGCGGGATCGTTTTCGCTGCAGGGCCTTTACATCGTTCAACCGCAATTCAATCTCCTTCCCCAGCCCGGCACGGATTACGGACCCTCGCCGCAAGTCCCGGGCTTTTCCGGAGTTGTGATCAACCGCGAGAAGAGTTTGCCCATCGGCAACGGTGAATTCGGAGCGCGCGCCACGGAGAGCCTCGGGGGCGCGGATATCTCGATATTCGGTCTAAGCTATTACGACCGCAATCCCTACTACACGCTCAATGCAGCCTCGGTGATAAATAAAACTCTATTTGTCGATGAAAATCACGCTCGCGTCGGATCCGGAGGCGCCGCTCTGGCGTGGGCCGTCGGCAAGACGGGATACATGATTCGCGCCGAGAGCCTGTACACTCACAATCGCGTCGTCTCTTACCTCGATAATAGTTTTAATATTACGAATTTGGTGACCGACGAAATTGCCGGCGCGGTCTCACTCGAATTTCCAGCATGGCACCGGCTGAACTACGCGGTTCAATATTCGGATAGCCACTTGCGTGACTGGGCGAACTACTTAACGCGCGATGAACAAGACGAATCGTATCTGACCGTGCGCGCCTCGCTCGGACTTTTTGAATCCAGCACTTGGGACACAATTGTCACCGTGGGAGTCGCCGATGCGGGATGGCGCATTCAATCCGAGTTTCAAACTCCGGTGAATCAATTCAGCGAAATTCACTTTGGCACTGAAATCTACACCGGCGATTCCATCAGCGATTTCGGCCTGCTCCACAGGACGAGCCGCGTTTACGTTATGCTCAAGGGCTTTTTTCACGGATAGTGTGTCAGTCGTCCAACGATTCTTTCGCCAGCAGGCGGTCGGGGACTCTCACTTTTTTGTGTGAATTATAAGACATGATTGAATAGTGACTGGGGGCGAGCGCGTCTATAATTTTCAATTGAGTCACGCATTTGTGTCCCATCACGACTTTGACGCTCGAATAGTAGCCGGTTTTAAGAACTTTGCCGCCGAATGAGTAGAACACGGCCTTTAGCGGCAGAAAATCTTGAGCCGTGACCCAGTATTCGATGCGTGGATAGGTGACGTCCTTGCGTTTGGCGAGCAAATCGAGGTGATAGATCTTGTGTCCGTTGAAATCTTCGATGCCAAGGAGCTTAGGCGTATAGTCATTGTAGAAGTCAGTCCGTGCGATGTCTCCGTTGGACACTTCTCCCGTCAACTTTTGATTGGGACTGATGCGCGCGGGACGGCGGATATCCGGAGTGTAGATCCACATGTTGTCGCCTTCCATGAGCAGCTTGCGCCCCTGTTGCCGCTCAGGATAGGTCGTACTCACCAGGCTATTCTCTCGGCCCTTGGTTAGGACTTCGTAGCGAGTCTCCTTAACCAGATCTTGTTCTTTGAATTCTTTGACGGTGGCTTTAAAGGACAAGGATTCTCCGGGCGGCATTTTGCCGGCATCCGATTTTTTGAGAATGCTATCTGCGGAAATTTCCGCGAACGCAAACGGCGAAAACAACGTGAAGACGATGATGAATGGACGCCACATGAATTCTTCTCTTTGCCAGACGAATGCCACGCGCGGCGGTGATTTTCAGGTGACCAGGCGTCTTATTTTGCGACGGTTGATCACGAAGTGGACGGAATCTCATTGTGAAACGGGTCACTGATTTCGATAGGTTGTACCGCTCCGACTGTAGCAAACTGATAAAAAGACGGAGACCCCCACTCGTGCGACACTTTTTCTCAATATTGACCGTTGCTTTTTGCGCCACAACTCTTATCGCGTGCAAGGCATCGCTCGACGACAACGAAGCGGGCACGATGGGCCTTAGTACAGACGGATCTTCACTCTCATTTCTCAATCAAAAGCCGGTTCTCGTCGTGACCGGATTAACAGTTGAAGCGACGATCGCCGCGAGCTTCGGAACCAAGTCGGTCTCGAGCGGCGGCAACCCGGCCCAGCTGCAAACTCTCCTCTCTAAATATAACTCTAGCAACATCCGCGGCGTCGTGAGTTTTGGAACGGCCGGCGGATTGGATCCTTCGCTGCAGCCGGGTGACGTCGTCGTCATGTCGAGCGTGACTGAAGGCGGTGTGACGTGGAACGCGAACTCCGCTCTCACGGCAGCGATTGTAGATAAGATCTTTAAACAAGCGGCGGGCAGCTTCGCCGTTCATCAAGGTCCGGGCGCGAGTTCATCGACGAGCATTCTCGATGCGGCTGGAAAGACCACGTTGTGGAACAGCACGCATACGGAAGTCGTCGACATGGAGTCGGAAATTGCCGCGGCGTTTGCCGCTCAGAACGGATTGCCCTTCGTCGCGGTTCGCGCCGTGGCCGATCCTTACAATCAATCGCAGCCTCCGGCCTCGTTGGTCGCGCTGATGCCCGACGGCTCTCTTAATCTTTCAGCAATTATTAATAGTATCGCCACGTCTCCGTCACAGATTCCGGATCTTTGGAATGTGGCGCTCCAGACGGAAGCGGCATTTTCGTCTTTAACCACGGTCCGCGAGGCCGTCGATTTCGGGGAGGTATTCCCATGATTAATAAAATCGCTCTCACTCTTTGTTTGTTGGCGTCTGCCATGATGCTGACGGCATGTGGTGGAACCAACGTCCACACAACTGGCGCTATGACTCAGGATCTGCAGGTCGGGCTGTCGCCGAATCTCGCCGACGAGATTCAAGCGCTGTTCTCACAAATTTTCGGCCGATCGGCCACGGCCAGCGAGCAACAGTTCTATCAACAGTTGTTGCAAAGCGGGACGAGCCTCGCACAGATCCGCAGTATGTTAGTGAGTAGTACGGAGAACCTCACGAACATTCAAAATCTTGTGACGTCGATTCTCGGTTCGCCGAACGCAACGATCGTACAGTCGCTGTTGACCGCAATGCAGAATGGGACGGCGTTCTCGCAGCTGGCGGCGTTGATCAATTCTCTGTAGCCGTGCGCGCGGCCGGCCGAGCGGCGAAGGGCGCCGGTCAGAGTCTATCCTCGCGGGCGACTTCGGGACTCTTCTCGTCGCGACTGTGGGAGTCCCCACGGTACTGTCGGCAAATCACGAAAACAAACCTTAGGTCAAAGCAGGCGCTTTTCAGTTCAAACACGTTTGTCCGTCCGGGAGAATTCGTTATCTGGCGACAGTCGGATGAGAGGACCTATGTAGCCCCTCACTGGCGCCTGGCCTCATTTGTATTCTTCCTAAGCATGAGTCGAAAAGCGCATGTTCAGTTAACGCCTGAGCCGACAAAAAAATACGACGAGATTAAGACGGAGCTCTGCAATGTCATTCAACAAGTCGCGAGGCGGCGGCAATGGAGGGGATATGAACTCGCGCTTTACGCCGGATGTGCGCGAACGACAATTTGCTATGTTGAGAACAAAAATATAGATCGATTGACGATCGGCCAGCTCTTTAAATATTTAGCCCGGATCGAGCCGGGCTTTAAGATGCTGATTGCGATTCGATAACAGCCCGCCGCGCGGATTAAATTCCGAGCAGCGTCTTCACCTGGGCATCGCTCAAGCTTTGCACATTCGGATTGTTGCCGCAGTAACCGCGCACATAGGCGCCGGTTACGCCGAAAGATTTGGCGACATCGCCTAAACATTCAGACTTAGAAATACAAACCGACGAAGAAACACCGTTCACGCCGGCGAGAGCGCCGCTCACCAAACCGAGTTTCACGGATTTGCCCGGGCCGTTTAGGATACAAGCGACCAAATCCGAGGGCGCGTCTTCTTCGCATTGATTCTTCGGAGCTTGGTTCGGCATTCCCGGTACCATATTATTCTTGCAGGAGGCGGATTTTGTGTCGGTCGAAGTGTCATCGGTACCGCTGCCGTCGGCAACCGTGCACGTGTCTCCGTTCTGCACGAGATTACCTGTGGCGTCGCCCGAGCCATCGCCGTTAACGGAAGCATCTAACATTGAACCCGGAGGCGAACCGAAATTCGTTTTCGCGCAGTTTTGAAAACCGCCGACCATAATTCCACCGGCAATGATTGTAATAATATGTTGATAACCAAGCTTCACGTTTCCCCCAAGCTCGAGACCGAGATTGATTCCCCACAGTGAGATTTCTGCAAAGGTTGTGCACAGCTGACTAGCGATTATTCACTTATGAACGTCTCAGTCTAAGAATGAGACGCGTAGGAGGTTGTCACTGTCCAGAAGTTCACTAGGGACTGAGACACTTAGTGAGACAGAAGATGTGCGAGGTCGATCAGTTCCTGCGGCACACGGCGTTTCTTCGAGAGACAGTCTTTAAATTTCACGGGCACAACTTGCCCGTTTTGCACGCCAACCATCACATCCGACAGACCCTGTTGAATCGCGCGAACCGCAGCGAATCCTAAACGCGACGCCAGGATACGGTCGCGCGCCGTCGGCGGACCACCGCGCTGAATGTGGCCAAGGACGCAAACCTTCGCGTCGAATCCTGCCTTGCGGCGAATCTGCTCGGCCAAGTCGTAGGCGCGGCCGACTTTCTGTCCTTCAGCAGCGACTAAGATACTCGACGATTTACCGCGAGCCACACCGCGTTTGATGGACTGAATTGCTTGATCCACATTCGCCAATGTTTCGGGAATAAAAACTTCTTCGGCGCCGCCGGCAACGCCGACGTCGATGGCGATAAATCCCGAATCGCGTCCCATCACTTCGACGATAAACAAACGGTCATGACTGGCCGCCGTATCGCGAATTCGGTCTATGGCTTCCAGAGCCGTGTTTAAAGCTGTGTCAAATCCGATGGTCTCATCGGTACCAAAGATATCGTTATCGATCGTTCCAGGAAGTCCTACGACTTGAAATCCGTGTTCCTGTGCGATCAAGTGCGCGCCATGAAAGGTTCCGTCTCCACCGATCGTCACCAAGGCTTCCACGCCCGCGTTTTTTAAATTCGTCGCGGCGATTTTTCTGACGTCAGCTTGATGAAATTCAGGGCAGCGGCCGGATTTTAGAATCGTTCCGCCGCGCTGGATAATATTGGCCACGGAGCCAATCGTCATCGGTTGCATCTTATTCGCCACACAGCCGGCATAACCTTGGAGAACGCCGACAACTTCAATCTGGGAAGTGATTGCCGTTCTCACCACCGAGCGGATGGCCGCATTCATTCCCGGCGCGTCGCCACCACTCGTCAATACTGCAATCTTACGAACCGTTTTTTCCACGCAATACCTATAAAATAAAAAAGGACCAATTCCTAGGAATTGATCCTTTTTAATGAGCTATTTCAAAAAGACTGATTAGCGAACCAGGCTTTTGAACTCAGCGCCGGGACGGAATTTCGGAAACGAAGTCGCCGGAATTTTGATCGCTTTTCCAGTTTGTGGATTGCGTCCGGTACGAGCTTTGCGTTTTGCTTTAACGAAAGTGCCAAATCCCACCAATTTAACTTCGTCGCCTTTTTTGACGGCTTTTTTGATGGTGTCGAGAGTGCAATCAAGCAATTTCTCGGTTTGTGCTTTCGTGATTCCGACTTCGCCGGCAATCTTTTCGATGAGTTCAGCTTTGTTCATCTTATATTTCCCCCATATGGAAATTCGTTGTGAGTGGAACCATTGAAATGCGAAGGGTTTCTTCCGTCAATACAAAAAACTGCGCATCTAAGCGAAATTTTTAATTCCGCTGATGCTTCGGAGGCAAATTTTCCGAGGAGCTCGACTCGTCATCTGTATTTTGGTTGACAGGCTTTGAATCCTGATCGAATGCCGGAACGCTGTATTTCTCCTCGGCCCACGCGCCTAAATCGAGAGTTGCACAACGTTCACTGCAAAATGGACGATATCGATTTTCAGGAGCGAACACAGCGGGTTTGCCACAAGTGGGACACTTCACGGTTTTCATAAAGTGTCCCGACTATAGCACTAATTAGCGGACGTAGTAAGTGGTGTAAGGCTGTTGATAGTAGTACGTGGTCTGACCCGGATAGTAAGTCTGACCGGGATACGTCTGACCGGGATTGTACGTCTGACCAGGATATTGTTGACCAGGGAAGTAGCCTTGATTCGGGCATCCCGGATTGTACACATAAGATTGAACAGGCGACGTGCTGGTCAATTGACCCGATGCCACAGCGACACCTTGGTAGTACACAGTCACGCTCATGATCTGGCGCGTGCACGGATCTACGAACTGCGTGTTGATCTGCAGCAAGGGAGTGCCCGTCTGAACCACGCCGGGTTGAGTGCAAGGATATCCAGGAGTGCAAGTCTGTCCCGGATAAGTTTGACCCGGATAATACGTCTGACCGGGATAGTAACCGCCGCCAACGCCGGAATTTCCGAAGTAAGTCGCGACGAATGCATTACCGCTCATCGAAGCTTGCGCGTAGAATTGATAGTTATAACCCAACGTCACACCGACTTGGCCCGGCATCTGTCCGCCGTTGTAAGTCGTGATCTGGAGATCGAGGTTGGGGCTGTAGCCGCCACCGAGTTGGCCGGCCATCATCATGTACTGTTGCGAGCCGTTGCCCTGCAACACACCTGACCAAGTTCCTTGTCCGACGTTGCCTGGAGTCGTATTGCCAGCTGCTGCTACAGCCGGAGCCGGAGAGCTGCTGCCACCGCCGCCGCTACCGCCGCAGGCCGAGAGGCCCATCGTCACCAACATAACAACGATCAAGTTAAGACTGTTCTTCATAAAACCTTACTCCAGGTTAAAAAACGCACGTCTGCCGCACAGATCGTTCATCACGATTTGTGCCATGGTCCGGACAAACTAATTTGATTTGGGGAGGCTCTTGAAAAAAAGGGGGCTTGGAATTGTTACTGGTGCTGACGTTTTTTGTCAGGCATTCCGGTAAAGAATGCCTGACCTATATATTAGATGGAGAATGAGAGGCCGGCCATCACAACGAAGCCTTGGTTGTAGCTGGTGGTGGAGGCTGTGTGGATCGATTCGAGCAAGCCCTTGTCATATGTAGCTTCGACGATGAAATCGGCTTTCTTCGTGAACTTGAATCGTCCGCCCAAGCCGGCGGCCAACATGACGTCTGCGCCATTGGTGATATTGCGGTCGCTGGAGCCGACCTGCAACGCCGTCAAGGCACCGAACTTGGCGTACCACGATTGCGCGCCCATCTGAGCGATACGCAATTTGGCCATCATCGGAAGGGTTAAATAGGTCACGTTTACCGTTTCAGTCGCGCCGTTGTTTAATGTGGCATCCGCGCCTGTCTGCATAAGCAGCATTCCCGTTTCGAATTTACGGGCCGGGCCACCGAATTCGACGGTGGCGCCGCCGGTGAATTTAGATTTGCCCGAACCTGTATTTCCCGAGTACTCGAAATCTGAGACGCCGATTTGCGGATTCAAATGCATGTCCAAATCGCTTAAGCGCATGGGAGGAGCTTCATCACTCACATTCGCGCGCACGGAACTCACGCTGTCATCGGCCCAAATAGGCTCGACAGCTGTCAAGAGTGTGAACATCGAAAGTCCAGCAATTAGAAGTGATTTCATCTATTTAGCTCCTTCATCAAAAAGCCGTTACCAATTAAGATTGCATTTCGGCGGCCAATTGCTTGCGGGGAGGCCAAATTAAACCAATCCCCATCACAATCATGCCCAGGCTTAACCATGTCGCCAAACTTAAAGACGCAATCATATCTCCCCTCGGATCATCGCGGAAGGATTCCATGACGATCCTACCTATTGAGTGCAGGATCAGCCACAAGCCGGTTAACCGGCCCGGCGATTTCAGTCTGGGTTCGAACATAATAAGTGCGCCGAGAACTAAAAATTCCCAGCCGCTCGCATACAGCTGCGTGGGATGACGGAGCACGCCGTTTAAGTTAATGGCCCACGGCAAATCACAGCGCTTGCCGTAACAGCAGCCATTCAAGAAACAAGCGTCGCGTCCTAATGCATAGGCAAATGAGAGCGGAATCACCGCCAAATCGAGCATCATCAAAAACGGAACCTTGCGCAGCAAACAGTAAGCGTAACCTGCGCCGACGCCGCCCAATACGCCGCCTAAAAATACGAAGCCGCCGTTCCACACGGCGAACACGCGGGTGAAGTGATCGCGGTAAAATTCCGGGTCTTCGTAAAACACATGAAGTAGGCGCGCCCCGACAAAGCCGCCGAGCAAACAGACAAGGGTGAAATCAATCGCGACAACTTGTGAAAGCTTCTCGCGCGCATTCCGGCGCAAAAACCAAATCGCCCCAAACGTGCTCGCAATGCTGATAACAAGGAAATACGTGGATATCGTGATCGGACCGAGTTGCAGATACGGGTACATCCATGACCCCTAGGCTACGCCTTTTGCTTTTTCTCCGAATATAGGCGCTTCGCGCTCTTCTTCGCGGATCTATCGCGAACACTCATAATGACCAGCAGCAAACACACGCCCGACACAATGGCCGAATCGGCTAAGTTAAAGGCGGGATACGACCACACGTTTTTGTAGTGGAAGTCCAAAAAGTCGATCACATAGCCGAAGCGCAAGCGGTCGATGTAGTTGCCGACCGCGCCGCCGAAGATCAGCGACAGCGAAAAGACCTGCCAATTGTCTTCATTAGCTACTCCCCGCAGCATGGCGACAATAATGACCATCGCGATGGGCGGCATCGACAAGAAGAACAATTTGCGGAAGAGTTCCGAGACATCGCGGAAGATTCCAAACGCCGCGCCCGTGTTCCGCACATACGTGATGTGGAAGATGTCACGGATGACCGGCACCGATTCGCCGAGCCCGAAGCCGGAGTGGATGTAGAGTTTTGTCAGCTGATCGAGCACCACGACCACACCGGCCACAGTCGCGAGCACTAAGAATTTACGTTCCAATTTCACGTTAGGGCCTCAACACACTTCGGACAGTTCGTGGGGAAACGGGAATCTTTCCCGGTGCCCTCATCATAATGCCAGCAGCGCTCGCACTTGATGCCATCAGCTTTGCGCGCCTCAATCTTGAGTGCCGATGCATCGCCGAGTTCCCACTGGGACACTATGAAAAATTCTCGCAGATGCGGAGCGTAGGCTTCAAGCACTTTCCGCACAGATGGCGGAGCCGAGATCTTAACCGCAGCATCTAGACTTGAGCCTATGACCTTCTGGCGGCGTAGCTCCTCGAGTTCCTTGCTCACCGCTGAACGGACTTCCAACATTTGCGTAAAATCCTGCTCGATTTGAGCATGGCGCCACTGGGGATGACCCACCGGGAAATCCGTCAGGAAGACGCTCTCTTTGCGTTCGCCCGGCAAGTACCCGTAGGTTTCTTCCGCGAGGAAGGAGGCGATCGGCGCCATCAAGCCGCATAGCGCGCGCGTTGTTTCAAACAGCACGGTTTGCGCGGCCCTGCGCTTCACGCCGTTGACTTTGCCGGTATAGAGCCGGTCTTTCAAAATATCCAAATAGGTTGCCGAAAGATCGTGCGCAAAAAAGTTATTGAGCGCGTGGTAAACCTTATAGAATTCGTAAGCGTCGTAACCCGCCGTGCACTTTTCGATGAGCACTTGCAATTGATTGAGCGCGTACAAATCGAGCGGCGTCATGTCTTTCACCGCGATGGCATCTTTTTTCGGATCGAAATCAGAGAGATTGCCGAGCAAGAAGCGGATCGTGTTGCGGAAGCGGCGATACGTATCGCTGATCCGCGTGATCATCTCTTTGCTGATTGTCAAATCCTGGCCATAGTCTTCGTGCGAAACCCAGATGCGCAGGATCTCAGCGCCGCTCTCTTTGATGATGTCTTCGGGGTCGACCGTATTGCCGACCGATTTCGACATTTTGTAGCCTTGGGCATCGTTCACAAAGCCATGCGTGATCAAAGCGCGGTAGGGCGCCTTACCGTCCGCGGCAACCGCGGAGACAAGACTGGTCTGAAACCACCCGCGGTGTTGGTCGCTGCCTTCCAAATAAATGTCGGCGGGAACGTCTAAATCTTTGCGGCGCTTCTGAACGGCCGTGTGGCAAACGCCCGAGTCGAACCATACGTCCAAGATGTCCTTGCCGGTCGTAAATTCCGTATTCTTACACTCGCCGCAGGCGTGGCCCTTGGTGAACTCAGACGGCGGGTGGCTGTGATAGACCTCAATGCCCTCATTGGTCTTTTCCATCACATCGGCCAGTTTGAGCATCACATCGCTATTCACCAGCGGCGTTTGGCACTTGGTGCAATAGTATACAGGAATCGGCACGCCCCAGATGCGCTGGCGGCTCAAACACCAATCCGGAGAATTCGACAGCATCGATTGCAGGCGCTGGAAACCCCACTTCGGAAAGTACTGCACGTCTTTTTCAGCGGCACTCAAGCACATTTCCCGCAAATTGTACTTCGGATCGTCCATGCGGATAAACCACTGCGGAGTCGCGCGGAAGATTAAAGGCGTCTTCGTGCGCGGATTGTGCGGATACGAGTGCACCAGGTCTTTAACTGAAACCAAAGCATTGATGGATTTCAAGTGCTCGACGATTTTGGGATTCGCGTCCCAGATCGTCTGTCCCTGCCATTCGGGGACTTCTTTGGTGAAGCGGCCCGCTTCGTCAACCGGGCTCGCGACCGGCAGGCCATATTTCTGGCCGACCACATAATCTTCGAGACCATGACCGGGAGCCGTGTGCACGACGCCTGAACCGGCTTCGAGAGTGACGTGATCGCCAAGCACGACCAGCGAATCGCGTTGCAAGAACGGATGGCGCGCGGCCATCTTCTCGAAATCCTGCCCTTGCATGGTTTTCTTTTCGGTTAGCGTCAGGCCGGTGTCTTTTTCGACAGCTTCCTTCATGCCCTGAGCGAGAATCAGAATTTCAGAACCGGTGTCGTAGAATCCGTAGGTCAAACTTGCGTTGAGCGCGATCCCGTAGTTGGCGGGAAGGGTCCAAGGCGTGGTCGTCCAGATCAAAAACGACACCGGCTTCCCCCCGAAGTCCGCCGGAGATTTCGGGAACGGGAATTTCACATAAATCGAAAGACTTTTGTGATCGCGGTACTCGATCTCGGCGGCCGCCAAAGCGGTTTGCAGAGTCGGGCACCAGTACACGGGCTTGTTGCCGCGATAGAAAATGCCGTTGTCATTGATCTTCGCGAGCACGCGGATCTCATCGGCTTCATAGCCCGGCTGCAAGGTCAGATAGGGATTCGCCCAATCGGCCAAAACGCCGAGGCGTTTGAACTGGCCCTTTTGTTTCTCGATCCAAGTGTTGGCTTCTTCGCGGCAGATCTTGCGGATCTGCGCGGGTTCGAGCTGCTTGCCCTTCGCGGCGAGCTTCTTGGTGACATTGAGTTCGATCGGAAGACCGTGACAGTCCCACCCCGGGATAAACGCCGCGTGGTAGCCCGCCATGTTCTTATATTTAAGAACGATGTCTTTCAAAATTTTATTGAGGGCATGACCGACGTGGATCTGCCCATTGGCGTAGGGCGGCCCATCGGGCATCACAAATTTGCCTTTAGGGGCCGGGCGCGCCATGATTTTCTGGTAAAGAGACTGCGCTTCCCAGGCGGTAATTCGCGCCGGTTCGTTTTGCGCGAGGTTGGCTTTCATGGGGAAATCGGTCTTCGGTAATTGCACGTTAGCTGGCGCGGTCATAGCTTCCAGCTATCTCATGAAATCGCTGAAAAAGTCTATGGAAACAGCGTTTTGGCGCGTTCCGCACCGAGCGTGACGAGGAGGCGCAGGGCTTCGGTCTCGTTGCTGAGGTTCAGCCGGTCCTTGAGCTCGCGCGCCGCCTGGAGCGAGCGCGTATCGATTGGCCACTGGATCGTAGCGCTACGCATGGGCGTCGGTTCCGGCCGAGCGGGTTCGGGCTTAAAAATCGGCTCCGGTGGGGAAAAGTAGTTTTCCGTGGGCGGTGGAGGGGCCTGCGGTGCACGTCTGAACGCAGTCACCTCCGCCGCCGACGGGTGTGGGGGGGCAATGGTCGCGACTGCGGGCTCTTCAAACTGTTTCAGATCCTGGGCGAGGTGCTTAAGATCCGATTTAAAGTTCTCGCCGCTCACCGGGGCTTCCAGCGCCGCGGCCGACTTGCGGCACGCCTGCAGATAGAAACTCACGACGAGATCGGCGGAGCTCGCGCGCTCTCTCACGGACGACGACTGACCTTGTAGCCATTCAATAGCCTTAACGAGCGTATCTCGAGTGTAAGCTTGAGGTGGAAAATTCGTAGTCATCGCCATGAGAAAAAAATCGTATGGATTTGGATGTGCGACTTCAACGAAATTTCTTAAAAACTTTTTTTCATTCAGTAACTGCAGCATTTCCGTGAGAAATCTTTCGAAAACTTTTGACGAAGAAATTATCCCGAACTGCATCCACAAGATATTCACAAAGTTATCCACATGTCTTTTTGGATCGTGATACACTTGACGTATGCCAAATCGCCCGTGGCTCTGGATAACAACTTTCAGCCTTCTAATTTGTATCGGCCTTTTGGTCGACCAATATTTCCAACCTATGGGTCAATGGATCGTGAATGGAGTTTTCTGGGCGGCGTTTCTGATTTTGATCGCTAAGAGTCCGAAGCCCGAGCGCGCGCGGTTTCTAATCTGTATCGTGATTGCGACCGCTGGCGAGATCTTACTCTGTCACTTCGTGGGACTGTACGCTTACCGCGAAGGCAATATTCCACTCTTCGTTCCACCTGGACATGTGGTCTTGTACGCAACCGGATTGTTTCTGACTCCGAAAGCGCCGCAGTGGTTGTGGAAAGTGGTCTTGGCTATGGGGCTAGGCTATTCGGCTTGGTCTATATATAAGGGCGCCGATCAATTGAGTCTTTTGCTATTCGCACTCTGGGCACTCATGGTCTGCCAAAAGCCGATGCGGTCCCTGGTCTCCGTTATGTTCCTGCTCGCCTTGGCGATGGAGTTGGTAGGCACGGCGGTGGGGAATTGGGTCTGGTCGCCGAGTACGTTGATCGCCAATGGGTCCATGACGCTGACGAATCCGCCGTTCGCCGTGGGCGTGATTTACGGCGGACTCGATTTCTTGGTGAATTCGGTGACTCGCCCGCGGCGTGACCGAGACTCCGCTGCGGACACGCACTGCGCAACCGAAACGGTTGCGCAATCAGTCTGTCCGGACCTCGGACGGTGAATTCTTCCCCTGGAACCTTGTCCGCGTGAGGTCAGTTTGCCATCGAAGGCTCAATTGACCTTCCCATTATCGACAAATGCATCGAGGACTTCCCATCAATGGAAATTTCGCTGCCCATACAGTCCAATCGAATCAGGCGCCATACTCCTTGTCTCAGTCCCGAAATCATCATTAAGGCATCTCCCTTTTTTATGAGCTCCGCGATTTCTGAGGTGACCTCAAAAGCCTTAATCTTTTTTCCATTTTCTCGCTCGAGACGAATAGTGTTTGCTCCGATGTTAGTGACAACGGCAATTCCTTTGAACATACGTTCATATCGGAATATAGATTTGCTTTTAATGAGCCCCTTCATTTCCAGCTGTTCCGATTCCTCTAATTTAAGAAACAGATCCAAAAGCCTTTCTTTCCGAGAAATCTCATCCGTACTTTCCATATGACTCCTTTTCGGAGGCAAACCATGCAAGACCCGGAAAGGTCTCTCAAGCAATGTGATTTAAGAAGAGGTATTGGAATGTTCGAGTGTCGGACGAATTTCTATAAGTCGATCTTTAAAGGCACCAAGATCGGCAAGACGTCTTACTGGGGCAGCAACCCGATGGGTGTCAAAGAGGGCTCCGTCCTGACCATACATCTCACCGTATTGGGCCAAAAAATAATGCTCCTTAATGGGTACACCCAGATGTCTTTCAACGAATCCATTTCGTTAGTCGTGCCCAGTAAGACCCAGCGCGAGATCGATTTTTACTGGAAGAGGCTCTGCTCCGGGGGCGGCAAGCCTGTGCAATGCGGGTGGCTGATCGACAAGGTTAAGCTCGACCGCGCTAAGTTGAAGGCGGCGTTTGACGGCGCTTAGCTGGATTGATTCGGGAGTCGCTGGGGGCTTTGTGATTCTTTGTGGTTTTTTCGACTGCGGGAGTTTGCGGCTGTTGCGGGTATCGTGTTTGGTTGGCTAGGGGAAGGATTGGGTGACGCGTGGGTTTGGGGCTTTGATGGGGATCGGGCCCGGCGCGGGGCTTGGGATCGGGCCCGGCGCGGGGCTTGGGATCGGGCCCGGCGCGGGGCTTGGGGATTACGAGCCCGGCGCGGGGCTTGGGGATTACGAGCCCGGCGCGGGTATCGTGTCCGGATTGCGGATCTTACCGGGTATATATATTTTGTTTGACTATTGTTTGATTCATTTTTTGCCAACACAAGATTAGTTTCCACCAGAGCCGCCAGAAGACCGTTTGATGCGGCTCTCGGCGTCTCTCTTAAGCCCATTTTTCTCACCCGACTCTCGCGATAGGCCTTTTCCTAAGCAGGGCTCCGTCAAAGCGCCAGCCCTGACGTTTTCACTTCCAAAACCAGTGATAGGTTTCCCCCATGAACTTATCAAACCGCACAGACACAGAAATACTCCAAGGCCTCACCCACTGGGTGGGAACTTCCCGCAACGCCGAATCGCATATCGCGTTTCACCTACTCGAAGTCGAAAGCCGCAAGCTCTATCTTCCTCAAGCCGATTCGATTCGCGAGTTCTGCATGAAAATCCACCGCATGTCGCGCCACGAAGCTCAGACTCGAGTCGATGCCATGCGGCTCTTAAAGGCCATTCCTGAAATCGCCGATGACCTCGAGTCGGGAAGGCTCTCGCTTACAATCGCCGCTCAAACTCAGTCGGCGTTCCGAATGGAAAACGCCAGCCGTAAAAAAACAGGACAAGAACCGCTTACCGAGCACGAACAAAAGGCAGTTCTACAAGACCTCATGTCCGGCACAACCCGCGAAGCCGACCGCAAACTCGCCACGCACTTCCCCAACACACCAAAACCAGAGTGCGCCATTCCCGTTTCTAAAGACACGACACGCTTTGAATTCAACGCAGACACGGACCTGTCAGAAAACCTCGAGCGCCTGCAAACTGTATACTACCATCAGACCGGAGGCCTGTGGGGAAACCTCGTCGCGATTCTCGCCAAGCACGAAATCGCAAAACTTGACGCATCACCACGCCCCGCGCGGGGCTCGAAGACCCGCTCGCGGTACGTCCAGAGATCTGTACATCAATATATTTGGTCGAAATGGAAAGACGGCTGCGATTTCATTCTGGAGAACGGCGAGCGCTGCGGCTCAAGGCGAAACTTACAGCAAGATCATATTCTCGAATACTCAAAAGGCGGTGAAACGATCCTCGAAAACCTAAGGCTCCTGTGCGGCCCTCACAACCGACACCGCTCACGCTGCAATCGCTGACGCCGCCACCATCACCGAATGTACAAACCCGCCACCGTGCCCAGGTCGAGGCCCAAGCCGATATTCAATCCGACCCCGTAGAGTTCTTTATTGCCGGCGGTGCCGACAAAACCGGTGCCACCACCGAACACGGTCATGCCCGTCGTGGCGAGAAGATAAGAACCGGGGATCGGGTCAAAACTTTTGTCGTCGCCCGCGGAATCAAACGTAATCGCCAAGCGGAAAAAATCTGCGTCCGCCTGAACGGCTTCGCCTATTCCAATGAATCCGAGCGTGTAGCTCTTCATCGTTTGAAGACTCGCGCAAACGGCTCCCGAAATCTTTCCGACAAAAGCACCGGCCAGGCCGATACAGTAAAGGGCATAAGTCTTTTCCTGCGGACCGTTCGACACTTTGATAATCAGGTCATCGCCGCCGTCGACGGGACCATTAGGAATGGCGCGCGCCAGTTGCGCTCTCTCACTGGCCGTCAGCGGCCGGCCGAGGCCCTGCTCGAGAAGATAGTTAACGCCTTTGAATTGCTCGGTCTTAACCACCACGCGATCGAGTGGATTGATCGGGCCGAGGGCGAAAGAACTCATGGGGAAGACAAGCGCCGTGACAGCGAGCAAAGACTTGAGACTCATATCAACCTTCCTGGTCAAAAACGCGGCATCCTCCGCGCCAACGTTTTAATCTACGTAATCCCGGGCATTAATCCCGTACTTCTCAATTTTCCGCAGCAAAGTCTTCTTCGGGATATTCGCATGCAGCGCCGTCTGATTGATGCGCCCTTTGAACATCTTCAAAGCTTTGACGATAAATTCGCGCTCAAACGCTTCTTTGTGCTTGTTGAAATCCAGCGTGTCGCCGCTGATCTTCACGATCTCGTCGCCACCGGAAGAAATGTTCCCGCCGCCGCCCGCTTCAAGCGAATCGTCGTCAAAGTCCGTGTCGCCGGCGACGTCATGGTCAGCGCCACCCTGCGCGCTCATCTCTTCGCGGGCGCGCAGCTGTGCGGCTGACAACTCGGTTCCGGTCGCGCGCAAGATAGTCTCGGGCAGCGAGCTCACTTGCAGCATATTCGACTCTTCGAGAATAAACGCATGCTCGATAATGTTCTCGAGCTCGCGGATATTTCCGGGCCACTCATACTTCTTCAAGACATTCAAAGCCTCGGGCGAAACGCCCGTGATCTTCTTGCCCTGCGAGCGGTTGAATTTCTGAATAAAAAGATTTGTCAGCGAATTGATATCCGCGCGGCGCTCGTTAAGCGACGGCAGGAAGATCGGCATCACGTTCAAGCGATAGTATAAGTCCTCGCGGAACTCGCTCTTCTTGATCATCTCTTCCAGCGGACGGTTGGTGGCCGCGATGATACGCACATTCGACTCGATCTCGCGGTTCGCGCCGACGGGCGTGAAGGCCTTCTCCTGCAACACGCGCAGTAACTTCACCTGCATCAGCAACGGCAAATCGCCGATTTCGTCCAAGAACAGCGTTCCGCTCTCAGCGTATTGGAATTTACCGATCTTGCGTTGGTCAGCGCCAGTGAACGAGCCCTTTTCATGGCCGAACAATTCGCTCTCAAACAGATTTTCAGGAATCGCCGAACAGTTGATCGCCACGAACTTGCCGTCTTTGTACGACGAGTTGGAATGGATCGCGCGGGCTACAAGTTCTTTACCGGTTCCCGAGGCGCCGCGGATCAACACCGGTGTGTCGACCTTCGACAAGCGCATGATCACATTGAAGACCTTCTTCATTTGCGATGTGTAGCCGATGATTTCGCGGCCAGCATCCGTCTGCAGCGGGAACGACACCGATGCCTGCGAGATCAAGCTGAAGGCATTGATCGCGCGGTCGACCATTGCCACGAGATCTTCGCTCTTGACGGGTTTGGACACGTAGTTGAAAGCGCCCTCTTTCACGGCGCGGACCGCGTCGTCGATATTCGCGTAGGCGGTGAGAATCAGAACGATGATCGAAGGATCGTGCTCCTTGATGATCTTCAGCGCTTCCATTCCCGTCATGCGGGGCATGTCGACGTCGAGGAGAACGATGTTGTAGGTCTTCTGTTTGAGCTTTTCGATCGCGTTGACGCCGTCGAAGGCCTCATCGACCTCGAAACGGCCGGTCGCCGCTAAAGCTCCCGCGACAGACAAACGCAATCCTGCATCGTCATCGCAAACCAGCACCTTAAACATAGAGTCCTCCTGAGTGTTCCGGATGTTCGGGTTCTAAGTCCAAATTCATCGGCAAACGCACGGTGAAAGTCGATCCTTTATTGATCTCGCTCTCGACCTCGATGCGACCGTTGTGCAATTCCACAAAGTATTTGGCAAGAAACAATCCCAGGCCGTTGCCCGGAGTGTCGTTGCGGGAATTGCGCGCACGGTAAAAGCGCTCAAAAATATGCTGAATCTCTTCGAGAGCGACGCCGCGGCCTTGATCGGCAATCTGCACAACCAGCTCATTGTTGATCTCTTCCGAGGTCACGAGCACCTTCGAGCCTTCGGGAGAATATTTGACCGCGTTTTCCACCAAGTTGGTGAATACAGTCTTTAACAGGTCCTCATCGACCTTGATGCTGAACAGCGGTTCGAGCTCAGCGACGATTTCGATATTCTTGCGTTTGGACAAGTGATCGCAGCGGCGAATCACATTGCGCAGCACTTGATTCACGTCGCGGCTGCGCAGCTGGAGCTTCAGCTCTTTGCTGCTGATCCGCGACAGCGAGAGGATCGAGCCGATAAACTCCTGCAGTTCCTCGCTCGAATCGGTGATCGTGTCTAAGGCGAGTTTCTGAGTTTCGCTCAAGGTGGCCGAGTCCTTATTGATCAATTCCGCCATGCCTTGTATCCGCGCCAGTGGAGTCTTCAGGTCGTGCGACATCATGCGCATGAAGTTCGACTTCATCTCCTCGACCTGGGTGAGGAGCTTGTTCTTCTGGAAGTACTCCCAGCTGCGCCGGTTCTCGACGATCAAGCGGTAGGGAATCACGAAGTAGTAACAGATAAACACGGCGAGCAGCGGATTGGTGAGCGGAACCACCCAATTCATCAAGGCAAAAAGCCCGATCGAAGCGGCGAGAAATACGAGCAGCGAACTGCCGAGCATCCACAGGCCCTTGCCGGGGCGCACGTTTAACACGATGTAGATCGTCAGCAACGAAATCAAGAACGTCAGCATCCACGTCACCCAGTCGGGCAAAAAGTGCGGGGCTTCATTCAAAATCAAAGTGTCGAGAATATTCGCGTGCATCTCGAGCTGGCTCAAAGCCAACAATTTCTTCGAGAGCGGCGTGGTCACGTAGTCGACCGTCGACTCGAGATTGTCTTTGCCGATTAAAACGATTTTGCCGCGAATCATCGACGGATCGACATTGCCTTCCAGGATGTCGATAAACTTAATCGTGGGATAGCTTCCCTTTTGACGATAGCGGATGAGCATCTGCTGGCTGTCGAGCAGCGTGAACACGCCATCGTAGCCGCCGGCCGTGTGGATGTTATTGAACTTCTCGGCCAACCGCGGGTGAAGCGTGAATTGATTTTCGTACGTCAGAATCAAGCGGCGGGTGGCGCCGTCTTTGGGGCCCACGCGCGTGTCGGCGGTTTGCGGAAACGGCTCAGTCGACAAGCCTTCAAACGGCGGCGGCAGAGGATCGAGGTGCGTGAGACCGGTCTTCGGCAAATCGTCTTGGCCGATCGTGAACGGCATGTGCGACGCCGTCTCGGCCAAGAACGTGAGATCGTCGTAGGAACCTTGAATCTGCGAAGGAATAATCGTCGAAACCACATGCGCCGGTTTCGCCTGCTCGAGCTTTTTCAAAACGACAGCCCAATCGAGGGCCTCCGGATCGCGCTTTAATTTCTTGAGCGTCTCGTACTCGATCGGAACCAGAACAATATCGCCCGACGTGTGCGTGGTCGGCGTGACCTGCATGCGCAAGTCGTAAGACGTATACTCAATGAGATCGAGCTTAAACGGTGAGAGCAGAACCGTGATAAGGAGCGCGAAACCCACCCGCAGCGAGTGGTGCACCCATTTGTTTTTAAGCCAGCTTTCCAGCCAGTTGACGGCCATGCTCACTCCTTGAGCTTTGATGCCGGCATGAACATCCGGCGGGACCTTACATATTCCGCTAAGCAATTGGGTTGCCAGGGAAATTAGGCCTCAGCTCAAACGTACAGTGTCATAGTGACACCGGGCTGCCAAGAGTCGGAGCGACCGGTAAATTTTTTTCAGATATGCCTATAAATTAGGCGCCAGAAGGTTCCATCTTCTTTTTCCAATGCCCAATGCGTTAATTTGCAGCTGGAGCCACTGTACTGGCGTCACCCTCAGCTGGGGCGGGGGTCTGTTCGTCGTTCGTCAGCTGGGCCGGAGGCGGATTCGATGCCGGCACATTGCCAACCGTGTTCGGATCCATTTGCTGCTGTGGAGCCGCTTGTTGCTGCTGTTGGCCGCCCGAGTTCACGATCGTGATAGTCGACGGAGACGTCGGACCGGCGTTTTTCGCAGGCTTGGCCGCGATTGAGTAACGGATGAAAAACGTGCGGTAGTATGTCGTGCTCTGTGTGTGAGTCGTATCGACCTTCGCCATTTGCTTTTCGGCGAAGCTCAAGCGCACCGTGAGAGTAGTGGCATCGGTCTTTTCCAGAGCCACGCTCGCCTCAACGCCATCGTCAGTATTCAGGATGTACGCATTCGACTGTTGATTGAAAGTGCCCTCGGAAAGAATCTTGAGAACCGAAGCCTTCATTCCCAATTCCGGGTTTTGCAAATTATCAACCGCCGTTAATTTTCCGGCGTTCGGAGTCACTTTGTCTTGGAGTTCCACATTGCGTGAACCGACCGACTCGATGTTATTGTCCCAAGTCCCAGGAGTGGTGATCGAGAAACTCACCGGAAGTTGGAAGAGACGGCCTGTCGCGGGCGAGTCTTGGAACGTCGGAATGGTTCCGCTCTCGGAAGCATTGCCTGAATCCGTGAGATGAACGGATTTCGAGTCATAGTTCGATTGTTTCAAAACCAGGCCCGTATCGGTGCCCATGTCATACTTAATGTAAGTCGAAACCGAAGTGAGCGTGTAGTCGCCAGACACTAAATCTTCGCGAACCATCGGCGCGCCGCTATCGAGTTGCGCTTGGGCCTGGGTGATCTGGGCTGCATTTGCATCGGCTTTCGGATTCAAAGACTGTTGGATCGGCTTGCCGTCCGGACCTTTTTGGACGGGTTTTGCCGCCACTTCTTTTTGGGCGATCGTTTTATTGAGGCGGACAGGTTGTTTATGAGTTCCGTCGCCACAGCCAATTTCAACCGACAAGGCGGCCAAAACCGTAAAGGCAACTAGAGTCGCGCGTTTTGATAACATACCTATTCCCTCCCTAAACACTGGGTCGTTGGTAAAAAATACAAGGATTGTGCCGGACTCGAGGGCTATTTTAAGTGGGGCTGAAGGGAAAGGGCCGGGTATAAACGACGAAAATTGCTAGTCGCAGGACCAAAAGCAGCCGGAGACTTTATCGTTGTCCAGGCAGGTATTCATGTCGTGGAAGTCGCTGCAGCCCTGCTTCCCATCGCATTTGGGCTTACAGTCTAAATCATCGAGACCAGGGACAATATTGGTAATCGATGGGATGCCGCGGGTGTCCTGCTGAAGATCCGTATTGCGCTCAAAGTCCTTCCCAGCCGCCATTACTGGCAGACTATATATAAGAAGGATTAGAACTAGGGACCTCATCAGTAAAAGCTCCTTATGAGCACTATTAGAGGATTCTATACTGCGCTATCGGGCAAAGATCAACTTCACTTCATCGGGAACGTCTTCGAGAGTCGGAAATTTTTCGAGCAGGCTCGAGCGCGAAACCGATTTCTCGTAAACGCCATCCGGCCATTTGAAATCCTCAGGCTTGAACATCTTTTGGATCGGCCGCATCGCTTCGATCCAAACGGGCAGAGCGGCGCCGGCGCCGGTAAGTCCCATAATCGTGTTGTCGTCGTAGCCGACCCACACCACTGTGAGGAGCCGCGGACTGAAACCCGCAAACCAAGCGTCTTTGGTGTCGCTGGTCGTTCCGGTTTTTCCGGCGTACACGCCGTCGAGCACTTTCGCCGCGCGGGCGGTTCCCAAAACGAGCGAGTTCTCGAGCATGCCGACGACGACGGCTGAGTTCACGGGGTCGAGGCTCAAGTCGCTCGACGGCTGATGGTCGTAAAGCACATGGCCGTTGGGCTCCTCCACGCGAAGTAAAGTGTGCACGCGATCCGTGGGACCGAGTTTCGCGAGGGTCGTGTAAATCTGCGCGACTTGCATGGGGGAGAGTTCGATCGCGCCGAGCGTGAGTGACGGCAACAGCGGAATATTGTCGGTGAGCCCGGCCATTTGCAAAGTGCTCTTCACGCTCTCGAGGCCGATCTCTTGACCGACGTGCGCCGTGGGAATGTTCAACGACTTGGCCAACGCCGCGAAATAGGGAATCGGGCCGGGCGTGGTCGTTTCGTAGTTCTTCGGCTTCCAGATATTCTTGCCGATCTTCCACTCGAACGGAATATCGTCGACCGCAGTCAGTGGGTCGCGGTTTTTCATCGCCGGCCAATACACGAACGGTTTTACGATTGATCCGATTTGGCGGTGACTGTCGGTCGCGCGGTTAAATTGCGTTGTGCGGAAGTCGCGGCCGCCCACGAGGGCCAGCACTTCAGCGCTACGGAGATCGATGGTAATCGAGGAGACTTGCAGCGCTTCTTTCGACGGCTTTTTGATTTTGCCTTCGATCTTCGGCATCTGCGCCTGTACGGCGGCTTTCGTCAGCGACTGCACCTCGGGATCGAGGGTGGTGTAGAGACGTGCGCCTTCTTCGCTCTCGAGCCCGAGCGAAGTGAACTCCTTCAAGGCGCTCATCACGAAATAGGGCGCATTGGTGCGGCGGTCGGCCTCAGGCGCGGAAGGCAGTGGCCCGCGGCGGGCGGTTTCGAGTTCGCTGTCGCTGATCATGTTCGATTCGAGCATCTTGTGCAGCACGAGTTCGCGGCGCTGGGCCGCCTGCTGCGGATGCGTGAACGGCGAATAACGTCCCGGATTGTTAATCAGCGCCGCGAGCAGCGCACACTCGCGCAGGTCGAGATCCGAAACCGATTTGTCGAAGTAAAATTGAGCGGCGCTGCCGAAGCCGCGCACTTGATAAGGTCCGTTCTGTCCCATGTAGATGACGTTGAGGTACATCTCGAGGATTTGGTCCTTGGTGAGCTGCGACTCGAGCATGATGGCGAGCACTTGCTCTTCGAGTTTACGGCGGATGGTTTTCTTCGGATTGAGAAAAAAGTTTTTGACCAGCTGCTGAGTGATCGTGCTGCCGCCTTCGGCAAAGCGGCGCGCGCGCAAGTTGCGGACCATGGCGCGCAGAGTTCCGGTGGCGCTGACGCCGCCGTGCTCGAGAAAGTCGCGGTCCTCGATGGCGGTCACGCCTTGGAGACAGGCGAGCGGCACTTCGCTGAGGGAAGTATTCTTCTGCAGAATCGGTTGGCCGTCATAGAACTCGGTGATGAGGCGCGGGAAGAGAGAAAACGAAGTCGTCGCGGCCCACGGATCGCCGGTATAAATCTCTTGGATCCAGCCTTTCTCATCCCAAGTGACGAGGACCGGCCCGCGCTCCGTCTTCTTCACCAGTAAACATTGCTGGGCAGTGTCTTTCAGCGGCAGATTGGTGAGACGCGCACAGACGTCGGCGGAAGCCAGAACGTAATCGCGCTCGACCGATAATCCGCGGCGTTGCAGCTCTTGCTGCACACTGATCAGCGGAAATTGCCGATCCGGGCTCAGCGCAAAGCCCTGCGAGTAGAGTTCGAGCGGCGGAATGACCCAACCCTTTTCGAGACGGTTCTGAATCTTGGAGTGCAGGGAGTAAAAGAGAAAGACGCCGGTGACACACAAGAGTGAAATCACCGCCACAGCCGAGAAGAGAATTTGGGTCTTACGGTTCATCGTCGCTTGACATTAGGGGGGGCCGCGTCTTTAGTCAAAGGCATGAAAGTCTCCGAAAAACAAATGAAGCGGATGGCTGAAGCGATCCTACGCGGACTCAAAGAACAACAGGTCATTCAATTCAAAGAAAAAGAAGATGCAGTGGTAGACCGGGCGTTTGCGATCATTCGCTCCGATTTTCACCGTGAACGGGAACTCGACGTTGAGGTCAACAAGATGATGGACGATCTTGAGCGCCAAAATCCGGGTGAATTTCAACGCTACAAAATGTTTCCGATGCTAAAGAAGCGTTTGGCGAAAGAGAAAGGCATCATTCTATGATTCTGAGCGAAGAGCGCGTGAGTCATTTGGCCCGTCTCGTGGTCGATGGTATCTGGAACGATGACCTGGTGGATTACACCGATGACGACGCCGCTCTGCGCGCCGGCAAAAAAGGCCTCAACCAATTCGTGAAAGTCGTCGAAGAAATTGATAAGAAGGTGCAGGCCAAGATTGCGTCGCTCAAGCGCGGCGTTCCGGAGAATACTCCCGAGTGGGACATTCTCTACGGTAAATACTTTGAAGAGGAGATCCAGCGCCATGGCGGCTAAGAAAAAAGCAAAGAAATTGGCAGCTAAAAAATCGGCACCGAAAAAGGCAGCGAAGAAAGCCGCGCCCGCGAAAAAGGCGCCGGTAAAAAAGGCAGCGCCGAAGGCGTCCGCACCCAAAGCCGCGAAGTCTCCGCTGGCCGCGAAAGCCGTCGAGCGCACGAAGGCCCTCAAAACTCTAAGCCCGCTCGATGACCGCATCGTCGTCGCTCTCGACCAAGCCGCAGAAAAGACGGCCGGCGGATTGTACATTCCTGGAACTTCCAAAGGCGTATCGGTGCGCGGCACAGTTGTGGCCGTCGGCCCAGGCCATAGAAATAAAAAGGGCAAGCTTCGTCCACTCGATGTGCAAGTTGGCGATCGCGTGATGTTCAGCGAATACGCGGGAACTAAGATCACAGTAGGAAGCGGCGAGGCATTAATTCTGCGTGAAGAAGAAGTTCTCGGCGTAGAAACTTAACCTCGGTTTTCAGTGACGGTTTTCAGTGACGGTTTTCTGTAGTCTGTAAACCGTCCAGTAAACCGTAACCGTTCCTGTTACGGTCACCGATACGGTTTACGGAAATCAGTGACGGATAAACCGATTTTAATGCCCATTAATTCAGCACAAACAAACGCCTGACACATACCTGTTGTAGTGTATGGCAACCTAATGTTTTAATTGACTGAAAGAGGTCCGGTGCTAGTCTGAGCGCAAATCTAGACAGGCGGATGTGATGCGGAAAAATTCAATCATTTTCACAACCTTGAGCCTCGTTCTCGCAACTTTGTTTACAAATTCAAACGCTTTTGCCGGCGACATCGAGTGGAACGGTCTCTATCGCATTGAGGGCTACTCAATCGAAAACTCTGACTTGAAAGACAGTCAGAAGAAGAAACTAGGCTATGGTCTAAGTCACCTCGAGCTGCGGCCGAAGATCACCGCGGGCGATGGCCTCACCATCTATGGACAATTCGATATCTTCAACGCCGATGGCGCCTACTCGAACACCCAGATGGGACAGTTCTTGGGCGATGGCGTCCGTTCGCCGGGTACGGATCGTACGACAACTACGTCGTCCAATTCCTCGAACGCGATTTCGCACAACATGAAATCGGAAACGATCGAAGTCAGCCAACTCTATTTGACCTTGAATAACGAGTTCGGCCAACTCGTCGCCGGCCGCGCGCCCTTGCAATTCGGTTTGGGCATGACCTATAGCGCGGGCCGCGGTCTGTTCGATCACTTCTCCGACACGCGCGATTTGGTCGGATATAAGGTCGTGATGGGTAATATGTTTTTCCTCCCGATGATCGGCCGTCCGAGTGGTGGATCGATCAATGGCTCCGACAATATCGACGACTATATGTTGCAAGCTGAGTATGAAAATCCGGAAACGGATCTCCAACTCGGCGTTTTCTTCTCTCTCCGTCATGGCGGCGATCAAGGCAGCGACGCTCCGGTGAATGTCGGCGGCAATGCCGATGGCGGCGTTCTCGGCGGCGCGGGTACGAAGACTTACGGCACGATGAATGTGAAGACGATTAATATGTACGCTCTGCGCGATACGGAACGCTTCCGCCTCGGCTTCGAGGGTTCATTTATGAGCGGCGAGAGCGGCATCATCGTCCCGAACGGCGACAAAGTGGAATACTCCGGTTACGGCCTCGCGTTCGAAGGCGAATATCGTCCCGCCGATTCCGGATGGAAATGGGCACTCAAAGCCGGTAGCGCCTCGGGCGACGACCCGAGCAGCGCCGCGAAGTTCGAGGGCTATGCGTTCAACCGCAACTACGATATCGCGATGTTAATGTTCAACCATCCGCTCGGCCAAAACGATTTCCTCCGCACTGGCCTCTACACCGGTTCGGTGCGCGATACGAACAACACGATCAATGCGGCTGACGTAGAGATGCTTAGCAACGCCATCTATCTCGCTCCGACCGTGAAGTATGCGTTCAACGATCACTGGTCTCTCGACAATACGATCGTCACCGGTTGGTTGAACACGAACCCGATTGCGAACACTTCGACAAGCAAACAGCTGGGATATGAGTGGGACATCACACTCAATTGGATGCCACGGAAAGGCGTGGCATGGATCAATCAACTCGGAGGCCTATTTCCTGGCTCCGCGTTTAAAGGTGGGGGAACTTACCCCGCCGAAATGGCATATGGATTTGCGACAAAAGCCGCCATCAGCTTCTAGTTACAGCTCGATCGCAGTTTGTCCGACATCTTTGAAAACATCATGAATGCAACTTGTTTATGATGGTGGTGGCAGGGCCCAGAGAGCGCAAGCTCTCTGGGTTTTTCTTTTTTTTAGGAGAGTGGCTGGTTCCAGATCAGTTAGGTGCTCAAATTTTTTCCCTGATGAAAAGCCTCTAGAAGCAATAAAACCCAGCGATAGTCGGCGATCCCACGTTAAGAAATTGGGCAGTCTAACCCGCCGAAAATATTAAGATTCAGGCCAAGGACCATGTGGACTCTCGAACACTTCGACAGATCCTTGAGCCTAGAGCCTAGAGCCTTGAGCCTTGAGCCTTGAATAAAAACAACAGTTTACGGCCATATCGCAAGAACGGACCACTTCTTGGACTCCAAAGGGTTGAGGGAGTACGTCCCTCCTTAAGGAGCCTTGTATGAAGCGTTCGATCCAAAAGCAAACCCCGCTGTTCCTCGTATTATTAGGAACGGCCGCCTTCAGCCTTTCCAGCTTGCCGGAAGCGCCTCATAAAAAGGTCACCGTGATCTCCTTCTCCTCGAACGCCGAATTTGCTTCGACCTGCGACGACATCAGCGATCAAATCGGCAGCGGCGCGAACTCGGGAACTTGCACGGTGATGCCGGTTTCGGTCGACGACGACAGCTTGCGCTACATTAAATCTGACGGCAAAGCCGACCTTGTGCAAACCTCGTATCGCGATCCTAAAGATTTCAATGTGATCAAACACGACAAAAATAGTTTAGCTTGGGAAGTCACGACCGTTTGTGATGGCACAGATTGTCCCGGCGGTAGCGCCAATATTATTAAGAAAAAGGGAACCGTTTCGGCTGAGAACTACAAACAGCTCACTTCAATCATGAACGCCGCCTCGAAGAACAGCATCGCTGAAATGGCCGACCGTAAAAAGGTTCAAATTGCAGCCAATAAGAAACAAGAGGCCATCGACAAGCGCGTCGCCAAGTGTGAGATCAACAAAGAAGAAGAAAAACTGTCTGCTAAACAGCGTTTGAACTGCCAAATTAAGAAACTCGACAAAATGGATGACGACAAGGCCGCCGATTATTTCGAGGACAATGTTCGTCCCGAACTCGAGCGCTTGCTCGGCTCGAATAACCCGGCACAGATCCGTCAGGGCGCTACGATTCTTGCGAAGCTGAAAGATGGCGGCCTCGGTGGCGATTTCGTTCAAGAGTCGCTCCAGGACTTACAACAATATGGCTCGTACAACCTGCAAGCCAACCAGTTGCGCACGCAGATCGCCGGTCTCCCGCAAAATGACCCGCGCCGCCTGCAACTTCAGAACATGATGAGACAAGACAAAGCTCTCGCCGATTCTTACTTCCACGCCCGCACCGACCAAGTCGGTTTGGACGATTGGACGATGGGCGCGAACGGTTTTGACTACGGTCAGTCGCTGATTAACAACCTCGCGGATTTTCAAACGCGTATCGATGCGAACTACGCGTCGATCCTCGATCAACAGCGCCAAATGATTAATGGCACCTATCGCCCGGTCGGCCCGAATGGCCAACCGCTTCCGGCTCCCGCTGTGAACAATGACCCGCGCGCCCTCCGCGCGCCTGTGACCTCGTTGCCGCCGGCAAATCAGCCGTGGCCGGGCAATGCCCAGGCCAATGTCACGCCGACGAACACGCTTCCCGCTCCGGCCATGGTGAAAGGCTCGCCTGCAGCTGTAAAGGCTGGAAATACGGGTATTCCCCGCGCGGGCACACAAGTTCGCTAATCGTTGAATAGATTAGGAAACTCAGCTAAGGGTCTTCGAGAAGCTGCAGGTGCCTGCAGCGAGAGGACCCTTTTGCATTTATGAAGTTCCATTTCGCAAAAACCGAACCGTTCCCCGGCGTCGCCAATGCCGATTGGAACTCTTGGGCGTGGCAGTTTAAACACGGCCTGGTTTCGCTCGAGGACTTCGCGCGCCATTTTGATTTGCGCCCGGACGAGCGCTTAGCATTTCAAGATAAGCCTTCCTTCCAGATCCGCTCCACGCCTTATTATGCGGCGCTGGCGGCGCGCTCGGAAGCGGTTCGCCGGATGATCGTGCCGACCGCGCAGGAACTGGCGGATGGCGGCCAGCAGGTGTCGGATCCTCTCGGGGAGCGCAAGCATTCGCCGCGCGAGCGTTTGATTCACCGTTATCCCGACCGCGTTTTGTTTTTGGTGACGGATCAGTGTTCGCTCTATTGCCGCTACTGTTTGCGCAAGCACTTCACCGGCCAAGATCAGGCCTTTGTCGGTTCGAAAGATTACGAGGCGGCGTTGTCGTACCTAAGTGGCGCGCACGGCGTGCGCGAAGTGATTTTGTCGGGCGGGGATCCGCTGACGCTCGGGGATTCACGGCTTGAGCGCGTGCTCCACGATTTGCGCGCGATCGAGCATATCGAAATCATTCGCGTCGGCACGCGTATGCCGGTGGTTTGCCCCATGCGGGTGACTGATGAAACGGTCAAGCTGCTGCAGAAATATAAGCCGGTGTACCTGATGACTCACTTCAACCATCCGCGCGAGTTGAGCTATGAAGCGGCGGAAGTGATCGAGCGTTTGGTCGATCAAGGCGTACCGGTCTTCAACCAAATGGTATTGCTCAACGGCGTGAACAATCATCCCGCTTTGGTGCAGGCGCTGTCGCGGCGTTTGGTTTATTTGCGGGCAAAGCCCTATTATATGTTCCAGTGTGACCCTTCGCCGGGCTCTGAACACTTTCGTACGAGCGTAGAAGAGTCTTTGGAAATTCAGCGCGAGTTGTGGGGCCGCCTCTCAGGGCTGGCAATGCCAAATCTTTCGCTGGATATTCCTGGCGGCGGGGGCAAGGTAGGATTGGTTCCGAATTTTGAAACGAGCGTTGCGGAAGGCGAGCGCCACTATCGTGGGTGGGATGGGCAAGAAGGCGTCTATCAAGAGCCTGCGATCACCGCAATAGCGCCTGACTTTTCTGAATACTCCAGCGAATGGGAGAGCCTGAAGGGCCAATCTTACGGACGTCAGTAAACTCCAAGCATATAGCTTGCACCTTTCGCCTCATATTCGGAGGCTCTATGTTTATCGTCCACTTTCTACTCGTCTTGACGTCCGCATTTTCCGTCTTCGCGGCCGGTACCGACTGCAATCCTTTTCTCGCGTCTAAGGCGGGAACGAAGTTGGACGTCGCGACTTTGGACAAAATGTCGGACCTGCTCGAACTTTCGGACAGCGAGCGCGACAACGTGCGGAGCTACGCTACATTTTTTACCGAAGCGCTGCAGGCACGCGCGAAAAATAGTCCTCTTGAAAAGATGCAATCTCCCTATCTCACCGAGCAGAGCCGGCGGTTGCAGGGGACCCTACAAGTTTTTATTGAGAATTGGAGGGGTTTTCAGGACGCAATTCAAAAGGCATTAGATCGCCGAATCTCCAGCCGCCAAAATGCGATCGATGCCATGGAAGAAACTTTGCGCAGTGGAAAGTCTGCCGACTTAGTCGAGCGTAAAAAGCAGGAAATCATCGGTACGCTCAATCGCGTGAGTCAGAAGTATCGCGGTGAAGACGCGAATCTCGAAGACTTCAGTCACGCCATCGAAGTGTTGTCCGCCAACCCGGAGCGGGAATTCTTCGAGTTAAAACAAAACTTCGGCAAATTTAAGGAAAAGATTGCCGCCGATAAGGCGACCGCGCAACAGAACTCGGACCTCGCGCTAGTAATGCTCAAACAGATTTCTTCGCTGCTGGCCCAAGCGGGTGAGACGATCGACTATCAAACGCTTGTACAACTCGAGTTGGCCGCCGCTGTGATTGACGAAGCCGGTGACCGCCGCTTCATTAATTTGCCTGATCCCAAAGACCATGATGACGAAGGCACTTTTGCCTCGAGTTACGGAATCACCTTTGACGGTGTCGCGAAAGATTTGCAGGCCTGGTCGTCGGGCCAAACAAAGCAAATGGGACGGGACGTTTACGATATGATTGAACGCTGGTCGCAGCAGTTTGCTAAACGCGGCGTGGTCCGCTTGCCCATTATCGGACCAGTGTCGCAACGCGAATCGCTCGCCATTGCGTTTATGCCTATTCAACCGCTTCGCTATCAACTGGAAGAAACTTGGGTCTCAGATTTTGAGGAGAAACCGCATCGTGGCCACACGGTCACGTGGTGGGATATGTCGGGTGGCGGAGACACAGGTTACAATTTGGAGGCCTTCACCAAAGGTGATTCCAAAGCTTGGATTGCCGCGCTCAATTCTTCGTTTAACAATTGGTACTTGCTGCTCGGGGGGACTCCCGATTCGCAAGGGACCCCTCTTAAACGCGCGGATCCCGGTGGCGAAGCCGTCGTGCGCGCGCTCCTTTATTTTGGCCGCTACTTGCCCGACATAGAGCATGAAGCTCCCGAGTGGACTTCGGCCGAAAGTTTGGCGAAATTATTCTTCGCGGAGTTCGCGGGATGGGATGAGCCGCACCTTTTCAATCCGAATTTGATGGACTTCTTTGCCGGCAAGGGTCCGGCCTATTTCGGCGAGCTCGGGGTACCGAAAAAAATCGGCGAGCCACAAATCACAGAAGCTATGGATCATTTGATTGCGCGCCTGCTCCGCAATCCCGACCTCAAAGTGACCGACGCGAATTTGCGCCGCCTGTTCGAACGCTTTCCGACGACGGCATTCTCGGCCAAAATGTTGGTGCTCAAGGCAATAGAGGGAGACCCAAAGCCGGAAAGAAGGAGTGGCGGCCCAGGGGGGAGTATGATTCTTTAGTGATCTTTAAACGGGAGCAGCTTAGCGTAGTTTTCGACGATCTCTTTGAGCTGCTTAGTACTGACCGGCTTCTGCAACAAAACAACACCATTGCGGTCATCAATATCCTCAGCCGTGTACTCCGATTCCCCAGTCATCATTATTACGGGAATATCCAACTTCTCCTGATTCACAGCCTCGAGTAAGCTGACTCCATTCATGCGCGGCATATTCACGTCGCTCAAGATCATCGAGTACTCTCTTTTCTTCAGCATCTCGAGCGCGTTGACGCCGTCGACGGCGACATCCACTTCGGCGCCGATCAGTTCAAAGGTCTTCTTCAAAGCATGGCGTAGATTGACGTCGTCATCCACGACGAGAATTCGCAATTTGTTCTTCACAGGATCTCCAGGCGGGCGTACTTGACCACGAACTTTTTAAAGGTCTGATCTTGAAAGACTACACTGACCTTTTGCATTTCTCCATCACCTTCGACTTGATAAACCGAACCTATACCAAAAGTCGGGTGGCGCACACGCATGCCTTTTGCGTACCCTTGGCCGGCCTCATGCGAGGTGTTTTCGTAATCGGGCATCACGTCAAAATCCATCGGCTGCGATTTGCCGACCGAACGCCCGCGGAAGGACGGCTGAGGCTGCGGGCTGGCGTACTGATCGCGGTATTTATCAAGAAAACTTGATCGCCCCATACGGCTGTTGCTGACAACATATTTGTCAGGAATTTCCTTGAGGAAGCGTGACGGCGGATGCATCTGCTCTTGGCCCCACACCCGGCGCGATTTCGCGAACGACAGAAATAAACGCTTCCGCGCGCGCGTCATGCCGACATAGGCGAGACGGCGCTCCTCTTCCACGCTCATGGGATCGTCATCGTCAATGGCGCGTGACGAGGGAAATAAACCCTCTTCCATGCCCACGATAAAGACGACGGGAAATTCCAGTCCCTTGGAAATGTGCAGGGTCATTAAAGTCACGAAGTCATCGCTCTCGTTGATGGTGTCGGCGTCGCTGACGAGCGCCATCTCTTCGAGGAAGGTGGTCAGCGTCGCCTCGTCGCCGCGCTCTTGCTCAAATTGGCGGATCGCGTTGGCAAATTCCTCTAAGTTGTCGATGCGCGCTTGCGACTCGGGCGTGTTTTCTTCTTTGAGGCGAATCACGTACTCGGTCGCATCAAGAACTTCGACAAAAAGTTCGGAGAGCTTCAGATCTTTTGCCTTAGCCGCAAGAGAATCCATCAAACCGCGGAATTCGCGCAGCTTGCGGGCGGCGCCGGAATGCACCAGCCGTTGTTCGGCAGCTCTGAGAATTCCGTCGTAGAAAGTAATCTTCTCACTTGCCGCGAGCTCTTCGATTTTGTCTGAGGTCGTCTTGCCGATGCCGCGCGAAGGAACATTCAAAATCCGTTGTACGGCGATGTCGTCGGCGGGATTCAGGAACGACTTGAAGTAAGCGAGGATATCTTTGATCTCCATGCGCTCATAGAACTTCACGCCGCCGACCAATTTGTACGGCAGGCTATGACTGCGCATCAGATCTTCGAGCACGCGCGACTGCGCGTTCGTGCGGTAGAACACGGCGAAGTCCTTTAACGGATGCGGCCCTTCTTTCATCAACGACTCGATCGTCTGCACGACAAAGCGCGCCTCTTCGTACTCGTTGATGTCTTGATGAACCAAGATCTTCTCGCCATCCTGGTTTTGCGTGAAGAGCGTTTTGTCTTTGCGTTGCGTGTTGTTCTTGATCAGCTCACTCGCGGCCGAAACAATCGTCTGACTCGAGCGGTAATTTTCCTCGAGCTTGATCACTTTGGCTTCGGGAAAATCCTGTTCGAAGCTGAGGATATTTTTAATGTCGGCGCCCCGCCAGGAGTAGATCGACTGATCCTCATCGCCGACGACGCAGAGATTGCGGTGCTGTTCCGCCAATTGCTTCACGATCAAATACTGAATGTGATTGGTGTCCTGATACTCGTCGACAGAAATGTACTGGAAGCGGTCTTGGTACTTCTTCAAAATATCCGGGTAGGTGCGGAACAAGTCGTAGGTTTTAAAAAGCAAATCGCCGAAGTCGAGCGCGTTCGCGCGCTTCATTTGCTCTTCGTAATTCTTGTAGACGGCGACGCTCTTCTCATCCCACCACATCGAACCTTTTTTGCTAATGTCGTCGGGCGACTGCGCGAGTTGTTTCGCTTCGTTGATTTTGGCCTGAAAGCTGCGCGGCGGATACATCTTGTCGTTGATGTTCAGCGCGGTCATGACCTTCTTGATCAGCGACATCTGATCGCTGTCGTCATAGATGCCGAAGAAGGGTTGGTAATCGAGCAGGTGAATGTCGTCGCGGAGAATGCGCGCGCAAATCGAGTGGAAGGTGGAGACCCACATGCGCTCATACACCGGAATGTTCAATTCTTGCAGGAGCTTCACTACACGATGTTCCATCTCGCGCGCGGCTTTATTGGTGAATGTGACGGCGAGAATTTGATCGGCGGTGCACTCGCCCTGCGCGATGAGGTTCGACATGCGGTAGGTGAGGACGCGGGTTTTTCCGCTGCCGGCACCGGCGAGAATGAGGAGCGGACCGTTGAGCGTGGCGACGGCTTCGGCCTGCCGCTCGTTCAGCTGCTCTGAAAATTTTTTTAAAATGGTCATAACTTCGCCACCGAAAGTATCAGATTTAGGAAGAATTTCGAGTATTTGCGGTAGAATTTATTAGTGATTATGATGCAACGCGTGATATAGCCGAAAGCACAAATGCAATCTCGTTTTACGTGGCTCTTTTTCGTCGTCCTTTTGACCGGCTGCACGCATTCAGGCGGCGGCGGCGGCGACACCAAGTTCCTTTTGCCTTGGCGCAACGTCAATGGGACCTATCAGCTCCAGGAGGTCACGATTGAGACTCTCGCCTCGCCCGAGGAATTGCGCGGGGAGGCGGCCGAAATCTATGACCAGAACGAATTGTCGGATGCGGGCTTCGCGGGATCGATTGCGCGTCCCCATTTGACCAAGTCGGGCGACGTTTGGGTGCCGATGGACGCGGAGAGCGCGATTGCGGTCGCCGCCTATGCGCAATTCGATCAGCTGTTCAAATACGAGCGGGCGCAGGGCACGCGCTCGCAAATCAGTTGGCCGCGCCGGGTTGGTATAGAATTGAACATGACCGGGCCCGATATCGCGGCCCACAACAACGCACACTATTTCACGCAGCTCGATGCGATTGGCTTGATGCCGTCTACGCGCGGCGGAGTTCCGGTGTCGCTCAATCACGGGATTGTAGCCCACGAACATTTCCATGCTCATTTTCAATCGCAAGTCATGAACGTGGTGGCGCGTGAGCACGAGCCGGTGATCGCGGCGATCGAGCGCATGTTTTATCCGTTCTTCAGTTTCGCGGCCGCGCCGAATTTTGAAAAACGGCCGTCGTCTGACAATCCGAGATCGATGAACATGATCGTTTTGCGCGCGTGGAACGAAGGTTTGGCCGACGTCTTTGCGGGAATCTACACCGGCGATCCCAATTTCTTCGCCCCCAGTTTGCCGCAGGTCGGATGGTCGCGCTCTCTGACGCTGCCGGAAACCCGCTTGGCGACTGGTGAGATGCTGCAATCGACGTTAATGAGCCAACCGTTGACCGATGATCAAATTACGGGAACAGCGTACGCCCAGGGTTCACTCCTGGCGCGCATGATGTTCAAGCTTGCGATGAATGGTACGGAGTCACCCGACAGCTTTTCGGCGCGCATGCTCGGCCGGATCGCGGCGATTCCCGAGGCGGTCGCCGGGAAAATGGATCACACAGTGATGGATTTTGAAGATGTGGTGCCGGTTCTTTTGGATGGATTTCCGCTGTCGGTGGACTCATGTGGCGCCTTAAGTGGAACGGTGTCTCCCGAGATGATGAAGGGAAGTTTTAAAGCATGTGGCGTTCAGTAGCGATTTTGCTTTTAGTGTGTGCGAGCCAGTCATGGGCTTTGGCGAAGCCCGACTACGCATTGGGACTGGCTCTTGAAGCGCGTGAACAGCGCGAAGTGAATCCCGACACCAATGGTGCGCGGGGTTTTGGTCAGCTGTACGGCCTTGTGCGAATGCGTCCGGCCGCGGTTGAAATCGAAACGTCGCAGGATTCCAACGAGACGCATTCGGGTTCGTTGAGCGTGAAGTCGCTGTCGACGATGGTCGGCGCGTGGGGCCGTTATGAATATTTGCATCCGGCGGATTACACGCTGTTTGCGTCACTGGGGCTCGGCGCTTTTTTCGACCGTGTGGACACACAGTTTCAAACGTCGAGCGATCACCATTCCGGCACCCGGGATTTTATGGGCGCCGGCACGGGGCTCTCGGTGGTCTTTTGGGAGCACTTGCAGTTGGAAGTTGAAGGACGGATTTTGAGTATTCAAGAATCTAAGGATCCCGTCTTGTCGGGTCTTGTCCGCGTGGGTTGTCAAATTTAAGGAGTCGTTATGAAGCAGTCGAGAATCAATGCCGCTTATCACTTTCTGGGCCTCTTGTTTTTTATTATCCCGATTGTCGGATTGGCCGCGCCCGCGCTCTTCAGCGTGTTCCGTAAATTTCCGTCGCTTGAAGAACGCAATCACTATCGCGGTGTCTTGAATTTTCTGACATCGGTGTTCATTTACTTTATCGCATCGTACTTTTTATTTCCGGGCGGCGTTTCATTCGTGGTGAACCTGATTATTACGGTCCTCGCGGCGATGATGGTGATCTATAATGGAGTCTTGGCGCTACAAGGCGAGGAGTGCTCGTATCCGCTGTCTCTGCCGATTCTAAAGCCGGAGGTCAAAAGGACCTCCATTGATGATTTAATGCTTCAGAGTCGAGAGTAACTCTGCTCAAGCAAAGTCATGGCGCACTCAGCCTTCGGCGGGCGGACAAAGGTCAAAGGCTTTCTTCAACCACTTCTTTTCAGCAGAGCCAAAATCTTTTAAAGACGTGATCGGGATCTTGTGCGTGATACGGTCACCCTTTGACAAGCCGCCAGTGCTGATCACGGAACCGCTGACTTTGGTAGTCCCAAGCGCCAGTCCCAATTCGATCTTGCCTTTCGACACGGGCTTGACCTGCGCAAAGACGAACCGTCGCCTGAGCGGAATAATGGTCTTGCAAGGCGTGACGGTGACATCGGCGCCCAATTTCATAGAGTAGGTGAGAATCTCCTCATAAATCTCGCGCAGTGCCTCGCGCGGGGGCGCGAACATAGCCTCAACGTAAGACTCGGGCTCATACTCTTCGACGATCCCCATCGCGCGCTCGGCAACAAAGCGGGCCGTGTTTGTGCCCAACTTGTGCTTGGACTTCAACCATTTGGCCCAGTCGGTTTTGTTCTTAGGCCCCTTATCCTTAAGGAACTTTTCCCACTCTTTCAGCGAGCGGCCGGTCTTGCCTTTTAAATTCGCAATCACACTTTCGATCATTTCAAAACCAGGATGCATGGCATAGACGGGCTTTTTCATAGCGATCTCCCGCTCACGCAAAACATGTTGCCATCCAGATCTTTAAAGAGAGCGAACGAGCCCCAGTCTTCCTGTGTTGGCGGAGCGGTGAATTCCACGCCACGCGAACGATAGAGATCATATGTCTTCATCAGGTCATCCGTGTGAAACGTAATGTTGAGGAATCCGCCGATCCACGATTTGTGCGCGTCGGCCGTGAACAGAACGACTCGGGTGTCGCCGCCGCCGGGAATTTTGAGTTCGATCCATCTCTGACTGTCGTCGAAGGGCTGGTCGGTAAGGACCTTGAAACCCAATTTCTCGGTGTAGAACTCAAGGGCCTTCTGCTGGTCCTTTACGGGAATGCTGACACACTTAACACTCTTAATCATGACAAACCCCCTTTGTTGCCATCAGAAGGTAAAATCAAACCGGTAGGTTCACAAGACGGGAAATGACTCCAAAAGAAGATTGCGATTTTAATTAATATAGTAGTAATAAGTATAGTTATTATGAGTAAACAGATATCGATAGATTCATATATGTTAGATACCTTGATGCGCGATTTGACCCATCATGACAGGTCGCCTTCGACTTTCGTGGTCTTTTTATATTTTTACGGCTCGACGATCTCCGTGGGCCGCAAATCGATCCATCGCAGCCTCCAAATGATCGCCGAAGAGACGGGATTATCGAAGTCGGCGGTCCAATTAGCGGTGAAGAGACTTACGCGCCGTAAATTGCTGACTGTGCGAAAGGCGTCGAAGACCGCCGTGCCGGAATATACTGTTCACCGGCACTGGCATAGGGGATAGTCTCCCGAGAAAAGGCGAAACTTCTCGTTACTGAATGATCTTCTGAACGATTGCCGACTTGGTGTTGGCGTCTTTCATAAACTGAGCGCGGAACTCTGAAGCGCTCTTGAAATTGCTGAATAGACCAACAGACACGCGATACCAAGTGTGACCTTGAACGGCGGCTTGGAAGTAAAATGCGTTCCAACCTTTGGTTTTCAAATCGGCGGCATGACCCTTTGCTTCTTTTTCGTCAGCGTAGCTAGCTACTTGCACCGTGTACTTGCCGATAGCGCTGGAAGCGACTGACGGGAGAGTGCTAGCGGGTTTGCGCTGTTCGACTTTGCCGTCAGTGGGCGCTTCGCCCTGTGCGACTTTATCTGCCACGGCGCCGGTCGCATCAGCCGTGTGACTGTCTTTGTCAGCGCCTTTTTTCTTCTTGTCGGCTTTCTTGGCTTTCTTATCGGGATTGGCCGGCTCAGCTTTGGGAGCGGCCTCGCCTTTGCCTTCTGCTAATTTCTCGCCGCGAGTGTAGCTCTTATAGCCATTGGCTTCTTGTTTCTCGGCGGAAGCTTCGGTTTTTTCGGACTTCTCGGTCGCAGCCGTTTCACCGGCGCTGGCCTTTTCTTTGTTCACGAACTCTTCGGTCAGGCTCTCAACTTCTTTTTCGCTGATTTTTCCCTCTTCGCCCTCTTTGGCATCGCCGGTACTGGCCACGCTGCGGCCTTCTTTGTATTCGCCCTCAAGAGCAATACGGCGGTGATCACTGTCGCTCACTTGTTTGCCGACAAAGGTGCCTACGGAAAAGGATAAAAGTGAAATAAAGAACACGAGCACCACTTTAACCAAAGTATCGGCCTTAGAACTGCCTTTTTCTGCAGACATGATTTCCTCCGCTTGCTTAAATAAATTCTAGATGTTCTGCTCCGCTGGGTCAACACAGCCTAAGCCTTGACATCTTCTTTGAACCGCTATTGAACGAATGACATGAATAATCTCGACTTATCTCATGCGCTGACAACGGCTCTCCATGCTTCTCGGCTGGGCCGACAGGTTGTTTTAGATTATTTTGGACAATTAAAGAAGGTCCAGGTTAAGGCGCACGCCGGTCTAGTCTCCGAAGCCGACCTCGAAAGCGAAAAGGCCATCACGGCCGAATTGGCGCGCGGGCTGCCGGGAATCGGGATTTTGGGCGAGGAAGACGCCTTCGCGAAAAATAAAGAAACAATAGAATCGTCAATGTGGGTGGTGGATCCGCTCGACGGGACCACCAACTACGTTCATGGCTTTCCGATTTTTTGCATTTCCATCGGCTTGCAGTGGCAGGGCGAGCTCGCGGTCGGCGTGGTGGATGTTCCCATGCTTGGAAGGACGTACACCTGCGCCAAAGGCCAGGGCGCGTTTGTGAACGGCGAACGCATTCAGGTGAGCGAGCGCACAACGATCGAGGAGTCGCTGCTCGCGACCGGATTTTTTCCCGACAATGTGACGGCATTAAAAGAGCAACTCGCGATTTTCTCTGACCTCGTCTACAAAGCGCGTGGCATCCGCCGTGCGGGCGCGGCTGCCTATGATCTTTGTCTAGTGGCCGAGGGCGTCTTTGATGCCTTCTGGGAAAAAAATCTGAAACCTTGGGACACGGCCGCGGGCACGCTCATGATCCGCGAGGCCGGGGGCACGGTATGGAATTATTCCGGCCAAGACTATCAGCTGGGCCAGGATTCAATTCTCGCTGGAAATCGCACGGTTCCGTCGTTCATTAAGCAGCGTATTCAATCTCTTCCGAAATCTTAAACTCATAGCCGCGGCCCTCCGACAAGGAACTCTGGGGGGCCCTATGAAACGACTTGCGTTCGCATTGGTGGGTATTGGATTGCTTGCGGGATGTGCATCCGAGCCCGAACTTATGAGATTGCCTCCTGCCGACGGCTTTGAGCCGCCGGTCGAGCACGTGGAGCGCGGAGAGCGTAACCATGCGCCAGTGAAGACCTACACCATGTCGGAATTAAAATCGCAGTTGGGAATGAACCGCGAAACTTCAGACCTCGGCTTCGTCGACAAAGATTTCGATGGCTGTCAGACGGCCTATAGAGGCGATCAGGGAGAATGTGGATCGCGCGTGTTATCGGTTGTTAACTTTCGCTTGGTTTGCCGTGACACGGTTGGCACAACTTCGCGCGCGCCGACGAGTTTGACGCCGCTCCATGCCGGAAATTTGGAATGGCGATTTGCGGGAGTGCGCGGGCATACGCACACGGATCACCAAGGCTATGGTCAAGTGGAGCTTGTTTCCAATGGGCCAGTGGGCACTCAACGATTTATCCTGTTAATCGGATCGAAGACTGTTGGTCTCGAAGCTTCGGAAGTCAGTCAGATTGTGCTTCCGAAAAACTTCTGCACGCAGCACTTAGCAATGGAGTGATATGCGTTTTCTACTCGCGGGTTTGATTTTGGGTTTGCTCGGCGGCTGTGCTCATCGTGCACCGATGCCGGAGTTTGCCGGTAGTCACGAAGTGATTGTGCGCCAGCCCGGATCCGCGAATGCAGGCTCAATCACCGAGGTGCAGCAGCAGCTCGGCTTGAATCGCTCAGTTATGGAATTGGGAATGGAAGAGAAGCAATTCGATAGTTGTTCTGTGCCTGTGAAAGACGGAATGGGCAAATGCGGTCCGCGCTACATGGCGGTTTTGAATTTTCAAATCGTCTGCCGGGATAGCGAAGGCACGGTGAGTGAAGTCGTGACTAACTTTAGGCCGCTGGTGAGTGACCACATTGAGTATCAGTTGGCGGGTGGGCGCGGTGTTCTGAAAACCGACAGCAATGGGTATTCGCAACTGTTGATGATTGGTTCTGTGCCTCTGCGCGGGCATCAGCTGATTCTTACGATTGGGAATCAGGATCTTGGGAAGCAACTTTCCGAGATTACTCGATTGGTTGTTCCTAATTATTGGTGCCGGTAGGCGTCGATAAAATAAAAATTTTGGCTTGGATTGTCGATCGGAAGTCGATTGTGGCTTTGTGATTCGGCGTGGTTTCTTCGACTGAGAGGGATTGCGGTTTTTGCGATTCCCGTTTTGGTTGGCTAGAGGATGGGCGCATTGGGGTGACGCGGGGTTTAGGGGTTGTGACGGAGATTGGGTTTGGCGCGGGGCTTGGGAGTGGGGCCCGGCGCGGGGCTTGTCCGGATTGCGGAACTTACTTGGTACAATTAATTTGTTTGACTATCGTTGGATTATTTTTGGACGTAAATAAATTTAGTTTCTAGAAAGTGCTTAGCGATCGTTTTAAGGCGGCTCATTCGCTTTCCCTGAAGCGCATTTTGATCTTTTGACTCTCTCAAAAAAGGCTTTCCTAAGCACGTCTCCTTCAGTGCAATAGCCACGACGTTTTTACTTCAAAAACCAGTGATATGTTCCCCCCTATGCCGACTCGATTCGCGAATTCTGCATGACGGTCCACCGCATGTCGCGGCACGAAGCCCAAATCCGTGTGGATGCCATGCGGCTCTTGAAAGCGATTCCTGAAATCGCAGATGACTTGCAGTCGGGAAAACTCTCGCTCACAATCGCCGCGCAGACTCAGTCGGCTTTCAGAATGGAAAACGCCAGACGTAAAAAATCCGGCCTGAAACTTCTTAGCGAAGACGAACAAAAATCAATTCTCTTAGATCTTATGACCGGCACTACCCGCGAGGCCGATCACAAACTGGCCAAGCATTTCCCAAATACTCCAAAGCCAGAATGCGCGATTCCAATCTCTGCGGAAACCACACGATTCGAATTTAACGCCGACAAGGAGCTCACCGAAAACCTCGAACGACTACAAACCGTCTATCACCATCAAACCGGAGGCCTTTGGGGAAAACTGATCGCCATTCTCGCCAATCGCGAAATTGCGAAGCTTGACGCATCACCACGCCCCGCGCGGGGCTCGAAGAAACGTTCGCGGTATGTGCAAAAATCCGTGCATCAATATATTTGGTCGAAATGGAAAGATGGCTGCGATTTCATGCTCGATAGTGGTGAGCGATGTGCCTCAAGACGAAATCTTTAACAGGATCACATCGTCGAATATTCAAATGGCGGAGAGACTACGATTGAAAACCTAAGGCTCATTTGCGGCCCTCACAACCGACATCGCTCGGACTGCACTCACTAACATAGCCCAGCCCATCCCCGCGGCGGGTTCCACTCCCCGAGCCCGCGCCAAGCCCGATCTCCATCACAGCCCTAAAATCCGCGCCACCCAGATCCGCCCTTCCCCTAGCCAACCAAAACGGTAAGCGCAAAAGCCCCAAACGAACACAGTCGAAGAAATCACGCAGAATCTCCAAACCCCAATCGACTTCCGGTCCCCAATCGACCTCAGAATCTCAAGTCCCAGTCCTGTCAAAATCCCGAAGCCGCCAAAGTCAATTTGTCAGTCCAGCATCACGCTAACTCCATGATTTCCAGCCGCAAACCAAGCCAAAGCCTCGTCAAAAATCCTAATTCCAAAACGTAAGTCCGTGTGGCATCGGCATTGCTCTACCATCAGTTCGTAGATCTATAGGTTGGACTTAGGAGGGGATAGTCGTGGCCGAAAATGCACCAGCACCAGCACCCGCAGCGCCGGCACCATCAGGTAATCCCGGTGGCAAGCCGACTCTCTTTATCTTGCTGGCCATCATTAACATGGCTGTCGTCGTCGGCGTCGGCGTGATGTTGTACTTGGGACAAAAGAAAAAGGAAGCTGAGCCTGGAATCGATGACGTCATCAAGGGCGAGCACGAGCAAGTCAAAAAAGAAGAGCAATCTAAGGACTTTATCGGCAAACTCGTTCCACTCGAGACTTTTCTCGTTAACGTCTCGGGCAGCCGCGGACGCAAACTCGTAAAAATGAATATGGAACTCGAACTGACGAATGCGGAAGTGCAAGAGGAAGTCGAGAAAATCAAACCGAAGATCCGCGACTACATTATTATCATCGCCTCTTCGAAGACGTTTGCTGAGATCTCGACTAAGGAAGGCAAGGATGCACTTCGCGAAGAGATCAAGAATCAGATCAATTTGTTTTTGACCAAAGGTCAGATCACGAAAGTTTATTTCACTGAGTTCATTTTGAATTAGGGAGCGAAGAGAATGAGTCAGGTTCTTTCACAGTCTGAAGTTGATGCCCTCCTAGCCGCCGTCAGCGAAGGCGAGGTCGGTGGTGGAGAAGGTGGCGCCGCGTCCGGAGGCGGAGGAACGCCCGGCGACGAACGTGTGGTCGTCGTCTATGACCTGACCTCGCAAGACCGTATCATCCGCGGCCGTCTCCCGCAGCTCGACGTTATTTACGAAAAATTCATGCGATCGTTCCGCGTGTCGCTTTCGAGTGCCCTCCGTAAAATTGCGACTTTGACTCACGCTTCGACCGACTTTCTGAAGTTCGGTGAGTTTATCAATACGTTACCGATGCCAACTTGCATGAGCGTGCTCCGATTCAACGCGCTCCGCGGTTCGGCTCTGTTTGTGATCGAATCGAAACTCGCCTATGCGTTGGTCGATAACTTTTTTGGCGGCGCCGACCGTCCTTATACAAAGATTGAAGGCAAAGACTTTACGCCGATCGAACTGTCGATTGTCCGCAAAGTGGTGGATCTCGCGATCGAAGATCTCGAAAGCGCGTGGGCCTCAGTTGAAAAAATCGAAGCCAGCTTTGTCCGTACCGAGATCAATCCGCAGTTCGTCGGTATCGTGCCGCCGACGGATATTGTGATCGCCTCGACTTTCGACGTCGAACTCGAGAACGCGAACGGAACGATCACTCTCGTGATTCCGTACGCCACGATCGAACCGATCAAACAAAAATTGGCCACCGGTTTCCAAGTGGAATCGGACCAAACGGATAAAAAGATGTGGACTGCGATCATCCGCAGCCAGTTGCTCGAAACGAGTGTGAACATCAATGTGAATCTCGGACAGAGCGAGATCACCTTGAATGATCTCATGAGTCTCAAGGTCGGCGATGTGATTCCGCTCGACCAAGATACGACAGGGGAATTCGACGTCAATGTTGAAGGGGTTTCGAAGTTTAAAGCGTTCTACGGTATTCATCACGGATCGGTGGCTGTGCAAGTCACCCGGCCCGTAGAGAAGTGAGGGTAGGGGTATGGCAGACGATAAAACCAATCTTGCGGCGGTTGTGAATGAGCTCGAGGCGGCACCTGCGCCCGCGGCTCCAGCAGGTAAGCCAGACAAGATGAGCGGCATTCCCGACACCAGTCACCGCAATCTTTCGTTAATTCTCGACATCCCGTTGCGGGTGGCGGTGGAACTCGGAAGAACCAAAATGGTCGTCAATGATTTGCTGAACCTGGGTCAGGGCAGCGTCATTGAGCTCTCGAAGCTGGCCGGTGAACCTATGGAGGTTCTGGTCAACGACAAATTGGTGGCGCGCGGTGAGGCGGTGGTCGTGAACGAAAAGTTCGGTGTTCGTTTGACGGACATCATCTCGCCCAGTGAGCGAGTGGAGCAGTTAAAGTAAATTTTGTTTTCTTTGAACTCTTGGGGGAGAGGGATGATGAGATTCACAACAGTGATTCTAAGTGCATTGGTTTGCCTGTCGATTCGCGCACATGCCGTGAATTTGGATAAGGCGTCTGACGAAGCGATCATGGCTGCGGCGGAACAACTGGTATCGGAAGGGCAGGGACCCAAGGCTGAAGAAGCAAAGGCGGAACCCGCTGCGATTAAGGCCGAAGGCCAAGGGCCAGTTGAAGAAGTTGGGAAGAAGGAATCTGAGATTCCGGTATTCACCAAATCTGAGAAAGTGGTGAAGGCTGAGAATTCTTTGATCTGGCGTCTCGTCGCCAGCATGATTCTTCTCGGCGTGGTTGCCGGTGCACTCATCATGACCAGCAAGCGCTATGCGCGCACCAAGAACAAAGGCGGAGAAAAAGTCCGCATCGAAATGTTGCACCAATATCATTTGGGTCCGAAGAAGACCTTGGCTTTGATCCGCGTGGCTGGCGAGTGCCTCTTAATCGGGTGCACCGATCACGCTATCAATATGTTGAAGCCGGTCACTTTGATTGATGACGAGCTCGAAGGAATCCTCGGCAAAGACTTTAACGATTTTCTCGAAGACGATTTCAAAATCGAAGATATGCGTACGGCGCTCAGCCGTCCTTTGGAGCGCTAATGAAAATCAGCCGTTGGTGGATCTTCGCTAGCCTCGCTGGTGCCGCAACGTTGCTGCTGGGCGTTTCCGCTCATGCACAGGTGACATTGCCGTCATTGAGTTTGGGTTTGAAATCCACGAACAATCCGCAGGAAATCGTCAGCGCGATCAAGATCATTTTGATGCTGACGGTTTTGACTTTGGCGCCGGCGATCTTAATCATGATGACGGCCTTCACGCGCATTATTATCGTTTTGTCGTTTGTGCGCCAAGCGCTGGGAACGCAGCAGATGCCGCCGAATCAACTGTTAGTCGGCTTGGCGCTTTTTCTCACGTTTTTCGTGATGCAACCGTTCTTCACGAAAATCAACAACGACGCCTTGCAGCCGTTTTTAAATAATCAAATTTCGCAGGATGAAGCGCTCGACAAATCTCTCGGTCCTATCCGTACGTTCATGTTTCACCAGACGCGGGCGTCGGATCTCGAATTATTCATTCGGATGAGCAAATCTGAGCAGCCGAAAACCCGTGCGGATGTCGCGACAAGCGTTTTGATTCCCTCGTTTGTCCTCTCGGAACTCAAAACCGCGTTTGAGATGGGCTTTATCATTTATCTGCCGTTCCTCGTGATCGATATGGTCGCAGCGAGCGTGCTAATGGCGATGGGTATGATGATGCTCCCGCCGGTGGTCATTTCATTGCCGTTCAAGATCATGCTGTTCGTCCTCGTTGACGGTTGGACACTTTTAATTGGTTCGCTCGTGAAAAGTTTCGGGTGAGGTGAAAGATGTCGGAAGAACTGATTCTAAAACTAGGTCAGGAAACGCTTAAAACGACCGCGATGCTCTGCGGCCCTTTGCTCATGGCGGCGCTCGTCGTCGGTCTGCTGGTGTCGGTGTTTCAAGCCGTCACGCAAATCAACGAAGCGACCCTGACCTTCATTCCCAAGATGGTGATTGTCGGCGTCGTGCTGGTCATCGCCGCACCTTGGATGATGGATGTGATGAACAACTTCACGATTCAGCTGTTTGAGGGCCTTACGGAGATGGTGCGCATACGATGACCGAAGTTTACAACTTTTCGCAAACTGAAATCCTGTTGTTCAGCCTCGTGCTGATCCGCATGACTTCCTTTGTGGTCAGTTGGCCGGTCTTTGGCGTAGAGACGGTTTCGCCGCAGGTGAAAGTGCTCTTCGCGACGGTGCTCGCGATGGTGGTCTATCCGACTCTGAAATGGGTGCCTCTGCAAAAAGATGTCATCGATACCAATACCGTCTTGTTGGTGATGCGCGAAGCGTTCATCGGCTTGTCGATGGGCTACCTCGCGCGGTTCTTTTTCTTCGCCTTCCGGATCGCGGGTGAGATGGTCAGCCAGGCAATGGGCTTGAGCGCGGCCTCGATGTTCAATCCGTCGATGGGCGGCCAATCGACGTCGGTCGAGCAATTCTACACGGCGTTTGCGACTCTATTTTATCTAGCGGTCAATGGGCATCACTACTTGATCGCGGGCTTAGTGAAAAGTTTTGAGTGGGCGCCGCCCGCGGTTCTCAGCCTGAATGTTTCGCAATTCACCGGTGTGATTCAAATGACCGAAGAAATTCTGGTCCTCGGCCTGCGCTTCAGCGCACCGGTGGTTATCTCCATTCTGGTGATCAATTTGGTTTTGGGTGTGGTCGGAAAGACGGTGCCGCAATTGAATGTGCTGGTCACCAGTTTCCCGATCAACATCATGATCGGTTTGTTTTTGTTAATTATCACTTTGCCGATGCTGCTCGACCAAATGGGCGACTTTTTGGTTTTGAGCACGGACCGAGTGTTTCAGTTAGTGAGGACCTTCTAAGTGGCTTCGGAAGCGGATTCAGGCGAACGGTCAGAAGAGGCGACACCGCAGCGGCGCGAAGATTATCGCAAGCGCGGCCAAGTGGCGCAAACCAAGGAACTCTCCTCGGTTCTTCTGCTATTTTCCGCGGTCCTACTCATTTGGATCATGAGCCGTTTTTTCTTCCAACAGATATGGGAGATCTTTCATCAGGCGTACGGCGATTCGCTGGTGCAGATGGTCCGCGGCGGCGACTACAAAGAGATTCTGGGCTTCGTCGGCGGCAAATTTGTACTCTTGCTTTTGCCGGTGCTCGGCGTGTTCTGGATATTGGGATTTGTCTCGACGGTCGTGCAGGTCGGTTTTCTCTACAACGAAGAGGCCTTGCAGTGGCGGTGGGATCGGTTGGACCCGGTACAAGGTATGACACGCATCTTCTCACTGCGGTCTGGAATGGAAGGCCTTAAGGCGATTCTCAAGCTTTGCTTGATCTTGGGCATTTCCTATTTGTTGTTACGCAGTCAAATCGCGCTTCTGCCGCATTTGATGGACTTCTCGATTCCTCAGATCTTTACGTTCTTGGGAACGTTGATCACCCGCCTGCTCCTCGGCGTAGGCACGTTTATGCTGGTTCTTGCGGCCGCCGACTACTTCTATCAGCGGTGGGATCTTGAAAAAGAAATGCGCATGACCAAACAAGAGGTCAAAGAAGAGGTTAAATCGCGCGAGGGTGACCCGATGATCAAGGCGCGGATCAAACGCATTCAGCGCGAGATGGCTAGCCGCCGCATGATGGAAGAGGTGCCGAAGGCCGATGTCATCGTGACCAACCCGACACATATCGCCATAGCTTTAAAATATGACGAGACGATGATTTCTCCGCGCGTAATCGCCAAAGGCGCGGATCTTGTGGCTGAAAAAATCAAAGCGATCGCGCGTGAGAACAACATTCCCTGCGTGGAAAACGTTCCGCTCGCGCGCTCGATATTCAAACTGTTGGATATCGGACAAAGCATCCCGCGCGAATTGTATACCGCCGTCGCGGAAGTTCTCTCGTACGTTTACAAGTTGAAGAGAAAGAAAAAGGGTTAATAGGTCATGGAAGAGGTATTCCAGTTCTTAAAACGGTTTGAGAAGTACGCGAAGAACGTCGATCTGCTGATTGCAGTGGCGTTAATCGGTGTCTTGGCCGTGATGATCGTGCCTCTGCCGGCCTTCATGCTCGACTTGGCTCTGACCCTGTCGATCACGATGTCGCTTTTGATCTTGCTCGTCGGCATCTACACCGACCGTTCGCTCGACTTCAGTATTTTCCCTTCGTTACTGTTGATGACCACCTTGTTCCGCCTGTCGCTGAACGTCGCGACCACGCGTTTGATTCTCGCCAATGGCGATAAAGAAGGTGCCGTCGGTCAGGTGATCCAGGCGTTCGGTCACTTCGTAGTTGGCGATTCTTACGTTATCGGCTTCGTCGTGTTCTTGATTCTGGTCGTCATCAACTTCATCGTTATCACCAAAGGTTCCGGCCGCGTCGCTGAGGTTGCAGCACGTTTCACCTTGGACGCCATGCCCGGTAAACAGATGTCTATCGACGCCGACTTGAATGCCGGCTTGATCACGGAAACCGAAGCCCGCCAGCGCCGTAAAGACATCGAGAAGGAAGCGGACTTCTACGGAGCCATGGACGGTGCCAGCAAATTCGTGCGCGGAGATGCGGTCGCCGGCATTATCATCACACTGATTAATATCGTCGGCGGGTTGTTAATCGGCATTTTTCAACACGGACTCGATTTCCAGACGGCCGCTAAGACTTACACTATGCTCACGATCGGTGACGGTCTCGTCACCCAGATCCCGGCGCTGATCATTTCGACCGCTGCCGGTATCGTGGTGACCCGCAATTCGGGCTCGCAAAATATGGGCTCGGAGATGGTGGGCCAACTTTTCTTGAAGCCGCGCGCGGTAGCGATCGTCGCGGCCATTATCGGAATCTTCGGTTTAATCCCCGGCTTGCCCACGCTGCCGTTCTTTATGGTGGCCTTCGCGCTCGGTGGAACTTCGTGGGCGATCAACCGCTTCCAACAAGATAAAAAAGATAAAGAAGTTGCGGCCAAGGAAGAATTGGCGCGCAAGCCGCAGAAGGAAAATATCGAATCGATGTTGCCGCTCGATCTCGTCGAGCTCGAAGTGGGCTATGGGTTGATCAATATCGTCGAGAGCGACCAGTCTGGCGATTTGCTCGAGCGCATCGTCTCGATCCGCAAACAGTTCGCGCTCGACATGGGTATCGTGGTTCCCTCGGTGCATATTCGCGACAATTTGCAGTTGCAGCCGGGTGAGTATCGAGTGCTGATTAAAGGCAATAAGGTCGGCGGCGGTCTCCTGCGTCCCGAGAATATGTTGGCGATGGATCCTGGAAATGTGATCAGCCCGGTGCCGGGCGTTCCGACGAAAGAACCTGCATTTGGCCTCGACGCGCTGTGGATCGGCAAAGGCCAAAAGGAAGAAGCCGAGATGGCCGGCTACACCGTGGTGGATTTGCCGACGGTTATGGCGACTCACCTGACCGAAATTATTCGTACGCACGCATTCGAGTTGTTTGGCCGCCAGGAAGCCGACAGCTTAATCGAGAACTTCAAGAAGAATTATCCGAAAGTCGTTTCGGAACTTATCCCCGACGTGTTGCCTTTGGGGTCGGTGGTCAAAGTGCTGCAGAACCTGTTGAAGGAGCAAGTGTCGATCCGCGACTTGCTGACGATCTTCGAGACGCTGGCTGACGAAGGCATGAAGAACAAAGACACCGAAGCGTTGACCGAAACGGTGCGCAGGGGCCTGGCGCGTTCGATCACGCATAAATACGCCAATGACCGCAACGAGATCCCTGTGATGACGCTGGCTCCGAGGGTTGAAGAATTGATCGCGAACTCACTCTTGCAAACCGAGCAAGGTGTGCAGCTCGTGATGGATCCGCGCCAAGCGCAGGGCATCCTCACGCAGATCACGCGCACGATCGAGCAACACCCCGAAATCGCAGGCCAGCCGATCTTGCTCACGAGTCCGACGGCCCGCCGTCACATTTTCAAACTGACCTATCGGTTCTTGCCGCAGGTTGTTGTTTTGTCCCATAACGAAATCTCAAGCGATGCGCAGATTCAAGCCGTCGGCTTGGTGGAGATGAGTCATGCAGGTTAAAAAATTCGAAGCCAAAACCATGAAGGAAGCCTTGGAGTTGGTGAAGGTCCATATGGGACCCGAAGCGATCATTCTCTCTGCGAAAGACACGCACCGCGGTTTCGGCTTAATGGGTGAAAAGAGCGTCGAAGTTACCGCCGCCGTCAGCGAAGAGACTCTGCGTAAGAAGAAAATTGCCGAGAGCAAATTGCGTGACGACCTGCGCACGCGCTTCCAACAGATTCCCGCGACCAAGCAGAGGGAATTTATCAATAAAGTTTTTGAAGAACGCCGCGAAGACAGACGCGAATTGGTCATGGCTGGAGGCGGGGGAGCTCGCGGCGGAATGGAAACGTACACCGCCGCCAGAGTTTCGCCCGAGAGCCGTGCTGCAACCTCGGGCCTGCGCTATGCGGATATACCTGAGGAAGACGCGGTTCCGCGCGCCGTCGCCCAAGACCGTGTGCGCCGGGCCGCCGAACGAGCGCGCCTCGCAAGCCAGGTTTTGCAAGAACCGCCGGCTCCGAAGGGCCGCCGCTCAGCGCGCGCCAGTGCCGCCGCTGCGGCCGCCGCCGCAGCAGCAGCCAGCACGGGAATCGCAACTCCGAAGGTCTCGAAAGCACAGCCGACGGCTCCATCTGCACCAGCACCCGCGCCGGTCGCGAGTGTTCCCAATTCCGATATTGAAAAGCTCGAGTCGCAAGTGCGGGAATTGAAAACTCTCGTCGAGCGCTTCCAGCAAATGCCGCAAGTGCCGATGACGATGCATCCGGGGGCTGAGCAAGGTTTGCCGTTTGAATTGAGCCCGGTCTATCAGCGCCTCACACAGCAAGGCATTTCGGTGCCGATCGTGAGTACGATGCTAAAAAAGGCGCAGAAGGAAATTGAATTTGAAGCCCTCAAACGTCCCGCGCTTGTCGAAGCGTGGATCGTGCGCCAGCTTTTGACCTCAGTCGAGGTGGTGACGAATCCCACGAAGGGCCGTTATCACGTGTTCATGGGTTCGACGGGCCAAGGTAAAACGACGTCGCTCTTTAAATTCGCCTCGCACCTGGTATTAAAAGAGAAAAAGACCATCGCCATAATTTCGCTCGACACGATCAAGGTAGGCGCCGCAGATCAATTGAAGATCTACGCGCAAATCCTGAATGTGCCGTTTGCGATCGTACGCACTCCCGAAGAGTGGCACGTGGCTCAGAGCAGGCTGAAACACGTGCAACACATCCTGGTGGATTTGCCCGGTTTCAATCTCCGCTCGATGGAAGAAGCGGATTGGTTGAAAGCCATGCTTCCCCCGGCGGAATTCGACCGCCAGATTCACTACGTACAATCGGCTCTCGCGCGCGACGAGGAGGCTCTTGACCTCGCTGGCCGGTACCAGATGCTCGGTTTCCACGATGTGATTTTCACGCGCTGTGATGAGTCCAGCCGCCATGGCATTTTGCTGAATTTCCAAGAGCATTTCAAAAAACCGCTCCATTCCTTTGGAATGGGCTCGCGAATTCCTGAAGACTACGAATTCGCGACCAAAGAGCGCGTGATCGATTTTATCTTCAAGTTGAGTAGAGTTACCAAGAAAGAGGCAGCGACATGATTTCTTCTGACAGCACACGTACAATCAGCATCACCAGCGGCAAGGGCGGAGTCGGCAAAACGTCTCTCGTCTGCAATTTGGCCTATGAGCTCGGAAAACTCGGCCACCGCGTTTTGATTCTCGACGGCGATTTGGGAATGGCAAACGTCGATATCATGTTCGGCCACCGCGCCCGCCAAAATATCAGCCACGTCTTAAATGGCGAGTGTTCCCTCGAAGAAGTGATGATGGATGTCGCCGCGAATGTCAGTTTGATTCCCGGCGGATCCGGAGTGTACGGCCTCTCGCGCCTAGATCCTTTGCAAAAGCACTTGCTTTTGGATCAGGTGAGCCGTTTGAACCGCAATTTCGACTATATGCTGGTCGACACGGCTCCCGGCATTGACGACAACGTTTTATATTTGAATTCCGCCGCTCAGGAGATCCTCGTGGTGGTCACCCCCGACCCCACGAGCCTGACCGACGCTTACGCCTTGATCAAAGTCTTAAATCAGCGGCACCGCGAGAACCGGTTTTCAGTAGTCACGAATATGGTGAAAGACGAACACGAAGCCCGTCAGGTCTTTCAAAAGCTGAGTGACGTGGCGTCGCGCTTCCTCTGCGTTAGTCTGGATTATCGCGGGTTTATCCCTAACGATCTCATTTTGAGACAGTCTATTCGCAGCCAGCAGCTCGTGGTTGAGGCTCAGAGCCGCTCGCCATCTAGTCTTGCAATTCGCGGACTCGCCGATTCCCTAAGAAATTCAGAGCGTTTCACGGAGTTGAAAGGCGGCCTGCAGTTCTTCTGGAACCAGCTCTCCGGCGTGGCCTAGACGTTGGTAATTTTGATTCATAGACGAATTTTGGTTAGAATTAAAGGGTAGAGGGGCGGAGACGAATGGCGAACAATAACAATAATGTGAATTCATTATTGAAAAAGTACAAAGAGGAACCGAATAAGCTGACCTCTCAGCAGAAGGATAAGCTTATATTGGAGTACGCTCCACTAATTAAGTTTATCGCCCAGAAAATCGCGGTTCGTCTTCCCAGCAATATTGAGCTCGATGATTTGATTTCGAGTGGCGTGATCGGCTTAATGGATGCCATCGAAAAATACGACCCGTCCCGCGATAACAAATTCAAGACTTATGCCGAATTCCGTATCCGCGGAGCGATTCTCGACGAATTGCGCGCCCAAGACTGGGTACCGCGCTCTGTCCGCGACAAAGCCAAAATGCTCGACCGGGCCACATTGGAGCTCGAATCGCAGCTCGGCCGCTCGGTGAACGAAGAAGAAGTCGCCAATAAACTCGGTATGAACATGGATGAGTACTTCGACCTTCTCAACCAGGTCCGTCCGATCAGCGTTTTGTCGATCGACGATGCCGCCACGTTCAGCAACGTCGACAAAAAATCGATTCTGAATATCTTGGAAGGCTGTAAGCTTAACAATCCTTTGACCCAGCTGAATATGAAGTCGGTCAAAGACGTTGTTGCCAAGGCCATCGAGGACCTACCCGAGCGTCAGCGCCTCGTGCTCTCTCTGTATTATTACGAAGATTTAAACCTGAAAGAGATCGGCAAGATCTTGCGCGTGACCGAGAGCCGCGTTTCGCAGCTCCACGCTCAGGCCATTTCCCGCTTACGCGCGAAGCTGGCCGCCTTTTTCGAAGATCAAGAACTCGAATCCGCGTGAGCTAGGGGCGGATTCGTGGGACCGGCGGTAGCGTGCTGAGAAGGTGCGCTTTTCGCGGCTTTATCGAACTGCTTCTGGCATCCCGCCTTCGTGTACTGCACATACGATGACATGCTTTGGATATCTAAAACGCCGGAAGTTTCCGCCGACACTTTATTCCAGTCGACGTAGCATTGTCCGGACTTTTGCCAATCGGCCAGCGTCGCCGCGAGCGTCTTGCAATCGTAAAATTGATTTTTCGGTGCCGAAATGGCGGCGCTTGTGGGATCCTCGATCGCAATAGTCCATCCGACCCGCAACCCGTGCACACCGAAGACCGTGCACACCGGTTCAGCCGAGGCAAAGCTCGAGAGTAAAATAAGTTGTGTCAGAATGAAACGCATGGAATTTCCCCTTACTTAATAGTGAGCAAGGGGCGGACCGCCCGGAGGCGGCCCTATTGCTGGAGACTGTCTAAATAATAGCTTCCCGCCGGAACATCGGCACGATCCACATTGTAGCCACGAAATACGCACCTGCAAGGCCCGCGTAAAGCGCGACCGTCGGCACGCCCGCGATCAATTGTTGAGCGTGCGCGAGCAGAGTGAAAAATCCAAAACGCAGTTCGGTGAAACGCAGGAACAACATGAGCGAACCGGCCAGCGCCCAGCCGATTTCAAGCCAGGGAAACGGTTCGCGCTTGAGAACATACCACTGCGGGTTCGGTTCCTGTTCCAGGCGGCCGTCAAATTGCGCCATAAAATCGTTGTTCATGCTTCCGCTCCTATTTTTTCGCGCGCTCTTAGAATTAAACTCTTCACTGACCCCAAAGGCAAGCCAAGCATTTCAGCCGCCTCTTGGTGAGTAAAGTCATGGGCCAAGCAGAGCGTCAGCGCGGAACACTCTTCGGGACGGAGATTCTTTAACAATGAGCGAACTTCCGTACCCGCGTAAAAGTCAGTCTCTTGGACAGCATCGTGGGACTCGCTCGATTCAAATGACTTATGCGAACGATGCCACTGCAGAAACTGTGTGTGTGCGACCGAAAAAATCCAGCTGCGGTACTTGGTGTGGTCTTTGAGTTGATCGAGGTGACGGTATCCGTTCAAGAACGCCTCTTGCGCGAGGTCGTCAGCCCACTCTTGCGAGTGCGTGAGCTTGAACAGATACGAACGCACAGAAGCCTGGTGCCGAGACACCAAGCTGCTGTAGGCGGATCGATCGTTTAAGAGGAGAACTCGCTTAACGAGTTCACGATCTTCCATTTGCATTTTACTTTACGATCTTCTCTTCGCGTTGTTTCGGCAGGTAGATTCCAGCTAAACCGCCAACACCCAAGCAGAGGAAGACGAGCGCGGGGACCAGGATGTCTTCACTGCCAAGGTTGTGCGTAGCGAGGGCGTAGACGATCAAGCAGACGCCGGCCACAGTAAAGCCATACGCGTTGCGGGTGCGTTTGTACTCGCTGCGCGGACCTTCGGCTTCCAGTTGACGTGACGGAGTTAAAATCTGATTCACGACGGCCTCAGGGACAGCCTGGCCTTTTTCAACCATGGTTTTGATCAAGTCCAAGCGGCGCTGTTCATTGCGCGAAGCCAAGAAGCGCTTACCGAGGATTGCGGCCAAGCAGAAGAGGAAGAACAACAGCGGCACAGTGATGTTTTGGATCAGAACCGTGACGGGCATTCCGGTCGACTCGTCGTCGCCGTCGGAGTGGTGGTGGTTTCCGGCTTTCACGACGATGTCTTTGTCGTCCGTGGAGATGGAGGCCGTTGCGCCGTCTTTGGCGTCAGCTTCAACATCATCGCCGTCTTTCAACAAGATTCCTTGAGTGGTGACTTTGACATGGTCTTTGCCATCTTTGATATCGGCGATCACTTTGCCCGAGTTCGGGTTTCCGAGCACGACGGGATCGGCGTGTACAGCCTGAAATCCTGCAACCATTAACAGAGAGACGAGAAGAGCTTTCATTGTGCGAGTCCTTTTTTAAAGCGTTTCCGCTTAGTTGTTAGTCATTACAGAAGGGAGATGCAATGACACCGGGATTTGGATTCGCGAATGTTAAAATTTTAACGAAATGTATGTAATGAGATACTCTATTTCACTTTGAGATGGTCCACAGCTCAACGAACTTCTGCAAGTTTGAACACCAGAGAGCTGAGCGTTCCGCACTCGGCGCCAATACTATAAACGGTCCCGTTGGGAAGGGACTTATTGAGCCGCAGTCCGACGGCCTCTCCGGAGGCCGAGACTTCGACATAAAGGTTCTCCCAACCCACAAAGTCCTCACTGGCGTAATGAAATTGATTTTGCGAAAAATCGGTACGAGTTTCGCCAGCGGTTCCGGCGGGTGAGGTCATCGTAAAACCTAACGGCTTTTGGCCGACCACAAGGTTCAAATCGATCGAATTCGCAGAACCGTCGGAGGTCAGCGACAGCGAACAGTCGCCGATCTTCGGTGTGACCTGTAAGAGCTGGATCATCTTGTCGTAGTTGGCGGTCCAGGTTCCCACATCGTCGGCAAAGGCGGAAATTCCGAATACGAGAAGTGCACAGGTCACGGCGGCTTTCATAGTTAGTTTCCCTCGTCCTCAATAACGGTCTTCTTAATTTTCTTCATCAGTCGTTCCTCCATCTGGCGAACGGCCTCGCGAGTCGTCCCGTACTTGTCGCCGATCTCCTGGAGAGTCAGCGGCTCATCGGCCAGTACGCGTGCATCAAGTAAGAAAATTTCGCGCTCGTTCAGCGTCGGACGTAATTTTTCAATCGCCTCGTGTAAGTGCGCCAGCTCTTCACGATGGCCAAGCTCTTCGTCCAAAATGTGCGGATCGGCTTCACTCTGCAAATCGAGCAAGCGCGCGGATCCGTCTTCGTTCACCGGCGCATCGAGACTGACATCTCGGCCGCTCAAACGCGCGTGCATTTCATGCGCTTCTTCTTCCGACACGCCGAGTTTGCCGCTCAACTGCGCCAAACCAAGATCCACGCCCATGCGCTCGAGTTTTTCGCGCTCCTTTTGCAATTGATAAAATAACTTCCGCTGATTCGCGGTCGTGCCGATGCGGACCATCGAGTACTGCCGCATCAGGTATTCTTGAATGTATCCGCGGATCCACCACACGGCGTAGGTAATCAAGCGCACGCCCTTGTAAGGATTAAATTCCTTCACCGCATGCATCAAGCCGACATTGCCCTCTTGCACGAGATCAATCAGTCGCGCGCCGAATTTGGAATACTCGGCGGCGACCTTCACGACAAAGCGCAGATTCGCGGTCACCATCTGTTCGGCGGCCTTGGCGTCACCGGTCTCGCGGTAGCGCACGGCCAAGTCATGCTCTTGCTCACGCGTCAGCAAAGGGTAGCGGCCAATTTCATTCATATACCGCGCGACGGGGTCGGCGGGCGCAATGGCTTTGGAATCGGCCTCGGTGTCCTCAAAGAGATCGGCTGTTTCAGGCGCCGGCTCTGTGGGCTCGGGAGTTTCGACAGGGTCAACGACCTCGGCTTCAACTTCCTTGAAGCCATGCAAAGACTTGGTCTTTGCCTTTTTGGGCTTCTTCGGTTGAACGGGCTTTTTGCTCAGGAGAGAGCCTCCTCGAGTTTCTTCTCGAGAGTCTTTAGCACCATTCCTTTGACCAGGGCGAGGTGCAGCGGGAGATCAACGGTGATTTCCACTTTGGAACCGCCGCCGCTGTCTTTGACGGCCATCTTCGCTTTGAAGAGGGAACCGTCGGCGGAGCCGGTCAAAGCCTTCTCGTTAAACTCGCATTTATACTTGCTATCCAATTTCTTTAGATCGCGGTCGTTCGAAAGCATATTCGAGACGCGTTTGAAGCTATCGGAGGCGCTATGGGTACACTGTTTTTCGACTTTGATTGATGGCATAGGTTTACAACAATATCTAAGGCATGAGAGGATGGTCAACTATGGCATTTCTTAAAACTCTCAAGAGAACGAACTACTGTGGCGGGTTACGTAAAGAGCACGTGGGCAAGACCGTAGTGCTGATGGGCTGGGTCGACTCGCGGCGAGATCACGGCGGGCTGGTATTTGTCGACCTGCGTGATCGCGAAGGCATTGTGCAAATCGTTCTCAATCCCAATCAGGCAGAGATGCAGGCCGCCAAAGATTTGCGCGGTGAGTTCGTGGTTGCCGTTCAGGGTACCGTGCGCGCCCGCCCGCAGGGCATGACCAACACTAAGATTCCCACCGGGGAAGTCGAAGTCGAAGTCACCAAGGCCGAGATTTTATCGGAAGCGAATACGCCTCCGTTCGTTGTCGATGACCCGAAAGTGGGCGAAACTTTGCGCCTCAAATACCGCTACCTCGAGCTGCGCAGCCCGCGGCTGCAAAGGCATATCCTCGTGCGCCACCAGGTCGCGCAACAGGTGCGTAACTATCTGTCGGATTCCGGCTTCATCGAAGTGGAAACTCCGATTCTCTACAAGAGTACGCCGGAAGGAGCGCGCGACTATTTAGTTCCCTCGCGTGTGAACCAGGGCACCTTCTACGCGCTCCCACAGTCGCCGCAAACTTTGAAGCAGTTGCTTATGATCGGCGGAACGGACCGGTACTTTCAAATCGCCCGCTGTTTCCGCGATGAGGACTTGCGCGCCGACCGTCAGCCGGAGTTCAGCCAAATCGATATCGAGATGAGTTTTATCGACACCGAGGACATTCTTGCGGTGAACGAGGGCTTGCTCCGCGCGATCTGGAAAAAAACTTTGAACATCGAAGTCAAAGACGTTCCACGCATGACTTACTTCGACGTCATGAACAAGTACGGCTCCGACAAGCCCGATTTGCGCAACCCGCTCGTCTTGAAAGATGTCGCTAGCGCGGTCAAAGGCCATGGCTTCAAAGTGTTCGACGACGTGATTGCCCGCGGCGGGGTGGTGCGCGCGTTGGCCGTGCCGAAAGGTAAAGAGTATTCGCGTTCGTACATCGACAAGCTCACGAATCTCGCCAAGCAAATGGGCGCCAAGGGTCTCGTGTGGCTCAAAGACGAATCCGCCGGTCTCACCGCTTCAATTTCTAAATTTTTCCCGCCGGAAGCTTTGGCTAAGATCTATAAAGAGGGCGGGGGAGAACCGGGTGGCGCGATGTTTATCGTCGCCGATGATTTCGACGTCGCCTGCGGAGCGCTCTCGCACTTGCGCACGGAACTCGGCCGCGAGTTAAAACTGATCGATGAGTCGGTGTTCAAATTTTTGTGGGTGATCGACTTCCCGATGTTCGAGTACGACCATGAAAACAAGCGTTGGGCCGCCCGTCACCATCCGTTCACGATGTGTAAAGACGAGCAGTTGCAAATCATGCTCGACCGCAACGAGAAGGAATATCCGAACTTGCTCGCTAAAGCCTACGACTTGGTCTGCAACGGTTACGAAATCGCGGGCGGATCTTTACGGATTTATCGCCAAGAAGTGCAAGCGTCGATGTTCGCAGCACTAGGTCTTTCAGAAGAGGAAACGCGCCACAAGTTCGGCTTCTTTATCGAAGCGTTGAGCTACGGCACGCCTCCGCACGGGGGGATCGCGTGGGGCCTTGACCGCTTAGTCATGCTCCTCTGCGGAACCGACGCGATCCGCGACGTGATCGCTTTCCCGAAAACCGCCAAGGCCACGGATTTGATGGCCGATGCGCCGAGCTCGGTCGCGCGCGAACAGTTACTCGAGCTGGGCATTCGTCTAGCTCCGCATCTGGAAGCCGGCGGCGGTAAAAAGGAAGTATAGACCAGTCATCTCGATCATTCGTTGCCGCTGAACCGACTGAACCTTTTAAGCAACCTTCGTCGGAATCTTCCGGCCGTGATGAGCCTCGACCATCATCCGCAGAATCGTGCTGCGGGTGACGAGGCCTTTGAGCAATCCGTTGCTGTCGACAATCGGAATGCGGTGAATCTTGTGCTTCATAAAAATGCGGTAGCAATCGGTGAAGGTATTGGACTTTTGGAGAGTGATCAACTGGTTCGGTCCCGGCAATTGGTCGAGGCACTTGACGACCTGACTCTCCACGCCGTGTTGAGCGGCCAGCCGCAAAGTATCGCCTTCGCCAAGTATGCTGATCACGCGGTCCATCTTATCGACCATGGGTGCGCCGCTGATGGCGTGCTTCATCATGAGTTCCGCGACTTCCCATAAATGCATCTCTGGCGTGATCTTGAAAATCACGGTGACCATGAAGTCAGTCACGAAAACAGTGGGAGCGGGCTTCTTCGCGTCGGTCATATTTATGTATCGGCGATCTAAGCAATCGCCAAAATATTTCTAGACCTCCGGCCAGTGTCTCAAAGTGAGAATCAAGCCGAAACGAAATATGGGGAGAAAGGATTTCTCTTCAGTTCACAGGAGGTGAGCATGGAAAAAATAAGCAACGTCGTGCGCGGAAGCGCCCGCGTGGCGTCTACGGACACGAAGGCCGCGGGAGCTGTGCGCCCCGGCGCCCTGACGTTCGGACGCCCCGTAGGCGAGAGTCCGCATGGCGTGGAGCGCGGCGAGACAACGGCCTCGCGTGCGACCAACATACAGAATGAGCTCAACGAGCAAAAGAAAATCCGGGCGCAAGACCGATCGGTGCAGAACATGCAAGATCAGTTCTTCATGACTCGCATTCGCCGTCCCGACGACGAAGTGGAAACGGTGCCCCTGAAGGGCAAAATGCACGTTTCCGAAAGCGAGATCGAGCCCGAAACTCGTGAAGAGTTAAACGGCGAAGAACACGTCTCGGCCGAAGCCGCACAACCGTCGGGCTACACGCCGCGCGGTTCGTACGTCAATGTTCATGCCTAGACGATAGGTTCGAGCAAAAATCCAAACGATTCCAGGGCGGCCACCCGAAACATGCCTTCGAGGCAGCGGTGGCCACCCGACATTCCGCAAACCACCAACGCATCCACACTCAAATGTATCAATTGCCGAATCGCCTGAAGGCCCCACTGTGGAGCACCTAACTGCACGAGCATTTCGAGGCGCAGCAAGGCCTGCCGCGGATCGCTGGCGTGAAGTGTTCCCAGGCTGCCGCTATGGCCCGTCGCCAACGCCAATAGAAGATCTTTTGCCTCGGAGCCGCGCACTTCGCCCATCACCAAGCGGAAGGGCCGCATTCGTAGACTCTGCCGAACCAAGCACGCGAGATCGACATCGGGCAACGATGCCGACGCTTGGTGGCGGGTGAGCATTTTAGTGCTGGCCGCATTTGGACGCGGCAATTCGTCGGTATCTTCGAGAATCACTACACGCTCGGAGGGAGGCAGCTCTTTCAAACAGGCGCCGAGGATGGTCGTCTTCCCGCAACCAGTTGGCCCCAAAAATAAAATGTTCTTGCGCTCCGAGATCAACGCGCGCAATTGCTTCATCTGCTCTTGAGTCGACCAACTGTTTTCCACAAGCTGGGAGAGCGTCCAGGGATTTTCGGGCACGCGCCGTAAGGTCAGATGGAAGCAGCAATGGGTGAGGGGCGCACACCCCAGGTGTACGCGGAAGTCGCGCCAGCGTCCGTCCGCAAATGGTTGCGCGAGGTCGATCTTCATTTGCGCCTGCGCGCAGACACGGTCGATAAAGTTTTTAAATGTGAGTTCATTGATAAAGGAGCCTTCAAAGGCCGAAAAATTGCCTGAACGTTCGAGCCAAATTTCCCGCGGGCCATTGACGACAATTTCTTGAATCGATTTGTCCGCGACCAAATCGTGCAATGGCCCAAGGCCAAAGAACTCGTTTTCCAGCCGCTGGTGGATTTCGGCGGGGGCTTCACGAATTAACTGTCTGAGCATTTCGTCGGCCGATGGGCGCTCGATATCGCGCGAATCAAAGCTCCACACTTGCTCATACTTATGCAAAATGCTCTCGACTTCATGAATAAGATCAGACTCCGTCATGCACCCAACCCTGCGGCATCTCGAGCCGCTCATCGCTCTCGGGGACATAGATTTCGGGCGTAACGAATATCACTAACTCAGACTGCCGCTTGACGAACTTCTGACTGGAGAACAGGGAACCCAGCACGGGAATACTAGTCAAATAGGGCAAACCTTCCTTATCGTCGCCGAGTTCTTGGCGCAGTAATCCGCTCAGTGCAATTGTCCGTTTGCCGGGAAGGTCGAAGTGACTTTTCACAGTATTGGTCTTCAGCGCGGGAATTCCCTCAACTGAATTAGCCGAATCCAGTAACGACACTTCGGTTTCAAGTTCGAGACTGATCGCTCCCTGAAAATCCGCCTGCGGATGCACGCTCAGAAGAACGCCATGCTCTTTCCAGATGATATCGTGCGAGTAGCGGGAAAAGATGCGCACAGGAAACGAACCGCCCGCATGAAATTTAGCTTCGCCTCCGCTCTTACACAATAAATTCGGTGAAGCGAGGATTTGCGCTTTACCTCGCGATTCGAGGGCGTGCAACGTGGCTAAGAGGTTCGCGTCGGCACTCAATTTGGGCAAGAGCTGAGCCTGGTAATCAGATGGCCACTGCACGCCAAAGTCGCGGGCCTCGGTCTTTGAGAGCTCGGCCAAGATCACGCGCGTGCGCACGAGGGGCTCGATCATTAGATCGGAATCCGTTGACTCGACCCGGATGCCGAAGGGTTTGAACAATTGGGCCGCCCCGCTGGCGAGCGAGCTTGCCGCCTTAGGAATTTCCGCCGTAAAACCTCCTAGAGCGCGAAAGTGCAGGACCGGAAAGCCCTTCGCGCGTGCGAGATTTTGCAAATAGGTCAACGCCTTTGGAGCGACGTCGGGCAGCGCCTGCGCTTTAAAAATATATTCGCCTTGGTGCGCGCGCGCTAGAGCCGCCAACGCAATCCAGTCCGATAGGCGCAGCAAGGTGCCTGTGATTGCCGGCGGCTGAACGGATAGGTCCAGCTTGAGGCCCATCATGTCGTGCATGCGCGAGCGCAGGGCCATTACAAAGTCATATTGATCCCCCGCGCTCACGTGCACCTGATAGTGAGTTTCGCCTACCACAAGTGGAGTCACACCAGGCTTCAAGGCCACAACCCGCACCGAGGTCTCTCCATCGATGACTTTAATAATGCCCTTCGAACCTATGCGCACGGCCTTTCCCTGCGGCGCGGGAATGGCTTTGAGGCTTCCGATTTTCATCCATAGGTCGGTGGCGTGTAGTGCCGATGGAAAAATGAAGAGTAAGAGCCAACGGTGCATGGCCGCCTGTGATGCAAGTCAGGGACCGATGCTGTTACAAATTGAAGTGAGGAAGAGGTCCGGCTTCGCCGGACAGCAACCGGACAGCAACCGGACAGCGCTCAACCGGGCGGCAAAGTGAATGCAGCCGAGAATTTCCCCTTGGGCGATTCCACTTCCAGCTGCGAACCGAGACGACGCAGCAAAGCCTGAACCACGCTCAAACCGAGGCCGGTGCCTTTCGTGTGGTGCATGATGTCCTCGTCCAAAGAGAAGGGCCGCAGAATCTTAGCAATCGTGTCGGCCTTAATGCCTTTGCCCTCATTCACCATCGACACATAAACGCCGCCATTTTCCTCGCGGCTCTGAAATTCGATTGTCGACTTCTCGTGGCCGAACTTAATGGCATTGTCGAGCAAGCGTGTCATCACCGAGCGCAGGGCTTTTGCATCCGCGCGGACATCGGACGCCGTTAACAGTACGTCGAGAGTCATATTCTTCGCGTCGAGTTGCGGTTGAAATTCTTTTTGCAAATCCGCGACGAGCTTTTTTAAATTGATGCCGGTCATTTTAATGGGAAGTGTGCCCGTTTCCGCAGAAACCAATTCCAACGAATCGTTGATGAGAGCATGCAAACGATCCGAGCTTTGCGAAACGCGCGAAACGTATTTCTTCTGTTCGTCAGAAAGTTCGGTCTCTTGCAGCAGCCCCAGAAAACTGATCATCGCCGTCAGAGGGGTCTTCAACTCGTGATTGATCAAAATCATGAAATTCGATTTTGCTTCATCGAGAGTCTTTAGTTCCTTCAAAGCGATTTGCAGGGCGGCGTTTTTCTCTTTCAACTCCGCCGAGAGCTCGAATCTCTCAATGGCTTTGTCGACGGTGTTGGTGAGATCGACCGGATCCCACGGTTTGGTCACATAACGATAGACCTGGCCACTGTTGATGGCGGAAATCACAGACTCAATGTCCGTGAAACCGGTGAGCAAGATGCGAATCGTTTCCGGCTGAAGTTTCTTGCTCTCGGTGAGAAATTCCACACCTGTCATATTCGGCATGCGTTGATCGGTGACGATGAGCGAGATTTTTTCCGCCTTCATGATCTTTAAAGCCTCAGCACCCGATGTGGCTTTGAGAACATTGTATTTGCGGCGGAACAAGCGCTCGAGAGCGTCGACGTTATCGACCTCGTCATCCACGCACAGTATGGAATGTTTCATATAGAGATAATTTTATTGTGCGCGTCGTCTCTGAGCAACCTGCGCCAGGTCCCCTTGGCCAAGGTCTGGTTCCGATCAAGTTCCCTGTCTAATATTACGAAAAGAGAGGGGAAGGAGTCCGCGCCATGCGCTTGATCGCACTCGCCATTTTGACATTTTCGGCAATTGCAAACGCGCAGTATGGCATTGGACTGACTCCCGCGACGATGTGCAACGGTGGCTATCGTCCGGCTCCGGCCGTGGTTGATCCCTCCGGCCTCGTTGAAAACGAACGCAGCCGCTATCAATACAATCAAACCAAAATCGAGCAGCTCGAACAACACAAGAAAACACTCACTCACGAATTGAAAGCCGCAGAGCAAGATATGGAAGAGGTGCTCACCGCGACGGCGATGAACGCCATTCATGAACATAGCGAGCACCACAACCGTTACGCCAGCTATCGCAAAAGCTGCGGGGCCGGCGCGCGGGGGCCTGTTGATACAGGTACCGATCCGGCCGTTTTCGGCGAGTCCGGTACTGGAGCGGCTGTCGAAGTGGGAATCACGCAAGTGGCGCCGCCCGAAGGCTTTTGCCTTATCAATCCGGCCACCGGACAACGCGCTAATGTCTGGGAAAAATTTGTGGAAGACGAGGGCACGGTCAGCGACCGGATTTGTAATTTCCGCATTTCGGGAATTGCCCGGGCCGCGGACGCAGGCAATCGCAAACGCTGTCGCGAAGGCATGCACGAATACTATCGCGTCATGGCGGAAGAGGCGAAGCTCGACCGCGCGCTCAAGGACCTCGACGACCAGTCGGACCGAATCGCGCGCGATTTACGCCGGGTGAGCGACGAGATCACCGACGGCACGTTCTGCTGGTCCTGCCATGCGCGCGCGCTAGGCTACAATCAAGGCGTCGTACCGTTCGTCAATCAAGGCAATTCGATTCTTCAGAGAGCCGGTCCGCCACCGACGGTGCTTCCGGCCGGATACGCTCCCTACGGTGGCGCTGGATTTCCAGTGCGTCCCTATCAATCGACGCTTCCCGGATATTACAATTTGGCTGGGCCTCCGGGCGCCATGCAATACGGGGCGGTTCCCGGCGGCATCGGTGCGGGCGGCTTCGGTTGTAACAATTCGAATCCTCTCGCGCTTGGCCCACTGCTGGCGTCACCGAATCAGGTTCCGATCACCGGAGCGATTAGCCCGGTTAATAGTCCGTTCGCCACTCCGGCAGTGATGTCGGCTTTCAATCAAGGCGCGGGCCCTTGGGGATTTCCGACTTACGCCAATGGTGTTCCGGCCTTCAACACGTTCGGACAACCGGTCGTGATCAATCCCATGACCGGACAACCTATGGTACAAAACCAATTTGGTTTGGTCCCGCCCGGCCTGATTGGTGGTCCGGTTGCCGGACCTTACAGCGCCTATCCGATTCCCGGAACCTATCCGTATCCCGGAGTTTTGGGGGCAGGTTCGATTTACGGAAATGTGTTCGGTCCGGGTTACGGATCACCGATGTGGGCGGGGCTCTATGGCGGCATTCCGGGTTACGGACCGACGTGGGCCGCTCAACCCTACAATTCGCCGAATTATAACTACTATGGTCAGATGAACGGTTTGACCAACCGCCTTCAATTGATCAACAGTGGTCCGTACTACACGGGCGGCGGCGGGTATGCGCCCGTGCCCTATTTGACGTCACCGATCTACAATGGCGTGACTCCTGGGGTCGGTGCCCGCCCTCCGTCTGTATTGCCATATCAATAGACTCGCGGCCTTGAACCCGCTATTTTCAGGACATGCGAATCGATGCGTGTTTTGACAGTCATGTGCATTGGTATGGCGCTGGCGAAATCGCCACGCGCGTAAACCTCGCGTCACTCAAGTCACCTGAGGAGCTGAACCAAGAACTCATCAAGAATTCGCACGCCCGCGGCGATTGGATTTTGGGCTTCGGTTGGGACGACAATAAATGGACTGAAAAGCCAAACCGTCACCACATTGACAAAATTATTCCCGACAAACCAGCCGCGTTCCTGCGCTGTGATGCGCACGCCCTATGGGTTAACACCGAAGCCCTCAAGCGTGCCGGCCTGCTCAACAAAAATCTACCAGAGATCGCCGGAGGCCGCATAGAGGTCGGTGCCGATGGCCTACCGACGGGCCTTCTGGTCGATCACGCACGCATGCCGATCGACAGATTAATTCCGCCGCTGACCGCTCTCGAAATGCGCCGGCATCTCTTGCGCGGCGTAAAGAATTTTAACGACAACGGCTATACGCACATTCGCGATATGACGTGCGATGAACTGCAGTGGAACGAAGCCGTGAGGCTCGACGAGTCGGGGCTACTCACGCTCGCTGTGGAAGAGTATTTCTGGCTCAAAGGCCACGATGAGTTGGACAAAGTGTTGTCGCTCGCCTTGAAAGCGCGCGAAGTGAAGTCACCCAACTTACGCGTCAAAGGCCTCAAACTTTTTCTCGACGGCGCGCTGGGTTCGGAAGGCGCCTGGCTCTCGCGCTGCTATCACGGCTCTGACAAAAAGGGACTTATGCTTTGGGAGCGTGAAGCTCTCCGCGAGACGCTGATAAAAATCTGGGAACACGATTTTGAACCCGCACTTCATGCCATCGGCGACGAAGCCGCCGATTGGTTAGTCGATCTTGCCGTCGAACTCAAAGACGCCGGCCACACGGGTCGGTTTCACATCGAGCACGCCGAGATTCTACGGCCCGAGACGGTCGCGAAAATGAAAGCGCTGGATGTCCATTGTCACCTCCAACCAGCCCACTGGCTCAGCGATCGGCGCTGGCTCAGGGATAAGGTTGGCGATCTTGCGGAGCACGCGTTTCCATGGCGACGGCTGCAAGAGGCGGAAATCGCCTTCGACTTCGGCAGCGACGCGCCCATCGAGCCGGCCAGTGTCGGACGTATCTTTCAAGCGCTCACGGAATCGGCGGAAGCCGGAATTCCACGTTTGCTCGGTGGACCAATCAAATACATGGGACATCGTGATCTCTCCTGGGCTCCGAATTCGTTTTCTCAATTCGCCGGGGACAGAGCCGTTCAAGTTGTATTCCGCGGCGAAGATTTGCTTTAGTCGTGTGCGACTCGGTGCGCGTCCGCTGCGGACGCGCATCGCGACATCTTAGTAGCCATAACTTGTCGTTGGTTCAGTTGAATGGCGCTGTGAAGCCGCGCTCACCGCGGCAACGACAACAACTGCACCTACGCCCGCCCAGAACCAACCTGACTGATAGAACGCGCGCGGCTTTTCAACTGGCGCGCTCTCCGTAAACAAGGGAAGCGCGGGCGCCACGGCGGGAGGGGGGGATAACTCGACCGCTGTGACGCCCGGCTTTTCGCAATTCAAACTCCAAAACGCTTTCTTGTTCGCAAATTTTTCGGCGGCCTCGTTGAACTGTTCCAAGCGACAGGTCCCCGACACCCAGGCCGTGGTGGCTGGAGACCAACGGTCCAACTCGGAGACGTCCATGACCCGCGTTTGCGGAAGCCACTGATCGCTCACCACGGTCAAGCGCACGGGGCCCGGATAAATCGGCCAGGCCGTGCACTCATTGCGCCCGCACGCTTCGCCATTGATCAAAATTTCATTCCATCCCGCGGCCCGAAACTTTTGCGCGAGATCGCGCTTTGGCACTTGCGCGGCCATTTCGTTGCGCCGTTCGATCAGCGGAGGTGGATAAAGCGATTTGTCGAAATCGGCATTGCCGAGATTGAGCGAATGGCCGAGCCAACGGTCGCGTGCTTCCGGGTCAGTTTCCATCTGCGCCAAGCGCAAATAGGATTGGAGAAAAATCTCACGGTCGCTGCGTTGCCAGTCGTCTTCTAAAATCAGAGCCGCGACGTCCGAAAAGCGCCGGCGGGCGTCTTCAATGGAATTTTCCAGAAAACTCTTCTGAGCATCGGCAAAGAGATTGAGCAGTTTTTCACGCTCTTCTAGAGACGGATGCGCGGTCAGATAGTCCTCAGTGGGAGACACAAACTCGGGATGGGCTTTCAAAGCCGCGCGGTATTCAAGCGGCCGGCTCTGTGGTGCTGCGATCAAGACTGGCGCCGCGTGAACTGACCAAGACAACAATAAGACTGTTGCAAGCATATTCAATCCCTCTCGTAGACGATGGACCGCTTTATGGGCCCGGTGACATCGCTTTTTACAAACTCCGTACCACTCGCTGACGGGCGCTTCACGATGACGGTAAAGAGGGAGCTATTTTTTAAGATGTCGGCGACCTGCGACTCCTGCACCAAGATCGCGAAATGAGCGGGGTTATGCGGCGCCCGCAGGATGCGTACATTGCGCGCGACCAAATGCTGTTTCGGCCCGTTCGGCTGACCGCCTTGAAACAGGTCCACAATGCCGAAATGTCCGAGAATCGAGTCCAGCGCTTCAAAATTCTGGACATCGATCGGCACTAACACAAAGCCTTTCGGAATATATGTATCCACCTGAGCCGCGGCTTTGTTCGACGCTTCGGCGCTCTCCGATGAACCCGCTTGCCACAAGAGTCCTGCGAGAATCGGCAGCAAAGCTAAAGCAAACGCACCCAACAGAATTTTTCTCTCCCAGGGCGCCTTCACATACAATTGCCAAAGTTTTTTCATCGTTTCTCCCTTGAGAGTTGCACCGCCGGCAAAATATGGCCGGCAAACGTCGAAAACTCCAAACTGAGCAGCACCAGGGCGGTGAGAAGTAAGAGACAAATCACCATCTCTATTGCGCTTTGGCCGTCAGGATTTCGATATCCCACTCATCCTCCTCGCCAGGGTGCAGGCTCACGGCACACTCGGTGACTTGCCGGGCGCTAAGTCCCAATTCGCGTGGAAAGCCCGAGATCAAATCGACTAAATAGCGAAAGCGATGTTGTTGAAGCGGAGTGAACTCCGCAACCGTTTCATAGTTTGGACTCAAATCGAGTGGCGGTTTCGGTTCTACGGCGAGGGGCCTTTGATAATAGGCCATCGACTGCACGCCTTCTGCCTGCAACGGCAACACGCGCATGCGCAAAGTCGTTTCAGCCTCGAGGCGAATTCGTTGCGCATCGGCCAGCAACGCCAACTGTTCCAAATGAAACTCAGTTTGCTGAGCGATCACCGCGGTCTGCTGCGCCCGAGCAGCCGCAATGGCCGGTGGGTATCCACTCGCCTCAGTCGCGGTGACGTTCGCGTCAGCTTGGGTGCGTTGCGCACGGAGAGACGTCGCGCGCGGATTCATTTTCAAAAGTTTCTTAAGCGGCGTTTTCAAATCGTTCTGCATGCGCGCCGCCTGCTGAATGCAGATCGACTGCGCCAGCGACTTGCGCCGGTAAATGAAAAACGCCGCGCTGACACACACGAGCAAGGTAATGAACAAAGGCAAGAGCGTGAGCACACTCACCATGGCAAAGCCTTCGCATTGAGCATCTGCTTGGGCGTCAGCTCCTTGTACATGTTGAACGAATAGCCCTGATAGGTCCATTGCACCTCCGTCGTCCACTTGTTCGCCTGTTTCTCGACATCGACCGCGAGATCGCCCCAGGGCAGTGCTTGTTCGATGGCCTGCTTGAGCTCCATCGCACAATCGGACTTGCTCTTGTGTTTCTGAGCCGCGCAGTAAAGTGCCTGCTCGCTCTGATATTGAATCGTCGAGCGGGCGAAGAGCAGATACGCCACGAGCAAGAGTCCCGAAATAAAAAGCCCGAGCAACAGCGTGACGGGCAATGCCTCGGTTAAGGCTTGACCGCTATTTGGCCTCACGGTTTGAGGCCCCATTCATAAAGTCGCTGAAATCCGATTTGCGGAGATCGTCCGACGTCAGCCGCTCGTGCGACTCTTTGCGCTTGCCGTCGCTTTGCAAAGCATGGACGACATTCGCGAGATTCACCTTCACGGATTTTTGTAAGACCCGCACCATGCCCATGGTGGCGACTCCGACAAGCGCCACAAGGATGACGTATTCAATGAGGCCCTGCCCCCGGGCATTGCGTAGCAAAACAGACATCGACGACCTCCGCGTGGGAAGCCGCTAATGCAGGAAAGTGCCAATTCTAATTTAAAATTAAACGAATCACGGCGTCCGCCGCGTCCGAATTACGCTTTGCCCTTGGCCGCTTTGGCAGGCTTGGCTTTGACTTTTGCGGCTTTGCGGCGCGCGACGATCTTGTCCAAGATGTCATAGGCTTCGCGCTGCAGATCGTTTTCGTAAACGAAGCGGTAAAAACCTTCAATCTCGGGGCTTTGGCGGAACTTTTTAATAGACGTAGGAAGAGAATCTGAGGCGGTGAAATCGATCGATGACCCGTCTTCTGACAATTTGACTTTTTCAGCCATGGTTCTCTCCTCAAGCGTGGTTGACCTTGTTTTAGGCTAAATCGCCTCCAGCGTCAATACAGCCTGGCTAACCCCTTGAAAATGGTCTAAATTGTGGCCCAAACCGGGAGCTCAACGTGCAAATACTCGATGGCAAAGCCGTTTCGGAAGCGCGCCGTGCGCAAATCAAGACCCGGGCCGAAAAGCTGCACAAAGCCCTCGGCCGTAGACCCGGACTCGCCGTGATCCTGGTCGGTGAGGATCCCGCGAGCCATGTTTATGTCGCCAACAAAATCAAAGCCTGCCATGAGGTGGGAATAGAGAGCTTCGAGCATCGTCTCAGTGACAAAACGACCGCCAACCAGCTCAAGATCACGATTGCGTCGCTCAACGAGAACCCAATGGTCGACGGCATTTTGATGCAGCTCCCGCTCCCGAAGCATCTCAATAGCGACGAGGCGATCAGCTGGATTTCGCCGAAAAAAGACGCCGACTGCCTCACGCCCGAAAATCTCGGTCACCTATGGAGCGGCAAGCCCATTACGAGCCCCTGTACGCCGACGGGTGTGATGGTGATTCTCGAACACTATAAGATTCCGGTCGCCGGCCGAAACGCGGTCGTCGTGGGGCGCTCGAACATCGTGGGCAAACCGATGGCGCATTTGCTGACATCGGCGGATGCAACCGTGACCGTGTGTCACTCCAAAACCAAAAACCTCAGCGCCGAACTCCAACGCGCCGACATCGCGGTCATCGCGGCGGGCCGGCCCGAAATGCTCGGCAAAGGCGATTTCAAAAAAGACGCGGTCGTGATCGATGTCGGCATTCACCGCAAACCGCCGGGCCCCGATGGCAAATCGAAGCTCTGCGGCGACGTGCGCTTGAAGGAACTCGACGGCATCATCAGCGCGGGCACGCCGGTTCCCGGCGGGGTCGGGCCGATGACGATCACGATGTTGCTTGAGAACACGGTCCGTCTGGCGGAGCTGTACGGGAAGTAATGTCGGACGACACTAAACCTCCCTTCGATGCGAAGTTTGCGCAGCAATATATCGGAAAATATGTTCTGATCGGCCTTTCCATTTATAGCAGTGAGGGCCAATTGCTGGAGCACAGCCAAGTCCATGGCGTGATCAGTTACGTTTCAGATAAATCAATTGTCGTGGATCTCAAGGGCGCTCACGATGGCCAGCGGAAGTCGTTCCCTCCCAATATTCAGTCTTTGAGCATTGCGCCGCCCGGAGAATACACGCTTAAGGAGACCAAAGAGGTCGTGAATAATCCCGATTTGCTATGGACTTGGAACGTGACTCAGCAGCCGAAGCAGCCATGAACAAAACGTGACGCCACTGTTCAGAGAGAGTTACAGCGTTCCCAACCGCAAACATTTCTCGAAACCTTCGGCGCAAATTGTGCTAATAAAAACGCATGATTCTCGCTCTGATTTTGATCGCCAATCTCCACGCCGCTGACCTAGTCGAAAACCGCACCAAGGTTAAAGCCAACGATATCGCAATTGCAAACGTCATGGGACCCAAGAAGCGTACCTACCAATTCGGCGATATCGTCGCGAAATATAAAAACATCACCGCTAAGAGTTTCGACTCCGGATTCCTCTGCAGAGAAAAAGACATGGGCTTCCGCATCGAGTTCGCCAACAAGACTCTCGAATATCGCCAGGAAGCCAACAATAAAGTTACTACGACAAAATGCACTTCGCCGTCAGCCGCCAAAGCAGCAGCCAAGATTTTATCTCACATCGACATCTGCGTCTGGGCAGGAACACCCGTCGAAAAATGTCCGGAGCCTCTAATCTGGGATCACGGCGGCGGCTGTTTGGTGAGCCAGGACAATCAAGAGTTCAAGCTTGAGTCGAACGAGCCGCCGATTTGGGCCGGCTGTCATAGCCGAATCGCACTTTGCGATGAGAGTGTGGTTCGAGAGCTCAAGGAATTTGTGATCAAGCTCAGGAAAGCCCGGCCGAGCGATAGTAAATGCGAATAACGCACCATCGCGCCGGGCGCGGGGCTAAAATGCACGCCCGCGTCAAGCTACAGTCAGCGTACGTTCTAGCGCGCTGACCTTCCGCTGTCCCTCAATCCATTGCTGATACTCGCGGAAGAACTGCGCCAATCCGCTCTCGACCGCAAATGTGGCCACCGCGCCCTGCATGGCGACAGCCGCCTGCGTATCAGAAAGTTCGCCGCGGGCTACGCGATGCTCGATATCCACCAACTTCTTCACATAAGCACCTTGTGCCAACAGGACCTTCTTACGAACCTCAGGCGTCGCACCCATGGCCGTAAGGTAATTGCCCCATCCACGCAAGGGATACGAAAAATTGCGATACACCTGATTCGACAAGGTCTCGTCAGCATTATACTCAAACCTCGGGTCCAAGCGCGCCGGGAACAGCTTTTCCAACTGGGTTCGGACCAGCGGCGGTAACTTCGCGTAGTCACCGACAGAGTCGAAAGCCTCGACATCCGCAAAGGCGGCATACGGCGTACGGTCAGAAGCCAGAGATCCCATATCCCGCTGTACCTGAGCGAAGAGCAACTTCTGATCTTTGTGTGCCGAACGAAGTTCAATACCGACGCGGGTGGGGCCGGCGATATCGGGACGGTACGCGCTGCCACCGATGTATTTAAACGAAGCATCCGTCTTTAAAAACTTCAGCGTTTCTTTATCGAAATTCTCGCCGCGCGCATTGGCCAGCAAGAACTCTTTCAACTTCACCCACTTCACGCGCGGTAAGGGACCGAGCCATTGGTGCAAGAAGGGACGGGCCACTTCTTTCGACGGATCTTTGGCGTAGCGGGCCGCGCCCGACTCCAACTTAGTCAACGTATCGAGATCGGCCGTAAAGGTAAACCATCCCAAATTTTCGGCGGCGGAAACTTCCGGTTTGCCGGCGAAAAAATACTTCTTCGGCGCGCTGAGCATCGCCTGCATCGAACCCACACCGATCGTCGAATTGATCGCTTCCACCTGGTGAGCCCACACGTCGAACGAGTCAACGGGCGGGAGCACGATTTCCAAATTTCCGGTCGCATCGAGAATCAATTTCTCAGGCAGAAACGCCATCTTCGTGTCGCCGCCGATCTTGACCAGCTCCGTATCCGCCGCGAACTCCGGCTTGTTGCCGTACTTTTCGCGAATCCAAGCCTTGCGCTCATCGGGAGTCTTCATCGCCCAGTTCAAGCCCGGTTCGTTCGCGGGCGCGTAGTAATTCAATAACCCTTCCACTTCGCTCAACATGTATTCGGACTCAAAGCCGAATTGGATGTTGGCCGTGGGATCCGTTTGCTCAGTCGCGCCGTATGCATAAACGCGGCCCACAGCCGCGTGTGCGGTCATTCGCGAATTACAGTCGTCAGAGTCTTTTGCGTGTGCAACGAGAGACGTGGCTAGAAAAAGCCACGCCAATAGAATGTGTTTCATTGAATCTCCCCCCGAAGATTTCTCTTACTTCCCCGGCAGGGGCCGCCCCTGCCAGTTCAATGTCTTTACAAAAAAGCCGCTATTTCAAAGGCAAATATCCGTAAGCCAATCCATCAGTTTGACGAATATGCGATTGCGCCGATCCGTCAGGATTAATCACGCCAGAATCCGGAAAATACGGCTGATTCGCCGCGAGCAAGTAGGCCTTCACTCGCGTCGCACCTGCAGTAAACGCATTCCAACCGCTGTTCATCACGTCCCACGACGTCGACAGAGCCAAAACATCAACTTTAGCGGAAGCATAGTTTGCCATCGGAAAATCAGAGTAGACGTCCGCGCAAACAATCAGTCCGACTTTGCCAAAGGGACTGTCGTAGGTTTCAATTTTATTGCCCGCGGACAAAAAGTTATTTTCCGCCTCGAACAAATTGATTTTACGATAGTGACCGACGATCGCGCCTTTCGGATCAAAGGCGACGGCCGCGTTGTAGTATTTGTTGGTCTTCGGATCGACTTCTGCGAAACCGACATGAATATAGATGCCGAGTTCTTTTGCCAGCGCCGAGAAAAAGTTCGTTGTCGGGCCGGGAATCGTTTCGACATACGGTTGAATGTCCTTGCGGTCGCGGTAGTCTTGATCTTCCGGCGGCACATTCGGAAACGCGGGATATCCGTCGACGCCGAATTCCGAAGTGATCACCATCTTGGCGCCATGACCGGCGGCCTGGCGAATGTAGGCGGCGAGAGCGTCACGGTTTTGTTGCTTAAACGCCTCTGCGGCCTTGGCGTCAACGCCCATCGGCGTGGGTGAAGGCGGCGCCCACTGCACGACGGCGACCATCGCCCATTTTCCGGACGTCGGCTTTGCCGGTTCAAAAACCTCTTTAATCGGCTGTACGGGAGTGTCGGCGTGAACATTAAAAGCGACGAGCGCCAGTGCTAAAAAGATGTATTTCATTTGGGTTGTCCTTTTTCGGGAATGATTTTGAGTTGTGGGTTGGGCCATTTGTCTTCTTCACGTGCGGGATAAATTCCGGCCGAAGCGCGGCGCTCGCGCAGCATCTTGATGTCGAGCGTGCCGACGACCATCGCTTCATCGTTCATCGGCCCGCGCGCGATGGACTCGGGGAAGCCGTCTTCCTGTGGATTCAATAGCGAGGCTTGGGCGGTGTTTGATGTGTTACGCGCAGTGGGAACTGTTCCAGTGTTCACCACGTAAGCGTAGTGCTCGACGGCGCGCGCCTGCGCCGACCATTGAACGCGGCGAAGCCCGCTCATATCGGACGTCATCGACGGCACCAGAATCACTTCGGGCTTGGCGGGAGCGAGCAATTCGCTCAACTTAGGAAATTCGGAATCGTAGCAAATCAAAATCGCCGTCGATCCCCAGGGCGTCGGCACGACCTTGAGTTCGGAGCCGCGGCTCCAGCCCCAGGCCACTTCGTCGGGCGTCAGATAAATCTTGTCTTGCATATAGGATTGGCCGTCAGCAAGCGCCAGGAATGCGGTATTGAAAACGTCATTGCCGACCAGACGGGGAGCGCTTCCCGCCAGAATGGAAATGTCGACGTCCTTCGCCATCTTCTCGATTGCAGTGAAGTAGCGCGGCGTGAAGTCGCGCGCCATGGTCCGCAGCTGTGCGGATTCCGCAGGGGCGTCTCCGCGCTGAAGCATGTCTAGGACCACGAGTTCGGGAAAGACGACTAACTGAGCGCCTTCAGTCTTGGCCTTTTCGACCCACAGGCGAATTCCAGACAGGAATTCGTCTTCGTGAACGCCTACACGTGCCGGATATTGCACGGCCGCGACTTTCAGTTGATCTATTTTATGTGCGGTCATGCGTCCGTCACACGAGGCGTGCGCGGTCACTCCCAAAGACAAGCTCAAAATCAGTCCCCCCCAAAATGACATCAGTTAGGTCTCTCGAACTGAGGTACAAAGTCCTTGGCGATCGGCGCTTTATGATCATCCGCCCATAGGAATACGACGGGAACAAACTCTTCAGCGGTAGGACCAATTAAAGTCTGTACGACCCAACCGGGATTAGCGAATTCGCCCGCGGCGTTGGTATGGAGCTGACCGATCACTTCGGAGAATTGCATATGTCCCGGAACCGTGAAGATCTCTTTCAGTTGTTGTTCGGCCATTGTGTGCGATTTCAGTGTCGTTACCAGTGGGGGATTGGAGTTCTTATCGCCGTTCGCGGTATTGATAACCGGTTTTCCGTCGACGATCGGTCCGGGCAGGGTCCACGTGTCGACCATCGTGTCACCGATCGGAATGTTACCGATCCATTGCGTGCATGTAATCCATGCGCTCGCATCACAGTAGCCGGCATCCCAAGGTGTCATGAGCGGATGATTCCAGCCATTGTTGGGAATCAAACTCATAGCGCGGAAATAACGGTCGAGCCTCTGTCCTTCCGTCGTCTTGAGCGTCACCCATGGCAAGATATTGCCGGCGCCCTGTTCGCGATAGTCCTGGTACCGATGCGCATAGGAATTGATTTTTCCGCTCTGCACCATGTACGCGTGGCCAAACACCGACGTGAATTCCGGCCGGGAAAAGTACTTAATAAATGCCGGGAATGATTCTTTGCTGATCGACACGACCAGGCGCTTCGGACCCTGCGACTTATTTTCCATCGAGATATCGAAGGTCCGCATCAGCGTCGCCGCGCCGGT
>Ga0265338_10000409_pt1 | contig 76989 bp, 70 predicted proteins | sample 42126metaG_FD_193579 | JGI IMG/M metagenome (GOLD analysis project Ga0265338, IMG submission 193579) | Rhizosphere microbial communities from Carex aquatilis grown in University of Washington, Seatle, WA, United States - 4-21-26 metaG | ecosystem: Host-associated > Plants > Roots > Rhizosphere...
TTACAGCTCGATCCTCGTGGGCATCCAGGTGCCCACCGCCGACGACGCCGGATTCCGGCGCTTTCTCGCCACGCTCGGCTATCCGCATTGGGAAGAGACGCTCAATCCGGCGTACCGGTTGTTCCTTTCCTGAGAGGCAGAAATCGTGGCCGTTTCGCTCTCCGACAAACTCGTCGTCGCGATCTCGTCGCGCGCCCTCTTCGATTTCGAGGAAGAAAACCGCGTCTTCGAGGCCGACGATCTTGCGGCCTACGAGTCCCTGCAACGCTCGCGCCTGAACGTGCCCGCGCAGCCCGGCGTCGCGTTCGCACTGATCCGCAAGCTGCTCGCGCTCAACAACGGCGCACATCACGTCGAGGTCGTGATCCTCTCGCGCAGCGATCCGATCAGCGGCCTGCGCGCGTTCAATTCGTGCCGCGAGCACAACCTCGATATCCAGCGCGGCGTGTTCACGCGCGGCCGCGCGCCGTGGCGGTATCTGAAGCCGCTCAACGCCTCGCTCTTTCTGTCCGCGAATCCCGACGACGTGCGCGGCGCGCTCGACGCGGGCTTTCCGGCCGCGCGCGTCTTTCCGGAATCGGCGACAATGGCGGGACGCAACGCGAACGAGATTCGCATCGCGTTCGACGGCGATGCCGTGCTGTTTTCCGACGAAGCCGAGCAGATCTTCCAGCGCGACGGCCTCGGCGCCTTCGTGAGCCACGAGCGCGACAACCGCGAGCTGCCGCTCGCGCAAGGGCCGCTCAAGCCACTGCTCGAAGCGCTGCACCGCTTGCAGAAGCTCGCCGATGCGAACGCGCAGATGCGTATCCGCACGGCGCTCGTCACCGCACGCTCGGCGCCGGCGCACGAACGCGCGATCCGCACGCTGATGGCATGGAACATCGAAATCGACGAAGCGATGTTCCTCGGCGGACTCGACAAAGGCCCGTTCCTGCGCGAGTTCGAACCCGACTTTTTCTTCGACGACCAGATCCGCCACTGCGAATCGGCCCGCTCGGTCACGGCGACCGGACACGTGGCCAGCGGCGTGGCGAATATGGCAACCCCGGTAACAAGCCCGGCCAACACGCCGGCAGCACCTGTAACCAGCGCATCATGACTCCCGAACAATCTCCGCTCGGCAAGCCCGCCGCCTACACCGAACAGTACGACGCCTCGCTGCTGTTCCCGATCCCGCGCGCGGGCGCGCGCGAAGCGATCGGCATCGGCGCGCAGCTCCCCTTCTTCGGCACCGACATCTGGAACGCCTACGAGCTGTCGTGGCTGAACGCGCACGGCAAGCCGCAGATCGCGATCGCGACATTCTTCATCCCGGCCGATTCGCCGAACATCGTCGAATCGAAGTCGTTCAAGCTCTATCTGGGCTCGTTCGCGCAGACGAAGCTCGACTCCGCCGAAACGGTCCGTGACATGCTCAAGCGCGATATCACGGCGGCCTGCGGCGCGTCGGTATCGGTGCGGCTCGAACAGCCGGGCGGATTCGGCAAGATCCAGTTCGAGGAATTCGAGGGGCTTTCGCTCGACCGTCTCGATCTGGACGCCGAGATCTATCTTCCGGACCCGTCGCTGCTCACGGCCGCCTTCGACGAAGCGCCGGTCGAAGAAACGCTGTACTCGAACCTGCTGAAGTCGAACTGTCCTGTGACGGGCCAGCCCGACTGGGGCAGCGTGCAGATCCACTACGTAGGACCGCAGATCAACCAGGCGGGGTTGCTGCGCTACATCATCTCGTACCGCAACCACACGGGCTTTCACGAGCAATGCGCGGAGCGCATGTTCGTGGACATCCTGCGCGCGTGCAAACCGGACCGGCTCGCGATCTACGCGCGCTACACGCGCCGCGGCGGGCTCGATATCAATCCGTTCCGCACCAACTTCAACATGCCGATGCCGGATAACGCGCGGCTCGCGCGGCAGTAAACGTGGGCAAAGCGGCCGGACAAAGAGCGATGCAACACGGTGTCCGCAGTCAGGCAAGCAGGTATTCGCGCGCCAACGTGCGTGCGCGATGAGTCTGGTTGACGGGCGCACCAGAATCTCGTGAGCGACCATCCGGTTTCGCAGACCATCATTAAGCTATCGCGGACGCAGTGGCGGAGACGGATCGGCAAGTGCCATCCAATACCGCGCGAATCCGCGAAGAATAAAAAAGCGCCGTTCACGGCGCTTTTTTTGCATGAAGACAAAATCAATGCGGCAACTCAGCCGCCCCCATGCGCCGCGCGATCACCGAAGCGCGCTGCGCCAGATACGGCGAATTGCGATGCTCGTCGAAGTACCTCGGACGCGGCAGCATCACCGCAAGCCGCGCCGATTGCCAGGCCGTGAGCTTCGACGCCGGCGTGTGGAAGTAGTATTGCGCGGCCGCCTCGGCGCCATAGACGCCGTTGCCCCACTCCACCGAATTCAGATAGATCTCGAAGATGCGCTCCTTGTCGAGCAGCGTCTCCAGCATCCACGTAATGATGAGCTCCTGGCCCTTGCGGATGTAGCTCTTCTCGCGCGACAGGAACAGGTTGCGCGCGAGCTGCTGCGTGATCGTCGAGCCGCCGAACGCGAGGTGCCCGCGCCGCTTGTTCTTTTCCCAGGCCTGCAGGATCGCGTCGGTTTCGTAGCCGTTGTTGTTGACGAAGTTCGCATCCTCGGATGCGATGATCGCGCGCTTGAGGTTGCGCGAGATCTGATCGTACGGCACCCAGCGATGCTGGATCGAGAGATCGGGACGGTCGGCGCCGAAGCGCGCTTCGTCGGTCCGCATGAAGGCCGTCGATTGCGGATCGACGAAATTCCAGGCCGCGATCTGCGCGAAGTAGAAGACCTGCAACGCGACCCACGCGATGCTGAACACCGCGACCACGTAGACCAGCCAGCGCAGGACACCCGGACGTTTCGCGGCTTCGCGCGTCGGCATCGCGGCCCTCGTGATTGTGTTGCGTGCGGCGCGCGGCGCGTTACTTCTGCGCCGCCAGTTGCGCGCGCAGTTCGGCCAGCACCGGCGCGCCGTCGGGACGCACGCCGCGCCAGACATAGAACGATTCGGCAGCCTGCTCGACGAGCATGCCGAGCCCGTCCGCCGCGCGCGCGCCGAGCGACTGCGCGTGGCGCATGAACACCGTCGGCTGCGCGCCGTACATCATGTCGTAGGCCAGCGTGCCTGCGCCGAACGCGCGCTCGTCGCATTCGGGCAGCGCGGCGTCGAGGCTGCTCGCCGTCGCGTTGACGATCACGTCGTAAGGCGCCGGATCGACGTCGTGCGGTCCGCCGCCGGTGATGAGGCAGCGCGCCTCGTTCGCCGCCGCCGCGAACTGGCCGATCAGCGCGTGCGCCTTCGCGGCAGTCCGGTTGACGATGGTGATCTCGCGCGGGCCGCGTTCGAGCATCGGCAGCACGACGCCGCGTGCCGCGCCTCCCGCGCCGAGCAGCAGCACGCGCGCGCCCTTGAGCGCGACGCCGAGATTCGTTTCGATGTCGCGCACGAGGCCAAAGCCGTCGGTGTTGTCGCCGAAGATGCCGTCGGCGTCGAAGCGCAGCGTGTTCACCGCGCCCGCCGCCGCCGCGCGTGGCGAGAGCCGGTGCGCGAGCGCATGCGCTTCGAGCTTGAACGGAACGGTCACGTTCAGGCCGCGTCCGCCCGCCGCCTTGAAGGCGTTCACTTCGGCGACAAAGCCGTCGAGCGGCGCGAGCAGGCGCGTGTATTCGATGCGCTCGCCCGTCTGCCCGGCGAATCGCGCGTGAATGAACGGCGACTTGCTGTGCGCGACCGGATTGCCGACTACGGCGTAGCGGTCGGCGGACATGTCGCGCGTCTCTGTCGAGTTCATTCGCCCGTCTCGGCTGCGTGCTGGGCCCGCTGCCCGTTCGGATCTTCAGCCGCTTCGCCAGCGTTTTCCGCGGCGTTTTCCTGAGCGTTGGCCCCTTCGGCCGCATCGGCATCCGCTTCGGCATCCGCCTCGGCGAGCGCTTCGGCTTCGCTTTCCGCCGATTCATCGGCGGCCTCGATCAGCTCTTCGTCCTCACCCGCGTCTTCTTCCACTTCCGCGCCGCTCGTCACGACCGACGCGTCGAGCACGCGCAGCATCCGCACCGACGCCTCGATCGTCAGCTCGTCGATCGACATCACTTCGAGCAGCACGCGCGTCCCGCGCGCGTGCACGCCGAGCGCCGGCACGTGCATGATCAGCGGCACTTCCTCGAAGCGCACGAGGTCGTCCTTGATGACCGTCGCGGCGAATTCGCGGCGGTTTTCCTGCTGGAGCCAGCGCAGGCACCAGAAGTACTCCATGCGGCGCTGATGATCGGCGTAGGCCGTATAGGTCTCGTCGAAGCCCTGCACGACGGCGAACAGGTCGGCGTCCTTCGGCTTGAACGGCGCGACGAGCTTCGCGGCGACGCCGTGCTCGACACAAGCGAGAAGCTGCCACTGGTTCACGAGGTCGACGTAACGGCGCAGCGGCGACGTGCTCCACGCATACTGCGCGACGCCCAGGCCCTCGTGCGGCGCCGCCGTGGTTTGCATGCGCGTGCGCTTCGGGCCGCTCGGCACGCCGAACGCGCGCTGCGAGCGATAGATGCCCGGCACGCCGTGATCGTGCAGGAACGCGCCCCACGTCGAGTTCGCAAGGATCGCGAGTTCGGCGACGATCAGGTCGAGCGGCGAACCGCGGCGGCGCGGCGTGATGGTGACGTGCTCGCCGTCCACGTAGAAGTTGAAGTCGGTGTTGCGCTGCACTTCGCGGCGCAGGCCGTAACCCGCGCGCGCCTCCTGGCGCTTCTCGAACAGCGACTGCGCGAACGGCCACAGCACGGCGATGTCGTCCTTGTGCGGATAGTCGCCGGAGCCGGCCGCGAGCGTCTCTTCGGTGACGAGTTCGTCGAGCGTGTTGTGGCGCAGGTTGCTCTTCACGAACACGCGCTCGGCGCGCGTTTCCGTCGCGACGATGTCCTGCGTCTCGCGGTTCACGATGCAGTAGAGCGACAGCGCCGGACGCAGCCCGCCTTCCTTGAGCGTGAACGCATCGACGAAATCGTCGGGCATCATCGTGATCTTGTCGCCGGGCATGTAGACCGTCGACAGACGCGTGCGCGCGATCGTGTCCGCCATGTCGCCGCGATGGATGCCGAGCGCGGGCGCCGCGATGTGGACGCCGATGCGTACGCGGCCGTCGGCGAGCATCTCGATCGAGAAGGCGTCGTCGATTTCGGTGGTCGTCACGTCGTCGATGGAGAACGCCTCCACGTGCGCTTCGGGCAGATCCTCGGGCAGCGCGCCCACTTGAACGGCCGGGAAGCCCTTACCGTGCGGGAAGAACTCGGCGAGGAAGCGCGCCTCGTGCAGCGCGCGCGGCGACGCGATGCCGCCGCATTCGAGCATCAGGCGCGGCATCGAGATCCCGCGCGCGGCGGCGGCGGCTTCGAGCGCCTTGTACTCGATGGAATTCTTGTCGGGCTTCGTCAGCAGGCCGAGCGCCTTGCCCTGGAGCGCCTCGGGCAGCTTGCCGGCCTTCAGGTCCTCTTCGTAACCAGCCTGCACGAGCGCCTGCTGGCGCTTGCGCTCAAGCCCGGCGAGCGCCATTTTCAACTGCTCTTCGGGCGCGCGCTGATACTGGCCGCGTCCCTTGCGGCGGAAGTACACCGGCGAGCCATGCAGACGCAGCACGAGCGCCGCGCGCTCGATCGCGCCAGAGGTTTCGCCGAAGTATTCGGCGGCAAGCGTCGTGAACGCGAATTCGTCGGCGGGCGCGCATTCCCACAGGAAGTCGAGATCGATCTCCTGCGCGGCGGCGTCGGCCTGCTCCATCAACTCGGCGGCGGCGGGTTTTTCGAACTCGATCAGCACGTCTTTCGCGCGCACTTTCGCGCGGCGTCCGCCCGGCAACTCGACCTGAAATGCGTCGCCCTGGCGCGACAGCACGCTGCCCGCCTTGAAACTGCCCGATTCCTCAAAAAAAACGTTCACTCAGTACTCTCGTTCAGACTTTTGCTTCGACTGCCCGCGCGATGCGCGCAGGCAGTGCCATATACAAACCAGGCAAGCGTTCGCGCGCGCGGCGCGACGCCATCAAATGGAAACGCGTCAGGGCGCGTCGCACCAGGCGATCACGTCGTCGACGTAATCGGCGAACTCGCCGATGCCATGGTCGCTGCCCTCGATCAGCTTCGTGCGGACGCCCGGATAGTGCGCGAGCATCTCGCGATAATCGAGCACTTCGTCGCCGGTGGCGGCGATCAGATAGTAGCGCGCAGGCTGCGTCACCGATGCGACGGCCAGCGCGCGCAATTCGTCCAGATGGCGAGACTCGACGACGATGCTGCCGCCGCCGTGCCAGAGCGGCTGTTCGCCAAGATACGCCGAGAGATCGCGGTCCGGCACCACGGCCGGATTGAGCAGCGCGGCGCGCCAGCCGTGCTTTTCGGCGAGATACGTCGCGAAATAGCCGCCGAGCGAACTGCCGATGAGGGTCACGCGCTCGCCCGGCTTCACGCGCTCACCGATTTCGCGCTCGGCGAGCGCGATGGCCTCGGCGGGCGATACCGGCAGCGTCGGACAAAGCCATTCGCCCGCGCGGCCGGGTTCTTCCAGACGTGCCGCAAGAAGGCGCGCCTTGAACGACTGCGGAGACGAGCGAAAGCCGTGCAGATAGACGATCACGCCGCGCTCCGTGCCGAAAGCGCGTCGAGCAGTTTCTGATGCACGCCGCCGAAGCCGCCGTTGCTCATCACGAGGACCTGGTCGCCCGGACGCGCGGCGGCAACGACCGCCTTCACGAGCGCGTCGAGGTCGCGGAACGCCTGCGCCTTGTCGCCAAGCGGGCGCAGCGCGCCCGCAAGATCCCAGCCGAGCGCGTCCTTGCCGGCCGGCGCGCCGTAGCCGAACACGAGGTCGGCATCGGCGAGGCTTGTGGGCAGTTGCGCCGTCATCACGCCGAGCTTCATCGTGTTCGAGCGCGGCTCCAATACGGCGAGAATGCGCGTGCGCTTGCCGTCTGCACCACGGCCGACGCGCGTGCGCAGCCCGGCGATCGTCGTCTCGATCGCGGTCGGATGGTGCGCGAAGTCGTCGTAGACCGTCACGCCGTCCACGCTGCCGCGCACTTCCATGCGGCGCTTCACGTTGCGGAAGGTCGCGAGCGACTGGGCCGCCTGCGCGGGCGGCACGCCGACGCTGCGCGCGGCCGCGATCGCCGCAAGCGCATTCAGCCGGTTGTGCTCGCCCTGGATCTGCCACTCGACGACGCCCGCGCGCTCGCTATGGTGATAAACGGCGAAGCGTTCGTCGACGGGCATGTCGCTTTCGGCGGGCAGCGCCTGCCAGCCGCCGTCGACGCCGAAGCGCTCCACGCCGCTCCACACGCCGCGCGTGAGCACGCGCTCCAGCGCGTCCGAGCGCCCGTTCGTGACGATGCGGCCCACGCCGGGAATCGTGCGGATGAGATGATGAAATTGCGTTTCGATCGCGGCGAGGTCGGGGAAGATGTCGGCGTGATCGTATTCGAGGTTGTTCAGCACCGCCGTGCGCGGACGGTAATGGACGAACTTCGAGCGCTTGTCGAAGAACGCGGTGTCGTACTCGTCGGCTTCGATGACGAAGAAGCTCGAATCGGTGAGCCGCGCCGACACGCCGAAATTGAGCGGCACCCCGCCGATCAGAAAGCCGGGGTTCAGGCCCGCGTCTTCGAGCAGCCACGTGAGCATCGAGGTCGTCGTGGTCTTGCCGTGCGTACCCGCGACGGCGAGCACCCATTTATCGTTCAGCACATGCTCGCCGAGCCACTGCGGGCCCGACGTGTACGGCAGTCCGCGATTGAGGATCTCTTCCATCAGCGGATTGCCGCGCGACACGACGTTGCCGATCACGTAGAGATCGGGGTTCAGCTCGACCTGATTTGCGTCATACCCTTCGATCAGGCGGATGCCCTGCGCTTCGAGTTGCGTGCTCATCGGCGGATAGACCCCGGCGTCGCAGCCGGTCACCGTGTGGCCCGCGCTGCGCGCGAGCACGGCAAGACCGCCCATGAACGTTCCGCAAATGCCGAGGATGTGGATGTGCATAAGCCTGTCACGCCGCACGGGCGTCGGGGAAACGGGTTGCCGGGATGGTCAGCGCGAAGACCGTGGCGAAGACGGCGGCGTGCGCCGCCACAGCGAAGGACGGTATTGTACCCGACGCACCCCGCGGCGCGGGCCGCACGGCACCGGCATGCCGCGGCGGCGGCACGATGGACCGCCGCGCGGGTACCAGGGAATTCTCCAGTATGATTAGGGGATGATGGTTCGCAAATCACATTTCGATCCGCAGCACGTGCGCGAGGAAATCGCAATCGCGGCAGCGCGGATGATCGCCGAAGACGGGCTCGACTACGCGAGCGCCAAGCGCAAGGCGGCGCGACAGGTCGCGGGGGACACGCGTATCGAAAGCGCCTGGTTGCCCGACAACGACCAGATCGAAGAGGAGATCCGCGAATATCAGGCGCTGTTCCAGGGCGAGAGCCAGCCGGCGGTGCTGCGCCGGCTGCGCGAGATCGCGCTCGACTGGATGCGGCGGCTCGCGGCCTTCAACCCGTTCGTGACGGGCGCGGTCCTCAACGGCACGGCGGGCGAACATTCCGATATCCATCTGCAGATCTTCTGCGACAACCCGAAGGACGTCGCGATCTGGCTCCTGAATGCGAATGTGCAATACGACGTATCGGAGACGCGCCACTTCGCCGCGCGCGGTTACGTCGAAACGTTGAGCTTCATGTATAGACCGTCGCGCAACGAGGAACCGGTGGGCATCCACATTGCTCTCTACGATACGGACGATCTGCGCGGCGCCGTGCGTGCCGACGCTCGCGGACGTCTGCCGCGCGCGAACGCCGAGGCGCTCAGGACGCTGATCGACAAGACCGGCGCGACGTCCGCCACACCCTGACTTCAACTCAACCAGCACGATCAACCGGACTGAAAGCGTAGCGATGAACACGAAGCGGATTCTGGCCGTCGCCGCGGTGGCGGCAATAGCCGTCGGCGGCGGCATTCTGGCGGGACACTGGGCACACGGCGGCGATGCGGGCACGGCCGACGCGGCATCGGTCACCGGCAACTCAGCCACGAGCAAAACAGACGCCGTCGGCCAACTGTGGGCGGCGTCCGTCACGACGCCCGACGGCAAGCCCCAGTCACTCGCGCCCTACAAGGGACACCCGATCGTCGTGAACTTCTGGGCCTCATGGTGCGGCCCGTGCGTCAAGGAGATGCCGGCACTGTCCGCCCTTCAGCGCGAATACGCGAAGAAGGGCATCCAGTTCGTCGGACTCGGCGTCGACTCCGGCACGAACATCAAGGCTTTCCTCCAGAAAGTGCCGGTGGACTACCCCATCTACGTGGCCGGATTCGGCGGCGCCGACGTCGCGCGCGCGTTCGGCAACACGGCAGGCGGCTTGCCTTACACCGTCGTAATCGACGCCAACGGCACCGTACGCGCGACAAAATTGGGTGAAATCAAGCCGGACGAACTTCGTCACACGCTCGATGCCCTTTGACGCAGCGGAAGAATTGCCCTCACCTTATCCGCCGTACGGCACTTTTTGCCACGCGATTTATGCTTTTTGGCGTAAGATCGACGATCAATCCAGAAACCCGATGTACTAAGGGTCATATCACGCGCTCGGAAAACTAGACAAATTTCTCTAATCGGCGCTAAAGTTCGCGCAATTCCACGGAAAAGGAAGCGCCATGACGCGACTGCTGGTTCTGCACGGCCCCAACCTCAATCTTCTCGGCACCCGGGAACCTGAGGTCTATGGGCGCGTGACGCTCCCGCAGATCGATCAGGCGCTCGCGGACCGTGCGGCAGACGCCGGCGTTACACTCGCGACGTTCCAGAGCAATCACGAGGGCGCGCTCGTCGATCGCATTCAGGCAGCGCGCGCCGAGCAAACCGATTTCATCCTGATCAACCCGGCCGCGTACACGCACACGAGCGTGGCAATCCGGGACGCGCTGGCAGGCGTCGGCATTCCGTTCGTCGAGATTCACCTGTCGAACGTGCATCGCCGCGAGGCCTTTCGGCATCACTCGTATTTTTCCGACCTGGCCGAAGGCGTCATCTGCGGCCTCGGCTGGAAGGGCTATCTGTACGCGCTCGAATACGCGCTCGACCGGCTCGCCGCCGCCAGGGGCGCGTGAGTCGCCTGTCGGACCGGATGACCGGCGCACTCTGTGACACACAACACCAATCCCGTGCCGGCGCGCGCGCCCCGGCACCTCACGTATTCAAAGGGGCTGCACCATGGATCTACGTAAGCTGAAGACTCTGATCGACCTCGTTTCCGAGTCGGGCATCTCGGAACTCGAAGTCACCGAGGGTGAAGGCAAGGTGCGCATCGTCAAGAACGCGCCGCCGATCTACGTCCAGCCGGCGGCCCAATACGCGGCGCCGTTCGCAGCTCCGCTCGCCGCGCCGGGCCATGCCCCCGAAGGCGCTGCACCCGCAGCCGCCCCGGCCGTGCCGCAGGGTCATGTTGTGACGTCGCCGATGGTCGGCACGTTCTACCGCGCGCCGTCGCCGGGCGCCGACCCGTTCGTCCAGATCGGCGACACGGTCAAGGAAGGCCAGACGCTGTGCATCATCGAAGCGATGAAGCTGCTCAACGAAATCGAATCGGACGCGGCTGGCGTGGTCAAGGAGATCCTCGTCGAGAACGGTCAGGCCGTCGAATACGGTCAGCCCCTCTTCGTGGTCGCGTAAAGCCGTTGGCGCGCTCGCACGGCCGCAGTGCCGCGCGCGAGCCGCATGCGTTGCCCATGCGGCGTGCGGCGAGTGCTTCGCGACGCACGCGCAACCGATCCTCTCAGGTGCCCATCCACGGCGCCCATTGAAGAGTCGAATACCCACCATGTTTGAAAAAATCCTCATTGCCAATCGCGGGGAAATCGCGCTGCGTATCCAGCGCGCGTGCCGCGAACTCGGCGTCAAGACCGTCGTCGTCTATTCGGAAGCCGACAAGGAAGCCAAGTACGTGAAGCTGGCCGACGAGGCCGTCTGCATCGGACCGGCTCCGTCGAACCTCAGCTATCTGAACATGCCGGCGCTCATCAGCGCGGCGGAAGTCACCGACGCGGAAGCGATCCACCCCGGCTACGGCTTCCTGTCCGAAAACGCGGACTTCGCCGAGCGCGTCGAGCAGTCGGGCTTCACGTTCATCGGCCCGCGCCCGGACACGATCCGCATGATGGGCGACAAGGTCACCGCAAAGCAGACGATGATCAAGACCGGCGTGCCGTGCGTGCCGGGCTCGGAAGGCGCATTGCCGGACGATCCGAAGGAGATCGTCAAGATTGCGCGCGCGATCGGCTACCCCGTCATCATCAAGGCGGCGGGCGGCGGCGGCGGACGCGGCATGCGCGTCGTGCACACCGAGGCGGCGCTCGTGAACGCGGTCAACATGACGCGCGAGGAAGCGGGCCGTGCGTTCGGCAATCCGCAGGTCTACATGGAGAAGTACCTCGAGAATCCGCGCCACATCGAAATCCAGGTGCTCGCGGACTCGTTCCGCAACGCCCTGTGGCTCGGCGAGCGCGACTGCTCGATGCAGCGCCGCCACCAGAAGGTGATCGAGGAAGCGCCGGCGCCGGGCATCGCGCGCCGCCTGCTCGACCGCATCGGCGACCGCTGCGCCGACGCCTGCAAGAAGATGGGCTACCTCGGCGCGGGCACGTTCGAGTTCCTGTACGAAAACGGCGAGTTCTACTTCATCGAGATGAACACGCGCGTGCAGGTCGAGCACCCGGTCACCGAGCTGATCACGGGCATCGACATCGTGCAGGAGCAGATCCGCATCGCAGCCGGCGAGAAGCTCGCGTTCCGCCAGCGCGACGTCCAGTTGAAGGGTCACGCGATCGAGTGCCGCATCAACGCCGAAGATCCGTTCAAGTTCACGCCGTCGCCGGGCCGTCTCACGTCGTGGCACATGCCGGGCGGGCCGGGCGTGCGCGTCGACTCGCATGCCTACAACGGCTATTTCGTCCCGCCGAACTATGATTCGATGATCGGCAAGCTGATCACCTATGGCACGACGCGCGAGCAGGCGATCCAGCGCATGCGGATCGCGCTGTCGGAGATGGTGGTCGAGGGCATCCAGACCAACATCCCGCTGCACCGCGAGCTGATGCTCGATGCGAAATTCGTCGAAGGCGGCACAAGCATTCACTACCTCGAAAACCGTCTGGCCGCGCGCCAGCAGGTTCAGAAGGAAGAAGCGTAATTCATGAGCTATCGGGAACTGATCGTCGAGCTGGATCGTGAACGCGCCGATGAACTCTCCGACGCGCTGATCGAACTCGGCGCCTTGTCGGTGTCGGTGGAAGACGCCGACGCCGACACGCCCGATGAGCAGCCGCTCTTCGGCGAGCCCGGGCTCACGCCCGAGCGCACCGCGTGGCAGCACTCGCGGGTGATCGCGCTGATCGGCGACGATCAGGATCCGGCCTTGCTGCTCGCAGCCGCGTCGAACGAACTCGGCCTCGAAGAGACGCCGAAGTTCGCAACACGCGAGGTCGAGGAGCAGGACTGGGTGCGGCTCACGCAGTCGCAATTCGAGCCGATCCAGATCGGCCAGCGCATCTGGGTCGTGCCGTCGTGGCACGATGCGCCCGACCCCGACGCGCTCATCCTCGAACTCGATCCGGGCCTCGCATTCGGCACGGGCAGCCACCCGACCACGCGCCTGTGCATGGAATGGCTCGAACAGCACGTCAAGCCGGGCGATTCGCTGCTCGACTACGGCTGCGGCTCGGGCATCCTCGCGATTCTCGCGAAGAAGTGCGGCGCGCATCCCGTGATCGGCATCGACATCGACCCCCAGGCGGTCGAATCGGCGCGCTCGAACAGCGCGCGCAATCACGCCGACGTCACCTACGGCCTCCCCGACGACTGCCCGGCGGGCGAGTTCGACATCGTGGTCGCCAACATCCTGTCGAATCCGCTGAAGCTCATGGCGTCGATGCTCTCGTCGCGCGTGAAACCAGGCGGACGCCTCGCACTGTCGGGTATCCTCGCGCGCCAGGCCGAGGAAGTCGCGCAGGTCTACGAACGCTGGATCGACATCGCCGTCTGGCGCGAACACGAAGGCTGGGTCTGCCTCGCAGGCACGCGGCGCGACCAGTAACCGAATGCCAGTAGAATGGCGGGTATCGCTAACCCCCCGGTCTACCCAGATCCACGGCCCACATGCTCCTGGCAACGCGCTGTCCCTTCTGCGAAACCGTCTTCCAGGTCCGCCCCGCGCAGCTCTCCGCGCGCCGCGGCCTCGTGCGCTGCGGCCACTGCCAGGAAACGTTTGATGCGTCGGGCAGCCTGTTCGAAATGCCGGAGGATGGCGACTTCGCAGGCGCCGTACCGGTCGCTCCGGATGTCGCGGCGACCCTGACCGCGGCCGCCGCCGCTTCGCGCTCGACCGAAGGCGCGCGCGAAGCCGGTACGCGAGGCGCCGCGCCCGATTTCGCGAATCCCGGTTGGGATCCGTGGGCGCCGCAGCCTGACAGCCACATCGACAACCGGCTGCTCTACAACGCCGAACACCTGCCGAAGCCCGCTATCGCGCCGGGCGTCACGCCCCAAACCGTGCCCCAGCCCGCCGAGCCGTCGCTCGTGCCCGAACCGGCGGCAAGCGCGAACGCTGCACCGGCCGCCCCGGCCACCGCCCACTGGCGGCAGGTCCAGCCGGACCACACCGAGCCCACCTTTTCGGCAAACGAAGCCTCCTCCGCCCGCTCAAACGATCCCGAGCCCGTGCTGCCTGGCGCTGCCGCCGCAGCAGCATCTGTGCCGCCCGGCTTCAGCGCGATTCCGCCGGGCGCCGGGCCCGAACCGTTCGCCGTCACGCGCGAAACCCCCGCACGCGCGCCGCGCCGCGCCGGCTTGCGCGTCCTCGGCGCGCTGCTCGCACTCGCGCTGCTCGCGCTGCTCGCCGCGCAGCTCGCCTGGTGGCTGCGCGAAACCGTGATGGTCTATTGGCCCGCTTCGCAGCCGTTCTATGTGCAGGCGTGCGAGCGGCTCGGCTGCCGCGTGCTGCCGCCGCGCGACATCGACGGCCTGCAGGTCGAACCGTCCGATCTGCGTCAGGTCGACGATCCGCACCATCTCGAACTGAAGGTGCCGCTGCGCAATCACTTCAACGTGGCGCTCGCGTATCCCGCCATGGAACTCACGCTGCTCGACCACCAGAACAACGTGGTCGTGCGCCGTGTGCTGTGGCCGCAGGACTACGTGACGCCCGGCACGCACGTCGAAGCCGGACTGCCGGCGCGCACCACGCAGACGATGATCGTGCGGCTCGACACGGGCAACGTCGTCGCCTCGAACTTCCGCATCGAGATCTTCTATCCCTGACGCCCGTTTCGCACTGCGGGACCGCGTTCGCGCGGCCCGCTCGTTCCCTGCGCCCGGCGCGACCGGCGCGCTTTTCATCGGTACATGAACTCCCGGAGAGCACATCATGAGTCAAGTCACACTGGGCGGTAACCCGATCGACGTCGCTGGCACGTTCCCGTCGGCGGGCCAGAAGGCGCCGGCATTTTCGCTCGTCGGCAAGGACCTGAAGCCCGTCTCGCTCGCCGACTTTGCCGGCAAGCGCAAGGTGCTCAACATCGTCCCGAGCCTCGACACGCCGGTCTGCGCCACCTCGACGCGCAAGTTCAACGAAGCCGCGGGCAAGCTCGACAACACGGTCGTCGTCGTGATCTCCGGCGACCTGCCGTTCGCGGCGGCACGCTTCTGCACGACCGAAGGCATCGACAACGTCGTCACGGCATCGACCTTCCGCGGCCACGACTTCGCGCAGGCCTACGGCGTCGATGTGACGAGCGGTCCGCTCGCCGGCCTCACCGCGCGCGCGGTCGTCGTGATCGACGCGAACGACAGCGTCGTCTACGCAGAGCGCGTCGGCGAGATCAAGAACGAACCGGACTACGACGCCGCCCTCGCAGCACTGAAGTAATCCCGCATCCGCGCGCCGCGGCGCATCGCGCGCGGCGCGCTTTCCCCTTCCACGCCCTACAGGAATTCCAGCCTTGGCTACGCTGATTTGCGGCTCGCTCGCCTACGACAACATCATGACCTTCGAGGGTCGCTTCCGGGAGCACATCCTGCCCGAGCAGGTGCACATCCTGAACGTGAGCTTCCTCGTACCGACGATGCGCCGCGAATTCGGCGGCTGCGCGAGCAACATCGCCTACGCGTTGCATCTGCTTGGCGGCGACGCGCGCATCATGGCGACGCTCGGCGGCGCCGACGCGCAGCCGTATCTCGATCGGCTCGACGTACTCGGCCTCTCGCGCGCGCATGTGCGCGTGCTGCTCGACACGTGGTCGGCGCAGGCGATGATCACGACCGATCTCGAGAACAACCAGATTACCGCGTTCCACCCGGGTGCGATGATGCAGTCGCATCTGAACCGCGCCGACGAAGCGCCCGGCATCAAGCTCGGCATCGTCGCGCCGGACGGCTTCGACGGCATGGTCCAGCACGTCGAGCAATTCGCGAAAGCAGGTGTGCCGTTCATCTTCGATCCGGGCCAGGGATTGCCGCTCTTCGACGGCGCGTCGCTGCGACGCGCGATTGAACTCGCGACATACGTCGCAGTCAACGATTACGAAGCCAACCTTGTCAGCCACCGCACCGGCTGGTCGTTTGAAGAAATCGCCGGCAAGGTCGATGCGCTGATCGTCACGCGCGGCGAGCACGGGTCGCAGATCTATCACGCTGGCGGCATCGAGGACATTCCTCCGGTGCAGGCGGTCCGCGTACTGGATCCGACCGGTTGCGGCGACGCGTTCCGCGGCGGTCTGCTCTACGGCATCGAGAACGGCCTCGGCTGGAAGACCACCGGGCGTCTCGCGAGCCTCATGGGCGCGCTCAAGATCGAGCATCAAGGACCGCAGAACTATGCGCCCACGCGGGCGCAGATCAACGAGCGATTCATGAAGGCATTCGGCTACGAACTGCCCAATTGAACGCAGGCCCTGCGCGGGGCCTTCTGGAGTTATACGAATGAGAACAACAAGTCGTCTGGTTGTGGCAGTGCTGATCGCGGGTTCGCTCGCGGTTTCGGGGTGTGCATATAACAGCAGTTCCGCCGACGTCTATACGGCGTCGCAGGCGCAGCGCGAGGCCACGGTCCGCATGGCCACGGTCGAAAGCGTTCGCGCTGTGAAGATCAGCGCCAACGACGGACAGCCTTCCGGCCTCGGCGCGATTGGCGGCGGTGCGCTCGGCGCGGTGGCCGGCAGCGCGATCGGCGGCGGACGCGGTTCGATCGTCACGGGGATCATCGGCGGCATTGCGGGCGCGGTCGCCGGCAATGCAGTGGAGAACGGCGTCGCGATGCGCGACGGTCTGGAAATCACCGTGCGTCTCGACAGCGGCGACCTGCGTGCGATCACGCAGACCTCCACCGGCGAACTCTTCAATGCGGGCGACCGCGTGCGACTGCTCTCGAGCGCCGGCGTCACCCGCGTCACCCACTAACAGCGTTTCCCCCTGTCCCGCGGCGGCGGCCCTGCGCCCTGCGCGGCGCCTCAGGCGCATGTGCTCCCCTGTGCATGCGCCTTGTTTCGCGCGCGCTCGTCCGAGTGCGATCGCGCACGCGCCCGCATGTGCGAGGCGCGGGACAAAACTGGGGGACAAAAAAATCCCGTCGCGGGCGTACCCTGCGACGGGATCATGTTCGGACCTTGAAGCTGGCCGAACCGCGAAGCACGCATGATGCGCGCCTCGCCTGGTACTGCGTATTACGGACGGCTGCCGGTCGGGAACGGCCATGCTGCGGCCGGGTTCAGGGCAGTCTTCACGGTTGCTGCGGGCGCAGCCGGTTGCGCAGCGGCAGGGGCAGCAGGCGCTGCAGCGGCAGCCTTCTTCGCAGGCGCCTTCTTCGCGGCCTTCTTTGCGGCAGCCTTCTTCGCAGGCGCGGCCTTCTTTGCAGCAGCCTTCTTCGCAGGCGCGGCCTTCTTCGCCGGTGCTGCCTTCTTCGCAGCAACCTTCTTCACGGCGATTTTCTTCGCTGCGACTTTCTTCACCGCGACTTTCTTCGCTGCAACCTTCCTGGCAGCAACCTTCTTCGCGGCGGCCTTCTTCGCCGGTGCTGCCTTCTTCGCAGCAACCTTCTTCACGGCGATTTTCTTCGCTGCGACTTTCTTCGCTGCGACCTTCTTCACCGCGACCTTCTTCGCAGCGGCCTTCTTCGCCGGTGCTGCCTTCTTCGCAGCAACCTTCTTCACGGCGACTTTCTTCGCTGCGACCTTCTTGACCGCGACCTTCTTCGCTGCAGCCTTTTTCGCCGGAGCGGCCTTCTTCGCCGCGACCTTCTTCACTGCGACCTTCCTGGCCGCCGGTTTCTTCTTGGCAGTTGCCATTTTTTTCTCCTTCAGGTTCAGATGAGAGTCAGTTCAAACTTCGCCCTTCGTCAAAACCCGCTTCCCGCGAACGCTTCTCACGGCGCACGCTGCGAAGCGGGCTATTCATCGGCGTACGCTGATCCCGCGCGCTTACGCTAATGAATGCGGTAAGGCGCGCAGTGCCGTCGGGCACAGCGCGCCATGTCAACCCGGCGTCGGATGCCGACGCCAGCCAACGTTCGTTGAAGACACAGACGCCACCACTCGTGGAGCCCGCGCCATTTTCCGGGGGGAAGTTTGCCCATCCCTCTGAAGGGTTCGCAAAGTGCCAGTCATATCGGTCAGCCACCAGGGCCCCGGGCACGCTTTGCATCAGGCGTTCCTGCTCCTAATCATCGAGCCGGCCAGGCGCCTCGCGTAGCGCCACCGGCATCCCCACAAAAGACTTGATCCGCAGTGCGGCCCGGTCACTCCCAGGACAGCGCACCGCCCGTCTGATATTCGATCACGCGCGTCTCGAAGAAGTTGCGCTCCTTCTTCAGGTCGATCATCTCGCTCATCCACGGGAACGGGTTCTCTTCGTTCGGGAACAGCGGATCGAGACCGATCTGCTGGCAACGACGGTTGCTGATGAAGCGCAGATAGCTCTTGAACATCGCCGCGTTCAACCCGAGCACGCCGCGCGGCATCGTGTCTTCCGCGTAGCGGTATTCGAGTTCGACCGCCTCCTTGAACAGATCAGCGATCTCTGCACGGAACGCGGGGGTCCACAGGTGCGGGTTCTCGAGCTTGATCTGGTTGATGAGGTCGATGCCGAAGTTACAGTGCATCGACTCGTCGCGAAGGATGTACTGGTATTGCTCCGCCGCGCCGGTCATCTTGTTCTGGCGGCCGAGCGCAAGGATCTGGGTGAAGCCGACATAGAAGAACAGGCCTTCCATGATGCAGGCGAACACGATCAGCGACTTGAGCAGTTTCTGGTCGGCTTCGAGCGTGCCGGTTCTGAACGACGGATCCGTGAGCGTATGGATGAACGGGATCAGGAACTCGTCCTTGTCGCGGATCGACTTGATCTCGTGGTACGCATTGAAGATCTCGCCCTCGTCCAGACCGAGCGACTCGACGATGTACTGGTAGGCGTGCGTGTGGATCGCCTCTTCGAACGCCTGGCGCAGCAGGAACTGGCGGCATTCGGGCGCCGTGATGTGGCGGTAGGTGCCCAGCACGATGTTGTTCGCGGCAAGGGAGTCGGCGGTCACGAAGAAGCCGAGGTTGCGCTTGACGATGCGCCGCTCGTCGTCGGAGAGACCGTTCGGGTCTTTCCAGAGCGCGATGTCGCGGGACATGTTGATTTCCTGCGGCATCCAGTGGTTCGCGCAGCCGGCCAGATACTTCTCCCAGGCCCACTTGTACTTGAACGGAACCAACTGGTTCACGTCGGTCTGGCCGTTGATGATGCGCTTGTCGGCGACATTCACGCGCGCTTCGGACGACACCGCTGCCTGGGGCGGCGGGGCGACTGCGAAGTCGCTGGCGAAAATGTTTTCCGCCGTGGAAGCCTGAGGAGTGGAACGCAGACCGAACTGCACATCGGCAGCCGGGGCAGCCTGGCCCGCGGGGTTGCGCATTGCGTTTTGCTGCGCACCGCTCGACGGAGTTACGGCCGTGATCTCGTCATCCCAGTTGAGCATAAATGTCACCATCAATTTAGATCGGTTTGTACCATCTTTTCGTGAGCGGTAAAAGGGTTCGCACACGAAAAATCCTGTTTTCGATTCGCGTTGCGACCTGCATACAACACTTTGTCATCGCATCGTGTGGATCATCGCGAGCGAGCGTTGCGATGACGATGTGTTCGAGTGCCTTCGCGCGTTTCGAATAAGCCCTGAAGCGAGCCTTCAAGCATGCGTGTTATCGCGACTTGCGATTGCGTGATGCGATGCACCGTCACTGCCACACGAGCGGACTTCGCCGCCTGATCGCTGCTTGTCGCTGTCTCATTGCTGTCTCTCGTGCAGCGTGCCCCGAGCGCATCGGCGAAAACTCCAGGGATTCCTGATGCCTTCTCTCGCCGACCTCTTTCGTGAGTCGCGGCATGCATGCCGTGCGTGTCGGGAATGAGCCGTCGCTGATAACGCGAGCGGCGAGACCTGCGTTGCGGGCGGCGCGCGTCGCACGCGCCGCCCTTCTCTACTTCTACTGCCTGTTGCTTCTTCTTTTACTACTGTGTCACTCGCATGGCGTAGTGCTGCGTTACTGGCAGGCCTCGCACTCTTCGAAGCCCGGGTCGCCCGGACGCATCATGCACACGGGACCATCGGCCTCGGGCGCTGCCGCCACCGGCTCGGCCGCTGCGGCCGGCGCCGATTGCAGCACCGTCGAATCCGCGCCGCCACCCGCTGCGCCGAAGCCCACGCCGCCACCGAAGGCACCGCCGGCACCACCAGCGCCACCATCGCCGTTCGTCGGTACTGCGTTCAGCGCGCCGTGCGCGACCGTCGACTTCTCGACGTGCGTCGCCGCCATCGTGCGCAGGTAGTAGGTCGTCTTCAGGCCGCGCACCCATGCGAGCTTGTAGCACTCGTCGAGCTTCTTGCCCGACGCGCCCGCCATGTAGATGTTCAGCGACTGCGCCTGGTCGATCCACTTCTGGCGGCGCGATGCTGCTTCGACGAGCCAGCTCGGATCGACTTCGAACGCCGTCGCGTAGATCGCGCGCAGGTCGGCCGGGACGCGGTCGATGCGCGAGAGCGTGCCGTCGAAGTACTTCAGGTCCGCGACCATCACCTCGTCCCACAGGCCGCGCGCCTTCAGGTCGCGCACCAGGTAGTCGTTGACCACCGTGAACTCGCCCGAGAGGTTCGACTTCACGTAGAGGTTCTGGAAGGTCGGCTCGATACAGGCCGAGACGCCGATGATGTTCGAAATCGTTGCGGTCGGTGCGATGGCGACGCAGTTCGAGTTGCGCATGCCGTGCGTCGCGATGCGCGAGCGCAGCGACGTCCAGTCCATCGTCTCGCTCGTGTCGACTTCGACGTAGCCGCCGCGCGCTTCGGCAAGCAGCTTCAGCGTGTCTTGCGGGAGGATGCCGCGGTCCCACAGCGAGCCGCGGTACGTCGAGTAACGGCCGCGCTCTTCCGCCAGCTCGGTCGACGCCCAGTAGGCGTAGTAGCAGACCGCTTCCATCGAGCGATCGGCGAACTCGACCGCCTCCTGCGACGCGTACGGCGTGCGCAGCAGGTGCAGGCAGTCCTGGAAGCCCATGATGCCCATGCCGACCGGACGGTGCTTCAGGTTCGAGTTACGCGCCTTCGCCACCGCGTAGTAGTTGATGTCGATGACGTTGTCGAGCATGCGCATCGCCACGCTGATCGTGCGCTTGAGCTTGTCCTGGTCGAGCGCGTAGCTGCCGTCGGCCTGCTGGACCATGTGCGCGACGAGATTCACCGAGCCGAGGTTACAGACAGCGATTTCGTTGTCGCTCGTATTCAGCGTGATTTCCGTGCAGAGGTTCGACGAGTGAACGACACCTACGTGCTGCTGCGGCGAGCGCACATTGCACGGATCCTTGAACGTGATCCACGGATGGCCCGTCTCGAACAGCATGCCGAGCATCTTGCGCCACAGTTGCGCGGCCGGAATCTTCTTGAAGAGCTTGATCTCGCCGCGCGCGGCCTTGTCTTCGTAAGCCGTGTAAGCCGCTTCGAACCCGGCGCCGTACTTGTCGTGCAGATCCGGGCAGGTGGACGGCGAGAACAGCGTCCAGTCGCCGCCTTCCATCACGCGCTTCATGAACAGGTCGGGAATCCAGTTCGCCGTGTTCATGTCGTGGGTGCGGCGGCGGTCGTCGCCGGTGTTCTTGCGCAGCTCCAGGAACTCTTCGATGTCGAGGTGCCACGACTCCAGGTACGCGCAGACCGCGCCCTTGCGCTTGCCGCCCTGGTTCACGGCGACGGCCGTGTCGTTCACGACCTTCAGGAACGGCACGACGCCCTGCGACTTGCCGTTGGTGCCCTTGATGTGCGAACCGAGCGCGCGCACGCGCGTCCAGTCGTTGCCGAGGCCGCCCGCAAATTTCGAAAGCAGCGCGTTGTCCTTGAGCGCTTCGTAGATGCCGTCGAGGTCGTCGGCGACGGTCGTCAGGTAGCACGACGAGAGCTGCGAGCGGTGCGTGCCCGAGTTGAACAGCGTCGGCGTCGACGACATGAAGTCGAACGTCGAGAGCACGTTGTAGAACTCGATCGCGCGCGCTTCGCGGTCGATCTCGTTCAACGACAGGCCCATCGCGACGCGCATGAAAAAGGCCTGCGGCATCTCGATGCGCGTGCCCTCGATGTGGAGGAAGTAACGGTCGTAGAGCGTTTGCAGGCCGAGGTAGCCGAACTGCAGGTCGCGGTTCACGTCGAGCGCCGATGCGAGGCGCTTCAGGTCGAACTGGAGCAGCTTGTCGTCGAGCAGGCCGGCTTCGATGCCACGCTTCACGAACTGCGGGAAGTATTCGGCGTAGCGCCCGGCCATCTGCGGCTGCGTCACTTCCTCTTCGAGAATTTCGCGACGGATCGTGTGCAGCAGAATGCGCGACGTGACCTGGCTGTATGCCGGGTCCTTTTCGATCATCGTGCGCGCGGCAAGGATAGCCGAGTCGTAGACCTGCGACATCGGCACGCCGTCATAGAGGTTCTTCACCGTCTCGGCGACGATCGGATCGGCGTTGACCGCATCGCCGAGGCCATCGCACGCCGACACGATCAGCGCACGCAGCGCGTTCATGTCGAGCGGGTGCGTCACGCCGTTGTCGGTGACGTTCAGGCCCGCCGCATCCGCTGCCTGCGCTTCGTTCGCGTGGCCGCGCTCCTGATTGCGCTTCTCGCGATAGAGCACGTAGGCGCGCGCGACGTTGTGCTCGCCGCCGCGCATCAGCGCGAGTTCAACCTGGTCCTGGATGTCTTCGATGTGGAACGTGCCGCCGTTCGGACGACTGCGCACGAGCGAGCGCACGACGTTCTGCGTGAGCTGCTCGACGAGCTCGCGCACGCGTGCCGACGCCGCGCCCTGCCCGCCATTGACTGCCAGAAAGGCCTTCGTCATCGCGATCGCGATCTTCGACGGCTCGAACGCCACCACGCCGCCATTGCGGCGGATCACCTTGTGATCGGCGAACTGCGTCGCGTTCATCTGGCCCGTCTGCGGCTCACCACCCAGCGCGTGCGCGGCGTGCGCGCCTTCAAACCGGGTCGAGACGTTATCGGTCGTTTGCATGTGCAAAGCTCCTGGTCCTGGAAGTGTGCGAAGAGTTTTCGCGGATTAAATCGAGCGCCACGCCCCCATGTGCGCGGTCGATTGGGTGGAGAAAAGAAGCCAGCCTGGCGAGGCTGCCGGATGCGGCAAGGCAGATGAGACAAACGAAACACCGGTCTTCATCGTGTATGCCGCGATCATTGGCCGCACCCCTTTTCCCGATTACTGCCAGTGCGCCGGGCTTATTGCCGGCTGCACCGCACCTGGTTCTTTCATATGCCGCTAAAGCGCGCGGCGCCATGCTCGTAGAGCGGGGCGCCGCGATGCAACACAACATATGGTGTAAAACGCTGTTTCGAGTACAAAGTATAGTGGAGATTTAAACCCGATCAAACGTTTTTATTTTTTGTCTGAGCCTTGACAACCCCGCAGGGCGCGACGGCGCGGGACATTGGCCTAACGCAAGGTTCATGCGAAATTTTTGCGACAGAGGCGCAGCGTCACAACGCCGCGCTCATGCGCCTTTTGCTTCGCCGCTTGCTGCCCCGCTTGCGTCTCGATAGGGAAAGTACTGATCGGCGAGTTGCGTGTCGTGTTGAAGTTGCGCCCAGTCGAAATGCGGACCGGGATCGGTCTTGCGGCCAGGCGCGATGTCCGAGTGACCGGCGAGCGCGTCGATCGGGTAACGCGCGACGAGCGCCTTCACGAGCGCCGCGAGCGTCGCATATTGCGCGGACTCGAACGACGTCGTGTCGCTGCCTTCGAGTTCGATGCCGATCGAAAAGTCGTTGCAGCGCTCGCGGCCGAAGAAGCTCGACACGCCCGCGTGCCATGCGCGCTCATCGCACGAGACGAACTGTTCGAGCGCGCCGTCGCGATGGATCACGAAGTGCGCCGACACGCGCACGCCGCGCAGATGCTGATCGAAGTACGGATGCGCGTCGCAGTCGAGGCGATTGAGGAAGAGATCGGCAATCCACGAGCCGCCAAAATCGTCCGGCGGCAGGCTGATGTTGTGCACGACGACGAGCGTCGGCACTACGCCCGCGGGACGCGCCTCGAAGTTCGGTGACGGCAGGCGGCGCACGGCGGTGGCCCAGCCTTGCGCGTCTATCTCGAACGAAGGCGCCGCTGCGCTCATCGCGCGGTGCGATCCTGATGCGCCGTGCGCGCGGCGTAAGCGCGCGCGTGCTCGTGGCTGCAGAACGACTGCGCGCCCATCATCACGGACTCGCTGCGCGGCGCGTGCACGCCGCACTCCGCGCAGCGCACCATCGGCTCAGGCAATGCGCCCTGGCGATTCGGATTCGGACGACTGGCGCCCGCGCCATTCGACGCGCGCCATGCGCCCTGCGCGCGCTGACCGCTCTGCGCGCCCTGGCTGCCCTGGCCATTACGCGCGCCTTGCGTGTTCTGCTCCTGCGAGCCGGAACCCGGCTGCGAGCGGCGCAGCGTTTTGACGAACCACTGCCCGACGACGAACAACAGGATCAGGAGAAAAATCTGTCTCATGGGATCGATGCGCTCTAACGCGCACTCAGGCGATGGGACGGTGCAGCAGCACCTCGAGAACGAACCGGCTGCCGACGTACGCGAGCAGCAACGCGACGAACGACGCGATCACCCAGCGCAACGCGGCGCGTCCGCGCCAGCCCGAGATCTTGCGAGCCGTGAGGAGCGTTCCGAACATGACCCACGAGAGGATCGCGAACACGGTCTTGTGATCGAGCGTGAGCGGACGGTTGAATAACTGCTCGCTGAACATGATGCCTGAGGCGAGCGTGAGCGTGAGCAGAACGAAGCCCGCGCCGATCAGGCGAAACAGCAGCTTCTCCATCGTAAGGAGCGGCGGCAGCGTCTCGATCCAGCTCGACAGCCAGCCGCTACGCGACGCGCCGTTGCGCTGAAGGCCGCCGCCGCGCAGCGCATGCAGGCGGCGCTCGACGGCGAGCATCAGGATCGCGTGCAGCGCGGCAATGGCGAAGAGCCCATAGGCAATGTTGGCGATGACGAAGTGCAGCTTGAACAACGGCGCTGCGGCATAGGGCAGCACGCGCACGCCGCCGAACACGAGCGGCATCAGCGCCGCCACCGCGGCAAGCGGTAGCAGCAACAGGCGCAATCCGTCGAGCGGAAAGAAAAAGCTCTCGATCCAGTAGATGACCACGCCGAGCCAGAACATCGCCGACAACGCGAACGCGAAGCCGAAGACCATCTCGCTCGCGGGGAAGATCGTCATGTGCAAGAGCACGCCGTGCGCCGCGAGCGCGACGAGGAGCAGCGTTCGCGAGATCGGTCCGAAGGTTCGCGTACGCGTTGCGCCACCCGTGCCGGCGCCGGCCGGCGCCGGCACGGGCACCGGAAGCACGCCGCCGGAAAGCGACTGTGGGCCGGCGTGGCGCAACGCCCGCCAGTCGGCGGCGCACAGACCACCGTAGAGGAGTGCCGTCAGGGCATACAGTACAATATCCATATTGGAAGTTTACTATAGGCCCCAGGTGTGCGAGGGATTGCTCCCCGGCGCGCGCGACCCGGGCCGCACTGCTCACCGCTCCCCATGCTCGACAATCTCACTCAACGGATGGCGCGCGTCGTCAAGACGCTGCGCGGCGAGGCCCGGCTGACCGAGGCCAATACGCAGGAAATGCTGCGCGAAGTGCGCCTCGCACTGCTCGAGGCGGACGTCGCGCTGCCCGTCGTGCGCGAATTCATCGCCAAGGTGAAGGAGAAGGCGCTCGGCGAAGAAGTGATCAGCAGCCTGTCGCCTGGACAGGCGCTCGTCGGCGTCGTGCAGCGCGAGCTGACCGCTGTGATCGGCGGCGACTACGAAGGCAAGGCCGCCGAACTCGATCTCGCCGTCACGCCGCCCGCCGTGATCCTGATGGCCGGTCTGCAGGGCGCCGGTAAAACGACCACGGTCGGCAAGCTCGCAAAGCTGCTGCGCGAGAAGTACAAGAAGAAGGTGCTCACCGTTTCGTGCGACGTCTATCGTCCGGCCGCTATCGCGCAGCTGAAGACGGTGACCGAGCAGGTCGGCGCCGACTTCTTTCCGTCGCAGCCCGACCAGAAGCCCGTCGATATCGCCAACGCCGCCGTCGACTGGGCGAAGCGCCACTATCACGACGTGCTGCTCGTCGACACGGCCGGCCGTCTCGGCATCGACGAAGCGATGATGAACGAGATCACCGCGCTGCACGCCGCGCTCAATCCGGCCGAAACGCTCTTCGTCGTCGATGCGATGCTCGGCCAGGACGCCGTCAACACCGCCAAGGCGTTCAACGACGCCCTTCCGCTCACCGGCGTCGTGCTCACCAAGCTCGACGGCGACTCGCGCGGCGGCGCGGCGCTCTCCGTGCGTCACATCACGGGCAAGCCGATCAAGTTCGTCGGCGTCGCGGAAAAGCTCGACGGCCTCGAAGTGTTCTACCCGGAGCGCATGGCGAACCGGATCCTCGGCATGGGCGACATTCTCGCGCTCGTCGAGGAAGCGCAGCGCGGCGTGGACGTGCAGGCCGCGCAGAAGCTCGCCGACAAGGTCAAGAAAGGCGGCGACTTCGACCTCAACGATTTCCGCGCGCAACTCTCGCAGATGAAGAAGATGGGCGGCCTCTCGACGCTCATGGACAAGCTGCCCGCGCAATTCCAGCAGGCCGCCGCCGGCGCCGACATGGGCGTCGCCGAAAAGCAGATGCGCCGCATGGAAGGCATCATCAATTCGATGACCGCCGCCGAGCGCGCCAAACCGGAACTCATCAAGGCGACGCGCAAGCGCCGCATCGCGGCAGGCGCGGGCGTGCAGGTCCAGGAAGTGAACCGCTTGCTGAACCAGTACGACCAGATGCGCACCATGATGAAGAAGCTCAAGGGCGGCAATCTGCAGAAGATGATGCGCGGCATGAAGGGCATGATGCCCGGCATGCGCTGATTTAGCGCACGCGAAGCGCGGCGGCCGGATGCGTTCGGGCGCCGCGCTCGCTGTTCGCTACGCGGCGCGCGAGCTGAAAACGCAGGTTTATGCTGTAGCGCGCGCCAACGTTATTTCCCACACTTCATTAGCTACAGCCACGATCCCGCCAGAGTCATGAATCGCGAAGAAGCCCTTCATATTTTCCGCCACTCCGAAGAGATCGTTTCGGAGGGCGACGTCAACGCGTCGATCGGCCGGATGGCCGAAGCGATCCGCGCCGATATCAGCGAGGCGTTCCCGCTCGTGCTGTCGGTGATGGGCGGCGCCGCCGTGTTCACCGGCATGCTGCTGCCGCATCTCGACTTCCCGCTCGAATTCGACTACATCCACCTCACGCGCTATCGCAACGCGATCAAGGGCAGCGCCGAGATGCAGTGGCGCGTGGCGCCGCGCGAGTCGGTGAAGGACCGCGTCGTGCTCGTGCTCGACGATATCCTCGACGAAGGCGAGACCATGGCCGCGATTCGCGACCGCATCCTCGCGATGGGCGCGAAGCGGTTCCTGTCGGCGGTGCTGTGCGAAAAGACGATCCCGAAGGCGAAGCCGCTGCACCCCGACTACTGCGGCTTCCCGGTGCCGGATCGCTACGTGTTCGGCTGCGGCATGGACGCCAAGGGTTACTGGCGCAATCTGCCGACGATCCGAGCGTTGACCGAAGGCGCCTGAGCCGCTTCACGCGTCCCGCCACGCACCATAGGAAAAGCGGCCCACGGGCCGCTTTTTTGTTGCGCACGCATGGCGCGGCGCCTCGAAGATTTCAGAGGTGATGCACGAAGGTGCTGATCCCCGCGAGGATCATCTCGACCGAGATCGCGACCAGAACGAGCCCCATCAGCCGCTCGAACGCCGTCACCACGCGCTCGCCGAGCCACTGCTGGATACGCTCCGCGAGCACGAGCACCGCCGCGCAGACGACCATCGTCACCGTGAGCGCCGCGATCCATTCGTACAGCTTGCCGGGCGCCTGCGACGTCAGCAACATGACCGTCGCAAGCGCCGAAGGCCCCGCCAGCGCAGGAATCGCGAGCGGCACGATGAGCGGCTCGCCGCCCTTGTCGCTGCCGCCGAACGGCCCGCCCGGATGCGGGAAGATCATGCGCAGCGCGATCAGGAACAGCACGATGCCGCCACCGATGCGCAGCGACGTATCGGTCAACCCCATCATCCGCAGGAAGCCGTTGCCGGCCACCATGAAGATGAGCAGGATCGCGAACGCGATCGCCACTTCCCGCAGGATCACGATCGCCCGGCGCGACCGCTCCACGTGGTGCAGGCACCCGATGAAGAGCGGAATATTGCCGAGCGGATCGGTGATGAGCAGCAGCAGAACCGTAGCGGAAAGAAAGCTGTATTCCACGCCTGGCGACCCGTGACGCTCAGCGCGCGAGCGCCGCGCGGACCATCTGCGCCACGGTCTGCGCGGCCTCATCGGCCGGCAGCAGCGTCGCTTCGGTGTCGCGGCGGCCCTGGTACTCGATCTTGCCGTCCTTCAGGCCGCGCTCGCCGATCACGAGGCGATGCGGCACGCCGATCAGTTCCCAGTCCGCGAACATGACGCCCGGACGCTCGCCGCGATCGTCGAGGATCACATCGACGCCCGCCTTCACGAGTTCGCCGTAGATGCGCTCCGCGTGCTCGCGCACGAGTTCGCTGCGATCGAGGCCCATCGGGCACACGACGACTTCGAACGGCGCGATCGATTCCGGCCAGATGATGCCCTTCTCGTCGAAGTTCTGCTCGATCGCGGCACCGAGAATGCGCGTGATGCCGATGCCGTAACAGCCCATCTGCATCGGTTGCGGCTTGCCGTTTTCGCCAAGGAAGGTGGCGTTCATCGCATCGGAGTACTTCGTGCCGAGCTGGAACACGTGGCCCACTTCGATGCCGCGGCAGATGTCGAGCACGCCCTTGCCGTCCGGCGACGGGTCGCCCTTCTTCACGTTGCGGATATCTGCGACGACCGGCTCCGGCAGATCGCGGCCCCAGTTCACGCCCGTCGTGTGGAAGTCCACCTCGTTCGCGCCGACGACGAAGTCGCTCATGTTCGCGACCGTCGAATCGGCGATCACCTTCACCGGCTTCTTCGTGCCGATCGGGCCGAGGTAGCCGGGCGGCGTGCCGAACCATTCGACAATCTCGGCCTCGGTCGCGAAGCGGAAGTTGCCGAGGCCCGCGAGCTTGGCCGCCTTGATCTCGTTCAGATCGTGGTCGCCGCGCAGGAGCAGCAGCCAGATCGTCGGCTCGCGGCCTTCTTCGTGATCGGTCGCGAGCACAATCGACTTCACCGTGCGTTCAAGCGGAATACCGAGCAGTTCGGCGACCTGCTCGCACTTCGCCGCGCCCGGCGTGGCGGTCTTCGTGAGCGGCCCGGTGGCCGCGCCGCGTTGCGCGATGAGCGGCAGCGCATCGGCCGCTTCGACGTTCGCGGCGAAATCGGACGTCGGGCAGTAGGCGATATCGTCCTCGCCGGTCTCGGCGATCACGTGGAACTCGTGCGAGCCGCTGCCGCCGATCGAGCCGTTGTCGGCCGCCACGGCGCGGAACTGGAGACCGAGTCGCGTGAAGATGCGCGTGTAGGCGTCGTACATTTTCTGGTACGAGACCTTCAAGCCTTCGACGTCCTTATCGAACGAATACGCGTCCTTCATGATGAACTCGCGGCCGCGCATCACGCCGAAACGGGGACGGATTTCATCGCGGAACTTCGTCTGCACCTGATAGAAGTTCACCGGCAGCTGGCGATAGCTCTTGATCTGGTTGCGCGCGATGTCGGTGACGACTTCCTCGTGCGTCGGCCCCATCACGAAATCGCTCTGCTTGCGGTCCTTGAAGCGCAGCAGTTCCGGCCCGTATTGTTCCCAGCGTCCCGATTCCTGCCACAGCTCGGCCGGCTGGACAGACGGCATCAATAGTTCGATCGCGCCCGCGCGGTTCATTTCCTCGCGCACGATCTTCTCGACCTTGCGGATCGAGCGCAGGCCGACCGGCAGATAGTTGTAGATGCCGCCCGCGACGCGACGGATCATGCCCGCGCGGACCATCAACTTGTGGCTGACGATTTCGGCGTCAGCCGGCGCTTCCTTCAGGGTGCCGATAAAGAAACGGGAGGCTTTCATTCAGATTTTCCAAAAGCGGCGGCCCGGTCGGACCGCCCGAAGAAGGTGAAACGGTAGGGACTCGCGAAACCGCGCGGCATCGACGTGCCAGCGCGCTACCCATGGCGCCGGCGGAGCCGCCGGACGCCCACCCCGCCGTGCCTCGACTGGATGCGCTGCCGCAACTCGCGGCAATTCGGTCCAATCTTCCGGCCGTCGGGTGCGTGAGGACCGTTATCTGTTTATAATCAAAGCAATTTTAAAGGATTCGAAGGTGGTTGTATGCTGGATCGTGAAGGCTTTCGCCCGAACGTCGGCATCATCCTCTTGAACGCGCACAACGAAGTGTTTTGGGGCAAACGGGTTCGTGAACATTCCTGGCAGTTTCCGCAAGGGGGCATCAAGTATGGTGAGACCCCCATGCAGGCAATGTTTCGGGAGTTGCACGAAGAAACCGGGCTGCTTCCAGAGCACGTCAAGATCGTCGGTCGCACGCGCGACTGGTTGCGTTATGAGGTGCCGGACAAGTTCATCAAGCGCGAAGTGCGCGGCCATTATCGCGGTCAGAAGCAGATCTGGTTTCTGCTGCGCATGGTCGGGCGCGACTGCGATATCTGCCTGCGGGCGACGGAGCATCCCGAGTTCGATGCGTGGCGCTGGAACGAATACTGGGTGCCGCTCGATGCGGTCATCGAGTTCAAGCGTGACGTCTATCAACTCGCGTTGACCGAGTTGTCGCGTTTCCTGCGCCGGCCCGCTGCGCCACGGCAGGAGCGCGTCGGCGCGCATGGGCACGAGGTGCGCTATCCGCGCATCGTTACGTCGGCACACGCACACGCCAGCGCCATGCAGGCTTCGCCTGTACTGTCCGAGGTGCCGGACTATGTGCCGGATTGCGCGCAAGACAGCGCTTCGGTATCGAGCGACTGCGCGCCGGGCGAGAGTATGATCGTGCCTGCGCCGGAGGAACACGAATAACCGTTTGACTACGGCGCACTGAACGCCGGAACCGGCGGCACGAATCCCGTTCGTGCCGCCGTTCGCCTATGCGCCGCGGCGCCTTTGGCGCGCGACGCGCCGTTGCCTCGAAGGAAAATCAATTTGAAACGAATTGCTCTTGCTGCGGTGTGCGCCGCGGCCGCAAGCAGCGTCCTGCTGACCGGCTGCGGCAGCTCCGGCCCTACCAACAAGGACGACAGCGACTTCGTCTATCTGCTCGACCGCAAAACCAACTGGCAGGAAAACAAGCTCGATGGGTTGCCGGCGCTACCGCAGGCCGGGGCGAAGCTGCTGCCGTTCGACGTCTCGAACGACACGCCGCTGAAGTTCGCGATCGATCCCGCCTCGCTGACGGTGGGAACGGACGGCGTCGTGCGCTACACGATCGTCATCACGAGCCCGACGGGCGCGCGCAATGTGAACTACGAAGGCATTCGCTGCGATACGTACGAGTGGCGCCTCTACGCGAGCCTCGATGCGGATCACAACGGCTGGGATCAGACCGTGGCGAACGACTGGTCGCGCATCGAAAACGGAACGCTGAATGCTTATCACGCCACGCTCTACCAGGACTATTTCTGCGCGAACAAGTTGCCGGTAGCGAAGGCGCCGAAGATCATCGAGAATTTGCGCTACGGGCGCACGCAGTCGATGCTCGTTCGCTGACGCTCAGCGCCTTATGAAAAAGCCGCACCGGCCCAGTGCCGTTGCGGCTTTTTCTTTTGCTGCGCGCGTGCCAGGGTGGTGTCAGACGAGCACGAGATTATCGCGGTGGATCAGCTCAGGTTCGAGCATATAGCCGAGGACGCCCTCGATCTCGCCGCTCGGATGACGCTGGATCAGCTTCGTTTCCGCGCTGCTGTAGTTGGTGAGCCCGCGCGCGACCTCGACGCCCGCGCCGTTCAGGCACGCGATCACCTCGCCGCGCGCGAATGCACCCTGTACGCCAATCACGCCGATCGGCAGCAGACTCTTGCCGTCAGCGGTGAGCTTCTGCACGGCGCCGTCGTCGATCACAACGTGACCGCGCACCTGCAAATGGTCGGTCATCCACTGCTTACGTGCCGCCATGCGCGCGGTGCGTGCGATCAACTGCGTGCCGATCGCTTCGCCCGACGCGAGACGCACGAGCACATCAGGCTCGCGGCCACTCGCAATGATCGTGTTCGCGCCGCTGTGCGCCGCGCGCTTCGCTGCCAGGATTTTGGTGAGCATGCCGCCGCGGCCGATGCTCGATCCAGCGCCGCCCGCCATCGCTTCCAGCTCCGGCGTGCCCGCGTCAGCCTCTCGCACGAGCGTCGCGGACGGATCCTTGCGCGGATCGGCCGTGAAAAGGCCGGTCTGGTCGGTCAGGATGATGACCGCGTCGCCTTCGATCAGGTTCGCGACGAGCGCGCCCAGCGTGTCGTTGTCGCCGAATTTGATTTCATCGGTCACGACCGTGTCGTTCTCGTTGATGATCGGCACGACGCCCAGACGCAGCAGCGTGAGCACCGTTGAGCGCGCATTCAGATAGCGCTCGCGATCGGCGAGGTCGGCGTGCGTGAGCAGGATCTGCGCGGTGCGGATGCCATGCTCGCCGAAACGGCTCTCGTACACCTGGGCAAGCCCCATCTGGCCGACTGCGGCGGCGGCCTGCAGTTCGTCGATCTCGCGCGGCCGCTTCGACCACCCGAGCCGCTGCATGCCTTCGGCAATCGCGCCCGAACTGACGAGCACCACTTCCTTTCCCTGCGCGCGCAGCGAAGCGATCTGCCCGGCCCAACGGCCGATTGCCACGTGATCGAGCCCCCGGCCATCGTTCGTGACGAGGCTCGAACCGACTTTCACAACCAGACGCCGGGAATCGGCGATGACGGAACGCATGCTGCGCGGTCTCCCCAAATGACTGATGACGCGTGAGGCCCCGGCGCGGCCTGCGCGCCGGCACCAACGAGGTACTTACTCCTGCGGCTCGCGAGCGCTATCGCTCCCAGCGAGCGGCGTGTCGCGAAAACGCACGTCCGACGCGAGGTCTTCGGCCTCTTCCGCGCGGCGCGCATCCGAGTGCGTGGAGACAAAGTCGTACACCGCATAACACAGGTTTTCGCAGCCCTGGCCCGTAAGCGCCGAAATCTCGAACACGGGACCGTCCCACTCGAAGCGCTTTACGAAGTCGGCGACGCGCGCGGCGCGCTCTTCTTCGGGCACCATGTCGAGCTTGTTGAGCACGAGCCAGCGCGGCTTCTCATAGAGCGCCTCGTCGTACTTGCGCAGTTCACCGACGATGGCCTTTGCCTCCGCCACCGGATCGACCGAATCGTCGAAAGGCGCGAGGTCGACAAGATGCAGCAGCAAGCCGGTGCGCTGCAGGTGACGCAGGAACTGGTGTCCGAGACCCGCGCCCTCTGCGGCGCCTTCGATCAGGCCCGGAATGTCGGCAATCACGAAGCTCTTGCTCGGCCCCACGCGCACCACGCCGAGATTCGGCGCGAGCGTCGTGAACGGGTAGTCTGCGACCTTCGGCCTCGCGTTTGAGACCGACGAAATGAACGTGGACTTGCCCGCGTTCGGCATGCCGAGCAGGCCGACGTCCGCCAGCACCTTCAGTTCGAGCTTGACCATGCGGCGCTCGCCGGGCTTGCCGTCGGTCTTCTGGCGCGGCGCGCGGTTCGTGGACGACTTGAAATGCAGGTTGCCGAGACCACCCGCGCCGCCCTGCGCGACTATCACGCGCTGGTCGTGCTCGGTGAGGTCGGCGATCAGTTCGCCCGTGTCGAGGTCGGTGATGGCCGTGCCCACAGGCATGTGCAGCGTGATGTCGTCGCCGCCCTTGCCGTAGCAATCCGAGCCGCGGCCGTTCTCGCCGTTGCGCGCCTGATGCTTCTTCGTATAGCGGTAGTCGATCAGCGTGTTGATGTTGCGGTCCGCGACAACATAGACGCTGCCGCCGCGCCCGCCGTCACCGCCGTCCGGCCCGCCGAACGGGACGAACTTCTCGCGTCGCATCGACGCGCTGCCATCGCCCCCATCACCGGCGATGACTTCGATCTTCGCTTCGTCAATGAACTTCATGCGTTACTCCGTCCCGTGGATGTCGTTATTTTGCCGCGCGGTGACCGGCTTGACCAACCTGGCCGAACGGCCAGACTCCGCGCGAGGCCACCGGCCTTGCAGCAATCGTGCCCCGCAAACCGGCCCATAAACAAAAAGGCCCCGCAAACTTCGCGGGGCCTTCCGTGCGTCGGTTGCTGCGTCTACCGCGAGGGATCAGACTCAGGCCGCTGCCGGAACGACGTTGACCATGTGCTTATTCGCTGCGCCCTTGGTCGAGAACGTGACGTGGCCGTTGACCAGCGCGTACAGCGTGTGGTCCTTGCCGATGCCGACGTTGTTGCCCGGATGCATACGCGTGCCGCGCTGGCGAACGATGATGCCACCCGCGAGGATCGCCTGGCCACCGAACACCTTCACGCCAAGTCGTTTCGACTCTGAGTCACGGCCGTTCCGCGAGGAACCGCCAGCCTTTTTGTGTGCCATTTGTTTGCTCCTTTACCTTCGTGCGCTTTGGCGTCGACTTACGCGTTGATCGCGTCGATGCGCAGTTCGGTGTAGTTCTGGCGGTGGCCGCCGTGCTTCTGGTAGTGCTTCCGGCGACGCATCTTGAAGATGGTCACTTTGGCGTGACGACCGTGGGAGACAACGGTAGCCTTGACGGAAGCCCCACTGACCAGCGGCGTACCGAACTTAATCGATTCGCCTTCGCCCACTGCGAGAACCTGGTCGAGCGTGATTTCTGCGTCAATGTCTGCCGGTATCTGTTCTACTTTAAGTTTTTCGCCAACGGCAACTTTGTACTGCTTGCCGCCGGTTTTTATGACCGCGTACATTGAGAACCTCACTCTGAGAATACTTTCCAGCTTGTTGAATGCATGCGCCATGCGCTGGAAACCTTCGATTATACATAGAGTTAGCTGCGCGGTCAAAACTGATTGACCTGCGCCGCGGCCGGGCGGCGCGCAGATTGCGCAGAGATGCGGGAGCGGACGTCAACGCAGGCGTCAAAACGCCGTGCAGCGGGCGTTTCCCGGCGGCAGCCCCCGGCCGGATCGCCAACCGGGCGCAACTTGGGCAAAATCCGGGCAAAATCAGATAGCATAGCGGCGCTCGGGAGTCACGCGATTCGCCTTATAATCCGCGGCACTATCCCTAAATGCCATCATGTCGTCCACCGCCACCACCACCCCCAGCGCAGCAGCCCTCCTCGCCCCGATCGCCGCTGACATGGAGCAGGTCAACCGCGTCATCCGGCAAAGCCTGGCGTCCGAGGTGATGCTGATCAACCAGATCTCCGAGTACATCATCGGCGCGGGAGGCAAACGGCTGCGTCCGGCGCTGCTGCTGCTCGTTGCGGGCGCGCTCGGCGAGCGCAGCACGCAACGGCACGTACTCGCCGCCGTCGTGGAATTCATCCACACGGCGACGCTGCTTCACGACGACGTGGTCGACGAATCCGACCTGCGGCGCGGCCGCCAGACGGCCAACGCACTCTTCGGCAATGCCGCGAGCGTACTGGTCGGCGACTACCTGTACTCGCGCTCGTTCGAAATGATGGTCGGCGTCGGCAAGATGCGCGTGATGGAGATCCTGTCGGAAGCGACGACGATCATCTCCGAAGGCGAAGTGCTCCAGCTCCTGAACATGCACGACGCCGACGTGGACGTGTCGCGCTACATGCAGGTGATTCGTTACAAGACGGCGAAGCTCTTCGAAGCCGCAGCGCAACTGGGTGCGGTGCTCTCAGGGTCGGATGCGCGCACCGAGGAAGCGGCGGCGGAGTTCGGCCGGCGCATCGGCACGGCGTTCCAGCTCATGGACGACTGGCTCGATTACGCAGGCACCGCCGAAGCGATGGGGAAGAACGCCGGCGATGACCTGCGCGAAGGCAAGCCCACGCTGCCGCTGATCTGGCTGATCGAGAACGGCACGGCGGGGGAAGCCGCGCTCGCGCGCGAAGCCATCGAACAGGGCGGCACGACGCGCTTCGACGAAATCTTCGCGGCGATCACACGCTCGGGTGCGCTCGATCACACGCTCGAGTGCGCGAAGGCCGAGGCGCAGGCCGCCGCAGACGCGATTTCGTCGTTCCCCTCTTCCATTTACAAAGAGAGCCTGCTAGAATTATGTTCTTACTCGACGACGCGTCAGTCTTGAACAAGACGAAGCGAATCGTGGAGTGCAGCAGTAAATTCGGGGTGTAGCTTAGCCTGGTAGAGCGCTACGTTCGGGACGTAGAGGCCGGAGGTTCGAATCCTCTCACCCCGACCAGAATTTCAAAGAAACCGCGCAAGCACTGCGCGGTTTTTTTTTTGCCCGTGCCGTCCGTTGCCTTTGGCGTGGTCCAGATCCCTGCATTGCGCGCAAAGCGCCTCCGCACACGGGCCGCCGCCCAGCGGCGTGGCCGCGCCGGCGCTGCAACACCCCTCTGCTATAGTCTTCTCATCCATTTCTCTCACACTCACGACGCGTGGACCAAATCCCCTTATGGGCGCAGATTTGCGCCGTCTTCATCCTGCTCGTCTGCTCCAGCTTCTTCTCCATCTCTGAAACCGCGATGATGGCGCTCAACCGCCATCGCCTGAAATACCTGGCCAGCCACGGCACGCTCGGCGCGAAGACAACGCAAAACCTGCTCGGACGAACCGACCTGCTGCTCACCGTCATCCTGATCGGCAACAACCTGTTCAACACGATCATCCCGGTCCTCACCACGTCGATCGCACTGCACACGTTCGGCCGCAACAATCTCGTGCTCTCGGTCGCAACCGGCCTCGTCGCATTCCTGATCATCGTGTTCGCGGAAATCACGCCGAAGATCGTCGGCGCGACGTTCCCCGAGAAAATCGCCCTGCCCGCGAGCCTCGTGATCGCGCCGCTCATGCGCGTGACAAAGCCCGTCGTGTGGTTCGTGAACGAGTTCGCGAACGGCCTCCTGCGCATCCTGCACATCAACACGACCAAGGCGGGCGAGCATCGCCTCTCGACCGAAGAGCTGCGCACCATCGTGCTCGAATCCGGCAACTTCATGCCGACCAAGCACCGCAGCATCCTGCTGAACCTGTTCGACCTCGAGAACATCACCGTCGACGACGTCATGATTCCGCGCCGCCGCATCGAGGCGCTCGACTTCGATGCACCGCTCGAAGAAATCCTGCACCAGCTTGAGACCTGCTATCACAACAAGCTGATCGTCTATCAGGGCGATATCGAGCGCGTGCTCGGCGTGCTGCACGTGCGCAAGACGCTGTCCGCGCTGCACAACCAGGAGCTGGAGCGCGAGACGATGCGCGAGCTGCTCGACGAACCGTACTTCGTGCCGAGCGGCACGCCCGTGTTCCAGCAACTTCAGTACTTCCAGGAAAGCCGCCACCGCATCGCGCTCGTCGTCAACGAGTACGGCGAGATGGAAGGACTCGTTACGCCGGAAGACATCATCGAAGAGCTGATCGGCGAATTCACGACGACGATGCCGCGCAGCGGCGCCGGCCGCGGCGGCTGGAACGAGGACGGCGAGTGCATCGTGCCCGGCAGCATGCCATTGCGCGAACTGAACCGCTGGCTGCACCTGACGCTCCCCACCAACGGGCCGAAGACGCTCAACGGTCTAATCCTCGAAGTGCTCGAAGAAATTCCCGAAGGCGACGTGTGCGTGCAGATCGGCGACGCGAAGCTCGAAGTGATGCGCAGCGACGATCAGGCGGTCCGCACGGTGAAGCTCTTCAAGCCCGGCGTGAAGCAGCGCGCGAGCACGCGCAAGAAAGCGATCAGGCGGCTGCCGGGCTGACTCTTTAGCCGTCCGGCCAGGTAGCGCGCACAACGCATGTCGTTCGATGATGGAGCCATTCCCTGTTCGAGGCGGCTCCATCCGATGTTTTCCATTCCTCATCGTCAGTCGTCGCACCTTCCGTGCACCGCTGCGCAGAGCGGAGCGAGTAGCGGCAGCGCGGCGCGCCCCGCGGTGTCGGCATCGTTCGCAACGCCAGCCGACGACGCGCCTGCCGTACGCCTCCTCACCGACACTCTACGCGAAGCGGCTCGCCGCAACGCATCGGATCTCCACGTCGAGCCGCTGGAGCATGGCTGGCGCATCCGGCTGCGCATCGACGGCGTGCTGCACGAGATGACGCGCCCGCCCGCGCATCTGCGCGACGCGTTCGTCACGCGCGTCAAGGTGCTCGCGCGCATGGATATAGCGGAGCGGCGCATTCCGCTCGACGGCCGCCTGCGGCTCGCGCCGCCCGGCCCCGCGCGTGCCGCCGAAGACTATCGCGTGAACTCTCTGCCGACGCTGTTCGGCGAAAAGCTTGTGCTGCGGCGGCTCGAAACGCTGCCGGAGAACCTCACGCTCACGGCGCTCGGTCTCGACGACGCACAGCGGCAAGCCGTGGCCGATGCGATCCGCGCGCCGCACGGTCTCGTGCTCGTGACGGGCCCGACGGGCAGCGGCAAGACGCTTTCGCTGTACTGCTTCCTGCAGATGCTCAACGACGATTCGCGCAATCTCTGCTCGGTGGAAGATCCCGCCGAGATCCAGCTCGCGGGCATCAACCAGGTCAACGTGCGGGAGAAGGCCGGACTCACGTTCGCCGTCGCGCTGCGTGCGCTGCTGCGTCAGGACCCCGACGTCATCATGATCGGCGAGATTCGCGACGAGGAAACCGCCAGCGTCGCGGTGAAAGCGGCGCAGACCGGACACCTCGTGCTCTCGACGCTGCACACCAACGACGCGCCTTCAGCGGTGGCGCGTCTGATCGATATCGGCGTCGAACCTTATAACCTCGCGGGCGCGCTGCGGCTCGTCACTGCGCAGCGGCTCGTGCGCAAGCTTTGCCCGACATGTCGCGTGCCTACCTCGGAAACCGCCTCGACGTTGCGCGCAGCCGGGCTCGACGGCCATCAGGAGACCTACGCTGCGCGCGGGTGTGATGCGTGTCACGGCATCGGGTATCGCGGGCGCGTCGGGATCCACGAGGTCATGCCCGTAACGGCTGCAATGCGCGAACGGATCGTCGCGAAGCAAGGCGCGCATGCCATCGCGCAGCAGGCACGCACAGATGGCGCGGCGACGCTGCGCGACGCGGCCCTGCACCGCGTGCGCGACGGCACGACCAGCCTTGCCGAAGCGCTCTCTGCCACGGATTCGCCATGACGCCGACTCCCGCCGAATGGCGCTTCGCATGGCACGGCATCGATGCATCGGGCGTGCAAAGACGCGGCACGCTGATCGCGATCGACGCCGCTACCGCACGACACGCGCTCAAGCGCGAACGCATCACCCTCACGGCGCTCACACGGCAACGCCCGGCACCGGACCCGCGCGCGAGCGCCGCCGACGTCACACGCTTCACGCGCCAGTTGTCGAGCCTCTTGCGCGCCGGCCTGCCGCTTGCACCCGCGCTCGATCTGCTCGCGCAATCATCGGGGCCGCAGGGCATGCCGCGCATCGTGGGCGCGCTCGCACGCGATATCACCGCCGGCATGCGCTTTTCCGATTCACTAGCGCGGCACCCCGCACGCTTCGGTGCGCTCTATTGCCAGCTCGTGGCTGTCGGCGAGGCGTCGGGTGCGCTGGCAGCCGTGCTCGCGCGCATCGCCGACGATCGCGAGCGCGCCGCTGCGCAGCGCTCCAAAGTGCGTGCGGCGCTCACCTACCCAGTGGCGGTGCTGTTGCTCGCCGTTGCGATCACGGCGGCGTTGCTCATCTGGGTCGTCCCCACGTTCAAGCAGATCTTCGACGGCTTCGGCGCCGCGCTGCCCGCGCCCACGCAGTTCGTGCTGATGCTGTCCACCGGCGCTGCACGCTGGAGCCTGCCTGTCGCCGCCTGCTGTGCAGCAAGCGTGTTCGCGGCGCGCAACGTGCTGCGCCGTTCTGCGCGCGCCCGCATCGCGTTCGGACGTCTCCAGCTCAAACTGCCGCTCGCCGGCTCGCTGCTCACCGCACTGTGCGCGGCGCGCTGGAGCCGCGCCCTCGGTACGCTGCTCGCCGCGGGCACGCCGCTGGCCGACGCGTTCGTCTCGCTCACCCACGCCAGCGGCAATGCATTCTTCGACGATGCGAGCGCGGGCATCAGCGCGCGTCTACGGCACGGTGAACGGCTCGCTGCCGCCATGCGTGCGGCCGGCTGTTTTCCCGCCGACGTGATCCAGCCGGTCGCCGTCGCCGAAGAGTCAGGTGCGCTCGATGCGATGCTGCTCGACGTCGCCTCGCTCGCCGACCGTCAGGTTGACGAAAAGATCGGGCTGCTTTCGAGTTTGTGCGAACCGCTCGTGATCGTCGTGCTCGGCGCACTGGTCGGCGGACTCGTCATCGCGATGTATCTTCCCATCATTCAACTCGGCAACGTGGTGTAGCATCGCTGCCAGATCCCGATACCGCCCATGCCCGTTCCTATTCCGTCCATTGCCAGTCTCGCCTACACCGGGCCGCTCGGCACGCTGCCGCCAGCCCTGACGATGGGCTTCGCGATCGTCATAGGGCTCATCGTCGGCAGCTTTCTGAACGTGGTCGTGCACCGCTTGCCGATCATGGTCGAGCGCGCCTGGCGCACCGACGCCGCCGACGCCACCGGCCAGCTGTTCGCCGACGACGGCCTGCCCGAGCGATACAACCTGTGGCTTCCGCGCAGCACCTGCCCGCACTGCGGCCACGCACTGAGCACGTGGGAAAACATTCCACTACTCAGCTGGCTCGCGTTGCGCGGCCGCTGCTCGCACTGTCACGCGCGCGTGAGCGTGCGCTACCCGCTCATCGAACTGGCGGGCGCGATCTGTGCGGTGCTCGCGCTCGCCGTGTTCGGTCCTTCGGGCAAGGCGCTGGCCGCGTTCGTGCTGTGCGCGGCACTCATTGCAGCGAGCGCGATCGATCTCGAACACCAGATGCTTTACGACGAAATCACGCAGCCGCTCCTCTGGGCCGGGTTGATCGTCAATCTGTCCGGCACGTTCGTCGGTCTGCACGCGGCTGTGATAGGCGCCGTCGCCGGTTATCTCGCGCTTTGGTGCGTCTACTGGCTGTTCCGGCTGCTGCGCGGCATCGAGGGCATGGGCCAGGGCGACTTCAAGCTGCTCGCGGCACTCGGCGCGTGGCTCGGCTGGGGCGCGCTGCCGCAGATCGTCGTGATCGCCGCTCTCGCGGGCGCCGCGATCGGGCTCGTGGCCACGTGGACCGGGCGCATGCGCTTCGAAGAGCCGCTGCCGTTCGGCCCGTACCTCGCCGCGGGCGCGCTCGTCACGCTGTTCGTCGGCACACCGTTCTATTTCGCGTGGGGGAACTGATCGATGTTCTCGGTCGGACTGACTGGAGGCATAGGCAGCGGCAAGTCCACTGTTGCCGACCTGTTCGCGGCACGCGGCGTGCCCGTCGTCGATACCGACGTGATCGCCCATCAGATCACGGCGCCCCATGGCGTAGCGATGCCGCTGATCCGCGAACAATTCGGTGCTGAGTTCGTCGCGCCCGATGGCTCGATGGACCGCGCCCGCATGCGCGCGCTGGTCTTCAGCGACGAATCCGCGCGCAAACGGCTCGAAGCGATTACGCACCCGCTGATCCGCGCTGAAACCGATCGCGCGTCGCGTGCCGCGCACGGGCCTTACGTGATCGTCGTGGTACCCCTTCTCGTGGAATCGGGTACATGGAGCAAGCGCGTCGACCGCGTGCTCGACGTGGACTGCAGCGTCGAAACGCAGATCGAGCGCGTCATGCACCGCAATGGCTTCACGCGCGAGCAGGTGCTGGCCATCATCGCTCGACAGGCCACGCGCGAAGCGCGTCTCATCGCCGCCGACGATGTCGTCGTCAACGACGGCGCGTCGCTCGAATCGCTCGGAAAGGACGTAGACGTGCTGCATGCGAAGTACATCGCGCTTGCAAAGAAGAAGGTGGAGTTGAAAGGATAGGCAGCGAGCGGCGGCAAGTACGACATAAATAACGAAGGAGCGCAAAAGTCGTGCGCGGGACCGCTCGAAACGCCACGACGTTGTGACGAAAGCGTGACCCGTCGGCGGTTTGCAGAAATTCCCGACAACCGCGCATCCCCCGCGATTGCGACTGTAGTCTCACGGCATTAGAATGTCCTGCAATTCTTCCCCGACCACGCCAGAGGCGAGCGCGCTTGATTCTTTACGAGTATCCCTTCAACGAGCGAATCCGGACGCTGCTGCGCCTCGAAGACCTGTTCGAGCGCTTCACGTTTTTCCTGACCCAGGAGGATCCGAGGGAACATCATGTCGCGCTCACGACGCTCTTCGAAATCGCGGAAGTAGCGGGCCGCGCCGACCTGAAGTCGGACCTGATGAAGGAACTCGAAAGGCAGCGTCAGACGCTCGCACCGTTCCGCGGCAATCCGGGCATCGAACAGAACGCGCTTGAAACCGTGCTCGGCGAGATCGAGCAAACGCTTGCGGGCCTCACGCAGATGCAGGGCAAGACCGGCCAGCATCTCAGCGACAACGAGTGGCTCACGAGCATCCGCAGCCGCGCGATCATTCCGGGCGGCACCTGCAAGTTCGACCTGCCGTCGTACTATGCGTGGCAACAATTGCATGCCGACCAGCGTCGCCAGGACATCGCGAAGTGGGTGATGCCGCTTCTGCCGCTGCGAGACGCGGCCGCGATCGTGCTGCGTCTCGCGCGCGAATCGGGGCAGGCGTCGAAGGTGATGGCCATGCAGGGCAGCTATCAGCAGATGCTCGCAGGCCGCGCCTGGCAGTTGATGCAGGTGCGCGTGGCACCGGAATTGCGCGTTATCCCGGAAGCGAGCGCCAACAAGTACATGCTGTGGGTGCGCTTCACCGTGCAGGACGGCGATCTGCGGCCGCGCCCCGTGGATGTCGACGTGCCGTTCCAGCTGACGCTGTGCAGCCTGTAACGTGCGTCGCGCGCCGATTTTCACCAACGCATCGCCAACCGACTGACCGTTCCACCGAATGACCAACGTCGTCAAATGTCCGACCTGCGGCAAGGATGTCCGCTGGGTGCCGGAAAACCGGTTCCGCCCGTTCTGCTCCGAACGTTGCAAGCAGATCGACCTCGGCGCCTGGGCCGCCGAAAAGTACCGCATCGGCGGTAACGACGAAGAAACGCCGCCCGACGACGCGCCGCCCACCGACACGCGTCAGTAAGTCGGCAAGCCGGAACGCGCACCATGAAAAAAGCCGCTGCACGTTGCGTGCAGCGGCTTTTTCACATCATCGCGTCACTCTGCGGCCAGCCACTCCAGCACCGGAATGGTCGCCGGCAGAAGCGGTTCGACGCTCGCCGGCAGCGACTGCCAGACGAAGGCCTGGCCCTCGCGTCCGTGCGGCTCGCCGCTCCACTCGGTCACCTTGCAGAAGTAGAGGCGCACGTAAGCGTGCGGGTAGTCGTGTTCGAGCGTGTGCCACAGCCAGCACGCCTTCACAGCGATGCCGAGTTCCTCATGCAGCTCGCGCACGAGCGCCTCCTCGACCGACTCGCCCGCCTCCAGCTTGCCGCCCGGAAACTCCCAGTACCCGGCATAGGGCTTGCCTTCGGGGCGCTGCGCGAGAAGATAGCGGCCGTCCGGCTGCACCATCACGCCGACCGCCACCTCCGTCACGGGCCGGCCCTGCGCCGACGACCCTGCCGCGGTTCCCGCCGAAGATCCGCCGCTCATGCGTTCTGCACCTTCTTGCCCGACCAGTCCCGCGCGAACTGCCACGCAACGCGCCCCGAGCGCGAACCGCGCTCCAGCGCCCAGACGAGCGCATCGCCGCGCGCGGCCTCGACTTCGGCGTCGCCGCAGCCGAAGTGACGCAGCCAGTGACCGACAATCGTCAGATAGTCGTCCTGCTTGAACGGATAGAAGCTCACCCACAAGCCGAAGCGCTCCGACAGCGAGATCTTCTCCTCGACCACTTCGCCGGGGTGGATTTCGCCGTCCGGCATGTGCTTGTACGACTCGTTGTCGCTCATGTACTCGGGCAGCAGGTGGCGGCGGTTCGACGTCGCGTAGATCAGCACATTGTCGCCCTGCGCGGCCACCGAGCCGTCCAGCGCGACTTTCAGCGCCTTGTAGCCCGATTCGCCTTCCTCGAACGAGAGGTCGTCGCAGAACACGATGAAGCGCTCGGGGCGGCCCGAAATCAGATCGACGATATCGCCGAGATCGTGCAGATCGTCCTTGTCGACTTCGATGAGGCGCAGGCCGTCCTTCGCGTAGGCGTTCAGGCACGCCTTGATCAGCGACGACTTGCCCGTGCCGCGCGCGCCCGTGAGCAACACGTTGTTCGCGGGCTTCTGCTGTACGAACTGGCGCGTGTTGCGTTCGATGAGGTCTTTCTGGCGGTCGATGTTCTGCAGGTCGTCGAGCGTGATCGACGACACAGTCGGCACCGGCTGCAGATAGCCGCGGCCCTGGCGCTTGCGCCAGCGGAAGGCGAGCGCCGCGTTCCAGTCGACGGCAGGCGCGGCCGGCGGCAGCACCGCTTCGAGGCGGCCGAGCAGCGCTTCGGCGCGGGTCAGAAACTGTTCGAGCTTGTCCATGTGGTCGAGGCGTAAATCAGGAGCGGTAATCGGCGTTGATGCTCACGTAGTCGTGCGAAAGGTCGCAGGTCCAGACGGTGGCCTGCGCATCGCCGCGGCCGAGCAGCACGCGGATCAGGATCTCGCTCTTCTTCATGACGCGCTGGCCGTCTTCCTCCTGGTACGCCGGATTGCGGCCGCCGGCCTTCGCGACGAGCACGTCGTCGAGATAGAGGTCGATCTTGCCGACGTCGAGGTCGGTCACGCCCGCATAGCCGATCGCGGCGAGGATGCGGCCCAGGTTCGGATCCGACGCGTAGAAGGCCGTCTTGACGAGCGGCGAGTGGCCGATCGCGTAGGCGATCTGGCGGCACTCGGCGACATCCTTGCCGCCCTCGACCTGCACGGTCATGAACTTTGTCGCGCCTTCGCCGTCACGCACGATCAGTTGCGAGAGCGTCTGCGCCGCTTCGGTCACGGCGTCGCGCAGCGCCGCGTAGGCGGCCGAGTCCGTCGACGTGATGGCCGGAAGGCTCGACTTGCCCGACGCGATCAGGATGAACGAATCGTTCGTCGACGTATCGCCGTCGATGGTGATGCAGTTGAACGAACGGTCCGCGACGTATTTCACGAGTTCGTCGAGCACCGGTTGCGCCACGTTCGCGTCGAACGCAAGGAAGCCGAGCATCGTCGCCATGTTCGGCTTGATCATGCCAGCGCCCTTGCTGATGCCCGTGAGCGTCACCGTATGACCGTCGATCGTGACCTGGCGCGATGCGGCCTTCGGCAGCGTGTCGGTAGTCATGATCGACTGTGCCGCGTCGTACCAGTTCGCGGCCTTGCGGTTCGCGAGCGCGGCGGGCAGGCCGGCCTTCAGGCGGCCGATGGGCAACGGTTCCAGGATCACGCCCGTCGAGAACGGCAGCACCTGCGACGGCTCGATGCCCGCGAGGCGGCCGAGTTCGACGCAAGTCGCGCGTGCGTCGGCAAGACCCGGCTCGCCCGTACCGGCGTTCGCGTTGCCCGTGTTGATGACGAGCGCGCGAATTCCCTTACCACCCGCGCGCACCGTCGCGAGATGCTCGCGGCACACCGTCACCGGCGCCGCGCAGAAGCGGTTCTGCGTGAACACGCCCGCGACGCTCGCGCCTTCGTCGACGGAAATCACAAGCACGTCCTTGCGGTTCGGCTTGCGGATGTTGGCCTCGGCCCAGCCGAGCGTCACGCCGGCGACCGGATGGAGTTGTGCGGGATCGATCGAGGGGAAATTGACTGCCATGGTGGCGACCTGTCGAAAAGGCAATGCCGGCCGAGGCGCTTAGAGCCTGGCCGGCATTGGGAATCAAAAGGCAAGGCCCGGAAACGAAGTCCGGGCCGCGGAATCAACGGCCAGGCCGCGCGAACAAGGCGGCGGCGCGGATCGCGCGCGCACCGCCCGGCGTCACGCGATCTTGCCGTGGCACTGCTTGTACTTCTTGCCGCTGCCGCACGGACACGGATCGTTGCGGCCCACCTTCGGCACGTTCTGACCATCCGGCGCCTGCGCGTGGCTCATGGCCGCCCCGACCATCGCCGCAGCCGCATCGACTGCGACAGGCGCGGCCGCCGGCCCCGGCGCCGCCTCGGCTTCGGCGAATTCGGCGTGACGGAACTCGACGTTCTCCAGATGGCTGCTGTGCTCTTCCATCTGCTCGGCGGCCTCTTCGAGCTGCTCCGGCGACTGGATCTGCACGTTCATCACGATGCGCGTGACTTCGTGCTTCACGGCGTCGAGCATCGCGGCGAACAGTTCGAACGCCTCGCGCTTGTATTCCTGCTTCGGGTTCTTCTGCGCATAGCCGCGCAGATGGATGCCCTGACGCAGATGGTCGAGCGCGGCCAGGTGCTCGCGCCAGTTGCGGTCGAGCGTCTGCAGCATGACCGAGCGCTCGAACGCGCTGAACGAATCGCGGCCGACGAGCGCGACCTTCTGCTCGTAGGCTTCGTCGGCGGCGGCGATCACGGCTTCGAGAATCTCGTCGGCGTCGATCGACGACGACTCGTTGATCATCTCCTGGATCGCGAGGTCGAGCTGCCACTCGTTGCGCAGCACTTCCTCCAGCTCGGGCACGTCCCACTGCTCTTCGATGCTTGCGTGCGGCACGAACTGGCGCACGATCTCGGTGATGACGCCGTGGCGCATCGCGCCGATCGTCTCGGTGATGTCGTGCGCTTCGAGCAGCTCGTTGCGCTGCTGGTAGATGACCTTGCGCTGGTCGTTCGACACGTCGTCGTATTCGAGCAGCTGCTTGCGGATATCGAAGTTGCGCGCCTCGACCTTGCGCTGCGCCGACTCGATCGAACGCGTGACGATGCCCGCCTCGATCGCCTCGCCTTCCGGCATCTTCAGGCGGTCCATGATCGCGCGCACGCGGTCGCCCGCGAAGATGCGCAGGAGCGGGTCTTCGAGCGACAGAAAGAAGCGCGACGAACCCGGATCGCCCTGACGGCCCGCGCGGCCGCGCAACTGGTTGTCGATACGGCGCGACTCGTGGCGCTCGGTGCCGATGATGTGCAGACCGCCCGCGGCCTTCACCTGATCGTGCAGCGTCTGCCATTCGTCGTTGAGCTTCTGGATGCGGCGCGCCTTTTCGTCGGCGGGAATCGCTTCGTCGATTTCGATGAACGACGCCTGCTTCTCGGCGTTGCCGCCGAGCACGATGTCGGTACCGCGGCCCGCCATGTTCGTCGCGATGGTGATGCGCTTCGGACGGCCCGCTTCGGCGACGATCGCCGCTTCACGCTCGTGCTGCTTCGCGTTGAGCACCTCGTGCGGCAGCCCGGCCTTCACGAGCAGGTTCGAGAGCAGCTCGGAGTTCTCGATCGACGTCGTGCCCACGAGCACCGGCTGGCCGCGTTCGTAGCACTCGCGGATGTCGCGGATCACCGCGTCGTAACGCTCGCGCGCGGTCTTGTAGATCTGGTCCTGCTTGTCGAGGCGCTTCGGCGGACGGTTCGTCGGGATAACGACGGTTTCGAGGCCGTAGATCTCGTTGAATTCGTACGCTTCGGTGTCGGCCGTGCCGGTCATGCCCGACAGCTTCGCGTACATGCGGAAGTAGTTCTGGAACGTGATCGAAGCGAGCGTCTGATTCTCGCTCTGGATCTTCACATGCTCCTTCGCCTCGACGGCCTGATGCAGGCCATCCGACCAGCGGCGACCGGCCATCAGACGGCCGGTGAATTCGTCGACGATGACGACCTCGCCGTTCTGCACCACGTAGTGCTGGTCCTTGAAGAACAGCGTGTGCGCGCGCAGGGAGGCGTAGACGTGGTGCATCAGGGTGATGTTCTGCGGCGCGTAGAGGCTTTCGCCCTGGCCGATCAGGCCCCACTCGGCGAGCATGCGCTCGGCCTTCTCGTGACCCGATTCCGTGAGAAACACCTGACGCGCCTTTTCGTCGAGCGTGTAGTCGCCCGGCTTTTCGACGCCCGTGCCATCGGCCTTCTCTTCGCCGATCTGGCGCTCGAGCAGCGGAGGCAGGGCGTTCATGCGCACGTAGAGTTCGGTGTGGTCTTCCGCCTGGCCCGAGATGATGAGCGGCGTACGCGCTTCGTCGATCAGGATCGAGTCCACTTCGTCGACGACCGCGAAGTTCAGCGCACGCTGCACGCGCGCGTCGGTCTCGTAGACCATGTTGTCGCGCAGGTAGTCGAAGCCGAACTCGTTGTTGGTGCCGTACGTGATGTCCGCGCCATAAGCCTGCTGCTTCATGGCGTGGTCCATCTGCGACAGGTTGATACCGACCGACAGACCCAGGAAGTTGTAGAGGCGGCCCATCCACTCCGCGTCGCGCTGCGCGAGGTAGTCGTTCACCGTCACGACGTGCACGCCGCGGCCGGAGAGCGCGTTCAGGTACGCGGCGAGCGTGGCGACGAGCGTCTTGCCTTCGCCGGTACGCATTTCGGCGATCTTGCCGTAATGGAGCACCATGCCGCCGATCAGCTGGACGTCGAAGTGGCGCATCTTGAGCACGCGCTTGCTAGCCTCGCGGCAGACCGCGAAAGCCTCGGGCAGCAGCTCGTCGAGCGACGTGCCGTTCGCAACGCGCTCGCGGAACTCATCGGTCTTCGCGCGCAGTTGCTGGTCGGTGTATTGCTCGATTTGCGGTTCGAGCGCATTGATCGCCGCGACCGTCTTCTGATATTGCTTGACCAGGCGCTGGTTGCGGCTGCCAAAGATTTTCTGTAGGAAACCGGTGGTCATCGGATCGGTGTCTGCGTCGCGGCTTCGGCCGGGATTCCTCGAGGGTTTTCGGCACGGGTTGCAGTGCGCTTTTCAGCGCTTACCCTGCCAAACCCGCGGACGCACCCGGATCGGGAATGCCTCGGCGACTTAAGCCAAAATTAGTGGATTTGAATCGAACATTCTAGCACGCGCCCTCATACCCGCCTGTGTCAGCGGCGAGACGCCCTGGGCGCGCGAATGCCCGCGCGGAAAGCCTTCCGGCCACCCGGCCCTCGCCCGCTGGCGGGCCTTGGCCGATCGACCGGAAGGCGCGTGGGCGCTTGCCGCACAAGCTACAATCACGGCATCGGCATGCAAACTCGCATGCGCGCCCTTCCTCCTTCCGACATGAGCCGTTTCTCGCCGTTTTCAAGAGCGTCTGCCTCAGGTTACGCCCGGCCGGTCGCCGAACTGCTGAGCCGCGCCGACGCGCTCGCACCGCTGCGCGCGGGCGTCGAGCAGATGGCGGCCATGCAGCGCGATCTGGGGGCGCTGCTGCCGGACTACCTCGCAACGAGCGTCGAACCGGGCTTCATCAAGGACGGCAAGCTCGCGCTCTTCACGGCGCACAATGCGCTCGCTGCGAGGCTGCGGCATCTTGAGCCGCGCCTCGTCGCCGATCTGCAGGCACGCGGATGGCCGCTAGACGCGGTGCGTATCCGCGTGCGTCCGCAATCGGTGAAGGAGGCTAAACCGTCCAAGGAGGCGCGCATGTCGCCAGCGGGCGCGGAGGCGCTGAGGGCGCTCAGCGAGGAACTGCCGCCTTCACCGCTTCAGGCCGCGCTGGCGAAGATGGCGGCGCGTCATTCGAGCAAGCGCTGATCCGCTACCCGCATCCACTGCGCGAGGCGCGCTGAAAATAAAAAAGGGCGGCATTAGGCCGCCCTTTTTACTGAAACCGTCGCGCTCAGGCGAACGCCGTCTGCGCTTCGTAGCCGAAACCGAGCGGCGCCTTCTTCGTGTCGTCGAAGGTCACCATCTCCCAGGCGTCTTCGTGCTTGAGCAATTCACGCAGCAGCGCGTTGTTCAAGCCGTGGCCCGATTTGTACGCCGTGTAGGAAGCGAGCAGCGGATGCCCCACCACGTACAGGTCGCCGATCGCGTCGAGCATCTTGTGCTTCACGAACTCGTCGTCGTAGCGCAGACCGTCGTTGTTCAGGATGCGGTACTCGTCGAGCACGATCGCGTTGTCCATGCTGCCGCCGCGCGCGAGGCCCAGCTCACGCATCATTTCGACCTCGTGCGCGAAGCCGAACGTGCGGGCACGTGCAATCTCGCGCACGTACGACGTGTTAGCGAAATCGACTTCGAGCGCCTGGCCCGTCTTGTCGACGGCCGGGTGACGAAAGTCGATCGTAAACTTCAGCTTGAAGCCGAAATACGGATCGAGACGCGCGAATTTGTCGCCTTCGCGGATCTCCACCGGCTTCTTGACCTTGATGAACTTCTTCGGCGCGTTCTGCTGTTCGATGCCCGCCGACTGGATCAGGAACACGAACGAGGCCGCGCTGCCGTCCATGATCGGAATTTCCTCGGCGGTCACGTCGACGTAGAGGTTGTCGATGCCGAGACCCGCGCACGCGGACATCAGGTGCTCGACCGTCGAGACGCGCGCGCCATCCTTCTGCAGCACCGAGGCGAGGCGCGTGTCGCCGATCGCCATCGCCGACGCGGGGATGTCCACCGGCGTCGGCAAATCCACGCGCGAAAACACGATGCCCGTGTCCGGCGCCGCCGGGCGGAGCGTCAGGTCGACCTTGCGACCCGAGTGCAGGCCGATGCCGACTGTCTTCACGATCGATTTGATGGTTCGCTGCTTCAGCATGGTGTTTCGCTCATTGAAAATCCCAATCGAGACTTTTTAATTCATAGCGCGAATTATACTCCAGATGCGCGGAGTCCGTTGTTCTCCACGGCGCGATACTCTGTTTCCCGTTGTTACGGCGACAGGAAAAATGACTGGGCCGATGTCCGAAACGGAGGCGTTTTCGGTCATCGGCCCGCCTGGTGCTACGTAATAGCCCGTCACATTTGCGTCATCGGCGTGTTGCGCTGAGGCAACGTGTCGCCGGAAGGCGCGCTCATGCGGGGCTCAACGTGGCGAGGATGCTCGCCGCATCGCTGACTTCGAACTTGCCGGGTGCCTCGACGTGCAGCGTCTTGACCACGCCGTCGTCGACCACCATCGCATAGCGCTGGGAACGGATGCCCATGCCACGCGCCGACAAATCCTGCTCCAGACCAAGCGCCCGGGTGAATGCCGCGCTGCCATCGCCCATCATGCGTACCTTGCCCGCGGTACGCAGTTCTCGTCCCCACGCGCCCATCACGAACGCGTCGTTGACCGACACGCACCAGACCTCGTCGATGCCGGCCGCGGCGAGCGCCCCGGCTTTCTCGACGTAACCCGGCACGTGCTTTGCCGAACACGTTGGCGTGAATGCGCCCGGCAATCCGAAGATCACCACGCGCTTGCCCGCCGTCTGTTCGCGCACGTTGAAGTTATTCGGCCCCAGCGTGCAGCCTTCGCGGTCATCCTCGACGTACTCGTAGAGGGTCGCGTCGGGCAGCGATTCACCCTGTCTGATCATGGCTCGTCCTTCGCGTCGATGCGCCAGCATGTTTCACGCAGTGTTTCGCCGCGGTTAACTCCGCCGCAGCTATCTCGCAATTATCTGCCATCAGGCTTTCAGGATCGTCAGGCGGCACGCCGCCCTTGCCGCTCGCCAGTGGCGTAGCGGGCAACCGTCACTGCCGCGCACCCTCGCGGATGCGGTCCCGATTCCATTCATTGCGACACCGCGCGCATCGTCCGTCCGCGGGCAAGCGCAGTTTCTGCGCCGCGCCGCAGCCGGACGTCTACACGCTTAGTCCGCCTGCTTGCGCAGAAACGCCGGGATGTCGTACGTGTCGACGCCCTTTTCCTGCAGCGCCTGAACGTGCGAAGCCGCCGTGTCGCGCGACGTGCGCCAGACAGCCGGCGTATCGAGCGCGCCGTAGTCGGCCGTCGAGACGCCCGCCGAGGCGTGCGGTGCGTACGTCTGCGTCGGGATCGGGTGGTTGTCCGTGCCGGTGCGCAGCAGCGTCATCGGTGCCGCCGACTGCTGCTTCTTCGCCGCGCGGCCGAGACCCGTCGCAACCACCGTCACGCGCAGCGCGTCGCCCATCGCGTCGTCGTACACCGCGCCGAAGATCACCGTCGCATCTTCCGCCGCGTAGCTCTTGATCGTGTTCATCACTTCGCGCGTTTCCGACAGGCGCAGCGAACGGCTCGACGTGATGTTGACCAGCACGCCGCGCGCGCCCGACAAATCGACGCCTTCGAGCAGCGGGCTCGCCACGGCCTGTTCCGCCGCGAGGCGCGCGCGATCGACGCCGGCGACCGTCGCCGTGCCCATCATCGCCTTGCCCTGCTCGCCCATCACCGTCTTCACGTCTTCGAAGTCGACGTTCACGAGACCGTCGACGTTGATGATTTCGGCGATGCCTGCGACTGCGTTGTTCAGAACGTCGTCAGCGCACTGGAAGCACTTGTCCATTTCGGCGTCATCGCCCATCACGTCGAACAGCTTGTCGTTCAGGACGACAATCAGCGAGTCGACGTGATCCTCCAGTTGCTGAGCACCGGCTTCTGCCACGCGCATGCGCTTGCCGCCTTCGAACTCGAACGGCTTGCTCACGACGCCAACAGTCAGAATGCCCATTTCCTTGGCGATCTGCGCCACGACCGGAGCCGCGCCCGTGCCCGTGCCGCCGCCCATGCCTGCGGTGATGAACACCATGTGCGCGCCCAGCAGTGCGTCGGCGATGCGCTCGCGCGCTTCTTCAGCCGCCGCGCGGCCCATTTCGGGCTTCGCGCCGGCGCCCAGACCCGTGTTGCCGAGCTGGATCACAGCCGATGCGCGCGAACGCGAGAGCGCCTGCGCGTCCGTGTTCATCACGATGAAATCGACGCCCTGGACGCCGCGGTTGATCATGTGCTGAACGGCATTGCCGCCAGCGCCACCCACGCCCACCACCTTGATGATGGTGCCGTTGGTTTCGGTTTCCAGCATCTGGAATTCCATGTTGCCTCCGTCAAGAAAGAGATACCGCTCCTCGGCCGTTATCCGGTGGAAGATCGGGCAACCTTCCACCGCGCGCCAGCCGCCGTCACCGGCGCGTACTTCCCATCCTGCTGGTCAGAATGTTGGTCAGAAGTTGCCGAGGAACCAGTCCTTCATCCGCGTGAAGACCTGTCCCATCGACCCCGACTGCACCGCAACCTTGCGACCGCGCATGCGCTGCGAGCGGCCTTCCACGAGCAGGCCCATCGCCGTCGAGTAGCGCGGATTGCGCACGACGTCGGCGAGACCGCCCGCATACTCCGGCACACCGATGCGTACCGGCTTCAAGAAAATGTCCTCGCCCAGTTCGACCATGCCCGGCATCATCGCGGCGCCGCCCGTCAGCACGACGCCCGAACTCAGCAATTCTTCGTAACCCGACTCGCGCACCACCTGCTGCACGAGCGAAAACAGCTCTTCGACGCGCGGCTCGATCACGGCCGCGAGCGCCTGGCGCGACAGCGTGCGCGGACCGCGTTCGCCGAGCCCCGGCACTTCGATCATCTCGTCCGGATCGGCAAGCGCCTGCTTCGCGATGCCGTAGCTCACCTTGATGTCTTCCGCGTCGGGCGTCGGCGTGCGCAGCGCCATCGCGATGTCGCTCGTTACCTGATCGCCCGCGATCGGGATCACGGCCGTGTGGCGGATCGCGCCTTCGCTGAAGATCGCGATGTCGGTCGTGCCGCCGCCCACGTCCACGAGCACGACGCCCAGTTCCTTCTCGTCGTCGGTCAGCACGGCCAGCGACGACGCGAGCGGCTGCAGGATCAGATCGTTCACTTCGAGGCCGCAGCGACGCACGCACTTCACGATGTTCTGCGCCGCGCTCACCGCGCCCGTCACGATATGCACCTTCACTTCGAGGCGGATGCCGCTCATGCCGATCGGCTCGCGCACATCCTCCTGGCCGTCGATGATGAATTCCTGCGTCAGGATGTGCAGCACTTGCTGGTCGGTCGGGATGTTGATCGCCTTCGCGGTCTCGATCACGCGCGCGACGTCGGCCTGCGTGACTTCCTTCTCCTTGATCGCGACCATCCCGCTCGAATTGAAGCTGCGAATATGGCTGCCCGCGATGCCGGTGAACACGTTCGTGATCTTGCAGTCGGCCATCAGCTCCGCTTCTTCGAGCGCACGCTGAATGGACTGCACCGTGGCCTCGATGTTCACCACGACGCCCTTTTTGAGCCCCTTCGATTCGCTCTGGCCTAGACCGATCACCTCGTAGTGGCCTTCGCCCTTCAACTCGGCGACGACGGCCACCACCTTCGACGTCCCGATGTCGAGGGCGACCAGCAGATCCTTGTAGTCTTTACTCATAGCGTGCTCGTTGCGTGTGATGTGCTGTTACTTCTTGCCTGAGGCCGTGTCGGTGATGAAACGCATGCCGGCCGCGCGAATCGCAAAACCGTTCGGATAACGCAAGTCCGCATATTCGATATCCTTCCCCCAACGTTGCGTGACCGCCGTCCATGCCGCGATGAGCCGGTGCGCGCGCTCCGCTAACGTGTCCGCGTTGCGCTCGCGGCCAAGTTCAACCTGCATGCCGTTCGAGAGCTTCACAGTCCATGCGTAGCGCGGCGAGAGCGTCACTTCGTCCGGCGTGAGGCCGAGCGGCGCGAACCACTTCTCGAAGTCGCGATAGCGCGCCACCACTTCTTTCGCGCTGCCGTCCGGTCCGTCGAACGCGGGCAGGTCTTCGTCCAGCTCGCCCTGGTTCGCCGTGAAAAGCTCACCGTTCGTGCTCACCAACTGATCGCTGCCCCACGTGCCGAGCGGCTTGTACTCTTCGAGGCTCACCGCAAGCGCATTTGGCCAGACGCGGCGCACGCTCGCGCGGCGCACCCACGGCATCTGCTCGAACGCCTGACGCGCCGCATCGAGATCGATCGTGAAGAAGTTGCCCTTAAGTCGGCCGACCACGCTCGCACGCACGGTCGGCGAGTTGATGTGCTCGGTGTCGCCCTCGATGCGGATCTCGCGCAGCGCGAAATTCGGCCGCTGCACGAGCCACCAACCGCCGGCCGCGAGCAATGCAAGCGCGAGAAGCGCATGCAACGCATTGGCGGCGAGGTTGAGTTGGCGTACGTTATTCCACATGTCGAGATTGTTGCGTCAATTGTCCTAATTCAATTCGTCGTTTAGCGTCCGTTAGTGGCATCAATCCTTCAGCGTTAGCGCGAGGACCTGCACGACCAGATCCTGATACGCGATGCCGACTGCGCGCGCCGCCTTCGGCGGCAGCGAATGATCGGTCATGCCGGGCGCCGTGTTCACTTCAAGGAAATACGGATTGCCCGCGCCGTCGATCATGAAATCGGCGCGGCCCCAGTCGGTGCAGCCGAGCACGTCGAACGCGCGGCGCGCGAGCTTCTTCAGGCGTGTCTCTTCGTCCGGCGCCACGCCGCACGGAATCAGGTATTGCGTCGAGTCGAGGATGTACTTCGCGTCGTAGTCGTAGAACTCGCCCGCGGGCACGATCTTGATGAGCGGCAGATCGAGGTCGCCCGCGATGCACGCGGTGTACTCGCCGCCGCCTTCGATGCTCTTCTCCACCAGCACGATCTTGTCGAACTTCGCGGCCTCTTCGAGCGCGGGCACGAGATCGGCGGCGGCCTTCACCTTGATGACCGCGACGCTCGAACCTTCGCTCGCCGGCTTCACGAAGAGCGGCAAGCCGAGCTTCGCGACGATCGCCGGCGCCTTCGCCGCGTAGTCGTCGCCGCGCAGCACGGTTTCGAACGGCGGCGTCGGAATGCCGAGCTGCTGCCACACGAGCTTGCTGCGGAACTTGTCGAGGCCGAGCGCCGAACCGAGCACGCCCGTTCCCGTATAACGGATGCCATAGAAGTCGAGCGCGCCCTGGATCTGGCCGTTTTCGCCGTAGCCGCCGTGCAGCGCGTTGAACGCGCGCACGAAGCCCTCGTCCTTGAGGGCCGACAGCGGCCGCTCGGACGGGTCGAACGGATGGGCGTCGATACCCGCGGCACGCAGTGCCTCGCACACGAGCCGGCCGGACTTCAGCGACACCTCGCGCTCGGCGGACACACCGCCGAACAGCACCGCTACCTTGCCGAACTTGCCTGGATCAATCCTGCTCGTCATCTCACACCTTCTGTTCCTGGGCCGCGATCCGTCCCGGCACGCCGCCGATCGAACCCGCGCCCATCGTAATCACCACGTCGCCGTCGCGGACCACCGCGGCGAGCGCGTCCGGCATCTCCTCGACCGTCTCGACGAACACCGGTTCGACCTTGCCCGCGACGCGCAGCGCGCGCGAGAGCGCACGTCCGTCGGCGGCGACGATCGGCGCTTCGCCGGCGGCGTAGACATCGGTCAGCACGAGTGCGTCGACGGTCGACAGCACTTTCACGAAATCTTCGAAACAGTCGCGCGTGCGCGTGTAGCGGTGCGGCTGGAACGCGAGCACGAGGCGGCGTCCCGGAAACGCACCGCGCGCCGCCGCGATCGTCGCGGCCATCTCCACGGGGTGATGCCCATAGTCGTCGATCAACGTATAGGTGCCGCCGCCGTTGACCGGAATTTCGCCGTAACGCTGGAAGCGGCGTCCGACGCCGTTGAATTCGGCCAGCGCGCGCTGGATGTCCGCGTCCTTCACTTCGAGTTCGGTCGCGATCGCGATGGCGGCCAACGCGTTCTGGACATTGTGCGTACCGGGCAGGTTCAACACGATGTCGAGCGACGGCGCATCTTCGCGCATCGCCGTGAAATACATCTTGCCGTCTCGCGCGAGGACGTTCACCGCGCGCACCTGCGCGTCGGGCGCGAAGCCGTAGCGGATGATCGGCTTCGACACGAACGGCAGGATCTCCTTCACGTTCGGGTCGTCGACGCAGAGCACCGCAATGCCGTAGAACGGCAGCCGGTGCGTGAATTCGATGAACGCCTGCTTCAGGCGCGCGAAGTCGTGCCCGTAGGTGTCCATGTGATCGGCGTCGATGTTCGTGATGACTTCGATCACCGGGAAGAGATTGAGGAACGAGGCATCCGACTCGTCGGCTTCCGCGACGATGAAGTCGCCCGTGCCGAGCCGCGCGTTCGCGCCTGCGCTGATGAGCCGCCCGCCGATCACGAAGGTCGGATCGAGCCCGCCCGCCGCCAGCACGCTCGCGACGAGCGACGTCGTCGTGGTCTTGCCGTGCGTGCCCGCGATCGCGATGCCCTGCTTCAGGCGCATGAGTTCCGCGAGCATCACGGCGCGCGGCACGATCGGAATGCGGCGATGGCGCGCCGCGAGCACTTCGGGGTTGTCGTTGCGCACCGCGGTCGAGACGACCACGGCGTTCGCGCCTTCGATGTTCTCTGCGTCGTGGCCGATCGCGATGCGCGCGCCGAGTCCGGCGAGGCGGTCGGTGACCGCGTTCTTCGTGAGGTCGGAGCCGCTCACGCGATAGCCGAGATTGACGAGCACTTCGGCGATGCCGCTCATGCCCGCGCCGCCGATGCCTACGAAATGGATGTGTTTGACGATGTGTTTCATTACTTTCCTCCCGGACTGGCGCCCGCTGCGGCCGCGCAAATGCTCGCGACCTGATCGGCGGCGTCGGGTTTTGCTAGCGCGCGGGCGCGAGCGGCCATGTCGGCCAGCGATTCTCTCGTTTGTTGCCGCAACCATTGAGCGAGCGATTCCGCCGTCAGGTCGCGTTGCTGCACCACCCGCGCCGCGCCCTTGTCGGCGAGGAACGCGGCGTTGGTGGTCTGATGGTCATCCACGGCGAACGGGAACGGCACGAAGCACGCCGCCACGCCGACCGCCGCGATCTCGGCCACCGTCATCGCGCCCGAGCGGCAGATCACGAGATCCGCGTCGTGGTAGGCGCGCGCCATGTCGTCGATGAACGGCACGAGCTGCACGCGCTCGCCCGGTTCGAGACCGGCGTCGAGATAATGGGCCTTCAATGCGTCGATGTGCTTCGCGCCCGCCTGATGCACGACGAGCGGACGCTCGTCCGGCGCGATGAGCGCCAGCGCGCGCGGCACGGCTTCGTTGAGCGCGGCCGCGCCGAGGCTGCCGCCCACGACGAGCAGCCGCAGCGGACCGCTGCGCGAGGCGTAGCGCGCCTGAGGCTCGTCGACGTGTTCGAGTTCCTCGCGGACCGGATTGCCGGTCCACTCGGCGTGCGGCAACGCGCCCGGGAACGCGACGAGCACACGCTTCGCGAGCTTCGCGAGCACCTTGTTCGCGAGGCCCGCAATCGAGTTCTGCTCGTGCAGCACGAGCGGCGCACCCGAGAGCGCGCTCATCACGCCCGCCGGAAACGTGATGTAGCCGCCCATGCCGAGCACGACGTCGGGCTTCACGCGGGCGAGCACCGTGCGGCTCTGCGTGAACGCGCGCAACAGGTTCAGCGGCAGCATGAGCTTCGTCTTGATGCCCTTGCCGCGCACGCCGCCGAAGCGCACGTACTCCATCGGGATGCCGTGCTTCGGCACGAGCGTCGCCTCCATGCCCGCGGGATTGCCGAGCCACACGACGCGCCAGCCCCACGACTGCATGCGATGCGCGACCGCGAGCCCGGGGAACACGTGTCCCCCGGTGCCGCCGGCCATCACCATGAGCGTGCGCTGTTGCATAGGGGTCATACCTTCCCCCCACGCATCAGCACGCGATTTTCGTAATCGACGCGCAGCAGAATCGCGATGGCGACGCAGTTGAGCAGAATGCCCGATCCGCCGTAGCTCACGAGCGGCAGCGTGAGACCTTTGGTCGGCAGCAGGCCGAGGTTCACGCCCATGTTGATGAACGCCTGCGCGCCAAACCACACGCCGATGCCCTTCGCGACGAGCCCCCCAAACGTGCGGTCGAGCGCGAGTGCCTGACGGCCGATCTCGAACGAGCGGCGCACGATCCAGTAGAACAGCAGGATCACGATCAGCACGCCCACAAAACCGAGCTCCTCGCCGATCACGGCAAGGATGAAGTCGGTGTGCGCTTCGGGCAGATAGTTGAGCTTCTCGACGCTGCCGCCGAGCCCGACGCCGAACCATTCGCCGCGCCCGAACGCGATCAGCGAGTGCGTGAGCTGGTATGCCTTGCCCTGGGCGTAACGGTCATCCCACGGATCGAGATACGCGAAGATCCGCTCGCGACGCCACGGCGAGGCCCACACGAGCACCGTGAACGTGCCGACTGCCGTCGCGACGAGCCCGCCGAAGATCTTGCCGTTCACGCCGCCGAGGAACAGCACGCCCATCGCGATGGCAGCGACCACCATGAACGCGCCCATGTCCGGTTCGAGCAGCAGCAGCGCGCCGACCGCGCCGACCGCGAACCCCATCGGCAGAAAGCCCTTGGCGAAGCTGTGCATGTATTCCTGCTTGCGCACCGTGTAGTTCGCCGCGTAAATCGTCACGGCGAGCTTCATGATTTCCGACGGCTGCATGTTGGTGACGCCGAGCGGAATCCAGCGGCGCGCCCCGTTCACGCCCTTGCCGATGTGCGGAATCAGCACGATGACGAGCATCGCGAGCGCGATGATGAAGAGCTTCGGCGCGTAGCGGTCCCACGTCGAAACGGGGATGCGGAAGGCGATCAGCGCCGCGATCGTCGCGACCACTAGCGACACGAGGTGGCGCAAGAGGAATGCGTAATCGTGGTACGAGGCGTACTTCGGCGAATCGGGCATCGCGATCGACGCCGAATACACCATCACCACGCCGAGTCCGAGCAGCGCGATCACGGCCCACAGGAGCGAGTGATCGTAGTCGAGCATGCGCGAGCGCGCGGGCCGCACGCCGTTGACGACGCTCGCAAGCCCGCCCGCGCGTGTCGAGCCCTTCGCCGATGCGCCGCCGGACGAGCCGCCCGACGCCGCACCCGAGCCGCCGAGCGCACCCGAAAGACGCGAACCGAACCGTTCGGACCAGCTCATGTCATCGTCCCCCGTTCTGCGGCGATTTCCTCGACCGTGTCGCGAAACACGGCGGCGCGATGGGCATAGCCCTTGAACATGTCGAAGCTCGCGCACGCCGGCGAGAGCAGCACGACGTCGCCGGGCTGCGCGAGCGCCGTGGCGGCGCGCGTGGCGGCTTCGAGCGTCGGATGATCGTCGATGACGATGCCCGTCGATTCGAGCGCCGCGCGAATCTGCGGCGCGTCGCGGCCGATCAGCATCACGGCGCGGCACCACCGCTCGACGGGCGCCGCGAGCGGCTCGAAATCCTGCCCCTTGCCGTCGCCGCCCGCGATCAGCACCGCACGCTGCGCGAGGCCATCGAGCGCCGCGACCGTCGCGCCGACGTTCGTGCCCTTGCTGTCGTCCACATAGTCGATGCCGTCGATCGACGCGAACAACTCCACGCGATGCGGCTCGCCGCGATACTCGCGCAGACCATGCAGCAGCGGCGCGGCGGGCAGGTCGATCGCGCGAGCGAGCGCGAAAGCCGCGAGCGCGTTCGCTGCGTTGTGCAGGCCGCGGATGCGCAGCGCGTCGGCCGGCATCAGGCGCTTGAGGCCGAGGTTCACCGGCGCGGCTTCCTGCTGCTTGCGCTTGCGCGGCGAGACCGGTTCGTCCGTGGCGTCGCGGTCGTGCGCTTCGACAAGCCACAGCATGCCGTTGTCGCGCAGGAGGCCGTAGTCGCGGTCGCGTCGCGGCTCGTCGAGACCGAACGTCACCGCGCGCGCGGCGCTGCCGACAGCGGGCGCGAGCTTCATCACGCGCGCGTCGTCGCGGTTGAGCACGCGCGTCGTCTGCGGCCCGAAGATGCGGCCCTTCGCGGCGGCGTAGGCGTCGAGCCCGCCGTGCCAGTCCAGATGATCCTGCGTGATGTTGAGGATCGCGGCCGCATGAGGGGCGAACGTTTGCGACGTTTCAAGCTGAAAGCTCGACAATTCGAGCACCCACACATCCGGCAGCGCCGTGTTGTCGATCGCCTCGGCGAGCTTGTCGAGCATCGCCGGGCTGATGTTGCCCGCCACCGCGACGCGCTTGCCCGCGCGCTCGCAGAGGAGGCCCGTGAGGCTCGTCGTCGTGGTCTTGCCGTTCGTGCCCGTGATCGCGAGCACCTTCGGCGCGTAGCCGCTCCCGGCGAGATGGCGCAGCGCCTGCGCGAAGAGTTCGAGTTCGCCCCAGACTTCGATGCCGCGCTCGCGCGCGGCGGCGATCAGCGGCACGAGATCGGCGGCGAGCGGCGAAAGGCCCGGGCTGATCGCGACGAGTTCGACGCCGTCGAGCAAAGCCGACGTGAACGGCCCGCCGATGAAATCGGAATCGATGCCGTGCCCAGCGAGTTCGGGCAACCCCGGCGGCGTCTCGCGCGTGTCGGCGATACGCAGGCGGCAACCGTGCCGCGCGCACCAGCGCGCCATCGCGAGGCCCGATTCACCGAGCCCCAGCACGAGCACCATCGGCTTTTGCCGATCCCGAAACTTCTCGCCAAACATCGCTTGCTTCCCTTTATGACCTGGTTGCTTAACGCAGCTTGAGGGTGGACAGACCGAACAGACAGAGCATCAACGTGATGATCCAGAAACGCACGACCACCTGCGTCTCCTTCCAGCCGGACAGTTCGAAATGGTGATGGAGCGGCGCCATCTTGAAGATGCGGCGGCCTTCGCCGTAACGCTTCTTCGTGTACTTGAACCATGTGACCTGCAGCATCACGGAGAGCGTCTCCGCAACAAAGATGCCGCCCATGATGAAGAGCACGATCTCCTGGCGAACGATCACGGCGATCGTGCCGAGCGCGCCGCCGAGCGCAAGCGCGCCCACGTCGCCCATGAACACCTGCGCCGGATAGGTGTTGAACCAGAGGAACGCGAGTCCTGCGCCGCCCATCGCCGAGCAGAAGATGAGCAGTTCGCCCGCGCCGGGAATGTGCGGGAACAGCAGATACTTCGAATAGACCGAGCTGCCCATCACGTACGCGAACACGCCGAGCGACCCGCCCACGAGCACGACCGGCATGATGACGAGGCCGTCGAGGCCGTCGGTGAGATTGACGGCGTTGCTCGCGCCGACGATCACGAAGTACGTGAGCGCGATGAAACCCCACACGCCGAGCGGATAGCTGATCGACTTGAGGAACGGCAGCAGCAGGTCGGCGCGCGCGGGCAGGCCCATCGAGAGGCCGCTACGCACCCACGCCATGAAGAGATCGAATACGCGCACGTTGCTCGCCTCGGACACGCTGAACGCGAGATACACGGCCGCGAAGAGGCCGATCACCGACTGCCAGAAATACTTCTCGCGCGAGGACATGCCGCGCGGGTCCTTGTGGACGACTTTGCGGTAGTCGTCGACCCAGCCGATCATGCCGAAGCCGAGCGTCACGAGCATCACGATCCAGATGAAACGGTTCGTGAGATCGCCCCAGAGCAGCGTCGACACCGCGATGCCCATCAGGATCAGCACGCCGCCCATGGTCGGTGTGCCGGACTTCACAAGGTGCGTCTGCGGACCGTCCGTGCGCACCGCCTGCCCGACCTTCATTTCGGTCAGCTTACGGATGACCCACGGGCCGCAGAAGAGTCCGATCGCCATCGCGGTGATGGTCGCCATCACCGCGCGAAACGTCAGATAACTGAACACGCGCAAGAAGCTTGCGTCATTCTGCAGCCATTGCGCCAGCGCCAGTAACATGCCTTGGATTCCTTCGTAAATCAGTGCGCGCCGGACGCAGCGTCCGACGCAGGGTTATGCGGGTTCGTGAGCGCCGCCACCACACGCTCCATCTGCATGAAGCGCGAGCCTTTCACGAGTATCGTTGCTCCGCTGCCATAACCGGCTGCGGCCAGCGCGTTCACCAGTTCGCCGACAGCGTTCGCATGCAGCGCGTTTGCGCCGAATGCCGCCGACATGTCGCGCGCCGCGTCGCCGAACGTGTAGAGCGCGTCGATGCCGCGCTCCTTCGCATACGTGCCCACCTCGCGGTGGAACGCGGGGCCGTCGTCGCCGACTTCGCCCATATCGCCGAGCACGAGCACGCGCGGCGCGGACTGCGCGGCGAGCACATCGATCGCCGCGCGCACGGAATCCGGGTTCGCGTTGTAGGTGTCGTCGATCACCGTGGCGCCCGCAAGTTCCCCCAGCGCCGCCTTTTTCACCTGCAAACGGCCCTTCACCGGCAGGAACGCTTCGAGTCCGCGACGGATCGCGCCGAGCGAAACGCCCGCGGCCTGCGCCGCCGCCGTCGCGGCGAGCGCGTTGCGTGCGTTGTGATCGCCGAGCACCTGCAGTTCGACTTCGAGATGGCCTTCCGGCGTCGCGATCGAAAGGCGATTACCGGTGAGCTTGCCGGTCACCGCGGCCTCGACCGCGCGTTCGTCGGTATGGAGCGCGAAATCGAGCACCCGCGAGCCCGTCGCCGCGACGCGCCAGATGCCCGCGTAGGCATCGTCGGCGGGAAACACCGCGACGCCCTCGGGCTTCAGCGCATGGATCACGCTTGCGTGTTCGAGCGCGACGGCTTCCACCGTCGCCATGAATTCCTGGTGCTCGCGCTGCGCGTTGTTGACCACCGCGACGGTCGGCTCGGCGAACTGCGCGAGCACGCTCGTTTCGCCCGGATGATTCATGCCTAGTTCTACGACCGCGAACTGATGCGCGGCGGACAAGCGCAGCAGCGTGAGCGGCACGCCGATGTCGTTGTTGAGATTTCCGGCAGTCGCGAGACGATGTTCTTCACCGACGGCCGCCGCGAAGATCGACGCGATCATTTCCTTGACCGTCGTCTTGCCGTTGCTGCCCGTCACCGCGACGAGCGGCAGCGTGAAGCGCCGCCGCCAGCCGAGCGCGAGCGCGCCGAGCGCCGTGCGCGTGTCGTCGACGCGCAGCGCCGGAATGCGCCAGTCACCGGGACTGCGCGAGACCAGCGCCGCGCTCACGTGACGGTTCGCCACTTCGGGCAGGAAGTCGTGCGCGTCGAAGCGGTCGCCCTTGAGCGCCACGAAGAGATCGCCGGGACCGGCCGTGCGGCTGTCGGTCGACATGCGCTCGAACGTGGCGTTCTCGTCGCCGAGCACACTCGCACCCGGGATCATCGCCGCCGCATCGCGCAGGGAGAGCATCGTCATTCACCGCCTCCGCGCCCATGCGTGACACGGGCTGCGAGAGCAAGCCGCGCGTGATCCTGATCGGAGAACGCCCGCTTCTTGCCCATGATTTCCTGAGTTGCCTCGTGCCCCTTGCCGGCCAGCACGACGACGTCTTCGCGCGCCGCGCCGCGCACCGCCTGCAGGATCGCGCTCGCGCGGTCCTCGATGCGGCGCGCGCGGGCGCTCTCGCGCATGCCGGCGGCGATCTGGTCGATGATCGCGGCAGGCGGCTCGCTGCGCGGGTTGTCGCTCGTCACGACGACCTGGTCGGCGAGCCGTTCCGCGATCGCGCCCATCAGCGGACGCTTCGTCGCGTCGCGGTCGCCGCCGCAGCCGAACATGCAGACGAGCTGACCGCCGCGCGCCGCCGCGATCGGGCGCAGCGCTTCGAGCATCTTTTCGAGCGCGTCGGGCGTGTGTGCGTAATCGATCACGACGAGCGGCTCGTCATGATCGACGCGTCCGCCGAGCCGCTCCATGCGGCCGTTCACCGGATGCAGCTTCGAGAGTTCGGTTAGAGCCGCGAGCATCGGAACGTCCGCCGCGAGCAGCGCGCCGAGCACGCCGAGCAGATTGCTCACGTTGAAAAGGCCGAGCGTCTGCACCTCGACTTCGGCGCTGCCCCAGTCGGACGTTTCGAGGTTGAACGCCGTGCCCGATGCCGTCGCGCGCACGTTCGACGCGCGCAGCCAGGCGTCGGCGACCGGCGCAACGGCTGCGGGCGTTTCGACGCCGTAGGCGATCGTGCGCGCATGGCCGCGCGTCGAGGCGAGCAGGCGCCGGCCCGCTGCATCGTCGGCGTTGATCACGGCCGCACGCAGCCCCGGCCACGCGAAGAGCCGCGCCTTCGCGGCCTCGTAGGCCTCGAACGTGCGGTGATAGTCGAGGTGATCCTGCGTGAGATTCGTGAAGACCGCGATGTCGAACGACGTGCCGTTCACGCGGCCCTGGTGCAGCGCGTGCGACGACACCTCCATCGCCACGGCCTGCGCGCCCGATGCGCGCAAATGCGCGAGGTTGCGTTGCAGTTGCGGCGCGTCGGGCGTCGTGAAACCGGTGTGCACGAGCTGGCCCGGAAAGCCGCTGCCGAGCGTGCCGACGATCGCGCACTTCTGGCCGATCGCCGTGAGCGCCGACGCGATCCACTGGCTGCACGACGTCTTGCCGTTCGTGCCGGTCACGCCGACCACGAGCATCGCGTCGCCTGGATCGCCGTACCAGCCGCTCGCGATCTCGCCCGCCAGCACGTCGAGCTGCGGCACGGCGAGCGACATCGACGCGGCCGGCTGGCCCGCGAAGCCTTCCGGCTGATAGACGATGACGGCAGCGCCGCGTTCGATCGCCTGGTCGATATGCGGGCGGTTGTCCGCGCCCTCGACGGCGTACGCGACGAACGCGTCGCCGGCTTTGAGCGAGCGCGTATCGGCGTGCAGGTCGGCTTGCGGCGCGACGTGCGCGCGCAGCCACGCGAGGGCGTCCGCGATCTGCTGGTGCGCGGGATGCAGGGTGCGCGTGGCGCTCATCGCACGACTCCGGGACGGTTCTTGATGTTGTCGGCGACGGCCAGCTGACGCGCGCCCGCAGCGGCCTTCGGCGTGGCAGCCGTGCGCTTGAGCGGCGCAGCGGCGGCGGCAGCGCCCGACGCGGGCGCGCCCGGCGTCGCGGCCTTCGCGCTGTCGTCGGAGACGACGAGCTGCTTGACGGGCATGTCGGGCGGCACGTTCAGCGTGCGCAGCGTATCGCCGGCAATGCCCGAGAACACCGGTCCCGACACCTGGCCGCCGAAGTGGCTGCCGGCGGTCGGCTCGTCGATCGACACGGCGACGACGATGCGCGGATTCGGCATCGGCGCCATGCCGACGAACGACGCGCGGTACTTCGACTTGTCGTAGCCGTGGGCCTCATGCTTGTACGACGTGCCCGACTTGCCGCCCACGCGATAGCCCGGCACGGCCGCATCGGGCGACGTGCCCTGCGTCGACACCACGCTTTCGAGCATCGTGCGGACTTCGCGCGCCGTGGTCGGCGCGAAGACCTGCGTGCCCACGACGGGCTGGTCGTCGCCGGGGTGGCGGAAGATCGTGACGGGCAGGATCTGGCCGTCGTGCGCGATCGCCGTGTAGGCGCGCGCGAGCTGGAACAGCGACACCGAAAGGCCGTAACCGTACGACATCGTCGCCTGCTCGATGCGGCGCCAGCTTTTCCACGGACGCAGACGCCCGGCCGCCGCGCCGGGGAACCCGATCTTCGGCGCCTGGCCAAGTCCGATGCTGGTGTACATGTTCCACATTTCTTCGGGCTTGAGCGTCATCGCGATCTTCGTCGCACCGATATTGCTCGACTTCTGGATCACGCCGCTGACCGTCAGGACGCCGAACGCACTGTCGTCGGTGATGGTCGCGCCGTCGAGCGTGAAGTGCCCCGGACCCGTATCCACCAGTGTAGTGGGCGAGACCCGGTGCAGATCGAGCGCGAGCGACACCGTGAACGGCTTCATGATCGAGCCCGGCTCGAACACGTCGGTCAGGACGCGGTTGCGCAGCTGCTCGCCAGTGAGGTGCGAGCGGTCGTTCGGGTTGAAGGTCGGATAGTTGACCAGCGCGAGCACTTCGCCCGTGCGGACGTCCACCACCATGGCCGCGCCGGCCTTCGCCTTGAACTTCTCCACGGCGGCCTTCAGGTCCGAATAGGTGATGTACTGGATCTGGCTGTCGATTGACAGACGCACGTCCTGCCCGTCGTGCGGCACGACCTGTTCGTCGAGGTCCTCGACCACGTGGCCCATGCGGTCCTTGATGACGTGACGGATGCCCGGCATGCCCTGGAGAATCTTTTCGTCGCTGAGTTCGACGCCTTCCTGCCCCTCGTCCTCGACGTTCGTGAAGCCGATCAGGTGAGCCGTGACCTCGCCTTCCGGATAGAAGCGCTTGTATTCGTTGCGCTGATAGATGCCCGCAATGTCGAGCGCCGCCACTTTGGCGGCGACGTCGAGCGGCACCTGGCGCTTCACGTAGACGAAGGTCTTGTCCTCGGAGAGCTTCTTGCGCAGATCGGTCGTCGACATGCCGAGCAACTGGCCGAGCTGAACGAGCTTGTCGGCGCCGAGATCGTCGGGGACGTCTTCGGGGATCGCCCAGATGGCGCGCACGGGCAGGCTCGTCGCGAGCACGAGGCCGTTGCGGTCGAGGATCTTGCCGCGCGTGGCGGGCAACTCGACCGTGCGCTGATAGCGGCTTTCGCCCTGCTTCTGATAGAACGCATTGCCCGGGCCCTGAATCCAGAACGCGCGCGCGGCGAGCGCGACGAACGCCATGAACAGCAGGAACACGACGAGCTTCGAGCGCCACATCGGCAGGCGCACGGACAGGATCGGATTCGACGAAAAGGCGACGCTCTTGCGGCTATTGCCCTTTTTCATCGGGTGCCTCCGCGACGGCTGGAGGCAGCGGCCGTGGAGGCGGCCGGCGCCGACACGGGCACCGGCGCGTCCGAGGCGGTGGCGGCTCCGGGCGCAAGGGTCAGGTATTGCGTGCGTCCGGTCGTGACGGGCTGCATCTTGAGCGAATCGGTGGCGATCTGTTCGATGCGCGCCGTCCTCGACAGCGCGCTCTGCTGATACTGAAGTTGTGCGTAGTCCTGCTGGAGCTGGCGCTCCTGCGACAGCGCGCGCTGCAACTGGATGAAAATCTGCCGCTGCTGATTGGTGGCGTTGACGACCGACAACGCACAGCCCATCACGACGATCAGCAGGAAGATGTTCAGGCGGTTCATGGCGCGATGCGCTCCGCGATGCGCATCACGGCCGAACGGGCGCGCGGGTTCGCGGCGACTTCGGCGTCGCTCGCGAACACGCGGCCGAGCAGCTTGAGCGGCGGGCTCGGCAGATCGACGGCGCGGATCGGCAGTCGGCGATCCACGGCAGGCGCGCTCGCGTGCGCCTGCATGAACCGCTTGACGATCCGGTCTTCGAGCGAATGAAAGCTGATCACCACCAGCCGCCCCCCCTGCTCCAGCGACGACAACGCCGCTTCTAGAACGACCTGCAACTCCGCAAGCTCTTGATTGACGTGAATCCGTATAGCCTGAAAGGTGCGGGTTGCCGGGTCCTTACCCTTCTCGCGGGTCTTGACGACGTTAGCCACGATTTGGGCAAGCTCGCCCGTGCTGTCGAGAGGCCCGAGACGGTCGGATTCTGCCCGGCGAGCAACAAGCGCCTTTGCAATCTGAAAAGCAAACCGTTCTTCCCCATAATCCCGTATCACCTCCGTCAGTTCCTGCAACGAGGCCCGAGCGAGCCAGTCAGCCGCGGACTCGCCGCGCGTCGGGTCCATCCGCATGTCGAGCGGACCGTTCGCGCGGAAACTGAAACCGCGCTGCGGGTCGTCGAACTGCGGCGACGACACGCCAAGGTCCAGCAGCACACCCGACACACGCCCTACCCCGCGCGACGCAAGCGCATCGCGCAGCGAAGCAAAACTTTCATGCCCGATCGAAAAACGCGGATCCTCGATCGTCGCGGCCGTCGCGATCGCCAGCGGATCCTTGTCGAACGCGATGAGGCGCCCGGCTTCGGACAGCTTTGCGAGAATCGCGCGACTGTGCCCGCCACGCCCGAACGTGCCGTCCACATAGACGCCGTCCGCACGCGTGACGAGTGAATCGACCGCTTCGTTGAGCAGCACCGTGCGATGCTGCAATCCTTGTCCCATCGCAGATGCCATAGCTAGTTAAACCGCGATCAGAACGTGAAATTTTTCAAGGCGTCGGGCATGCCCTGCGCCATCGCGGCCTGTTCCTTGGCCGCGTAGGTCTGCGCATCCCACAACTCAAAATGACTGCCCATGCCGAGCAGCATGACTTCCTTTTCCATTCCCGCCGCCAGACGCAATTCAGGTGAGACGAGCACGCGGCCAGCACTGTCGACGTCGACGTCGGACGCGTTACCGAGAAAAATGCGGCGCCACCAGTGCGCGTCCATCGGCAATGCGGCGACCTTCGCGCGGAACACTTCCCATTCGGGACGGGGAAAGAGCAACAGGCAGCCGTCCGGGTGCTTGGTAATCGTCACCCGTCCCTCTGCCTGTTGTTGCAGCGCGTCCCGATAGCGAGACGGAATCGACATCCGTCCTTTCGCATCGAGTGTCAGCGCCGACGCCCCCTGGAACAATTTGCTCCCCCTCACGCGGCGTAGATCGCCGCCTGCCCCGATTCAAAAATTTACCCGAACTAACGCCGTAAATCACACAAAAATACACTTTCTCACACTGTCTCCCACTTTAGAGGAACGCCCCACGAGGGTCAAGGGACGACAGTCGTTTTTTCATGGAATTTACCCGTAAGAACAAAGACTTAGCGGCGCTTTTGAAAGTCGGATGGAAAACCAAAAACTGTTATGAATGAATGCACTAACGCAGGTTGTGAAGGTGATACGTGAAAAGCGCGGAGAAAACCGTGAACAGGGCGGGATTCGGCGGGGGGTGAAAGCGCGGAACGAACTGGGCCGACTGGTGTGCGAAAAACCGGTGCGGCGCACGGCGCCGCCCCACGCAGAAGCCTTATATGTAGTACGCAGTACGGGTCATCGCCTTCGATACGACTCGCATCAGCGAACGCACCGGCAGCGGCAGTTCGGTGCCGCCTGCGTCCGTCGCCGCCTTCGCGTGAGCGATCTCGTCGACGCGCATCTGCTCGACGACGGCACGCGATTCGAGATCGGCGGGCGGCAGGCTTTCCAGATGTCCGTCGAGATGATGCTCGACCTGCCGCTCGGTCTCGGCCATAAAGCCGAGACTGACCTTGTCGCCGAACCGGCCAGCCGCAAAGCCGATTGCAAGCGCCCCCGCATACCAGAGCGGATTGAGCACGCTAGGACGCGAGTCGAGCGCCTGCAGGCGGCGCGCCGTCCACGCGAGGTGATCCTCCTCCTCGAGCGCAGCCCGTCCGAACGCCGCCTTGAGCGAGGGCGAATTCGTGGCCAGCTTCTGCGCCTGATAGAGCGCTTGGGCGCACACCTCGCCGACGTGATTCACGCGCATCAGTCCGGCGGCGTGCGTGCGCTCGGCCTGCGTGAGTTCCGCCGCAACCTGAAGGGTGCTTTCTTCAGATTCGCCAGTTTCACCCGCCACCGGCAAAGCGGACGGCACGGGCATGGACCGCGTCATGCGGGACACGCCGGTAATGGAGCGCAGGCCCCGGTCGAATTCGGTAATCAACTCATCAAGCGTCATCCAACCTCCCTTTCGATGCTCGAGCGCCGGGCGAGCGACAGGCCGTCTTTCGCCAGTACAGGAACTCCCAGAATGCCGTCAACCAGGGGCAGCGCTGATAGTAACCGCATATTCTAGACCATGTTGTGTAAACGAAACATGTACTTAGCTAGGTCCGGGCTTTTGCTTTGTCCCACCTAACCGTTTTGTTACATTACGTTGAACTTCTCGCGAAGTTGACCGCAGAGCCCGGCGCCCGACATGAATCGGGCACGATAAAAAAATCGGCTTTGTTTAAAAACGAAAAGATTCGCCAAAACTGGAGATCCATCAATGAAGAAGTCGCTTCTCGCGCTTGCCGCGCTGGGCGCGTTCGCGGGTGCTGCTCATGCACAGAGCAGCGTCACGCTGTACGGCATCATCGATCAGGGTGTCAACCTCGTTACGAACGTCAAAACCGCTACCGGTAGCGCGCACCTGTACAACATGTCGAGCGGCGTGATGCAGGGCAGCCGTTGGGGCCTGCGCGGCGCAGAAGATCTCGGTGGCGGCCTGAAGGCAGTCTTCGTGCTCGAAAACGGCTTCGACCTCGGCAGCGGCGCCCTCGGCCAGGGCGGCCTGCTCTTCGGCCGTCAGGCTTATGTCGGCCTGAGCAGCTCGCAGTTCGGCTCGGTCACGTTGGGTCGTCAGTACGACTCCGTCGTCGACTACATCGGACCGCTGATCGCAGCTGACCAGTGGAGCGGCTACATCGGCGCGAAGCCGGGCGACGTCGACAACTTCAACAACGCATTCCGCACCAACAACGCCATCAAGTTCACGAGCGTGAACTACGCGGGTCTGACGTTCGGCGGCATGTACAGCCTCGGCGGCCAGGCGGGCAACTTCACGGGCAACCAGACCTGGTCGTTGGGCGGCAGCTACGCCAACGGTCCGCTGTCCCTCGCGGCTGGCTACCTGAACGCGCGCACGCCGTCGAATGCGGGCGCACTGATGGGCAACAACACGTCGACGTCGACGCCTGGCGCGATCAAGACGCCGGTGTACTCGGGCTTCGTCAACGCAAACACGTACCAGGTGATCGGCGCAGCCGGCGCGTACACATTCGGTGCGGCGACGTTCGGTGTGAATTACTCGAACGTGAGCTTCCGCAACCTCGGCGCAAACGGCGCGACGATTTTCGAACGCGGCACGAACGCCACGTTCAACAACGTCGAAGCGAACTTCAAGTACCAGATCACGCCGGCATGGCTGGCCGGCGTCGCGTTCGACTACGTGGACCGCGGCAGCGTCGCGAAGGCGAACGGCACGGAAGCGGGCAACGCGAAGTACTACCAGTACCAGCTGGGCACGGACTACTTCCTGTCGAAGCGTACCGACCTCTACGTGATCGCTATTTATCAGCACGCTTCGGGCACCGACTCGACCGGCGGACGAGCAGTCGCTGCGATCAACAACCTGACGGCATCGAGCGGCCCGAACCAGTTCACGGCTCGTGTCGGTATCCGTCACAAGTTCTAAGAAGAAGAGTCGTATCACTCTCGAAGGCGCCTCCGGGCGCCTTTTTTCTTTGCAGCAGTACGGCAGCGGCCGGGCGGGCGGTTCGCGCGCACCAACGAAAAAGGCCCGTCCTCGCGGACGGGCCTTCATCAATCTCAATCTTCAGCGCCTCGACCAGGCGAGGCGCCGACGACACCCTTCAAGCGTGGCTATCGCGCAGTTGCCGGCGCAGGATCTTGCCGACGTTGCTCTTCGGCAGCTCGCTGCGGAACTCGATGATCTTCGGCCGCTTGTACCCCGTGAGCTGCGTCTTGCAGTAGTCGAAGACGTCCTTGTCGGTGAGCGCCGCATCCTTTTTCACGATGAAGAGCTTCACCGCCTCGCCCGAGTGCTGGTCTGGCACGCCCACCGCCGCGACCTCGAACACGCCAGGCAGCTTCGCGACCACGTCCTCGACTTCGTTCGGATAGACGTTGAAGCCCGACACGAGAATCATGTCCTTCTTGCGATCGACGAGTTTCACGTAACCACGCGCGTCCACCACACCCACGTCGCCCGACCTGAAGAAGCCGTCGGGCGTCATGACCTTCGCCGTTTCGTCCGGCCGCTGCCAGTAGCCCGCCATCACCTGCGGCCCGCGAATGCAGATCTCGCCCGCCTCGCCGACCGGCAGTTCGTTGCCGGAATCGTCGCGGATGGAAATCTCGGTCGAGGGCATCGGCAGGCCGATCGTGCCCGTGTATTCGGTCGCCGTCGTCGGATTGCAGGTCACGCACGGCGAGGTTTCGGATAGCCCGTAGCCCTCGATGATCGGCGTCTTCGTTCGCTCGTACCAGCGCTTCGCAACGGCTTCCTGCACGGCCATGCCGCCGCCGTTCGCGACGAGCAGCTTCGAGAAGTCGAGTTTGTCGAAGTCCGGATGTTCGAGGACCGCGTTGTAGAGCGTGTTGACCGCGGGGAACGTCGTGATCGCGTAGCCGTGCAGTTCCTTGATCATGCCGGCGATGTCGCGCGGATTCGGAATCAGGACGGCGAGGCCGCCCATGCGAATCGACAGCAGGCCGCACACGGTCAGCGCGAACACGTGATAGAGCGGCAGCGCCGCGACCGTCACCGCCTGCGCGCCGGCCGGCAGTCTGGCGAGCGCGGGCTCGGTCCACGCGGTCGATTGCAGCACGTTTGCGATCAGATTGCGATGGAGCAAAGTCGCGCCCTTTGAGACGCCCGTCGTGCCGCCCGTGTATTGCAAAAATGCAACGTTATCGCCCTTCTGCTCGACGGACTTGAACGTCGCGTTCGCACCGGCGGCAATTGCGTCGTTAAACCGCACGTGGCCCGGCAGGGTCCAGGCGGGCACCATCTTCTTGATACGACGCACGACGAAATTGACGAGACAGCCCTTCGCGCCGAGCAGGTCGCCCATCGAGGCGACCACGATATGCTTGATGCGGGTGTTGGCGACGACCGCATCGAGCGTCGACGCAAAATTCTCGAGGATGACGATGGCCTCGGCTCCGCTGTCCTTCAGTTGATGTTCGAGTTCGCGCGGCGTGTAGAGCGGGTTGACGTTCACCACCACGTAGCCCGCGCGCAGGATCGCCGCCAATGCGACCGGGTACTGCAGCACATTCGGCATCATGATCGCGATGCGCGCGCCGGGCGCGATGCCGCGCAACTGGAACCACGCCGCAAGCCGGCGCGAAAGGTCGTCAAGCTGACCGTAGGTGATCGGCTTGCCCATGCACGCAAAAGCAGGCTTCGTCCTGTAAGTGCTGAAGCTCTCTTCGAGCAGCGCCGTAATCGACGCATAGCGGTTCGGGTCGATTTCCGCAGGAACGCCAGAGGGATACGATTTCAGCCAGATTTTTTCCATGCGGCGTCTCCGTCTTTATTTTCGAATGATCGTGCTAAAAAAAGATCGTAGCACGGAAGCGCTGCGTTTTACCCCTTTAACTCAACAGGTTAGAAAGCCCACTCGAACGGAAGCGGTGGTATGCAGAGCCGTTTGCTCCGTTCTCCTGATGGGCCCGGATCAGACGCGCTCGACTTCGACGAGGCAGTCGTAAAACGTCGCCGAGCCGCCGAGATCGGTCAGCGCCTGGCTCGTCACCTCGTTGGCGTTGCGGCCGCCCGGGGAAAGCTTCTTCCACCAGATCGACAAGCCAACCACGAGGCCGTCACGTGCGCGGTCGCTCACGCGCGCCCGCGCGCGCATCGAGCCGCGATCGTTGAAAACTCGCACTTCGTCGCCTTCCGAGATGCCGCGGGCGGCCGCATCGGACGGATTGATGTCGACATGCGGCTCGCCCTCGGTCGCGCGCAGGCTTTCGATATTCACGAATGTGCTGTTGAGGAAGTTGCGCGCGGGCGGCGAGATCATCGCGAGCGGATAGCGGGCTGCGAGTTCGGGCGCGCCGTCTGCCGATTCATGCGGCGGCACGTAATCGGGCAGCGGGTCGAGACCCAGTTGCGCGAGTGCGTCGCTGTAAAACTCGCATTTGCCCGACGGCGTACGGAAGCCGCCGTTGGCGAACGGAGCATCGGCGATCTTGAGCTTCGCCCAGCCATTCGCCTTCAGCGTCGCCCAGTCGACGCCGTCGAATACGGGGTCGTCCCAGAGGAACGCGTGCGCGGCCACTTCGTCGTCGGATTCGAAAAGCGCGGGCTCGGTCAGACCCATCTTGCGCGCGATCGTCCGGAAGATTTCCGTATTCGGACGCGCCTCGCCCATCGGCGCGAGCGCAGGCAAATTCACCATCACGTGCGTGTGGCCGTACGACTTGTGGACATCGAGGTGTTCGAGCTGCGTCGTCGCGGGCAGAAGGAGATCGGCAAAGTCGGCCGTATCGGTCTGGAACTGCTCGAGCACGATCGTGAAGAGATCCTCGCGCGCGAAGCCCGCCTCGACCTTGCGTGAATCGGGCGCAACCGCCACCGGATTCGAGTTGTAGACCACGATCGACTCGATCTTCGGACCGAATCTGGCGTCGCCCGCATGCGTGAGTGCGTCGCCGATCTGGTTCATGTTGACCACACGCGGCAGGCGCTTCGACCGGCCGGGGATCAGATCGGGACGTTGGAGCGCGTTCGTATCGACGCTCGCCCATCCCGACGACGACAGCAGCACACCTCCCGCACGCTCGCGCCAGGCACCGGTCAGCGCAGGCAGGCAAGCGATCGCGCGCACGGCATTGCCGCCACCGCGTACGCGCTGCAAGCCGTAGTTCATGCGGATAGCGGCTTTGCGCGTCGAGCCGTAGAGCCGCGCGAGATCGACGACGACCCGCTCGTCGATTCCGCAAATTTCGGCCACGCGGGCCGGCGTGTAGGTGAGCGCACGCGCCCTGAGTTGCTCATAGCCCAGCGTGTGCGCAGCGATGTAATCGTGATCGAGCCGGTCGTCGGTAATCAGCACGTGCATCATGCCGAGCGCGAGCGCGCCGTCCGTTCCCGCCTTCAGCGCGATGTGCTGATGGCACTTCTCCGCGGTCAGCGAGCGGTACGGATCAATCGCGATCAGCTTCGCACCGTTGCACTTCGCTTCCTGCGCGCGCGTCCAGAAGTGCAGATTCGACGCGATCGGATTGGAGCCCCAAATCAGGATTATTTCGCTTTCGGCGAAATGCTCCGTGTGCATGCCGAGAGCCGCCCCATACGTATAGCGCAGGCCAGCCGCCCCCGCTGCGGCACAAATCGTGCGATCGAGCCGCGACGCGCCGAGCTTGTGAAAAAAACGCTGAGCGATGCTCTCGCCCTGCACGAGCCCCATGGTGCCCGCGTAGCTGTACGGCAGGATCGCTTCGGGCGCGCGCCGCGCGATTTCGCCAAGCCGCGACGCCGCAATTTCGCTCGCCTCTTCCCAACTGATCGGCTCAAAACGCCCCTCGCCCTTGCGACCGACGCGCTTCATCGGTTGCGTCAAACGCTTCGGATGATGCGCGCGCTCGGCATAGCGGCTCACCTTCGTGCAGAGCACGCCCTGCGTCGGCGGGTGATCGGGATCGCCCGTCACCTTGATCGCGCGGCCATTTTCGACAGTCACGCGCATCGCGCACGTATCGGGGCAATCGTGGGGGCAAACCGCGCGTGCGAATCCGGCTGGTGCATTCATCGGGAATCCGGCTGATCAAGCGTTATTTCAGTAATGCGATTTTAGTATGCCCATGCGGCGAGTCTCTCACGCACCCAGCGGGTCGTGCAAAGAAGAGGCATGGGCGTAGAATGATTAGTCCAGACCCGGTTCGATTCCGGATGCTCACCTGCTTACGCACCGTCCGTCATGAAACTGATCCCGGAAATCCAGTCCGCCCAGAGCGAAATCCAGACGCTCCGACGAACGATCCACGCTCATCCCGAACTGCGCTACGAGGAAACCAGCACGTCCGAACTAGTCGCATCGAAGCTGACCGAATGGGGCATCGACGTGCATCGCGGGATGGGCAAAACCGGCGTAGTTGGCGTCCTCAAGGGGGGCAATGGCACGCGATCGGTGGGTCTGCGCGCCGATATGGATGCGCTGCCGATCCACGAACTGAATACGTTCGAACACCGTTCGCAAAACGAAGGAAAGATGCACGCGTGCGGGCATGATGGCCATACGGCTATGCTGCTCGGCGCCGCGCAATATCTTGCGAAGCATGGTCAATTCGATGGAACGGTTGTGTTTATCTTCCAGCCCGCAGAAGAAGGCGGCGCCGGCGCGAAAGCCATGATCGAGGACGGGTTGTTTGAGCGCTTTCCAGTCGATGCTGTCTTCGGCATCCATAACTGGCCTGGCATGCCAGCGGGTTTCTTCGGCGTGACCGAAGGTCCGATCATGGCGTCGAGCAACGAATTCCGGATCGTGATCAAAGGCGTCGGATCGCATGCGGCATTGCCGCATTATGGTCGCGATCCGGTATTCACAGCGGTACAGATCGCGAATGGACTACAAGGCATCATCACGCGCAACAAGAAGCCACTCGACACGGCGGTACTGTCGATTACCCAGATTCACGCGGGCGATGCAGTGAACGTCGTGCCGAATGAAGCTTGGCTGGCTGGAACAGTGCGGACCTTCACGACTGAAACGCTGGATCTGATTGAATCGCGGCTACGCAAGATCGCCGAGAGCACCGCCGAAGCCTACGATTGCTCCGTCGAAGTGACCTTCCACCGCAACTATCCGCCGACCGTGAATAGCAGCGAGGCAACGCAGTTTGCTGCCGAGGTAATGCGCGAGTTAGTGGGCGAGGACCGCGTGGACGCCAGTGTCGAGCCGACGATGGGTGCCGAAGATTTCTCGTTCATGCTGCTCGCGAAACCGGGTTGCTACGCGTTTCTCGGCAACGGGGACGGCGGACATCGCGATGCAGGCCACGGCGCTGGGCCGTGCATGTTGCACAACGCCAGCTATGACTTCAACGACCAGTTGTTGCCGGTCGGTTCGTCGTATTGGGTGCAACTGGCAACGAAGTTTCTCGCGCAGAAGTAGATCTGTCTGGTTGCAAGAGCAAAAGCCGTCCTTCGGGACGGCTTTTTTTACGGGCTTCTCACGGCTTGCCCGCACCGGGTGTAGCGCTCGCCTGGCCCGGCGAGCGCGTAAACGCCAGAACCCCGGCGCTCGCTGGGAGACACCGGGGTTCTGGACGTACGGCATAAGGAGCCTGACGATTACC